>Ga0222714_10003304_pt1 | contig 16543 bp, 19 predicted proteins | sample C33_3DmetaG_FD_165048 | JGI IMG/M metagenome (GOLD analysis project Ga0222714, IMG submission 165048) | Estuarine water microbial communities from San Francisco Bay, California, United States - C33_3D | ecosystem: Environmental > Aquatic > Marine > Unclassified | place: USA: California...
TGGCAGAGAAGAAATTGCTAGTAAAACTGCCATGAGTGATGCATTAACTGGTGGTGTTAAAACTCCTTCACTTGATAAAGAAACAATGATTGAAGAAGAAAGAGAATCTGATGCTCAATTTGGTGAAACAAAAACAATATTAGAAAAAATACTAGAGGCACAATTAGAAACAAACGAACTATTAGGTGGTGATAAAAAGGCAGATGGACCAGGTTTTCTTGCAGAAGCTGTTGACACAGTAAAAGACGTTGCACCAGAGGCAGCAGGTGGTGCGGCAATTTTATATAGAAAAAAAATAGCAGGTATGGTTGGTAAGATGTTAAAGGGTTTTGGTATTGCTACACCAATTGCAACTAAATTGTTAAACTATAGCAAGCCACCAAGTGATTTAAAAGGTGGTGCTGATAATAACGATACAGATAAAAAGAAACAAAAATTAAAAGATGGTCAAAAACAATTATCAAAATCAAAAAGTGTACTTAAAAAGTCAACATCATTTGCTAAAGGTATTTTAAAACCATTGGCACCAATTATTGCAACATATGATGCAGTTACAGGATTTATGAATGCTGATGAAATACTACAAGCAGCACCAGAGGAGACACTTACTTGGTACGAAAAATCTATTGCAGGATTATCAAAAGCATTAGATTCATTTACATTTGGTGCCTTAGATGCAAGTAAAACTGCTAGATTTTTAACTGGTAGAAGAACTGAAGAAGAAAAATTAGAAGACGGAGCAAACATACCATCCATTTCTGGCAATCCATCTGTTGATGAGGGTGCTAGTGTGGGTATGGATTCTTATGTTTCAACTCAAAAAGCAGATGAGATTATGTCAGAAAATATGAGTAAAAATGTTGAAGCACAGGCATCTATAGTCAATAGCAACAACATTATAGGTTCTGGTAATGTGACCAACAATATAAGTAACACTCAAAGAGGTTCAAGTGATTCAGTACCTTTAACACCAGAAAATCTTGCTAATGAACTTTTAACAAATTCTTACTAATAACGAATAAATATTAACATGTCAAATAATAACTTTTTAAACAGAATATACAACGGTACGTCCTTAAGAGGTAAATATGCAAAGACAGAAAATAATATACGTAATACCTCAGATACAAGTAGAAATTTTAAAAAATTTGCTGGGTCAAATTTAACTGTTTATCCTGAACAGGCTGCTGATCAACAACATTTTATCATATTTGATATATTAGAAAGAGGACCTGGCACTACTACGTTACCAGGAACTGCTGGTCCAGGATCATCTGCCATAGGAACTGGTGATGTTCAAAAAATTATACAAGGAAAGACAAATTTTTTAGGTAATGGATTTGGAGGACAATCAGCAAGAAGACGTGTGGTTCAAACAATTGCATTGTATATGCCACAAACATTATCTTTTACAACTAAAGTAAACTACGGTGAAATGGAGGCAGGATTATTTACTGGTGCATTACTAAAAATTAAAAACGAGATGGACAAACAAGAGGGTGTTTTAGGCACATTAAAGGCCATGATACCCGCAAAAGAGGACATAGCAAAATATATACCTAATGAAACTGCTAAAGCAGTTTTTCAAAAGACAACAAACACAGCGCCAGCAGCTTACAAAGACGTTTTATTTGAAGGTATAGACTATCGTAACTTTAACTTTACGTTTAAGTTTACACCAAGAAATCCTGCTGAAACTGAAATGGTAGAAAGAATATGTGATACTTTTAAATATCATTCGTTACCAGCATCAAAAAGTGAAAAAGGTGGACCTATTTCAGCATATAACTTACCAGAAGAATTTGTAATAAGATTCTATTATAAAACAGCACCAAACAAGTATATTGACTCAATAGGACTTTGTGCTTTGCAAGAAGTAGGAGTTAATTATGGTGGAGATAAATTTTCAACACATAAGGATGGAAGTCCTGTTACCACAGAATTAACATTATCATTTAGAGAACTTGAACTTATTGATAAACAAAGACATAGACAGTTACGTAGATTGAGAGATGGAGATTAAAAATGCCAAAGTATTTCAGTTACTATCCTAAGATTTTGTATGATGTGGAAGGTAATGGTAATCCTAAAGTAATAACAAATCTTTTAAGACGTGTTAAAATTAAAAATGGATTAAAGGAAGCAGCATCGCTGTTTGATGAGGTTGAAGTACAAAATGGTGAAACACCAGAGATATTAGCAGACAACTTTTATGGTGATCAAAAATACTATTGGATTATATTGTTATTTAATAATATCAAAGATAGATTTTACGATTGGCCGTTAGACAACGTACAGTTTGAAAGTTATGTAAATGACAAATACACAAATCCTAATGCTGTTCATCACTATGAAATAACACAAGAAAGTGGTCCTACATCATCAAATGATGACTCACACAAAATACAAGTAAACAGCACAACACCAGGTGCAACTGCTGTTACTAATTATGAATATGAAGAAAGATTACAACTAAAAAAGAGATTGATAAGAGTTTTAAGACCACAGTTTTTATCTTTGTTTATGGTTGAGTTTACATCTCTAATTAGTTAATATGAATTATGCCAAGAGAATTACACACAGATCCACCTCAAACAAATACAGTAGAATACGATAATAACTTTTATCGTTATCAAGGTGACACAAGAATCAGCAACGTACTTTTGTATAGTTATCGTGGTAAAGATGGTCCTATATTAGACATTACAGACTCGACAGCAACAATCACAATATATCAAAGCATAGATAACAATTTTATTACTGGTGATTTGTTACTTAATGATACAAAGGGTCTGTATTCTAAATTTCCTATTATAGGACAAGAGTTTTTAGAATTTAAAATGAGAACACCTATAGATAACGGTGGTGATGAAGAAATAGATTTTACAAACTTCAGATTACATGTACACAAAGCAAAAGCAATAAAGTCAACTCAAAACGCACAAGTAGTTTTACTATCATTTTCATCAGTAGAGTTAAGCCGAAATCAAAGAGTTAAAGTATCTCAATCAATGACAGGTACCTATGGTGAGATGGTTGATAAAATGATTAAAGGTAAAAAGTATTTAAATAGTAAAAAGGTGGTAATGGTTGACGATACAAAGGGTAATGATAAAATTGTTTTTCCTAATTTAAGACCTGTTGATGCAGTAAACATGTTGGCATCTATAGCAGAACCACAAGATTTTAAATCTGCTGGTTATAAGTTTTTTGAAAACAAACGAGGTTTTCACTTTAGATGTATTGAAAGTTTATATCGGTCAGCACAAAACAATAATGAGTTAAGACCATTTATTGCTTATTATGATTTAAGAATATCAGGTCAACCATCATTTGATGTACCTGCTTTAGACCCGACCGAGATATTACAAAAACCATATGGATTTAAATATAACACAGAATTGGATACCGTAAAGTCATCCCGATTAGGACACTTTGCAAGTAAAAACATCTCACATGATATGTTTTCAAAGACATATAATACACATAGGTCAAGTTATACGGAATTGTATTACAGAAAATTACATATTGATAATATAAACTCATCCTCATATCATGGTATGATGCCACCTGGTGCAGCCGAGTTAGATGATGAACACACACCAGATAGTAAGACTTATGGTTTAAACAATCCAAAAATACTAAGTGCCTTAAAAAAGACACCAATTGGTCAATCTTACAATAGATCAAAGTATTCAGATTATTTTGATAGTCGCCTACGTTTAATACCTGATACAAGCAATTTACATGAAAACATTACAACAGGTGATCAAGGTCGTATTTCTGCTGATTACACAAACAGTACTGATACGTCCAGATTTATTTCAATTACTATTGAAGCACCTGGTAACTTTGTTGTTTCAGCAGGTGACCTTGTGTGGGTTGATTATCCAGAATTTGTTGAAGAAGTTGCAGAGGAACATAACATTGAAGATGTAAATCCTATGTTGTCAGGACGTTATCTAGTTAAAAGTGTAAATCATACCGTAGATTTAGTTTCAAATAATCACCGTATGTCAATGATTGTAGAAAGAGATATATTTTCAACATATCAGGAGTTACCAACATATGACTTTCCAGAGTATTCAACAAAAGTGACAAATGTATTATCATCTGCTATATCTACAAGCACATATACACCAATAGATAAAACAAAGGGATTTATAACATTACAAGATGGTTCTAAAAAAGTGCTAGATACCATTAATAAGAAAGTACCAAGCGCACAAATACAAACAGTTGAAGATGTAATAGATAGACTTGGTTTTAACGCAAGCCGACTTACTGACGCACAAAACAAGGCAGTAAATGCTGTTGTCAATAGTGCCACAAATAGAGTTAAACAAAACAAGTATATTGCCGCTATAAGTGATAAGGTTGCAGAAAGTAAATCTGTGATCAATAACATAGTCAAAAACGTGTCTGGGATCGCCCTCCCGAACGTTCCTACGAGCATTGAGGGTATAAAACAGTTAGGACTATCAAAAGGTATAAATGCCATTGCTAGCAAGTTAAAAGACAATGCTTTTGTTAAATCAGCAATAACAAACTTTAAACAGTTTAGATCAAGTGCTAGGTCTTTTATTAAAGGATTATTCTAAGATGATACAAACATTGAGCATCCTCAAAGTTTATTGCGAGTTTGAAAAAATTTTCCAGACAAGGGTTAAAGCGGCCCTATGTAAGGTCAATGTAGAGCAAATGTACAAAGAATGTAAGAAACAAACTAACAATTATATCATCTAACAGCAGCAAAGACAATTTGAACAGATATGATAGTCAATAACACAGAAAAGTCAATGAAACAAAGAGTTATTCACATAAGGCCTCTAATCAGTGCTACGCACCGCGGCTCGTACGCAAATTGTTTAAATACGGATAAATATAATAGCATGAGTGCTTTAAATACGGTCATTTATGGGAATTTTTAAAAATTATTAGGAGAATTATGGAACAGTATTCAGATTTTATGGGCAGAGATGGATTTGTATGGTTCATTGGAGTTGTTGAAGATCGTAAGGATCCTGAGAAACTTGGCCGTGTTCGTGTACGTTGTTTAGGTTTTCATACAGATGATAAAGAGTTATTACCTACGGCCGATCTACCTTGGTCGCATCCTTTGTTACCTATTACTTCATCAGGCATATCTGGTTTAGGTCAGACACCTCTTGGCCTTGTTGAAGGTTCGTGGGTATTAGGATTCTTTAGAGATGGTAAATACGCACAAGAGGCCGTTATACTTGGATCATTGCCAGGCAAACCTACTTACACAGGTGTAGAGCAATTACAAAAGGGTCTAGGATTTTCTGATCCTAATGGTGTCTATCCTTTAGAGGCATACAAAAATCACGCAGATACAAATAAACTGGCCACCAATGATGTTGAGATACCTATACTTGAATTGCGTAAACTTGACAGAATACTTGGTGTACCTACGGCGTCAACAATAGCAGTATTTGACGCAGCTTCTGAAGGAGAACTGTGGTCCATGCCTGAAAACACTTACGCTGCTGAGTATCCCTATAATCACGTATTTACAACTGAAAGTGGCCATATACGAGAATATGACGATACACCCAATGCTCGTAGAATATTAGAATATCATGCAAGTGGTACAGAAACAGAAATTACCAATGATGGTACAAGAACCACAATTATTAAAGCATCCGATTACAATGTAACAGAAAACAATAGTAACGTCTATATTAAAGGTAATAGTAATACCACCTTAGGCGGCCATTACAAACTCTTTTTAAACACAGATGGTAAAACAGGCAATAACTATGATATACAGGTCGGACCTAATGCAAATGTCAATATACAAGTAGATGGTGGTAACGTCAATGTATCTGCCTTTACATCACAAAATGGCCCTCAAACAGTAGGTGGTGATATTAATCTATTTGCAGGTAAAGACATTACTATGGCCGCTACAGGTCAGTTAACCATTAGTGCCAATAAAATCATAGAAACATCACAGACAACGACCACAAGAAGTGCTCAACAAGAGTATCACACATACGGTAATCCAATTGACCATAATTAAACACTATTAAAACTGGCTGGGTTTTCTAATCTATAAAAGTAGTAAGTAACATATGAATATAACGAAGCGGCAAACTCAAGGCAAAACCTTAGCCTCATATAGAAAAATTTTTTTCGTGCTATTTTTTGTGTTATTAGTCGGCTGTGTCAAAGTGTCAATAGCGTGTAAAGTAGATAATATAGAAGAAATCGCATCCGCGGTCGAAGACTGTAAAGAAAACCCTACTATGGGTATTAAGGGTGAGTTCTGAGGAGATAAACTTTTATACATAGTTATGTTGAGTCCCAGAGGAAAGTGCTAGAGCTAGCAATATGATTACAATTACAGAAGCAGCAAAGTGGCGTCTATTTCAAGTTAAACTGAAAAACAAATCTCGTTACATACGTTTAGATGTAAAGGGAGGTGGGTGTGCAGGTTTTAATTATGAATGGTCTTTTACAGAGGATAAGGAAGACAATGATATGTTATTAGAAAACGTTTTATTAATATCAAAGGATTTAGAGTTTTACTTATTAGGTACAGAATTAGATTATATAGATGAGGCCTTTAAAAGCGAGTTTGTAATACGTAATCCAAATAGTAAGTCTAGTTGTGGCTGTGGGGAAAGCTTTAGCGTCTAAAAATTTTTCGCTTTCTGAGAATATAATCTTTAATGTTAACTGTGCGGAATTTATGAAAAAAGAAAACATTCCTATATTAATTAGTAATCCTCGATGTGGCTCTACGTGGGTACATTCTTATATTCGTGCTTTTTATTGTAAGGTAGGTTTAACGTTACCATCCTATAAAGATGATGAGTTTTTTGCAACACACTATTTACCTGAAGTAGATATAAAACAAAAAATACAAATTATTGAAAATCTAAAAGCAAGTAATTTGGAGTTATGTCATAAAATACATGTCGGTATGTTTTTAAACAATAATGTTTTATGGTCTTGGTTTAAAGAGTTTTACAAAGATTATAGAATCATAATACTTAAACGTAGAAACATTTGGAAAACTTATATTAGTTGGTTATTTCATTCTACTATAAAAAATACTTTATTAGATTATAATGCTTATGATAAAGATATAAATGTTCATCCTTGGCATAAGACCAATTTAATGTCTGAGGATGTATTAAAATCCACAATACAAACTTATTCTATTGAATTTAAACATAACAATGCTCATCTTCACTACTTTACAAATTCAATACGTTTTTTACATGATGAAATTATACCTACGTTTAATACAAAACCTATTTTTTGGTTAGAGGATTTAACCGATGAAATGTTAATCAATATGTTTGGTGTAGAGATACAACAACATGTCACACCTTTTAATCGTTTAAATTATGAATCTTATTTTGCAGTTGAACAATTAGACATATTAAAAACTAAATTTACTGAAAAATATGATAATGAATTTCAGTACTATGGTTATAAATACTAGCACATAATTTTATATTTTATTTCCCGAACATTGTTGATTAACTTACAAAGGACTTACACTTATGCCTAAAAAGCCTAAGAAGATTACTATATCGTCTTTAAAGAAAAAGGCACCTAAGGTACCAGACTTTACCTGTGTGTCTATTGATAATGTTATTGAAAAATTAGAAAAACTTGTTGAAAAGAAAAAGGCGTTAGATAAAAAATCTTTAAAAGACTTAACAAAACGATTAGAAAAATTAAGAACGGCCAATGAAAATCTACGAGAAGGTGGTATCTATTGGTACGAAAAACTAAAACTGTTATTAAAAAGTAGATAGGAGGTCTCCTATGAATTATTATTTTACAGGTACCCTTATAATATTGTTTATTTTGTTTTCATTATTAGTTACACCCTACCCATATTAAGCTTTTGTTACAATAGGTTTTCCTATGTTAAATAAAATAAAAACCTCACCGAGATATAATTAACAAAAACAAAAAGAAAACTCTCGGTGAGGAAAAATAACCCTTAAAGGGTAACTGTAAAACTAGTCATCATCTCCAAAGTCTATCATCTGTTGGACAATTTCAAAAGTATCATCTAAGGCCTTACCATCTTCAGTATCCCAAAATCTATCTGAAGAACCGTTTGGTGCAGCTTCTGACAAAGTATAACTTTTATGTTCTCCATCGTTATAGATACCAGCAAAATCCATGCCAGGTTCATAATATTGTAAATTTACATAAACATCATCAGTATTATCATAAAAGTAATCAAACGCTTCTGTAGGTGGTCCCCATGCAGATTGAAAAGAAAAGCATAGTTTGTCACCATCTCTTTTTGTACCATAAAATTCAGTTACATCCCATTTAGTTCCCCAATTATCTACTGACCATTGATACCAATTATCTTTTTCTTCAATTGGCATAGGTCTTAAATGATTTAATAGACCGTGTTTTCTTTCTTTATCATTATTTTTTTCATCAACAATGGTCTCTATATCATCTAGTATTTTTTTAGGACCTTTTATCTCAACGTAATTATCACACCAATTTGGCATTATGCAACCTCCAACATTGTCATTGGTACTCTATAAATTCTACCAGACAAATCAACTAAACATTTACTATTCATAATTTTGGTAATTACACCTGGAGTTTTTTTAGTTTTTTGTACAACATTAACCTTTGTACCAACTTTCATTTCATTTCTAACTTTAGATTTAATTAAAGTATCAATTATAGCCTTCGTGTCATTTAATTGACTAATACTCATTTTGTTTAAAGTTTCTATCATCATATATATTTCTCCTATTAGTTATTATTTTAGATATAAAGGTCCTGTCCATTGAATAGGATAGTTACCTGTTAATACATTGCCTCTTGGTGAGTTTAACGCAGGTGCATTCCAACCAGCGGCTTTCAATATATCACCTTTTTTAAAATGTTTAAAGTCTTCTTTTGCAATAAAACAAAAAACACCAGTATCGTGTACAACTTTAATATATTTTTTACCTTGTGTAACTTTTGTTTTTTTATCCCAAAGTTCAACTTGTTCTTTTGAATAACCAGTAAGTTCTTTACCACCAGAGGTAGACATTCTTACATAGTCTTCTTTAGCACCAGCCATTAAGTTTTTAATTCCTTCGTCTAGTGTGTTAGCAGTTTTGTCAACGTGTATTGTCATAGTGTTTTTCTCCTTTATTATTTGCCAAATACGGCAGTTAGTGTTCCAGTAAATAATCCAGTCATTGTTAACATAGTAGCAACGAACCATTGATCAGCCTCAACAGCCCCAGCAGCGCCAACCATACTCATTATAAAAATTACTCCAAAAAATACAGTAAGATTTTCTTTTATCTTGTTCATAGTGTTTTTTTCCTTTGTTATATTGTTCATATACTATTAATATACCGTATTTTTATGTAAAAATCAAGTAAAAAATGGAATAATTGTCCGATTCTTACGTAGCTTGTCGGTATTCTGGCACATAAAGAACAAAAGTAGAACAAAAATCGTTATAAATAGTAGAAAAACCATTAAAAAATGAGGAAATTATGGCAAAAATGCGTGAATTTCTGTTCTGGAACGAATCAGGACAAGAAGAAAAGAAAGAAAATACAAGTTTTAAGAAGGCTGTTAAGTCAGTACAAGAAAATTTTAAAAATCAACTGATTGGATTTGAATATATTAGTAAAAAAGGCAAAAAAATTGTGTCTTCAATACAATTACCACTTGGTAGAAAGAAAAAGTTAGGTAAATAATGGCAAAAGTATCAAAAACCTTTGTAGCAAGAGAAAAATCTTACAAAAAAACTTCACTAGGTACTAAAAAACGAAGTGTTAAGTTTTCATCAATGAATAAATCTAAAAAACGTAGTTGGAAAGCCTATAACGGGCAAGGAAAATAGAAATATGGCCGTAAGAGAGGGAGATTTTTTAACTACTGGTCATGGATGTACGTCAATTACTACTTTGGCAATTTCTTTAATTAGAACAGTATTGGCAAATAGAATTGTGGGTGCTGTAAGAGGGACTCCCGTATCACCTCATACTATTCCAAACGGTGACGATCCGCCAAAATGCGTAAGTCACTCAGCAGTTTTAAATCAAGGTTCACCAAATGTTTTAATAGGCGGTATACCTTGGGGTCGTGTGGGTGATAGTGCTGATAATGGTGCAATGATTTCTGGATCCTTAAACGTTTTAGTAAACGGTAGATAATTCATATAAATATTGATATGGCCTACTCAAACTATGACGCAACAACAACAAATAAAAGTAAAAGATCAAACAGAATCTATAGTGATTTAAATTTGAGTTTTACTAAAAATCCTGCCACAAAGGATGTTGCAAAAGTTTTTGATATACAGGCAATTAAAAGAGCTGTTAAAAATATAATTTTAACAAACAAATATGAAAGACCTTTTAATCCAGATTTTGGTGCAAGTTTAAGAGATTATCTTTTTGAAAATTTAACACCACCAATTTTGATTAAAATAAAAGATAGAGTTGTTACCGCTATTGAAGACTTTGAACCTAGAGTACAAGTCGAAGATGTTATTGTAAGAGAAGACTTTGATGGAAATGGTGTGAACATTACAGTTTCGTTTTTAGTAATAGGCACAAGTGAACCAATAACACTAACAACATTTTTACAAAGAGTAAGATAATATGTCAAATCACAAGTTACAAATATCAGAATTAGATTTTGAAAATATAAAAGCATCATTAAAAAGATTTTTATCAAATCAAAATGAGTTTAAAGATTATGACTTTGAAGGCAGTTCGCTTTCAATTTTGTTAGACGTGTTATCATACAACACACACTATCTGTCATATAATGCTAATTTCGTAGCAAACGAAATGTTTTTAGATACAGCTGAACTAAGATCAAGTGTGGCATCATTAGCTAAACTTGTAGGGTACACACCTATTTCAGCAAGAGCACCTGTTGCTGATTTAAAAATAGTTATTAATGATGGTAGTGGTTCCACAATTACTATTCCAGCAGGTACAAAATTTTCATCTGTCATAGATGAGGTGTCTTATTCATTTGTTACTGTAGGTGAAAAAGTTATACAACCTGTTGATGGTGTATACACAGCACAAAGTTTAAATGTATATGAGGGTACTTACGTAAGTTATAATTATGTTGTTAATACATCTGACGTTGATCAAAGATTTTTAATACCAAGTGATAAAGTTGATACCACAACTATCAGAGTCACCGTTCAAAATAGTTCTTCAGATTTAACAGTTAACACATACACTAAAGCAACATCAATTACACAATTAGATGGTACATCAAAAGTTTTCTTTTTACAAGAAGCTGAAGATGGTCAATATGAAATATATTTTGGTGATGGTGTTATAGGTAAAAAATTAGATGATGATAATATTGTTACTATAAGTTATGTTGTTACAAACCAAACAGAAGCAAACGGTGCATCAAGTTTTAATGTTTTAGGATCTATTGCAGGATTTACAGACATTACCATTACTGTAAACTCAAATGCACAAGGCGGTTCAGAACCTGAAACAATAGAAAGTATTAGAAAAAATGTTCCTAATTTTTATTCATCACAGGATAGAGCTGTAACAATAGAGGATTACAAATCAAAAGTAAAACAACTATATGCTAACACACAAGCAGTTTCTGCTTGGGGTGGTGAAAATGCTGAAACACCTTTTTATGGTAGAGTTTATATTTCTATTTTACCAACAAGTGGCTCTAATCTTACTGAGTCAACAAAGGCAAGAATAGTAACAGACTTAAAAAAATATTCTGTTGCTTCAGTTACACCAGTTATTATTGATCCTGAAATTACAAATGTGCTATTAACTTCAACAGTTAAGTTTGATGAAAAAACAACAACAAAAACAGCTGATACTTTAAAATCAAATGTTATTGATACTATTACTAATTACAATTTAAACACATTACAAAAGTTTGATACAATGTTTAGGCATTCAAAACTTACAGGTCTAATTGATGATACAGATGAAAGTATTTTATCAAATATTACTACAGTACGATTAAGAAAATCTTTTTTACCGACAATTGGAAGTTCTACAAAATATACAATTAACTTTGCAAATGCATTATACAATCCTCATAGTGGCCATGCTTCTGTTGAAGGTGGTATATTATCTTCAACAGGATTTAAAGTAGATGGTGATGCTACAAATGTTTGGTTTTTAGATGATGATGGTCAAGGCAATGTTAGAAGATATAGAATGGATGGTTCTGTAAGATCATATGCTAATAACACACAAGGTACAATTAATTACTTAACAGGTTTAGTTGAAGTTAATTCTTTAAATGTTTCAAATATAGAAAATATAAGAGGTGCAGCTTCAACAGTTATCGAAGTAACAGTAAAACCAAATTCAAATGATTTAGTTCCAATACGAAACCAAATATTGGAAATAGATGTTGCAAATAGTTCGGTCACAGTAGAGGCTGATACTTTAGTTGGAGGCTCAGCAAATGCTGGTATTGGTTATACCACGACTAGTAGTTATTAAATGAAATGGCCGACTTTAAAAATAAAATATCAAATCTTCTAAATTCACAAGTACCTGATTTTGTACTTGAAGATCATCCATTATTTTTAGATTTTGTAAAAGCATATTATCAACTTTTAGAATCAGCAGAAATTACTTTAACAAACATTGGCGATCCAGATCATCTTCAATTAGATAGTGCCACTGGTGCAACAAACTTTATATTGTTAGATGGTACAAATGTAAACAAAGATGATTCTACAGATAGAATACTTTTAGAAAATACATCATACGGTGATTTTTTAAACGGTGAATTAATTACAGGTTCTACATCAGGCGCTACCGCAACAGTATTAGTAGAAGATGTGGATGCAGGTTCTCGTTTATTTGTTACACATCAAAATAAATTTATAGAAGGTGAGTTAATTACAGGTTCATCTTCAGGTGCTCAGGCAAACATTGGTAAGTATAGAGCTAATCCAGTTCAAAACATACAACAACTTTTAGATTACGCTGATGTGGATAAAACTATATCAGGATTTTTAACCAAATTTAGAAATTCATTTTTAACTTCTATACCTGATACACTAGATGGTGATGTTAACAAAAGAAACCTAATTAAAAATATTAAATCACTTTATCAAGCAAAAGGTACAAAACGTGCAAGTGAAATATTTTTTAAACTATTATTTAATGAACAGGCAGAAATAAGATATCCAAAAGATAATATTTTAAGAGTATCCGATGGTAAATGGGATACAAAAAAAATATTACGTTGTTTAGAAATAGGAAGTTCAGACGCTACAAATCTTGTAGGACAAACTATTACACAAGCAGACGATCCTACTGATTCATCTATCAACGAGGCTACAGCAGTGGTTGAAGACGTATTTAAATTTATTATTGGTGGTGTTACTGTTGTTGAATTAGTTTTGGGAGATACGTCTGTAAATGGTACTTTTATCGCTGGTCAAACAATTACAGGTGTTGATAACACAGACTCAGATGTAACTGTATCTGTTACTATCACAGGTATTATTGATAGTAAAGTTATTACAAATGATGGTGCTTTATATAATGAGGGTGATGATATTGCACTTACAGCTGGTGGCACAGGTTCTTCATTAAAAATAGGACCTGTAGGTCCAGGTTCAATACAAGAAGTTGTAATTGATGATGGTGGTACAGGATATGAAATAGGTGATATTATTAACTTTAGTTCTGGTAATGCGTCAGCAAAAGTTTCAGTTGTAAATGGTGGAGTAACATTAGAAGATGATGGTGGTCAATTAGTTTTAGAAACAGAAACAACAGCAACGGATCCATATCATGGAGATAAAGTAGTACAAGAAAGTGGCACAGGTGTTGGAGATATTACAGATGTAAGAATGATTGATAATGGAAATGGTTTTATTTCGTTACCAACTTTAACTGTTACATCTTCATTAGGTTCAGGTGCTAAAGTATTAGCATATGGAACAGAAATAGGAAGAGCATTAACTATTAATGTTGTTGAGGCTGGTTATAATTATCAAGCTTCACCTGGACCAACAATTGTAATGCCTACATATCTTTTAGTATCAGATATAGTAGGTTCATTTACTGTAGGTGAAAGTGTTTCAGGTTTAGGTTCAGATGGTTCATCTACAATTACTGCAACTGTTGTATCTTTAAATTCTAATATAAACGTTTTAAAATTATCTGGTGCATCAGGTACATTTGGTACTGATGTAACAATAACAGGTTCAGGTGGTGCAACTGCTACAATAAGAAGATTACAACAATCAACAGCAATAGTTGGTGTTTCAGCAGTTATTACAACTGATGGTGCATTTTTAAATGAAGATGGTTGGGTGTCTGAAGATACAATGAGAATACAAGATAGTTTATTGTATCAGGACTATTCATACATTATAAAAGTTGGAAGATCAATTAATGAATGGAGAGATAGTTATATTAAAACACTTCACTCTGCTGGTTTTTATTTTCAAGGTGAAATATCTATTGAAACAAGATTAAATGCTCAAGTAAGAAGAGTCACTGGTATAAATTCTGGTGTTACAGAAATACTAAGATCAGTTCTATCTAAATTATATTCTACAATTGTTGGTCGTAGATTAGGAACAGAAACAGATGGTACCACATTAAGAGCAAATGCTAAATTGGGTGTGTCAGCTGATTTAAATGATGGCACAATTACACAGTTTGATAAAACAACCAGAGATGTTACTTTAAAAACACAACCTATGCATATAGATTATGTAAGTAGAGTTAGAAGAAACTTACCTAACTCATTAGGTGGTTTAACAAATGTAAGACAAGGATTTGCATATGCTGGGCCAAGATTTGGTGTTTTAAACAGATTTATTAATACTGCTTTTGGAGTTACTGCAAACTCAGCTTTAAGTAGTAGTGGTATTACTTTTGCAATATTAAATGATATTAAAGTACAAGGAACAAGAACATCTTTAGATGGTTCAAATGCAATTTTTTTAATGACTTCAAGTGAAGAAGGAAGAAAACTTAAAACAAACTTTACAATTCCTGCACAAATAGGCGATGTATCACAAAATACAATGGATGAAACAACAACAACATTTGATAATACTAATGTTACAATGGATGCAGGATAACATATAAATAGTAAGAGAGAGTTATGGCAAAACAAACAATAAACATCGGAACAATTGCAAATGACGGCACAGGTTCAACACTTCGAGCCGCTGGTGATTTAATTAACGATAACTTTAATGAAATCTATTCATCTATTGGAGATGGTACAACTTTAACAAATATATTAGCTGTTGGATATATTACAGCGTCATCAACTGACACTTTAATTAATAAATCAGGTAATATATCACAATGGACAAACGACTCTGGTTATCTTACTTCATTCTCAGAAACTAACGATTTAACATCAGCAGTTACTTGGGCAAATGTTCCTGATGTTAATATTACAGAATCAAGTGTCACTCAGCATCAAGCTGCTATAAATTCAGGTGTTTCTATTACAGAAAGTCAGATAAGTGATTTACAAAGTTACATAACTGCAAGTTCAACAAATACACTTACAAATAAAACATTCAATGCAAATGGCACTGGTAACTCAATTTCAAATATAGAAGTTGCTGATTTAGCGTCTGGTGTTTTAGATACGGATTTAAATTCAGTTTCATCTTTAGATAATACTCTTGCATCAGCAAAAGCAATTAAAACTTATGTGGATACAATTGCAGCTGCGGGTATTCATTACCATGATCCTGTAAGAGTAGAATCTCCTACAAATTTAAATGCAGCTTACAATAATGGAACTGCTGGTGTAGGTGCAACATTAACAAATTCAGGTACTTTAGCGGCTATCTCAATAGATGGTGTTAGTTTGTCTTTAAATGATAGAGTTTTAATTTACAATCAAACAAATGCAGCTCACAATGGTGTGTATTATGTATCAACTGTTGGTGATGGTGCAACTGCTTGGGTATTAACAAGAACAACAGATACAGACAGTTATGGTGCTTCTAATCCAGATGCTTTAGGAGAAGGTGATGCATTTTTCGTAAGAGAAGGTGCTACAGGTGCTGGTGAGTTATATGTAATGACTACAAGTGGTACAATTACATTTGGAACTACAAACATTACATTTTCTGTAATTGCTGAAACAGCAGTATATTCAGCAGGTCAATCTTTAACACTATCTGGAACAGAATTTTCAGTAACAGCAGGTTCTATTAGTTCTACACAGTTAACAAGTGCTGTTCAACTACAAATACTAGATAGTTCTGGATCAGTAGTTAAATCACTATATGGTTCAGGATCGTAATAAAATGATTATAAATATAAATGAGGAATAAGAAATGCCAGCAATTATAACAAACAAATTTAGAATGAACAATGCGGAACAGTTTCAGGAATCATTTTCTGAGGCTTCTCCAACAGTTTACTACTTAGGAATTGGTAGAGCACAAGAATTTGGTACTTTAACAAGACCAGACGGAAGAACAGACTACGAAGGAACTGAGTCTGCACCAATTACACCAGCAGATAGTGTATTAAACGAATTTAAAAATTAT
>Ga0222714_10003305_pt1 | contig 16534 bp, 9 predicted proteins | sample C33_3DmetaG_FD_165048 | JGI IMG/M metagenome (GOLD analysis project Ga0222714, IMG submission 165048) | Estuarine water microbial communities from San Francisco Bay, California, United States - C33_3D | ecosystem: Environmental > Aquatic > Marine > Unclassified | place: USA: California...
AACGAAGAACCAATGGGACAGAAAGCCGAGGACGAAGACGCCTCCGAACCGGAGCCGACCGCGTCCAACGTTTGATGTCTCACTACGATACGACCGACACACTGACTGATTCTCTCTCTCTCTCTCTCAACTACACACAACAGATTACTACTCTCGTTGTCTCTACTACTGCTAAACAATGCATTCACTCAAGATCCGCGGGACGTCACGAGCGACCCCAAACGTCCAACTTTTCGCACCTCGCGTCCAACCTCGCGTCCTATTTCATCCGTCGCCAGCCTCGCCGCTCGCGACGAACTGCGCGCGATGAGCACACAAAACGTCACGAATACCATCGTACCCAAGATTAATATCGTTCTAAACCGCGGCGCACGACGCGTACGACACCAGACGAAAGGTTAGTCGTCGAACGCCCTCGTCTCCTCGCGCGCGGAACCCATCGAGTCGCACATCCTCGTCGCGTACGCGCGCTCACGCGCCTCGATTCGCCCGTCGCGATGCGCGCGCGTCACCCGCGACATCGCCCGCGCCCCCGCGTCGCGCCTCTCGCCTCGCACCTGTGTTTCCGCCGCAAAAAACGCGGGGTGTTTGGCAAGTCTAACCCACTCGGTCTGCTCTTCAAACTCTTCACGCTGCTCATCGCGGCTTCGATGTGCGACATCGATTCGCTGCGTCGCATGGCGACCGCGCGCGATGCGGCGCAAATGCGATGCGGCGACTGGTGCGGTCGCGACGACCGGGACGGCGGCGACGACCGGGCGGCGCGCACTGACGCGCGCGCATGCGCATGCGCACTTGACGCCATTGCGCGCCGCGCGCCGTCGCCGCCCCGGTCGTCTGTCGATGCCGCCGCCGCCGCGCGACGGCGCCGACGCCGCCGCCGACGCCCGCGCCGTGTTCAGGCGCGGTCCAAAGGCATCGAACGCCCCCGCGCGCGCGCTCGACGTCGCGCCAACGAGCGACAATCAGCATCATCATCTCCATGCGCTCCGGGACAAAGTACCGTCTACGCTCGCGCGCCACGCCCGCGCGTGGTGCGCGGCGCGCGGAACATCGAGCGCGAACATTCCTGTCGCCGTGTGGCGCCCTCACGCGCGCCGAGCCGAGGTGATTCGCGCGCGAGGACGAGTGTTTCATCGATTCGGGTGCGCGCGCGGGGCGTCGACGTGGCTCTTTCCCGAAGAGTGCGCGTTTCTCGTCGAAACCGAGCGCTTGGCGTTGGTGTACGATGAAACCGACGAAAGCGTGGTGAGCGTGCGAGGGGTGTACGCGCTCATGGCGCGAGAAGGGATCGGGATGGATGAATATTTGACGTATGCAAAGCTGTGCCGGTTGGGGTTTGCGGTGCGACGGTTTGGGGCGTCGTGGACGATGGATGCTCGGGAGAGCGATTGGACGCTCGCGGACGGTCGAGGGCGCTGGGCGACGCAACGAGAAGACGTATTATGTGTGGATGCGCGCGAGGCGAAGCGGATTCGGATTGATGTGGAGAGTGTGAGTGCGTCAGCCAACGCGGACGCGCGACGGGCGGTTGCGGTGGCGAGACGGCGCGAGGCGACGTCGAGACATTGGTGGCCGTGGTCCGGCGCCGTCGAGCACGCGTGGCTCGGTCCGGAGATTGAGAAGGGTGTCATGGTAGCGTGCGAGTCTGAGGACGACGGTGGTCTGGCGCCCGTCGATCTCGCGCCGACGTTTACGGTGTATCAACCGAATAAGAATTTTAGCAAAAAGGCACCCGACGACGCGAGTTTTTACGTCTACGCGTCGAGCGCGAAACCGCTCACGGGACGGGAATCGCAAGCGCTGCTGGATTGCGCTGGAGGGAAACCCGTGCGCGTGTCGACGTGTCGGCAATCGACGGTGGTGATGTTCACCATCGCCGCGCCCAAGGTGTATTAATGATGTTGTATTATAAATCTGGTGGTAGTCGTACAAAGCGTTCCGGCGCTCCGGGACCGGCGAACGCGTACCTCGACGTCGATGAATTCGCGCACGCGATGGGGCTTCCGACGTACCAGAACACCCATCCTTTACGTTCGCCTCGACGTGCGCCGTCATCAACGTCGTCGTCGTCGTCATTACGCACGCGCACGCTGACGTTTTTAAATTCGCATTCGACGGCTCGATGCGCGTCGCGTCTCGTCGTCGCATTCGGCGCGGCGCCAAACCCGCGGCTACCCTCGCGCGTCGGTTGAAAATCTCGCGCGATGGCGTCAGCGACGTCTTCGGCGATGAAGAGGAAACGCGTCGGGGCACCAGCGGCGCGAAAGCGCTCGCGGCTCGACGGCGTCGTGGATTTAACGATGGCTCGAACGACATCCGCGTGTTTGACTTGGTCGTACAATGGCTTCCCGCACGCCGCGAGCACGCGGTACGCGCGCTCGAGTGACTTAAAACACGCATCACTGTCGTCCCAGGGCGGGTCACAATGACGAGCCGCGGCGGTGAACGCCACGTCCACGACGCGGGACGACGATAGCAATCCAACCGCGTGGAGCGCCGAAACGCACGCGGCGTCTTCGTCGTCGTCAAGAATCGACGCAACCACGGCGTGTTGAAATCGCGCGTCGAGCGCGGCGGCGCACCGCGCGTAACACATCGCATACATGGGTTGCGCCAACGCCGCGCGGGCGAGCCTGCGGGCGCACGTGGGGAGAATGTCGGCGCGGGACGCGAGCGCCGACGACATGTCCCGCGCCGCGCGGTCGACGGCGTCTGGCGTGACTTTGTTCAACGCCGCCGTAAACGCCGCGAGCGCGTTTGCTGCGACGGCGCGAGCCCCAAATGATGCTGGTTGGTGTTCACGCGCGTCAACGTGCGTTGGCGCACTCGTTCGACGCCATTGGGTGTAGTCGCGCGAATCGTCGTCATCCGCGCCCCATCGACTCGACGAAGGAACGACGACGACGCACTTCTCACCGCGACGCTTCGCCACGCCGTTCGCCGACGGATCCTTGACGCGCTCGAACGCGAGTAATGCACACGACTCAAAGCTCGCCACGACGGATTCTTTCGCCGTTTTGATGCGAAGCGGCAGGGACAAGGCGTGGTAGGCGTCGCCCGTCGCTCGAAGTAAAATTTCCTTGGCTCCGCGTCGTCGATGCGCGGATAACACGCATAATCGATCGACGTTCGCAGACGTAAACGCGCTGTCGATGGATGAAAATGGAAATCGCCCGTCGATGTCGTTTTCTGCGCGTTGGAGCGCGCTGCACGCGATGTAGGCGATATCCGCGCCGGTTTCGGCGTCGCGGAGCTCAAAGTACGCGCCGTGCGGCTGCGGATTCGCGGTGACGTAATGCTCAGCGGCGTAGCCGCCTTCCGTCCATCGCTCGGGTGACGATTGAACGATGATGGTTTTGGTGCCATCGCGAAGCGTCGTCGTCGTCGTCGTCGTCGTCGTCGTCGTCGTCGTCGCAAAGACGCGGGCGTAGATGCGCGCGCTCACGTCAGCCATTTGCTCAGTCACCGTAAACGCAACTTTATAGAGACAGGCATCGACGCCATCCGGAAATACCATCGATGTCCCTAAAGACGTCGCGCTACACGCGTCGTCGTCTATAACCACCTCGCACCCGGCGGCGCGTAACGCTCTCGCGTGTTCCGCGCACCACGTGTCAGACGCGCGTCGCCTCGTCGTCGCCTCGGTCTCGTCCTCGTCCTCGTCCTCGCGACAAGTCGCGCTGAGGCGCCGTTCGACGCGCGTCGGCCACACACGCCGCGCCGGCACGCGTGCATGCACTAAATTAAACGCCAAATTCGCGCTCGACGCGCGCGACGGCGCCTCAGCGCGCATCGTATACACAATTCCAACCTCCACGTCGTCGTCCAACGTCCCAGCAAACGCTCGAGCAAACGCAAAAAACAAGTGCAACGCGCGCGTCAACGTCGTCCCGCGCACGCATCCCGCGCCCGTCGCCAACACGAGCACGCGCGCACCGCGATGCGACGCGGTCGCCAACGCGTCTCGCGTCTCGCGCGTCACGGCGTCGCGTAGCCGCTCGAGCGTCTTCGCGCTTTTTACGTCGCCTCGCCAGACGTACGCGTCATCACACCCGCGTTCCGTCGCCCCGATCGCCACCACGCGCACGTCGTCGTCATCGCTAGCATTCACACCACCTCCGCCGCGCCAACGCACGCGCGCCAACGCCTCGCGCGCGTCCTCCGCCGCGCCGTCCCCAAACCGAATGCAATACGCCAACCGCCGCTCACCCATCCCAATCGGCTTCACCGTCGCTTTTCGCATCCAACGGCGCGTTAAAACACGCCGCCAAGCGCTCGAGTCCGGCGCGACGGCACTCCTGCGCCCACGCGTCGCGCAACGCCGCGCGTTCCGCGGGCGAGAGCGGCTTTAACGGCGTCTTCTTACGCGATTGGCGTTCACGCTGAAACTCTCGCGGGAGCTTTAACGCGGCGTCGACCGCGTCCTCGTCCGTGGGTTTCGCGCGCGCGATGCGCGGCGCGATGCGACGCGCTCGGTGCGTCGCCGCGGTGGCGGGCGATGCGCGCAGCGTCGTCGTCGTCGTCGTCGTCGTCGCGCGAAGCATGCGTCAGCGTGTGATGCCAATCATGATTCATCAATCGCCATTCGCCGCCGCCGTCGCGCGCGCGGTGTCGCTCGATCCGCGTCGCGCCGCGTCGCACGGCACGCGCGATGCCGTCGCGCGCGCGCGAGGACGACGACGACGCGCTGGCGCGCTTGGCTGAATCGTGCGCGCGAATGCGCGCGCTGGCGGTCGATGCGCTGCCACACTGCGCCGAACGCGACGCGCGCCTCGCGGCGTTGACCGCGCTGGAGCGTCGGGCGCGAATGCGCGGGGTGCTTGGCGTGACGGACTGCACGGCGCGCGCGCGGTACGGGGTGAATGATGGCGCGCGAGGCGTGAATGATGATGATGAGGACGACCGCGCGTGGGATGGTGTTGAAGCGCTGATGTCGCCGGGACACCGCGAGACGCGCGATTGCGACGTCGTATTCGAGCGAAAGAGCGACCGTGACGCGACGACGGGGACAAAGTTATGGGTGAACGCGCACGCGGTGTGTTTCGTGACGTGTTGCGAGGTGAATGGTGCGAGCGAGCCGACGCGCGCGGCGTCGGCGGCGGTTGAGGCGCGGCTGACGCGCGACGCGTCGTCGTCGGAAACGTCGTCGAAAACGGCATCGACGCAGTGTCCTGAAGCAGACGACGCGTGGATGGCGACGGCGCATCAACCGAGCGTTCGGGCGTTGCGACGGCTTCGTATCCTTGATCAAATACCGGAAATCGAGCGCGCGGTGAAGACTTTTGGGCGGGACAACGTGCTCGTGGTGTGTGAATATGTCGATGGACGCGATGCGCGGGCGCGCGCGGGGAAGATTCGGGAGGCGTTGAGTACGCTCGCTGGCGTGGATGGGGCGCGCGTCGCGTGCGCGCCCGGGACGCTCGTCGACGCGTTGAAGGAGGTTGCCGCCGCCGATGATGATGACGCGCACGAAACCACGTCCTCAGGGGATGGTGGTGGGTGGTTTGGCGGCGGCGGTGGTGACACAAAGAACGTTGCGCGGACGAAGAAGACACAGGACGCGTCGCCCGGGTGCGAATTTCTCTCGCTCGTACAGGCGTGGAACGCTTCGTGGCGACAATCGCGCGCGGATAAGTACCGAAACGATGGCGAGTACGACGCAATTCGTCACGAAGTACAATTCTGGGCCATGTTCTTGCGTAGAGATGACGAATGGATCGCAAAGGAGGTTGCTGAGCGGCGCGAACGAGACGAAAAAGACGCCGCTCCCGCTGGAGCCGACGCCGACGCGCCCGCGCCCGCGCCTCTAGATAAAAGCGCGCTCGCACGCGCGCATGAAACCGCATCGCTCATGATGGTGCACAAGTTTTTGAAAACCGCCATCGAGGGCGTGCCCGTGGCGGCCATCGCCGGCGCGCCTGAAATGGCGCGGAAGCACTATCAAAAGTATCCCAATCCCGAACGCGCGCCGCTGATGAACGCCGTGTCGTCTCATAGCGTAATCCAATACGCCGCCGCGTTGATGTTCGCCTGGCTCACGCCCGGGCCGATGGGTGCGCACGCCACGCACTTTATGAACCGATTTCGAATTTGTATATTTTTTGCGTGCTTATCTGGGGCGTCCCCGCTCGATCCCTCGGTGGTGTCCACGGCGATTGGGCTCGCCGCCGGTACAGATAAGGAAAATTTGGAAATGTCACCCGTAATTCGGTTCATGGCGGGCGTTGAAAACGACGACGACGACGAAGGTTTGAGCGACGATGAGGTTGCAACGGCGTCGCCGTCGACGATGGACATTGACGGCGAAACGCCGGCGGCGGCGTCTGATGAATCCGGGACAAACGAAGGATGGATGACCATGTCATCGCCCTTCGCCGACTTATCAACGCTCATGCAAAGCGCACTCGATCGAGTGGTTGCGGAAGGCACAGATTTGAAGCGCCGCGCGTCAAAGACCTTGGCTCATTTCTTAAACTCGGGCAACCGCGCGACGTTGAAGAGCCGAAGACGAGCGATGAAAATCGCGTGCGACGCCAAAGCGGATGCCATTTCAACCAAGAAGCTCTCGTATGAAGACGCCGAAGCGCTCGGCAAGCGCGTGTTCGACCGAGAGTTCGCTCGAGACGTGGCGCGTACGGTGTCTGCGCTCATTTGCGGGCCAAAGTTTATCGCCGCCGTCGCCGCGGATATCACTCAAGTCATCAATTCGACGTTCACCACGTACGTTGCCATGTCATCGATTGATATCTTTTTACCGATGGTGGAAGAGTATGAAGCTGAAGTTCGCGCGCTTGAAGCACAAGCGGCGCTTGAATCTGAAGCCGCGGCGGCTTTAGCAGCGCAAGCCGCCGTCGCCGCCCTCACGACGAAGAACGCGTACGTGAAATTGACGGTGACGGTGTGTTCACCGGACGACAATGGCGGCGAAGAGTACATCACGTGCACGTGCATGCCGACGCCTAAACCAGGCATGGTGGAGCAATTATTTTACACGTCGAAAATCATCAGCGAAAAAACAGCGGCGCTGACGACGAGCACGGCGGAAGTTGCAAAATCAAGCGCCGAAGCCGTGACCGAATGGGCGACGAAAACCACCGACTCAGTTCGCGAAACGGTGACGAAGACTACCGATACCGTGCGCAAAGAAACCAATCGTAGTTTTGAGCTCGCATCCGAGAATGCCAAAGCATCAATTGAGAGCGCGAGGATTGGATTGGAGTCGGCGAGCGCATTCCTAGCGCGAACGACGCATTCACTCAAGGAAACGGCGGTGACGAGCGCATCGTCCATCACCACGGCGCTCAGCGCATTGAAGACGATCGATAGCCCTGGTTCGGTTTCGATTGACGTCCGTTCGCTTCCACCGCAGCGCGTCGTCGCCGCATTAGAAAGCGAACACGTTGATCGCGTCATTGTTGAGCATAATTTATTGCTTAAAATGCCCGTGGATGTCGTGCTGTCAAAGGCGCTCAAGGACATTGTTGCCGAACTCAGGGACGACTCTTCCAAGTTTATCGAGTACAGAGACGACGAGATGGTCACTCGAGCTATCCAGCGCTTGCTCGAACTCGTTGTCGAGAGCGGAGACGCAGAAGCTATCGCCGAACTCACAAAACTTGGCGTCGTCCCGCGCCCGAAATCCAAAGCGCAGGAAAAGCTCGAAGCGCTGCGCGACCAATTTCGTCGAAACGACCCCGCAGCGGACTCAAACACCGCAGAAAATAACGAAAACGCCGACAGTGCCACGAAAACTCCACCACCACCGGCGCAATCTATGTTTTCATCTCGGATTCTCGCCGCTGTGGATCCGCGGACGTGGTCGTTTACGCTGTCGCCGATGAAATCCGACGCGCCCGCGCGCGCGGACGACGACGCGGCGGCATCCAACTCCGAAACAGACGCCGCCGCGTAACGTCCGGCGCATGCATTGCTTACCCATATATATTTAGTCATCCCGTACCATCATGTATCCATATCGCGTGCATCGAATTGCACGTTTGTAATACTCACGTCACGTCCCAAAAATGTTGAGGGTTTGGAGCTGCACCCCAGTCGCGAGACAAACCCCAGAACCCCGCACGCGGCGAGATCACGAATCATGCCCACGGTACGTCACCCGCGCGCACATACGGACGCACGCGTGTGAGCTAGAGCGCGCGCATTCGCCGCAATCGACAGTGCGACGATGCATAGCGCGTCATGAGCGCACTAAAAAGTGATCCAAGCTGAGAGACTAACACGTGATGGTTTTACGCCGTTTTCGCGCACCGTAGGTGAACCTCAACCGCGATGAATTGTTCGCCAGACTCGGGAAGACATATACCGAGCATGAATTCGACGAGCTGTGCTTTGAGTTTGGTATCGAGTTGGATGAGGTGACGAGCGAACGCGCGATGGAGAGCAAGTTTTTAGGCAACGAAGCCGCCACTGGCGCGACGACGACGGATGCGTCGAGCGATGATGTGATTTACAAGATTGATATCCCGGCGAATAGATACGATTTGCTCTGCATGGAAGGGATTTCGCGGGCGTTGAATGTGTTCAAGGGAACGGTACCGACGCCGACGTTCCGAGCGGTGGAGCCGGCGAGCGGGACGCGGGAGAAGATGGTGGTGAAGTCGAGCGCGATGTTGGTGCGACCGTTCGTCGTGTGCGCGGTGCTGCGTGGGGTGACGTTTACGAAAGCGAGGTACGAGTCTTTTATTGATTTGCAAGACAAACTGCATCAGAATATCTGTCGACGACGGTCACTGGTGGCTATCGGGACACACGACTTGTCAAAAATTAAAGGACCATTCACGTACGAGGCGCAGTTACCGGAAGAGATTGAGTTTGTGCCGCTAAAGCAGGATAAAAAGTTTAACGCCAAAGAGTTGATGGAGTTTTACAAGCAAGATCAAAAGTTGAAGCACTTTTTACACATCATCGAAGGCAGCGCGGTGTTCCCGGTTGTGCGAGACGCGGATGGTACAGTGTTGTCCTTGCCGCCGATTATCAACGGTGCGCAATCAGCAATCTCTCTGGACACGAAGGACGTATTCATTGAGTGCACAGCTACGGATTTGAACAAGGCAAAGATTGTTTTGAACACGATGGTGACGATGTTTAGTGAGTATTGCGCGACGCCGTTCACCGTCGAGCCAGTGGACGTCGTGGATTGCACGGGTAAGGAGACCACGTATCCTGACTTCATGACACGATTCGTTGATGCTGATGTGGATTACATCAACAAACGTATCGGTACGGACATTGACCGCAAGACTATGGCGGCGCTGCTATGCCGTATGCAACTCCCGACAAAGCTCGGTGCGGATGAAAAATCGTTGCGCGTCGAGGTTCCGCCGACGCGTTCTGATATTTTACATCCGTGTGATATCGCCGAAGATGTTGCCATTTCTCACGGTTATAACAATATCGCGCGAACGGTGCCAAATACGTACACGATTTCATCTCAACAACCGATAAACAAGTTTTCTGACGCGCTCCGCGACGAAGTTGCTCGTAGCGGCTTTAGCGAGGTGTTGACGTGGATCTTGTGCTCGCACGATGACAACTTTGCCAACGTGAAACGTGAAGATGATGGTAATAGCGCTGCAATTGTGGCTAACCCGTCGAGCTTGGACGTGCAAGTGGCGCGTAATAGCTTGTTACCGGGTGTCTTGAAGGCGCGCGCGGCGAACACCGACGCCCCGATGCCTTTGAAACTCTTTGAGGTTGGTGACGTCGTGGTTTTGGACCCCGAGTCCGATGTCGGTGCTAAAAACTCTCGCCGACTGTTGGTGCTCTACAGCAACGTCAGCAGTGGTTTTGAGGTTGTGCAAGGGATTTTGGATAGAGTCATGCAAGTCGCGGGCGCGGCGACGTTTGACGGCAAACAACCGGGGTATGAAGTCGTCGAGTCAAATGAACCGACGTACTTTCCAGGTAGGCAAGCGTACGTCATGCGCGATGGCGCAAAGATTGGTGTCATGGGCATCGTGCACCCCGACGTGTGCGCAAACTTCGGTATCACCACGCCGACGTCGGTGCTTGAACTCGAAATTGAAAATCTGATGCCAAAAAAATAGCTTTTCCGCGAATGTGATAATGATTCAAGTCTAATTTGCTCTTATATGTTGCAAAGTCTCTACTAAGTACTATGGTGGAAGCAGCATACGTGTATGTTTACTTCCTCCTTCCTGCTTTTCTCTTTGTTGCCGTTGTACGTTTCACCGCCGGGGCGTTGTTTCGCCCACCAATGTTGTAACTTCCGGGCGCCAGGGCGGGAGATTTACTCGCCGACGCCGTCGGCATTCCACCACCAATTCCACCGAGCTGCATGGCTACCCCACCTGCAGCGGGGGAATAGCTACCCATGAGCTGTAATTGTTGAAGTTCCTTACCCGCAGCTTTCTTCTTCGACGGCGTCTTACCAGATCCTCGCGCAGACGCAGACGCGGGCATGCCGCCAGACGGAATGGACCCGCGCGGCATCATTGGAAGCATCGTCCCGAGGCGCTGCGCACCAGGAGATATACTCACCGGAGCAGGCGCGTTATTCCCAGCAGGCGCCATCATCAATGCTTGATCTGCCAACTCAACTGGGCTCAACACTCCGCCGCAAATCGCCTGTACGTCGCGCCACGAACGATGCGGCGCCGCGCGAAGAGATTTATCCATTCCCACGCGTTCGAGCTTGGCTGCTTTGCGAATCTTCAAGTGCTTTGCCATTACCGCGCACGATCGATCGAAGTGAATGCGCACCGTTTCGTCCTCAACAGGAAGCGCACGAGCCATCAAATTGCGAGCGCTGCCCTTGTTAAGGTTAAGCGCGGCAATTGCGTTTTCATCGTGCTCCGTCTCCGCCAGTTGCGTGAGGTGGCTAAAACGCCAGCGGCAGTGCTCGATGCGATGATATACCCCCTTGATGGGCGTGCTCGCAGCGAACGCGTCCGTGATGAGTGCCCAATTTGAACCAAATTCGTGTACAATCGCACACAAGAGTTGATCCTCCATGGGCGACCAAGGACGCATGGCGCCAGCCTTGCGCCTCTTCTTGTCCTTGAGGCGCTTGCCATCCAAGCCGACGCCAGAGCGCTTGGGTATGGGCACGCCAAAGTCCATATCCGCCTCGTGCCCAGGAGCACCGAATTGAATCCACTCTCCGCGCTTGTTCTTTTTGCGCTTGCCTTTGGCGTCGACCATGTACCCTTCCTCGTCGAAATAAAACCCTCGCGCGGCGGCGGCGGCCAAAAACGTGCGTCGCTGCTCCATGGTTTCCCGATGCGCCTCCTCTTCGGCTTGGTACCGAGCCGCCTCGACGAGCGCCCGCGAGCGCTTTCGCTCGTTTTCTTCCCACCCTCGTAAGCTTCGTTCGTACTCGGCAAACTTGTGCGCTTCTATTTGCATGGTGTCTCGATAGACGCGCTCGTTGAGCAAAGGCACGGCGTCGTAGATGATGGGCATGAACTCCTCGATGAGCGGCGGCGTCGGCGGCGCGAGCAAACCCATGTCCATATCCATTCCATCAATCTCCAAGGCTTCGGCGATTGCGACTCGAGAATGTTTGTCAGACTTATTGGGAGAATCATCGTCATCTTCGTCGTCTTCCTCCGCCTCTTCGGGCTCATCCTTCTTCTTACCGCCCCGTCCGCGCGTCGGCTTGGCGGCAGCCTTTGTCTTCTTTGTCGTCTTCTTTGTCGCTTTTTGGCGCTCTTTGGCATCCTTGGCTTCTTTGATCTCAATCGCATCTCGCACTAAATCACGCTTCATTTCAACCATGGCCAAGTATAGTTTATTCGACGCCCAGGAGCTGATGATTTTCATCCCTGGGGGCGGCGGCGGCGTCGCGGCGAGCCCCGGCAGAGGTTTGGCAACCTCTGTCGCAACCTTTGGAGCCGGCGTAGACTTGTCGTCATCTGCATCACCCATATCCGTGTCGGCATCATCGTTGTCGTTATCATCATCGCCGTCGTCTTCGTTATCTTCCTCGAGCTCAATCAACTCATCCGCGTGCGGAAGCGGCTTCTCCTTGGCGCGCTCCCACGCCTCGGCCCAAAACGTGGCAATTTCAGCCGCCACCATCGAGCATCGAACCTTCCTACGGTTCACCTCGGCGTCTTCAGCACTCACGGGCACGCCGTCGCAAGATGCCGCGAGGTGCGACACCTGCCTTGAGGTTTCTTGCTTCCAGTCTCGCTCGCTCGCAAAGTCGCGCGCTAACCACGTCATCTCCGTCAACACGTACTCCCAGTGACTCTTTCTTCGACTCTCATCATGAGTCTTGACGTTCGCTCGAGCATCTAACGCACGGATCTTCTCCCGAATCGCCTTTGCGCGGGCGACAATCATATCCTCATCCTTTCTACGTCGCAAACGTTCCTCGTCTGTTTCCTTTGCGTCGCTCGAAGTCGACGCCTCGGGCTCCACCGTCGATGATCTATCGCCCCGCGCCATCGTGCACGACGTCCAAACACCTAGTCAGTAATGCAAATATGCACTTCGTAACGGTTCTGTGTATAAATGTCGATTAAGACTCGGTTAGTATCGACGTATTTTGTTCGCCGCGCGCGCTCGAGGTGTGAAATTGTAACACATTTGCGACAATTCTCACGTGTACCTTCACGCGACGTCGTTTTCGCACGTTTGACCACACCGTACGACGATACGATTTATCCCGCATCTATCCCGCGCGTGAAACCCGGGTGCATCTCCGTCGTCGTCGTCGCATTCCGGGCAATTCGACATTCGCGCGATCGACGCAATTCACATCAATTCACCTCAACAACGCGCTCAAACATACCTCAATTCACGTTAAATCGATGACTACGTGTATCGTTCTTCGTGTCGTGGCGTTTGCACGCACGGCGTGGCGTCGCCGCGCGAGCGACTGACGATTGTTCGCGTTGGACAACGACCAAACCTACAAAAAACGTGCTCGAGTCCCACCCTATGTGTTCATGATTCGTCAACTAAACCCCATACCCTAAACTTAAAAATATTTAGGGGTTTCCAGCATCATCGCACGCGCGCCATTCGCCGCCCGCATGCGCGCGTCCACCGCCGTCGCCGATGGCGACGGCGCGCGCGGGGGCGCACCCGCACCCGCACCATCCCTCCCCACCGTCCTGAGCGCGCTCGACCGCACGCTCGAGTCGTTCTCGCACGCATTCGCCACCAATCTCGAGCGCGCGCATGGCGCGCTCGCTGCATCCGAATCCGCCACGCTCGCGAGCACGCGCTCGTGCGCCGCGCACGCTGAGGCGCTGCGCATCGAATGCGACCGCGCGGCGCGTGTGAGTGCGCGCGCGCGCGATGACGTGCGCGCGATCGCGGGGACGTTGGAGGCGTTGGAGCAGAGGCTCGAGGAGGCGAAACGCGCGCGCGCGAGCGCGGCGGTGCTCGAGTCCGTCGTGGATGCGTATGTCGCGCGGCGCACGCGAGAGACGTGATGGGCGAGTGATGGTAGTATAGAGTGTTGTTGTCGTCGTCGATGCGCGCGTGAGGCGTCGATGAGTAGTCGTAGAAGTTGAATTAGAATGAATGATGTCCTCATAAAGTGACTCTCTCGCTGGCGGTGTCGTCTGTATCGACGACGATGTCGTCGTTGTCGTCGTTGTCGTCGCACATGCGTTGCGATGCATCATTTGTATCGCGTGCGTCGTCGAGTTCGCGGATGCGCCCGACGCCACGCGCGCGTAAACCTCCAGCGGTGAGCGCCGCGCGCGACCCTCTCTCAGCGTCGAGCTCACCGTCGCTCACGTCGTCGCTGTCCGACACAATCGTCGATCTTGCGGGTGGAATCGACGCCGTGCTTGATGTCGCAGAGACGCACGCGCGCGAACGCACGTCAGCCTCGCTCGGCGTGGCGGTATCCCTCGCGAGACACGCCGAGCAGGCGCGGCAGCCGTCGGCGCCGTCCGCGTCGACTTTGTCCTCCTCACGTCGTCGCATCGATGACATCGAGCGCGACTACGCGCAAGTCACGATGGAAGATTCATTTTATACTGAAATCTCGCGCGCGGCGCGGGCGATTCGGCGACGAGACAAGGCGAAACCAAAAGTACGCGCGCGGGACCGAGCGTGTAACCAGCCCAAAGCGAGGCAGGGGTTACGTAAAAGCGACGCTCGGAATATTCACGCGCGCTCTTGCGTGGCGTGCGAGCGGTTGGCGGCACAGGGAGAATTTTTCAGAGTTGTTCGCGTCAAGTTGCGTGCCGATGATGCGGATGAGGATGAAATGGTGGTGAAGGATGGCGAGCGATACGTGAGCCGAATGAGCGAGTCGGGGACGAGCGGTCGAAGCGCGTATGTCTGTAAAACGCGCGCATGCGTCGATCGCGCGGTGCGGGTGAACGCGATTGCGAGGATTTTGAAAATTAATATACCGCAATCGCTGTGCGCGACGTTGAAGGCGGAAGCGACGGCGTTCGAGGAGGCGAATGGGGTGGATACGAGGCCGCTGGTCTATTTGCGTCCGGACGGCGCGAGCGCGCGGTGGACGGCGCCTGGCGAATGGGTCGCTCGTGAAGACCCACGCGCGCGGGGGATAAGATGGTAGAGCGTAGACGCACGCAACGTACGGTAGTAATAGCTAATAGCAACACATTACAACGTGAGCAACGAAAGTCATTCAATACACTAGCAAGAAATCATCGGCTGCGACCACTTGCGCTCGTACGCATTCTTCGCGTGCTTGTACACCGCCGCCGGACGTTTCATACGGCTACGCAACTCATTCATCATCCGTTCATCCTCGATGTACGCCTGGAATCGCGCCTTGAGTACATCTGACAAAGCAGGTGACTCGTTCTTCCTCGCGTGCTCATTGATCGCTTCAATGTTCAAGTCTTCAAAGTCTGGCATCGTATCCACCATCTTTTGCAACCCATCGTCAAATTTCTCAGTCAAAATGTACCGGAAGCACGATTTGTTGAGATTCTTAATCGCCGTTTCTACTTGCAAGTCCTTATCGTCACCTGCACCCGGGGCGAGTAATTGCAACCACGTGTCGCCGCCCAAGTAATCGTACCACTCGAGCAAATCCAAATCGCACGACCCCTTGGTTTTCATGCGCTCATCCCACAAACGCTGATTTTCAGCTCCAGCTAAGCATGAATACTTGTAGTGGCTAAGGAATTGCGCCACTGGCTCGCGCAAGACGGTGAAATACGCACACGGAGCGTCGATGACATCGCATAAACCCATGCCATACGGACCCTTGGTGAACATGCGAACGCCCGAGTCGTACGCCTCGCGCAACCGATCGACACCGAAATACTCCACCGGTTGTTGTCGCGCAAATCGCTCTCGAGTATCAAGGAAGTTCTCCTTGGTGGTATCCACTAATGGATACGTCGCCCAACTGGTAAACGGCGCACCTTCGTGAGGAAACGCCACCGCGCCCGTCTTTTGGCTCAACCGCCTATCCGCGGCCTTCAACACTTGATTAAAAAATGAACCACCAGTCTTGGGAATGTGAATGAAATCATACATCAACGCTGTGTTCTTCACTTTTTGACGTACAGACTTCTCACGCGTGGTGGGAATCTCGTAGAAGCCATCGCCAAAGAGGTTGAGAAACGCCGAGCTCGCCTTGGATTCGGCTTCTCGTTCCGGATTCGTTTCCGCGTTCATCATCGTCCCGGGAGCCATCTTCACTCCGGTAAAAACCAACGCAGAGACGACTAGGCCAATGATGACGGTGTTCCTCGTTCGCCGGCTCGTCTTGGAGCCGGAGTCGGCGTTGAGGTCGGTGTGATCGTCATCGCCGATGGCGTTTGGTGTTGCGCGATGGGTTTCACCCAAGAGGCCGATTTCTTCGGGAGACGTGCCTTTCTTCATCGTCCGAACGCGTGCGTGACGTCGAGCGTTGTTAGCGCGAGAGCGTACGCGGTGCGCGCGAGATAAACACCTGTGGCGGCGAGTTCTGAGGATGAGCTTCACATCTTGAAGAGGTTTCCGCGAGAGGCGCACGCGCTTTCAAACTCAGTCTACAAACAAATGAATCAATTATAACAACGAAAACAACGCAATAATCCGCTACGAGTGTTTTAATACACCGTACCCGCCGTGCCGTCTGCCTGGGCGCGCCGTAAAGCCTTCGATCCCGTTCTGTCGCGCATTCGAGGCGCGCGCAACGCCCGCGACTCGGCTTCGAGTTGGTCGTCAATCATCCCATCGAAGCAATCGGCGACGAGATGCGCGCGTGACTCTGGCTCAAGCGTCGATAGCGCTTGCGCCACGCATTCAGCCGTCGACAAGCAATATTCCTTCGGCTGTTTACGTATGCGATAATTGGACCGACGGCGCGGATTTATGACGTATTTAGGCACCCGCGCCAGCCACGGAATCGCGTAATACATCGCCTTTGCCCGCGACCACGTGGTATCGAGCACGATCAAACAATTCAACGGTACTCTACTTTCCACTGGCATTGCACAATAATCGTCCAAGTCAATCGCGCTCTCGTCCGGCCACAATACGCCCAATCCTTCCAACGTTCCGCCAGGAATCGGCACCTCGGCGCCGCCGCCGTCCCGAACGTCGTGCC
>Ga0222714_10003306_pt1 | contig 16530 bp, 15 predicted proteins | sample C33_3DmetaG_FD_165048 | JGI IMG/M metagenome (GOLD analysis project Ga0222714, IMG submission 165048) | Estuarine water microbial communities from San Francisco Bay, California, United States - C33_3D | ecosystem: Environmental > Aquatic > Marine > Unclassified | place: USA: California...
TGCATTTGCTGTAAAAGTTCGCTTAGTTGTTGTCTATCGTTAAGTAATGCTTGATACACCTGTTCAGCTTCTTTTTTCTGATTTGCTGCATCTTGCATTCCTTTTTGGATATAAGCTTGCCCACTATAAGACCGCTTTAAATCATCAAGGGTTACTTTCATTTCTTGTCCGTCTACTTTGACGGAGATAAGTTCCTGATAATTGGCATCTTCAGTATCCGCTTCATCCTCGCCAGATTCATCATCAGCATCATCCGTATCATCGTCAGTTACGTCTTCATCAGATTCTACTTCTTCTACTTCTTCTTCCTCTGGTTGCTCTATCTCGTTGTCTTCGGTTGCATCTTCGTCAAGTTGTGCTTCCTTAGGCGCAGAATTAGAACTAGCTAATAAACTATTAGCTATTGAGTCTATTGACCCATCCATTACTATTTCTTCTGGTTTTTCAGTCGATATATCCATCGGTGCTGACTCCTTTATTAGTTGTTTTTCTTATCAAATATCTTCTCGTCATTTATAGATGATTGGAGATGATGTTCGATTTTTTGTATTGCACTCACAACGGAGTGCGCTTCTTCAATATCGGCATTTGTACTACCAATATTTAAGAATACTTTTATTTGGTCATTCTTTATTTCTTCTAATACTTGCTTAAAACTTTCGTTTGCAAGCAATGACCGTGCATTTGCTGCTCTTTGTTTTATATCCATCTATTGCCCGAACTGTCGTTCTCTTGCTTGTAATCTTTGTACTTCAGCTTTATCTAGTTCTGTGTCGTACCTTCCAACAATCTCAGCTGCTTTGATAATCAAGTCTTGGTCCATCTTATCTCGTGCCAAGTCATCAGCTGCAACAGCTTTCTGTGCATCTAACTGAGCTCTCATCATGTCTGTCTGCATCTTAGTTTGAGCCTTCATCTGCTCTGCTTGCAAGTAAGCTTGATTCGGGTCTTGTTGCTGTGATGCCATTTGTTGCTGTATTTGTTGTTGTTGCTGTAAAAGCATTTGTTCGACTTCAGGTGTCATTGGCATAAAGTATCTGTCAGCATTTCTTACACCAGAAATAGCTAACATATCAGCTAACGTATTTCTAATTTGAGTCATATTGACCAGACCGTTCATAGGTCCGTAGTTCTGCCATATCTGCATTTGCATACCAAGAGCCTGATTCAGTGATGCAAGTTTAGCGTCTTCTTTACCTGTGCCTAATCCTACGTTGACAGAGATATCCATATTGGTATTCCATACTCTAGGGTCTATAGGAACAAACTGACCGTTCAAACGCATAAATACTGAGTCATCAGCATTTTTAATCATTTCATGTAACATTAATTTAAACAGTTGTTTCATACCGCCTTCTGCAAAGTTTCTTGCGATAACTTCTACTTGACCAGCGGCTGCTGATACGGTTGTAGCTACAGCAGTAGCGGTGGTGTTTTTAAGTGCATCTGGGTCTAACCCTAATGATGCTTTGGATACACCTGTTTTGGTTTCTACTACTTCATCCATGTACTGCAATGCAGGAAGTGTTGCACCTGCTATAAAAGGTACACTGATAGGCTCTATACCACCTGCTTGACGCATACGGATAATAGCTCCTATTTCGTTATTAAGTACGTCATCCATGTTTACGACATCTTCAATAACACCCAGTTGTGGGTTATTAGATAGAGCTACGTTATCAAGAATACCTCTAAGCATAGATGTTGTAGCATCTTGGTCATTAATAATTAAATCAGCTATAGAACGACCATAAAAAGTATGAGGCTCTGGGTCGCACTCAAATACTGCAAATGGAATACCATCACATACTTCGTAGTCTAAGAGTTTGTAACCACTGCCACCCAAGATGAACTTATACATCATAGGTATGCCTTTGCCTTCAATGTCCATTTTCATGTAGGCTTCAGTAACCAGCACCATTTTCATTGATGGGTCTTGATGGCTTTCTTCGGTTCTGTCTTTAAAGTAACCACGTCTTGCGTATTCTTCTTCATCGACCATTGTTCCTGATTCAGTAATTCCAGATAAGTTATAAACTTCATCAAAGTCATATCCCATCTCAACCAAATCACCAACACGCATTTCTGTTCTGTGTGCTACTACATAAGCGTTATCTATGCTTCTAGCATTTCTGTCTACAAAGAATTCTTCTGGTGGTACAGACTCTACGCAAAGTTTGCCCTTGTCTTCTGTTTTAAGAATCTTAATACCGTGATTCTTTCTTTCTACTTCTACGCCTGTTTCGTCTATTTCTATTTCAACAGTCTCGCTATGCTCTAATACTTCTATGTTGTCCTCATTAACAATAAGAGCAAACTCATCGTCATTAAGGTTTTCAAATGTATAAGATTTAGCTTCTTGGTAGTTTTCCCAATAAACTTTGACAATACCAGCCTTCTTGAGCAAAGCATCATGGAAAGCATCATTGATGATTTTATAACCACCTATTTCTTGAAACTTCCAGTGCATATAGCTATTAGCTTGCTCGGCATTGGCAAAATCTTCAGGACCTTTTGGTACATACTCTACAGGTCTTTCGTTAGATAAAAAGATACGCATTAAGCTAGGCTTAATAGAACGTATAACATCTCTTACTTTAGTAGATACAACTTTAGAACGACCTTGCTCATAACCAATATCTACTTCACCATCAAAGTATCTTTGTGCTTTGACACGCTCTGGTGAAATTTCAGATTCGTGAAAGTCTACAGCATCATCAACTGCATTAGAGATAATGTTTTCTATATCTTGTTCTTTTAGCTTTTTTGGTTTCATAATCTATTCCGAAATTGCAGGGATACCAATTCTTGAAGAAATAGTAGCTGCTGAAGGTAATTGCATACCGCCAGTTTGCGTAATGCCTAATCCTTGTTCAATTCCTTGTCTTCTTGCTGCTGTTGTAGCAGGGTCAAAAGCTAACATTTGTGATTGTCTTTGTATATTTTCAAGCTCTTGTCTTAATTCCCTTACCATTGGAGAATTAGGATTATTGATAATTTCATTTAAAATATTTTGTGCAGAATCTCTAACATTTTTACTGGATGATTTTCTTGCCCATGAAGCAAATAATGTTAATGGCAATGTTCCACCGCCACTATACAAAGCACCACCTAAAGTCATAAGTCTCATAGTATTGCTTGCAGTAGGAGCATATCTTCCAGCAGCTTGTAAAATATTATTAATTGTATCGCCTTGTACTAACATCCTCATTACTTCTAAATCTGCATTATCAAAATATCTTTGATTTGATTTATTATTTAATATGCTATTAAAAACAGATTTATAAACAGCAACCTTATCTGTTCCCATGCCACGAACTTGTGTTTGTCTTTTTGCTCTATCTAAAGCATCTGATACTACATTAAATGTTGAACGTGTTCTCCATAAACTTTTAGCATCATTCCATATTTGTCTAGCTGATGATGTGCCACTAACAGTTGCATCATCAATCATTCTTTCAACTGCATTTACTAAATCATTAATTGCTGGCTGTGGTCTATTTTGACTGTAAGAATCTGAAGCATTACGCATTAATCGTTTTCTTAAATTGTATAATTGACCTAAAGTTAATTCTCTTACTGGAGCAACTTGCTTTAATTGTTCTCTTATACTATTTTGTGCTGCTTGAGAAAATTGACTTAAATCTATAGTATCTACATTACCTATAACATTTTTAAAATCTATAAGTGATTTTTGAGTCAATCTTTGCAATTCATTGCTAGGAGATTCTAATCCTTCAAAAAATCTACCCTCTGCTTTAATGTTATCTATAGCTTCGCTATAAATCTGATTTGCTCTTGTAACATCTATAGCTTCTGTTGATTTTGCTAAATCATCAAATGCTTTTGAACCAACATTATTAACAGCTAACCTTAATTGATTTGCAGCTTCTTCTGTTTTAGCATTTCTAAATAAATTGATAATAGGAGTTCCTATTCCTCTGATACCGCCAATAACTGCTTGACCACCTGCACCAAAAGCTGCGCCTGCTGCTGCCATACCGCCAGCTTCAGATACTCTTTCTCCTAAAGTGCCTTCTCCTGTTCCTACACCGTATAATCCACCATAAGCTGCACCTGTAGCAGCTCCTTGAGCCAATCTAGGCAATCTTCCGCCTAGCGTAGCAGCTTGAGGTAATACGCCTGTTCCTGTTCTTGCCAAACGACCAGCTTGACCCGTAAGTCTCGCCACATTAGCTGCACCTGCTCCAGTTCCAACACCGCTCAATAATGCAACTGCTGTTGGAGCTAAAGCACCCATTGTTTCATAAGTAATAGCTTCTGTAGGATTTTGTTCTTTATATGCTTGAAGTCTATTTCTAATATCGTCTCTTATGGCTTCATAGGTTTGACCTTCTCCACCACCAAGACTTCTAATGGCAGCTTCTATTTCATCAGCAAATCCAAATGTAAGACCTTGTAATGTTGTTCTTAATCTTTGAGATTCTGCTGGTTGTTCTTGCTGTTTTTGAGATAAAAGACTTTCATAAATTCTTCTATCATTTTCATTTAAAGCATTTATATTTCTGCCTTGAAAAACATTTATTTTTTCATCTAAAGATAAATTAGACCATTGTTCTGCTAAATTTTCAGCCATTTAATTTCCTTGATAAAAACTAGGAACATTACTGTTTTGTGGTCGAGTTAAAACTATGTCATTAAATTCACTAGATAAACTGCTTGTTAGTGAAGTTGGTCCTTGCCAATTTCTAAAATTCCTGAACTCAAGAAAATGATTCATTAATGATTCGTTAGTTTCATATTGAGCTTGCATTGATTGTATAAGTCTTCTTAGTCTCATTGCATTTTGTGCATTTGTTGCAGCAGGGTTAAATTGTCTTGACATAAAGTTTACATTTTCAGACGCAGCAAAATTTCCGCCTAAAATGTCAGTAAGACCTTTTCCTACAATTTGCTCAATAGTTTCTTGCATATCAAATCTGTCTTGATTAAATCTGGCAGTTAAAAATCTTGATAAATTGCTATTAGGGTCTCTTTGTAGAGTGCCAAAAAATGCTCTTTTAAAATCGCCTTCATCTTCAGTAGTTTCTAATAAATTTAAAACATATTCAGCGGCTTCTATATCTATACCTGCATCTGCTCTATTGCCCATATAATCACGAACCTGCTGTGCCATTGCTGTTTCAAATTCTTCTTCAGCAGGACCATATTCGCCTTCTTTTTCCATTGCTGCTTGCAAAGCATCAAAATAAGCATTATTTGCTGCTATAGTTTCTGCTGACTCAATTCTTTGTGCTTGAAGCTCTCTTTCTAGCTGAGCTTGTCTTTGGAATTCTTCTAAAGCTGATGAACGTTGTCTTTCATAAGCTTCTTGAGTTGCTGCTTGTTGTCTTCTTGCTTGAATATTAGCCATAGCTTGCTGTGTTAATGGATTATTAGGTTGCATTGTCATAGAACCTAAGCCAATAACTAATCTATCTCTAAAATCTGGCTGTCCAACTCCCATCAAGTTTCCTATACCAGATAATAAACCCCTTGCTCTTTGACCTAATGATTGTGGTTCTTCAGGAGCTAAAGGACCAACAAATCTATCACTTTTTTGTGTCATTGTAGGTTTGCCCATTGGAACTTCTAACAATGGTGCTGGTGGTCCAATTTGTTCCATAGGTGCTGGCGGTCCTACATTTAATAAGGTCTCTTGTGTTGGCTCAGGTGTTGGCTGAGGTGTTGCAAATTCAACACCTGTTGTCATAGGTAATCGTATGCCAATAACATTTCCAGATTCATCAATAGTACGACCTGTTAATAATCCTCTCTCATATTCTCTTTCTTGTCTTGCACTTTCTGCTTCTAAAGCTGATTGAATTTCTGGAGAAATAATTTGTGACTGCGCTCTTTGTTGTCTTTCTTCTAGAATTCTCCTTGCTTCCATAGCAGAAACGCCTTCATCATCCATGATTTTTTTAATTTCTGGATTTGGTCCAAGCCAACTAAATAATCCACCAATTTTTGCACCAATGTTTTCTGGGGTTACAGGCGGTTCTCCAAAATATCTTGGTTGTCTAAGTTGAAGCTCTTGATTTAATAATCCATTAGCCATAAATAATTATCCTACCTTAGCTCCACTACCACCTAAAGCTTTGCCAGCATATTGAGGAAAGCTAGTATTTCCACCACCAAATATACTTGCACCTAGTTGTAAGTAATTAAACAGACCTGGATTAAACGTTCCAGTTTGTGTTTGCTGTCCTAAATTTGCACCTTGTAAAGCTGATATTTGTTGATTCAATGCTTGCTGTGGCGCACCTTGAAAACCTGCGTATTGCTGTTTGCCTGCATCAATTAATGCTTGTTGCATCATTTGTTGCATCATGCCTTGTTGTGCCAAATCAAGATTTGCTTGTCTGCCAATACCAAATCCTAAATTAGCTATGTCAGCTAATTGACCAGCTGCTCCTAATCTTTGTTGTGCACCTTGTAAACCAGCTAATTGATTTAATCTTTGAGCTTCCATACCAGCTTCTGCACCAAACATTCCTGCTTGTTGCATTGCTTGTTGGTTAGCTAGGTTAGCTTGTTGTTGTAACTGAGCTGATGTCATACCAGCTTGCAATCCAGCTTGCTGGTTAGCTAAAGCTGCTTGCATACGAGATGCAATATCTTGTTGCGCTGCTTGTTGTGCTTGTGTAAATCCTGCTTGTCTTAATTGACCAGCAGTTCTAGCTGCTTGCTCTGCAAAAGCTCTATTGGTTTCTGCTTCAGCTATTCCTTGTCTTGAACCACCAAAAGCACCAGCTGCTGTTGCTTGTGCGCCTAGTAAGTTTTGTTGCATTTGCCTAGACCTTTCTAAATCAGAAAGAGTTTGACCAACAACTTGTGATTCGTAAGGATTCATGTAAGGACTTAAAGAAGTTGTGCCTAATTGTCCTGCTTGTACTTGTTGAGCTTGCAATGGAGCAACTTGACCTGTTTGAGCTGCTTGAAAGCTAGTAGGTGTAATTTGTTGCGGCTGAAATCCTAAATTAGCAGCTGTTCCTAAACCTGCTGCTTGTAACCCTTGAGCAACTGCTTGCTGTATATTAAAAGGCTGTTGACCTGCTCCTTGCTGAGGAGCCATTGCTATTCCTTGCGGTGGTGGCGTGCCTGCTGGCATTTGATTGGGTTTTTGCGCTGGCATTCCTTGCGCTTGAGCAAATCCTTGCCTTGCTTGAGCCATTATATTTCCTGCACCAGCTAAACCTTGTTGTTGAACAGGTCCTTCTCCTGTTATATTCATATTGGGTCTAGGACCAGAAGCAGCTTGAATTCTTTGCCCTACAGAAGTTGCCATTACCTCATTACCCCACGTTTGCTTTGTCTCTTATAAGGACTTCCTGTATTACTTAAATCAGGAACATTACCATCATAAATTTCTTTTGGTGAAATTAAAGGTGGTCCTGCGGGTCTATAATCAGGCATACCAGTAAACTGTCTTGATATTGCTTGGTATTGCTCTGGTCTTCTTTGAGCTAGTTCTCTCATAGCCATATCGTATAAATCACCTGATGAGTAACCTGATACCATGCCGTAGTCTATTGCTTGTGGCATACCTGCCATTACATCTGTAGGAGCTAGTAAACCAAATGCAGATGCTTGATTGGCTACATTTTGCATAGATGCTGTTTGCATTGGAGTAAAAGCTGCTACATCAGGACCGTAATAAGGCATATAGCCTAATCTTGATATATCTTCACCACGCCTAAGTAGGTTTTGCGCTCCTACATCCATATATTGCGGAGCAGATACTGATGTTGTTGTGCTACCGCCTTTTCCACCTCTTGAACTCATATTAAAACTCTTTTACTAATGTTAAAAATGCAGGTTTCCAATCAAACCTTTCTAAGGCTTTTTTCCATCCCATCCTTCCAGATAAAGACAAAGCACTACATCCTTGCAACTTAGCCCATTCTATGACATCATTGTGCATATCGGTTAAACATTCTAGTTTTCCACCTGCAAGAAAGATATGTAAAACTTTTTTGCGTGGATAAACTATAATTTCCGTTACCAAACATCCTTGTTCAGCAGCCCATAGTTGCATATCACCCCTGATTATAGCATGAAATACATCAATAATTTCATGCGTATCCCCAGAATATGATAAAGCATTTTCCATCCATTGCTGGCATCGTGTAAACTCTTTAACCGTGTATTCGTGCGATTGATAGAGTGGTTGCTGGCGAGGCTGGTGCGAATGCTGTTGCTGTTGTTGCATCTAATATTCCTGTTGTGTCGTCTACTGCCCACATAGCTTGCATGTAATCGTTAGCTTCTAGTTCAAATATAGCACTTCTTGAAACTACGAGGGTAGTGCTATTTTGTTTTAATGAATTGAACATTGTTGATTTTGGTACATCTGTTCCATTGATTCTAGCCCAAAAATAAAAGTTTACTGAGCTTGATGTCGATGTTGACATCTGAGCCGAAAAGTTAAGTAGATATTCTCCAGCTTCAGCAAATACAATCTTAGTCGCATCCGTGCCATCGAGAGATATTCCCACAGCGTTACTAGGGGAATCGTATTGTATTGCGTAAGCAGTGTTAGCAGAAGCAGCGGTAACATTAGTAGAGCGAGATAAATATGCATGACCATCCTCAAGAATTATTTGTTTATAAACGCCGTCCCTAGAAACGACTGGGTATTTGTTTTCTCTATCCCAAAGAATGACACCATCGTCTGATGCTACTTCGTCTTGCGTTTTTTGAGTTAACTTATCTTTCGTTCTAACAAGATAACGACTTAGGCGTTGAACGTATGTTTGCCATTTGTTATCTGTCGGGCTTGGTGGTAACTCAATCACCTTCTGCCACCAGCTACCATATCAAGTCTTATAATTCCGACTCTCCAATCACCTAGCACTGAGCCTGTTACTCGCATCCTGAATTGTCTGCCAGTAAATCTTACATCTGTTGGATTAGTCATGGTATAAGGTCCGTATGAACGCTCGGTATCATTTGGATAGAATCTTGTCTTGAAGGTAGTTGTGACTTCGCCTTGTGTCCTTTCATCAGGTATCAGTTGTGTTACTGAAGTTACGTTATCTCCTGCACCAATCGCTAATGGTCCGCTTTCTGCAAATGGAGATACAGAGTCGTAGTTAAATCCTGTCTCATGCTCGTAAAAATGATTGTCTGATGCCTTTGCCCATAATGGTTGTTCAAATGAGCCTGCATCGACACCTGATGTCCTGTCTAATTGACCGATAGCCCATGTTTTTTCTGCATAGTTGTAAGTAACGTATCGGTCTATTTCATTTGATGCGTTAGAGCAGTAAAAGAACCATACCTCTCCGTATCTTCCGTTAGTGACTCCCCAGCATTTAGCGTATTCGTTAGTATTAATATCACTAAAGATGTAATCATTGACATCACATGGCAGTTTATTGACTTGACCTCCTGAATAATAAAAGAATGACTTCTTGCCCATCCAAACTACGCCTAAATCTGTGTTTGCATAGGCTTTTTGTGACACGATACCGCATGATGTTCCTACTTTCTGAAATCCGTAGACGTATGGCGGTCCTTGATATCTGGCTACATGAGCATCGTTGGTTGTAAGAATCAGCGTCTCACCTTCTGTCTTAACACCACACATAATCTTGCCTGATGTCTCTAATTCAATATCACCTGCTTCGTTAGTAGCTGCTGGTGTCCATAATGTATTGTTTTCTCTATCGCACCATTGTACTTTTCTAGGATTGCCACCTGCTCCGAGAGCAAATAAGAACCTTTCTTCTGTAACTACGATAGCTTCATTATTAGTAGGTGCGTTTGTAACAACAGCTGCTGGCGTTCCTGTATTTAACTGCCATTCGTATATCTTGCCGTCATCCCTTGTGCATCCAACTAAGTACTCTCCCCAGTTATCTAATGACCATGTGGTAGCTAATGCTGGTGTTGAATCTTCAGCTCTTGGCTGTCCGTAGTATTCGTAACCATAGAATCCAGTACCGAATCCAAATTCTTCAGTGGTACTTTCTTGTCCTGCTGTAAATCCAGTTGGTGTGATGTCGTATTGAACTCCTGAAACATTATAAACATAAAGTTTATTATAGGTTCCTAACGCTACCCATCTATCACCAGAATTATCTGTCCAAGCTAACATACCTCTAACTTTAGCAGCAGAAGCAGTGTCGCTTTTTTGTTGCCATCCGCCTATCGGTCTCATGGTGTTGTTTACCCAGCGTACTAAGTTAGCATCACGCCAACGATTAGAGCTTTGTAGGTCCGTTCCGTTTCGGTAGACTCCAGCAGGTAATTGTATAGGTACAAGTGCCATGCTATTTCCTATGGTGTATCTGACTCAGCATAAACTTGTACGCTGTAAGAAACAGAAAAGTCATCACTTACACCGTCTGAGCTAAAATAAAAAGTTACTGAATAATGAGCGTCTTTGTATTGGTTACCGCCAGAAGGTGCATTTGCATCTGCTTGGAAATAAACCGTTCTATCTGAAGTTGTTGTTGAATAGGAAGTGGTCAACCCACCTGATGTATCAATACTTGTATTACCTGTTCCATTATTTAAAGTAATAGAGGAAGCATATTTAACATAAAAATTAGAAGCATTAGAAAGTTGATAAATCGTATCACCCGTTCCTGAATAACTTGGTACAGCATTAGTACCGCCAACAGTTAATTGATAGGTTCCCCCTTCGTCTCCTAACCCTCTTACTTTAAGATATGTATTTGTTCCATCGGATGTTGCATCAAAATATAAACGTGCAGTTGAAATAGGACCTGAACTTCCTATTTCGTAATCATCCATAGTAATATTACCGCCATCAAGAGCAGTTTCTATTTCGGAAATGTTTACCGTACTGTAAAAATCACTAAAAGATATATTTGATGTTGTTGTAGGAATAGCGTTGTTAGCTGTTACATCTGGAACTAAAGAGCCACCTCTAATGTATTCACTCAAACTGTGAGGAGCTGTGCCTCCAAATTCACCTACTATATCTGTAGCAAATGATAATGATGAGCCTGCACTCTTAACAGCCATTAGCTCTCCTCAAGTTTTTTAACTTTCTCTGATAATTCCTTAACTGCTTCGATTAGTACAGCTACAAGTTTTTCATATTTAACAGCTTTATAGCCGTTGTCTCTAGTGGTTACTATTTCAGGTAATACTTTTTCGACTTCTTGCGCTATGACTCCAATATCATGACCTGTATGCACATCTTGCTTGTCGTTCCAGTCAAATTCGTAACCTGACATTTGATGTACTTTGTCTAGTGAATTTTTAATAACTTTTTTGTTGTCTTTAAGTCTTTCGTCAGATGAAGAAAAAGCAGTAATATCGCCTGTTGCTGTAATATTGCCTGAAGCTGTAATATCGCCTCCTGATGTTGAAATATTGCTTGTTGCTGTGATAGCTCCAGTAACTGCAAATGTTCCACTATAAGAACCTGACATTTGAATTGTTCCAGTAGAAGTAATAGTTCCGCCTGTAAGTCCATTACCTATTGTTATGGATGTTACTCCTGATGATGTAACGTAACCTGAATTGTTAGTGAACTGAGATATGCTTCCAGAGCAACTTGATAAAGCAACTCCGCTCATTGAGCCACCTGTAATGGATACAGAGTTACTATTTTGTGTTGCGATGCTTCCTAGACCTAAAGATGAGCGTGCTGTAGAGCCAGACTCTGTAACAAAATTAGAACCATTACCGACTATAAAATAACTATCACTAGGAGTTAATCCTGCAATATCAGTAAGCTGTGCATCATACGCTTGTACATTGGTTCCGATAGCTAATCCAAGATTAGTCCTTGCTCCAGAAGCAGTCGAAGCACCAGTACCACCATCTGCAACGGCTAGGTCCGTGATACCAGATATAGTACCACTAGTAATATTAATACCAGCAACAGCAGTACCGCCACCCAAGAGAGAGTCGATATCGTCAAAGTTATCATTTAACTTATCCCCCCAAGTGTCATTAGATGCACCGACTTCAGGTTTTGTTAGCGAATAATTAGTTGTTGTTGCGTCTGCCATTTATATTACCTCAATGATAAATTATATCACATTACTTGCTTGGCATTTTTGCCTTGCCGATATTAATTGCAAAGATTTCAAGTATTTTGTAAGCCTTTGATAACAATTCATCATCTTTAGGCGTTGGTGTCATGGCGCAAATAATAGAACACGCCATAACGATATCAGGTATTAGGTTTATTAAGAATATTACTTTATCCATCTTTTTTCTCCAATGTTTCAATAAGCTCCTGCGTAAATGCGTTTTGAGCCTTGAGGATTTGTTCGTGTTTGAATCTTAACTGATTCGCTTGAGCTTGACAGTCGTTGATTTGATTTATGAGATACTTCTGACTATCTGATAAATCATCCTCTTTGTAATCTTTACCATCAATATTAACTACTCTTGCTGTTTCTGACATATTTACTCCTATGTGTTTTCTAATGCTGTTATTCTTGCTTCTAAATCTTCAATCCTTGTCATGGCTTCTTGCAATGCCTTAACTGCTTTCATGTATAAAATTGAGTATTTAAAAGATTTGGTTACTGTACCTAAATCATTTTGTTCTTCATCTAGGTCTGGATTATTTTTAACAAGATTTGGTGTAACTAATTCAGCTTCTTGTGCTATAACGCCAATGTAAATAGGTGCATCATCGCCATAAGTTTCAACATGAGATTTTAACTTATAGTTTCTAACTCTAAGATTTTTAATATCATCCCATTGTGACCCAGCATCAGTAATATCTTGTTTTAGTTTTTCATCAGAAATAGCACTATAATTACCATTTGTATTTTCTGCATCACCATCACCTCTGATTAATAAACTATTGCCTGATGTTCCTAAGAATCTAGCTATAACACCAGAAGAAGAAAATCCTGAACCTGCATCTACAGCTAACAATCCATAAGCAGTCGTAGTCCCCACCAACAAGTTGCCTGAACTATCAATACGCATTCTTTCTAAGCCACCATTAGTAGCAAATTGAATTGTTGATGTTGAACTGTAAGCACTTAATAAAATATCTGAACCTGCTGCTGAACCTGAAAAAAGCACAGCATCACCTGCTGGACTATCTTCATTACCATGTAATCTTAGATTTGCACCTCTTCCTGCGGTTTGATTACCACCGCCACAAAGATATAATGCTTGATTGTCCGAACCATCACTAGTATTAGAGCCTATTACTGTATCTGCATTAGAGAATAACAAGTTGCCTGATGAGTCTATTCTGGCTCGCTCACCAAGAGATGCTGTACTGTCTGTTGCTGTTTTAAAAACTAAACTACCACCATCGTTAGAATTTCTTATAGATGTTATTTCAGAACCACCTGCTGTTGATGTTCCAGAAGTAGAGTTTACAAATCTTATTGATGTAGATGTAGATGTTGATGAATCATTATTACGAACTTGTAAAGCAGTAATATCTGCACCTGCATTAGTTGCTACAGTTTCTAAAAGTCTTGAAGGACTAGTCGTTCCAATCCCAACCCTATTATTCGTTGCGTCTATATAGAGAGTACCAGCGTCTATGTTGAGGTCAACGCTTGACGCATCTGCACTTATAAGACCACTTGTTACTTTTGTTAATGCCATATTAGTTACCCTCTAATGCTGTTATTCTTGCTTCTAGTTCTTGTATGGTTTTGACCAATAAAGGAACTAACTTGCTTTGGTCAATGCCTTGATATTTAGGAACTTCCCTAGTACCCATGACTGCTTCAGTTACGACATTACCATCATCATCTAATACAGCAGGTGTTACTTCGTATTCTTCTGTTTGCATCTCATCCTTCTCGCCTGTAATAGCTTCAGGAACAATGCTACTTACTTCGTGGGCTAGAAAGCCATCGAAAATTACATCTGCATTAGATATGAAATTAAATCTCGCAGGTTTAAGTTGCTTGAGTCTGGTTGTAGCATCCCAATCATAAGTTACATTTTCTTTAAGTCTGTAGTCTGAACTGGATGTGTAAGAAATTGTGTTACTACCATCAAAATCTATAGAACCTTTATCAACACCATTGCAATAAAAGCGAACAAGGTCTCCTGCTGACGCATTTCTGCAAACTTGCATAGTTTCACCAGCGGCATCCCGACTGAATATCGCACTATCTCCGCCACGAATGGTATGCCCGTTTCCTGTAGAACCTGTTGACGTGCGTCCCACCAACAAGTTGCCTGATGAGTCTATTCTCATGCGTTCTGAACTGTTGGACATAAATTTTACAGGATGTGCATTTGCTGTCCCAATAATAATTCCTGCTGCTGTATCATACGACCTTACAAAAGCATTATTAGCATCTGAGCCAATATTAAGTCTTGCTCCTGACGTATTCCCTATACTACTAATTTCAACCTCACCATTTGACTGAATACGCATGCGTTCTGAAGTATTTGTTCTAAATGTCATTGCATTAGACGCATGAAGATAAAACAAACCGCCTATGTCATTATCAGCAACATCGCCAAACAAAATGCCTTGGTCAGTATCATTAGCACTTAACATGCTAATAAGGTTTACGTCACTACGCTCAATAACCAATGGAGACGAAGAAAACGGAGTTGCTCCTGAGCTAGACGTTTGTACATGAAGCCTGTTTGACGGACTACCAGTACCAATCCCCACGTTCTGGCTGGAATCAATCGTAATCGCTGTGGCGGTCCCATTATCTACGATGCTGGGAGTGCTGGATAGTTCTATGGGTACTATTGTTTTAGCCATTATTCACCTAAATTGTTTTGACTGTCCATATGGGTTTGGTAAGCAGACTTAACCTCGTCTGTCCAGACACCATTGCACACAGCTTGTACATCAGCAGACTCACCTGAGATGTCAGTGTCTCCCCATGTACCATCAGTCTTTGTACTACATTGTAATACATGACGATGGAATGAGCGTGTCAGTTCTACGCCATCTTCTTTGATGATTGTCGCAGTTCTGACCTGTACTGCCTTGTAGTCTCCAACGACTTCTATTTTATCTACTGTTATTTCTTTTGTTATTGCCATTTTTTTCTCCTATGTCCGTCTCAAGAATCCACTTGAGATAATTAAGTTTGATAAATTATTGTTCCTCTAACTGCCGAGCTAGCTGACATTTGACTACCTGCCAACCCATAATGGGAGCCAGTTCTTCCACAATTAGCTAGAATAGTAGCTTGAGTGTTAGAGGGCTGAAGTTGAACAAAAAGAGCGTTTACATCAGACGTCAAATTATCAATCAACAAGCTAGTAGCTCCATAGATTGCCCAGCTAGAATTTGAAGTAAAAGGAAGCCCAGATATATTTACTGAATCACCTGTGCCAGTCCACGCACTCATTTGAATAAAACATTTAGCAATCACCATATTGCCAATTTTTGTATAAATACCATATTGATACGTATAAGTTACTGCACTATTTGCTGTTAAAGCTGGAGTCCAAGTCCCTTCCTCATAATCGTCAAGAGCATTAGCTGATGATGTGTCTCCGTTGAATGTTATGCCACCAGAGGACAAGATTCTCATGCGTTCTGAAATGCCACCAGTATTAAACTTGATAATACCCGCAGCGTTGGTTGCACCAATCACTAACGAAGTAGAGCCATCATACCAAACATATCCACTTTCAGCATCAAGTGCTCCATATGTTGAATCATTAACGCTTCGGATACCAACATCTATAGACTTATTAGAAGGACCTTCAGCAGTCATCTTAGCACCTGAACCAGCAGAAGTTGATGTGTTACTTACACGAAAAATAGTTTCAGCCGCTTGTGCCTTATCAACATTTAAAAGCGAATTAGGACTACTCGTACCTATACCTACGCCAGTTGATGTAACTCTCATTCTTTCTGCTAAAGTACCACCACTATCTTTTGCTCCAATAGAAAAATAACCACCTGATGATTGACCTGAATATAATTGGACTGAAGCTGCTACAGAGTCAGCTTCAAAATTAATATAACTATTAGTGCCATCAGCAGCATAAGTTAATCCTGTAGCTGCTGTAGGTTCAACAGTCAGCCCATCAGCAGTTACTGTACCTGTTACATCTACGCCAGAGCTATTAATCACCATTCTCTCAGTACCAGCAGTATCGAATCTTATGATATCTTCGTCAGCAGATTCTTCGACTTGTACTTTGGTGTCCTCGTCAGCGTCTTTTAGTATCGTTGCTGTGTTGATGTCTGTTTGCGTAAAGGTCATTACCTCTATCGTTGCTGTGTTTGGTGGAGCAGTGTCGAAGGTTAATGTAGTGCCAGAGGTTGTGTATCCGTCTTTCTGCTGATAAACACCATCAATAAATACTTGTGTGTTGTTTTCATTGACAGGATTTATCGAAAGCGTGAATCCTGTGGTACTTCCGTCTCCAGTGAACTGGTCTAGGTTTAGATTATTGCCTGAGACTGCTGAGGCTACAGAGTAAACAACAACTGTATTGCCATTAGCAGGAGCTGTATCAAAGGTTAAGGTTGTTCCTGATACGGAGTAGGCTGATTGGTTTTGGAATACACCACCATTAAAGACGACTAAGTCATTCTCATCTGATATGGATTGAGATAGGGTA
>Ga0222714_10003311_pt1 | contig 16518 bp, 16 predicted proteins | sample C33_3DmetaG_FD_165048 | JGI IMG/M metagenome (GOLD analysis project Ga0222714, IMG submission 165048) | Estuarine water microbial communities from San Francisco Bay, California, United States - C33_3D | ecosystem: Environmental > Aquatic > Marine > Unclassified | place: USA: California...
GCTCTCACAGGGGTTCGCGACGGAGGGGGTGGGCTCGCCCGGGAGCGCGAACAGCGCGGCTGTCCATCGGCACGCGGTGGGGTCGACGCTCATCGCGCCCTGCCCGAGGCTTCCCACGGCAACCCCCCCACGGTGCACCGTGCAGGCCCCGAGACCGGCCGGGGCGCACTCTCCCGCCCATCCGCGGAATTCAGCGTCGTTGCCGTCCTGGACCGGTGTGAGCGCCTCGAACGCCGCGGTCGTGGTGAGGCGGAACGATGAGTCGCGGAGGCTGAGCCAACTTGCCGTGAGCGTGCCGGGTCCCTGGGCGGTCAGGTTGATCGACCATTCCGCCGGCACCGGTCCGCCGCCCGCCAGTGCGCTGCTCGCGCCAAGAGCCAGGCAGGCTGTGGCGGCGATGGCGGAGATCGTGAGGGTGCGGGGCGCCATGGTGATCCTCGGGCGTGCGAGCGGGGCCTGCCTGAAGTCTAGCCGCCCTCAGTCGAGCGGCCCGCCCGCGAGATCGCGCGGGCTGGGGGAATTGATCCACGAGTCCACGCTGCGGGAACTCGGGCGGGCCAGGGGGTCGGCAGCGCTGAGGGTGCGGGGGACCCCCAGCTTCCAGGCACCGTCCTCGCGCACCACCTCGGTGACCACCTCCGCGCGCGCGGTGGCAAGGGCGGGCGCGCCGAACCCGAACACCTTCTCGGCTGCGGTGACCGCCGTCAGCTTGCTGCGGGAGTCCACGTGAAGGCGATGGTCGGCCCGTGTCATCTCCCCGGCGTGAGCCGAGAGTGCGTCGGCGATCTCGGCCTGCCGCTCGTCGTCGAAGACCGTAATGACGGTGGGGAAGGGCAGATCGCCCCATATTGCCCAGATCCACCACGGCGGCGGGTCGTCGCGGGACGCCAGCACCTCGCGAATTGCACGCCCCGTCAGCTCGTGGGCCTGATGGACATCGTGCGGTGACGGCCCGACCACGAGGTCGGGGGGCTCCGCGCCGTTGAGGGCCATTGACAGTTGCCATCGCACGCGCTCCTCGGCATCGGCGCGGTCGTCCGAGGCCGACATCGCGATGGGCGGTTCGGTGATGGCCAGGCCGATACGCGCGCGTCGGCAGGCCTCCTCCACCTCCGCGCGGCGGCGATCATGGTCATCCGGACGCCCGAGGCTCAGGGCGAGGTTGACCACCTCATGGCCCGCGTCGCGCAGGGCCATGAGGGTTGCGGGTGCACCCACCAGCTCGTCATCGGGATGCGGCGATACGTGCAGGACCCTCACGTGGCGAGAGTGGCATGAAGCCACCGCTGGTGCCCGCGTACCGTCGGTGGGTCAGCGACCCCGGGACGTTTGGTCGTAGGCCCCGGCCCACGCCGGGGCATCCGGATCGAGGCCCGTCAGCAGCGCGAGGTCGATGGCCAGCCCGATGGCCTGCGGCAGGGCCGTCACGGGCGCGAGCCGCGGGTCGGCGTCGGGGTCGCCCGCGATGGGCACGATCTCGGCCCCGCCCTCGGCGAGGATGCCCGCCGCCTCGTCGAGTAGCGGGTCTGGGCGGGGCCCCGCGATCGTCACCGCCATGTCGCCCGGCACGGTTGCGAAGCGGCCCGTGGTGGCGCCCTCGCGCGTCTCGTAGCCATCTACGGGGAGGATCGAGACCTCGCGCAGGCACAGCGCCGTGTGCAGGGCGGCGGGCCATGCGGGCCCGGTGCCCACGCACACCCCTGCGCGGGGTCGACCCGTGGGCGACGGCACGGTGCCCACGGCCTCGATGAGCGGCGCCATGCATGCCCCCGCGCCCTCGGCGGCCGCGCGCAGGGCGTGGTCACCCGCCATGCGGGCCAGCACGCCCAGCCCGGCAACCAGCGCCCCGGCGTAGCCCTGCGTGTGCGTGCGGGCGCGCAGCGTCTCGACGATCACCAGCGCGCGCGCCTCCGCCGCCTGGCCGATGGTGGACCCGGCGTTGGCCGTGACCGCGGCGATCGGCCGGGGAGCCCCGGCCTCGATCGCCTCGATGACGTCGCGGAACTCCCCCGAGCTCGACAGCGCAAGCAGGCGGTCGCCCTCGCGCCACGCGAACTGCCCCCGCGCCACCAGCCCGCCGGGTACCGCCAGCACCTCCACCGGTGGGTCCCGCACCTCGAGCCATGCCAGCCACAGCGCGAGGGCCACGTGCCACTGCGCGCCGTTCCCCGTGACCACCACGCGGCGCACGCCGGGGGCGGTGAGCAGCGCTGCGACGTCGTCGAAACCATCGGACGCCGCCGCCGTGGCGGTGACGGTGCCGGGGGTCAGCAGCAGATCTGCCCAGAGCCCGGTGTCCTCGCGTCGTGACGTGTCGCTCGGCATCAGCTGGGAGGCTACGCTCGCCCGATGGCGCATGAAGAGCAGCCACGGTGCCCGACCTGCGGTGAGCGCGACTCAGACGACATCGGCCAGGATGTCCGGCGCTGCCGGAACTGCACCTACGTATGGATCCCCATCGCCCCGGAGGGCGGGGGAGAGGACTAGGACGCCAGTAGCTCGCGCACGCCCGACGGGCCCGCGCGAAGCAGCGATGCCGCCTTGCGGGCCGCCTGCGCCCGCTCGAGCATGTCCCGGGCCGTGACGTCGTCGTGCGCCATTACGGCGGCGGCGGCGTCGCGCTCGGCCTGGAGGGCGATTCGGTCGAGCCGCTCGGCCATCCGCTCGTTGCGACCCATGCGGGTGCGCGGTCGGCGGCGCGTTGCGGCGGGAGCGATCTTCTCCGGGACCACCTCGGGAGAGCTGACGAGCGTGAGCTGGGCAGCACGATCAACCGGCTTGGTGTGATGTGGAGAACGCATGTTCGTAAGGCTAGCGTCGGGGTCGGACGCGTTGATTCCCCATTTCGGCCTGAAACCCCATGGGAAAGCCGTTCCCCGAAATTTCCGCGATGTTCCATGGCAACACGTTTCCCGGCGCTTAACATCCGACCCCATGGGAATGGGGCATACGCACGCGCACGCGCCTGGCGCGTCGGGCGGTTCGCCGCGTCGGGTGGCCCTGGTGTCGGTGGGCGCGGCCCTCCTGCTCATCGGCATCAAGCTCGGCACGGGCATCGCCACGGGCAGCCTCGCCTTCATCTCGGAGGCCATCCACTCGGGCACCGATCTCGTGGCTGCGCTGCTCGCACTGTTCGCCGTGGGCGTGGCGGCGCGGCCCGCCGACCGCACGCACCCCTATGGCCACGGCAAGGCCGAGCACCTCTCGGCGCTCGCCGAGGGCGCCGTGCTCGTGGCCGTGAGCATCTGGATCGCCGTGGTGGCCATCCGGCGGCTCGTGGAGGGCGGGCACGAGGTGGACGCCACGTGGTGGGCCATCGGCGTCGCCCTGCTCATCATGGCAATCGACCTCGGCCGCACGGTTGCGCTCACTCGCGCGGCACGTCGCTACAACAGCGCGGCTCTCAAGGGCAGCGCCCTGCACTTCGCCAGCGACCTCGCGGGCACCGCCGCGGTGCTCGTTGGGCTGCTGCTCGTGCGCGCCGGCGTGGAGTGGGCCGACGCCGCCGCGGCGCTGTTCGTGTCGGTGCTCGTGCTCGGGGCGGCGGGACGGCTGATGCACGAGAACGTCGATGTGCTCATGGACCGCGTGCCAGACGCCGACGAGGCCGCGGTGCGGGCCGCGGTGGAGGGACTGGGTCCCGGGGTGGAGCTTCGCCGGCTGCGCATGCGCTCGGCGGCTGGCCGGGCATTCGCCGACGTGGTCATCGGCGTGCCCCCGGGCGAGTCGGTGGGCAGGGGGCACGCGATCGCCGACGACGTCGAGGAGGCCATTGAGGCCGCGGTGCCGGGGTCGGACGTGGTGGTGCACGTGGAGCGGCGCGAGGGAGAGGATGAAGACCTCGCGGAGCGCGTGCTGGCCGTGGCGCACGAGGTACCGCGGGTTCGGGAGATCCACAACGTGCGCATCCTCCATCTCGACTCCGGCACCGAGGCGTCGCTGCACCTCAAGCTCCCGGCCGATACCCCGCTGCCCCAGGCCGAGGCCGTGGCGCGTGCAGTAGAGGCCGCGGTGGTGGACGCCGTGCCCGAGGTCACCCGCGTGCACTCGCACGTGGAGCCGCTGGGCCAGTCGGGCCCCGTGCGCGAGCTGGGAGATGACGCCGCGACCGCCGATGCGATCCGCGAGCTCATCACCACCGAGTGCGGCAGGCCGCCCCACGACGTGCGCCTCGTGGGAACGGGGGACGGCGTGGTGGCCTATGTCACCCTGGCGCTCGGCCCCGCCACGCTTGCCGAGGCCCACGACACCGGCGGGCGCGTGCGTCGCGCGATACGCGATGGCGTGCCCGGCGTGGTGGATGCCTTCGTGCAGTCGCGGCCTTAGGGACCGTCTTCCACCGCGCCACCCGGTGCCCTCGGGCGCGCCCCGGCGCCGGGTGACCGCCACAACCATCCACCGTGCTCGCGAAGCCAGGCCGACTCCTCGCGATGCTCGGGGCGCACGCGGGCCACGAGGTCCCAGAAGTCGGGTGAGTGATCGAGGTGCACGAGGTGCGCGAGCTCATGCACCACCACGTACTCGGCCACGCGCATCGGGGCCATCATCAACCTCCAGCTGAGCGACACCGTGCCCCGCGCTGAGCACGACCCCCAACGGGTGCGCGGATCGCGCACCGACACGGACGCCGGGTGAGCCCCCACCTGCGGGCCGAAGTGGCCGCATGCCCAGGCGAACCAGTCGCGGGCCACCGATCGGTATCCGCGCTCCACCAGCTCGCGCACCTGCGCGGGGGCGCCGCACCCGGGGGCCACCGCCACCGCGATGCGCCCCTCTTCTGGCCTGAAGAACACGGATGGCCGGGCCGCTGCGCGCACGCCGAGCTCCACCTCTCCGTCGAGGAACGGCAGCGCCATGCCGTCCCGCAGCGGCGCCGGCGCGTGCGGCATGAGCATGTCGGAATGCCTCAGGAGCCAGCGCTCCTTGGATGCCACCGCGCGTTCGACCTCAGACTCTGGAAGCCGGGTGGGAGCCGACACACGCAGGCCCTCAGGGGTGAGCGACATGCGCACGTGGCGCGAGCGCGGATTGCGGACAAGCGTGTAGGTCACGGCGCGACCGGCGAGCACGACCTCGGGCATGCGTGGATGGTGGCGCACCGACCGGACGGACGGGGGGCCTGCAGGCCGCGGGGTGCCTGCTATTGTGCCCCGGCTTCACGAACCACCAGTCAACCGGGCGCACCGCGCCCCGATCTTCAGGAGGGGCTCGCCTGACGACGCCCGTAGCCCGTGCCACCTAGGCGCGGTCCAGACACCCGCCCGCCGGCGGGGCCATCAACCCGGATCAACGACGCCATCCGCGTCGAGCGCGTCCGCCTCATCGATGAGAACGGCGATAACCGCGGTGAAATGCGCACGGAGGAGGCCCTGGACATCGCCATCGGCCTGAACCTCGACCTCGTCGAGGTGGCCCCGGAAGGCCGCCCGCCGGTCTGCCGGATCATGGATTACGGCAAGTGGCGCTACGAGCAGGAGCAGAAGGCAAAGCAGGCGCGAAAGCACCAGAGCACGATCACCATCAAGGAGATCAAGTTCCGGCCCAAGATCGACCCGCATGACTACGAGACCAAGAAGGGCCACGTCCTGCGGTTCCTCAAGAACAAGGACAAGGTCAAGGTCACGATCATGTTCAGGGGGCGCGAGCTGATGCACCCGGAGCGCGGGGAGGCCATCCTCCTCCAGCTCGCAGAAGAGGTGCAGGACCTCGCCACGATCGAGAGCCGGCCCAACCTCGATGGCCGCAACATGATCATGATGCTCGCGCCCGTGAAGGACGTACCGCAGAAGAAGGAGAAGGCCGCGGCAGAGCCCGCCGCAGCTGAGCCCGCTCCTCCCGAAGCATCTCCGGCAGAGGCCGAAGCGGCCGACGCCCCGGTAGAGACCCCATAGGAAGCACGGAACACCAGACATGCCCAAGATGAAGACCAACAAGTCGGCCTCCAAGCGCTTCCGCGTCACGCGGAAGGGCAAGGTCATGTACGTGCATTCGGGGCTGCGGCATAACCTCGAGCACAAGTCGGCCAAGCTGAAGCGCTCCAGCGCGCGCCCGGCGGAGATGGCCGAGGTCGACCGCCCGGAGATTCTCCGGCTCCTGGGGAGGCGCTAGCCGATGGCCCGTGTCAAGCGTTCCGTCAACGCCCGCAAGAAGCGGCGCAAGGTCCTCGGCCAGGCAAAGGGCTACTGGGGCACGAAGCACTCGTCGTACCGTCGCGCGAAGGAGCAGGTGCAGCGGTCGGGCAACTACGCCTACCGCGACCGCCGCGCGCGCAAGCGTGACTTCCGGCGCCTGTGGATCGCTCGCATCAACGCGGCGGCCCGCCTGAACGGCATCACCTATGCGGAGTTCATCCACGGCCTCTCGCTGGCCGGGGTGGAGCTCGACCGCAAGATGCTGGCCGACCTCGCCGTGAACGAGCCGGAGCACTTTGCCGCCCTGTGCGCGCGGGCCGCTGACGCCCGCGCTGCCGCCTGACCGAAGGCACCGGGCCCGCGACACGAGACTCACGCGGCGGGGGCGGCCCGGGGCCCCTCCGCCGGGTGACCTCTCATCGAAATCCAGCCCTGCAGCACGTGCGCCGGCTGCAGCAAAAGCGCACGCGCCGCGAGGAGCGGCTGCTCGTGGCCGAGGGCGAGGATGTGGTGCAGGCCGCGCTCGATCGCGGCATCGCCCCGGTGATGCTGCTGGTGGATGAGGAGCGCGTGCCGCAGGACGACCCGCGCCTCGTCGCCACGGCCTTCGTGGCCGAGCGCTACGCGATCTCCACCCGCCTCATGGGTGGGGTGAGCACGCTCGCCCAGCCCCCGCGAATCATCGGGGTGTTCCCGCAGTCGGGGCCGCATCACTTCCGCACGGTGGCCATGCCGCCCGCGCTCGGGGTGTACCTGGCGGGCGTAGCCGACCCGGGCAACGTGGGCACGCTCATCCGCACCTCGGCCGCACTCGGCGCCGACTGGCTGGCGCTGGGGCCGGGCTCTGCCGATGCCGCGCACCCGCGGGCGGTGCGCGCCGCGATGGGCGCCACGTTCGCGCTGCCGGTGCTCGAGGGCGTGCGGCCCGACGATCTCGCCACCCGCGAGGGCTTCCGCGTGGTGGCCGCCGTGGCCCATGGCGGGCAGGCGCCGTGGGACATCGACCTCACCGTGCCTACCGTGCTGGCGCTCGGGGCGGAGCGGGCCGGGCTCGACCCGGTGATGGACTCCCTGCGGGAGTCGCTCGAGGTGGTGGAGGTGACGATCCCGCAGGGCGAGGGCGCGGAGTCGCTCAACGTGTCCGCCGCGGGCGCAGCGCTGCTGGCCGAGCGGGTGCGGCAGTGCTCTAGGATGCCGCGGTCATGAGCGGGATCCCCGACCTCACTGCGCTGGCCGACGAGGCCATCGCCACGATCGCCGCCGCGCCCGACCTCGAGGCGCTCGAGGCCGCGCGCGTCAGGTTCGTCGGCCGGAAGGCCCCGCTCACCGAGTTGCTGGGGTCCATCGGGTCGCTTCCGCCCGAGGAGCGCGGCCGCGTGGGCAAGGACGGCAACGCGGCCCGTCGGGCCATCGAGGACGCCCTCACGGCGCGCCGTGACGCCCTCGAGGCCGACGCCATGGGGGCCGCGCTCGAGGCCGACACCGCCGACGTGACCCTGCCGGGCAATGCCTTCCCGCTCGGCGCGCTGCACCCCATCACGCAGGTGGCGCTCGAGGTGGAGGAGATCTTCCTCGGCATGGGCTACTCGGTGGCCGACGGCCCCGAGGTGGAGACCGGCTTCAACAACTTCACCGCACTCAACACGCCAGACGGCCACCCCGCGCGCTCCGAGAGCGACACGTTCTTCATCGAAGGCGGGGACGACATCCTCCTGCGCACCCAGACCTCGCCGGTGCAGATCCGCACCATGCAGTCGGGGCCGCCGCCGGTGTACGTGATCGCCCCCGGCACGGTGTACCGCCGCGACGACGTCGACGCCACGCACAGCCCGATGTTCCACCAGGTGGAGGGGCTCGCGGTGGATGAGGGGCTCACCTTCGCGCACCTGAAGGGCACCATCGAATACTTCCTCACCCGCCTGCTGGGCGACCGCGACGTGCGGGTGATCCCGCACTTCTTCCCCTTCACCGAGCCGTCGGTGGACGTGAGCGTGTCGTGGACCGATCGAAACGGCCGCACCGACTGGCTTGAGGTCGCGGGTGCCGGCATGGTCGACCCGAACGTGTTCGCCAACGTGGGCTACGACCCGGAGCGGTGGACCGGTTTCGCGTTCGGCTTCGGGCTCGACCGCATCGCGATGATCCGCCACCAGATCAGCGACATCCGGCTGCTCTACGAGGGCGACCTGCGCTTCCTGGAGCAGTTCTCATGAAGCTTCCCCTCGAATGGCTGCGCGAGCACGTGGCCGTGGACCTCGACGACGCCGCGCTCGCCGACAGGCTCACCGCCACCGGCACCGCCGTGGAGCGCACGGTCACTCGCGGCATCCCGATGACGCAGGGAAACCGCGAGTCGTTCCGCATCGGCAAGGTGCTCACGGCCGAGCAGCACCCCGACGCCGATCGCCTGCGGGTGCTCACCGTGGACACCGGCGAGGACGCCCCGCGACAGATCGTGTGCGGCGCGCCGAACGTGGCCGCGGGCCAGACCGTGGCCGTGGCGCTGCCGGGCGCCGTGATGCCGGGCGGCCAGAAGCTGGGCAAGGCGAAGCTTCGCGGCGTCGAGAGCCTCGGGATGGTGCTCAGCGAGAGCGAGCTCGAGATGGCCGAGACCTCCGACGGCATCCTGGTGCTGGGCGACGACCTGGCCGCGGGCACGCCGGTGGTCGACGTGCTGCCCCCGCCCGGCACGATCCTCGAACTCGAGCTCACGCCCAATCGCGGCGACTGCCAGGGCGTCTACGGCATCGCCCGCGAGGTGCACGCCATAACCGGGGCGCCGCTGCACGACCTCGACCTGACGCTGCCACCCGAGGCAGGCGCGGGCCAGGTGACCGACTACGTGTCGCTGCGCGTGGACGCCCCCGACCTCTGCCCGCGCTACATGGCGAGGGTGCTGCTCGACGTGAAGGTGGGCCCGTCACCCGGCTGGATGGTGCGCCGCCTCGAGGCCGCCGGAATGCGCAGCATCAACAACGTTGTGGACGTGACCAACTACGTGATGCTCCTCACGGCCCAGCCGCTGCACGCCTTCGACCTCGACCGCCTGGCCGGCCCCGCCATCGTGGTGCGCCGCGCGGGTGACGGCGAGCGCATCGTCACCCTCGACGGGCAGGAGCGCACGCTCACGAGCGAGCACCTGGTGATCGCCGATGCCGAGAAGCCGGCGGTGATCGCCGGCATCTTCGGCGCGGAGTTCGCCGAGGTGAGCGATGGCACCACGCGCGTGCTGCTCGAGGCCGCCACCTTCGACGGCCCCAGCATCATTCGTACCTCGCTGGGCCTGGGCCTGCGCACCGAGAGCAGCGCGCGGTTCGAGAAGGGCCAGCCCACCGACCTGCCGCCCGTGGCCATGGCCATCGCGTGCCGGCTGCTGGCCGAGCTGGCCGGGGCATCGCTGGTGCCGGGTGCGCTCGATGAGCGCGCCCCTGAGGAGTCGCCCGCGCCCATCACCCTGCGGCACGACCGCGTGGCGGCGATCCTCGGAATCGACATCCCACCTGCTGAGGGCGCGGGCATCCTCGAGCGGCTCGGGTGCACCGTGGAGCGCGACGACGACGCCCACGTGGTCACGGTGCCCTGGTGGCGCACCGCCGACCTCGTGCGTGAGATCGACCTCATCGAGGAGGTCGGGCGGGTGCACGGGCTCGACCGCATCCCCGGTGTTCTGCCGAAGCTCGAGGCGCGGGCGTCGCTCAGTCCGCAGCAGAAGGTGGTGCGTCGCCTCACGCGGTATGCCTGCGATCAGGGCCTGAGCGAGGCCATCACCTACCGCTTCGTGCCCGAGGCCGACGCCGACCGGCTGCACCTTCCTGCCGACGACGAGCGCCGGCGCGTGGTGCGCATCTCCAATGCCCTGAGCGACGAGATGGCGGTGATGCGCCGCTCGCTGATCCCCGGCCTCCTTCGTGCCGTGGAGCGCAACCAGGCCCACCAGCGCCGCGACGGCGGGATCTTCGAGGTGGGGCGCACCTACGTGCCCGCCGAGGGTGGCCTGGCCGACGAGCCCGAGGAGATCACCGCCGTGCTGTTCGGCGCGCCCGGCGCGCGTGGCTGGCGCCAGGCGCCCGCCGACGTGGATGTGTGGGCGGCATCGGGCCTGGGCATCGGCCTGGCGGCGTCGGTGGGCGTGCATGCCGAGGCCGTGGCCGGCGTGAAGGAGCCCTGGCTGCATCCGGTGCGGCAGGCCCGGCTCACCGCCGGTGGGATCGTCGTGGGCGTGGCCGGCGAGGTGCACCCCGCCGTGCTCAAGGCATTCGACGTGAAGGGCCCGGTGGTGGCGGTGACGCTGCGCATCCCCGCCCTCACGCAGGTGGGTCCCGAAGAGCCGCGGCGCTATGTCGATCTCATCTCGGTGCCCGTGAGCGCGCGCGACCTCGCAGTGCTCGTGCCCGAGACCGTCACTGCGGCGCATGTGCTGGACGTTGCTCGCGAGGCTGGTGGTGACCTGCTGCAGCGCGCGGAGGTGTTCGACCACTACGCCGGTGACCAGGTGCCCGAGGGCCAGGTGAGCCTGGCGATCCGACTCACCATCGCCGAGCCCGGGCGTACCCTCACCGACGAGGAGATCGACGGGGTCACGGAGCGGGCCGTCGCCGCGCTGCGCGACCAGGTGGGAGCGGAACTGAGGTCATGAGCACCGTCCACGTGATTGGCGCGGCGGGCTTCACGGGGGCGCAGCTCGCGGCGCTGGTGGACGCCCACCCGCACTTCTCGCTCGGCCAGGTGACCGCCCGTGCCGACGCCGGCAGGCGCCTCGTCGACGTGGCGCCGGAGTACCGCGTGGACGCCGTGCTGCAGGAGCTCGACCTCGACGGCGTGGGCGCGGGCGACTTCGCCGCCGTGTGCTACCCGCACGCCGAGGCCGCGCAGGCGGTGGGCGAGCTGGTGGACCGGGGCGCCCGCGTGGTGGACGTGTCGGCCGACCACCGGCTGCGCGACGCCGCGCTGTATCCCGAGTGGTACGGCTTCGACCACCCCCGCCCCGACCTGCTGGCCGAGGCCGTGTACGGCCTGCCCGAGATCAACCGCGACGCCATCGCGGCCGCCCGCGTGGTGGCCAACCCCGGCTGCTACCCGACGGCGTCGCTCCTGGCGCTGCTTCCCGTGAAGGGTCGCGTGGTCGACATCGTGATCGACGCCAAGAGCGGCGTGAGCGGCGCGGGCCGCACCCCCACGCCCGACGTGCACTACTCGTCGGTGGCCGACAGCGTGCGTGCCTACAAGGTGCTGGCGCACCGTCACACCCCGGAGATCGCGCAGGAGATCGGCGCCGACGTGGTGTTCACCCCGCACCTCGTGCCGGTGGACCGCGGCCTGCTGGCCAGTTGCTACGCGCGCTTCGACGGCGATGCGCCGCACCCGGACGACCTGCGGCAGCAGTACGTCGATTTCTACGCCGACGCACCATTCGTGGAGGTCATCGGGCAGCCGCCGGGCATGCGGGCCGTGCAGCGCAACAACTACGCGCAGGTGTGCCCCATGGTCGACCAGGCCACCGGGCGGCTGATCGCCTTCGGGGTGATCGACAACATCATGAAGGGGGCAGCCGGACAGGCCGTGCAGAACCTCAACCTCATGGCCGGCCGGCCCGAGGACGAGGGGCTCCGCTGACCGACTGGTCTCCGGTGGAGCGCGTCGAGTGGATCGACGCGCCCGAGGGCCTCACGCGAATCGACGGCACGGGGGTCACGGCGCCGGACGGCTTCAGGGCCGCAGGCGTGGCAGCGGGCCTGAAGGGCGGGGGGCTGCCCGACCTGGGCCTGATCGTGAGCGACCGGGCCACGCAGTCGGCGCTTGTTGATACCCCCAGCGCCATGCCGTCGGCGGCCGTCACCTACACGCGCACGCTGCATGGCGGGAGCCTGCGCGGCGTGGTGGTGAACTCCGGCTGCGCCAACGCGGCCACGGGTGAGCAGGGAGTCATTGACGCCCGGGCCATGGGCGAGGCCGCGGCGGCAGCCGCGGGGATGCCCGTGGGCAGCCTCGCCGTGTGCTCAACCGGCGTCATCGGGGAGCGCCTGCCGATGAAGGTGGTCACCGCCGGCATCGACGCCGCCGCCGCCGCGCTGTCATACGAGGGCGGCCCCGACTTCGGCGAGGCCATCCGCACCACCGATGCCTTCGCCAAGGGTGGCACGTTCCGGTTGACCCTCGACGCGGGCGAGGTGACCATCGGCGCGGCGGCCAAGGGCGCCGGGATGATCCGCCCCGACATGGCCACCATGCTGGCCTACGTGACCACCGACGCCTGCGTACTGCCGGACGACCTGCTCGTGATCACCCGTGCCGCCGCCGCGGGGGGCTTCAACCGCATCAGCGTGGACGGCCAGATGAGCCCCAGTGACACCCTGCTGGTGCTGGCCAACGGCGAGGGTCCGCCGCTCGAGGGCGACGACCTCGCGCGTTTCGGCCACGCCGTGCGCGCCATCTGCCGCTATCTGGCGATCCTCATGGTGAAGGACGGCGAAGGCGCCGAGCACGCCGTTCGCGTGGTGGTGGACGGCGCGCTGGACGACGACGAGGCTGAGCGGGTGGCGCGCGCTGTGGGCGAGAGCGCCCTGGTGCGCACCGCCATCTACGGCCGCGATGCCAACTGGGGCCGGGTGCATCAGGCCGTGGGCCAGGCGCTGGCACCCACCGGGGGCCACGTGGACTTCACCCTGCGCTTCGATGGCGTGCTGCCCGATGGCGCGGGGATCGGCGAGGTGATGGCCCGCGGCGAGTACGAGATGCAGGTGGGCCTTGGCCGCGGCGACGGCCGGGCCGAACTCTTCGCCAGCGATCTCGGACACGGGTACGTGTCCGTGAACGCCGACTACCGCACCTAGGGGCTCGCCCCGCGCGATGGGCGGGTCAGGGTGGTAGGGGACGCGGCCGTTCCGGTGGCGCCGTAGGCTGTGCCCATGCGTCCCCTCGCGTTCCTCCTCGCCCTGCCCGTGGCTGCCCTGCTCCCGGGATGCGGTGGCGACCTCGACGGATCGGTGTCGGTGGCGGGATCCTCCACGATGCTGCCGGTGATGTCCTCTGCTGCCGGGACGTTCGCGGCCACCTCTCCGCTCACGCGCGTGAACCTCGAGATGACCGGCACCGGCGCGGGCTTCACCGCGCTCTGCGACGGCGTCGCGGACATCGCCGGGGCCAGCCGCGAGATCTCCGATGACGAGAAGGCTCGCTGCGCCGAGGAGGGCGTGCCGACGGTGCGCCTGCTCCTCGCACGCGATGCGCTGGTGTTCTTCACAGGGGCCTCGAACGCGAAGCCGGCATGCGTGACGCTGCCGGATCTCTATGCGCTTGTGGGCCCGGAGTCGGTGGGGGTGTCCCGGTGGTCGGCGGCCCGGGGTCTGGCGAAGTCGCTTGGCTCGAGCACCGCCCTGCCCGATGCCCGCCTGCTCGTGGTGAGCCCGGACGCATCATCGGGCACCCGCAAGCTCGTGGAGGAGACGGTGATGAAGCCCATCGCCGACACGCGCGGCAAGGACGCCGCAATCCGCCAGGACGCCACCCGGGTGGCCAGCGACCAGGTGATGCTCGCCCAGGTGGTGCGTGCCCCGACGGCGCTGGCGTTCGCGGGATACGCCACGGTGCGCCCGTGGGAGGGCACGGTGCGCACCCTCGAGGTGGATGGCGGAACGGGGTGCGTTGCGCCGACGCCGGAGGCCATCCGCGCCGGCACCTACCCGCTCACCCGATCGCTCTTCATGTACGCCAACGCCGACGCGCTTCGCGACGACGCCACCGTGATGGCGTTCGCCGAGCAGGTGGTGGCCACCGCGGCGGCCGATGACGATGGCTCGGTGCCACTCGGCGCCGATGCCGTGGGCGCTACGCGCGACGCGCTCGCCGCGGCGGCCGGAGGGGACCTCAGGGGCACATGACCAACTACCTGGTGTCCCTCAACGAGTGGGTGATGGTGCCGCTCATCATCGTGCTCACCCTCGGTGCGAGCGCGGTGATGATGTGGACTTTCTCGCGGTACATCCGCGGTGAGCACCGCGAGAAGTCGGGCGCCACCGCGGCCGCCTACATGACCGCGCTGGGGAGCCTGTTCGCGATCCTCACGGGATTCCTCATCAACAGCGAGTACTCCACCCTGCGCGATACCCAGCGCATCGTGGGGCAGGAGGTCGCGGCGGCGAGCCGCCTCGCCTACGCCAGCGCGAGCCTGCCTGCGGCCGACGCCGAGTTGCTGCAGGACGCCCTCGCGGCGTACCTGGACGACGTGCAGGTGGGTGAGTGGCAGGCACTCGGGCGCGGGACGGCCGGGAAGTCGCCGGCCATCGACAGCCTGCGCGAGCTCGAGCGGCGGGTGTCGCGGCTCTCGGATCGCCCCTACGTGCGGAGCGCGGAGCAGGCGGCGATCGGTGCCGCGCTCGACGGCGTCACCAGCGCCCGCAGGCAGCGTGTGGTGATCGCCACCCAGTCGCTCCCCATTGCGCTCTTCGCACTCTCCGTGATCGCGGGTATCGCGCTGGTGGCCAACAGTCTGCTGGTGTCGTTGCGCGCCGGACCGCGCTACGGGTGGGTGGCGCTCGGAATCGTGCTGGTCGTCGCGCTCGACCTGGCGGCCATCCTCGCCATCAGTGCGCCCTTCCGCGGCCCATTCCAGGTGGACATCGCCCCGGTGACCGAACTCGTCGCAGAGGTCCGCGCCGGCCAGTACCTCGACTGGGTGACGATCCGGTGAGCGCGCTGCGCGCGGCGATGCTCGTCCTCGCGTTGGTGGCCCTCGGGGGGCTGGCGGCGCTGCTGGCGGGCTGTGGCGGCGACCCGTCGGCCCAGCAGGTGGCCCAGGCGACGTGCGCCCGCGAGACGAGCGCCTGCGTGGAGGTCGGTGTGGGCCGGCCGATCTACCTCGGAACGCTGTTGTTCGAAGAGGATTCCGCCGGTGAGGACTCCAAGCGTGCGGCCGAGCTGGCCATCGACTACCTCGATGGCTCCTTCGATGGTCGTGCGGGTGATCTGCTGGGGCACCCCGTGGCGCTGCTCGCCGAGTCGGAGGACTGCACGCCGAAGAGCGGCATCGCCGGCGCCAAGCGGCTGCTGCTCGAGCCCGACCTCGTGGCGGTGATCGGCACCACGTGCTCGGCCGCGGCGTACGACGCGGCTGCGAAGGTGCTGAGCGCGAAGGATGTGCTCCTCATCTCGCCGAGCAACACCAGCCCGCTCCTCACCGATTCGAAGACGCACGAGCGCTTCTACTTCCGCACGGCCTTCAACGACCTCATCCAGGGCGCGGCGGTGGCGGCCTTCGTCAAGGAGAAGCTGGGCGCGACGACCGCGGGGGTCATCTCCGTGCCCGACGCCTATTCCAAGACGCTGGGCGATGCCTTCGCCGACCGCTTCTGGCGTGACGGCGGCAGGGTCGTGGCCGAGGCGTCGATGGCGCTGCGTGGATCACCCGCTCGTGCGGTGGCGAAGATGGCCGCGGCGCGTCCGCAGGTGATCTTCCTCCCGACCTTCGCCCCGGCGTGCCCGGCCGCCGTCAAGGCCATCCGCGCCACCCCGGCGCTCGCGAGCACGCGCATCGTGGTGTCCGAGGCCTGCCAGGCGCGCGATGCGCTGACGGCGATGGGCGCGGCGTCCGACGGCGTGTACGCCTCGGGCCCAGACGCCGGCGATCTGCGCGCCGACGACTTCTACAGCCGCAGCTTCATCCCGGCGTACCGACAGGCGTACGGCGAGTCACCGCCGAGCGTGTTCCACGCGACGGCATATGACGCGGCGAACCTCCTCTTCGGCGCCATTCGTCGCGCGTCGGTGCAGCTGCCGGGCGGCCGCCTGCTCATCGACCGCGCGGCGCTTCGGCGGTCCATGCTCGACGTGGAGGGGTACCGGGGCATGTCCGGCGTGATCACGTGCGTGCCCAACGGCGACTGCGCGCAGGCGGCCCGGATCTCCGTGTACCGGGCGCCTGCATGGCCGCAGGTGCGCCCGGGCGCGCGACCGGTGTTCAGCCGATCGTTCACGCTGGCAGAGGTGGCCGCCTCGGGCTGATGCGCGGTGCTCGCGTGCGACGGGACGCCGCGCTACTCCTCGCCGGCGCCGGGCGGACGGAGGCCGCAGTACTCCGCGCCGAAGTCAATGGAAACCGCCTTTGGCAGTCGGTCCAGCACCGTGTAGTTGCAGGAGCTCCCCTTCATGGGCGCCCACTTCGCGCCGCTCTTCTTCCAGATGCCGCCGTCCTGCGCGAACCAGTCGTCCTTGGCTGGGCCCGCGGCCACCGCAACCTTCACCCAGGCGTAGTTGGGGTTGGCGGTAGCGATGCGGCTGCGCTGCACCGCGAAGGTGCTGGCGGCGCACTTCTGAGCATCCATGATGGCCGTGGTGCAGATCCTCTGGGCGACGGCGGCGGTGAGGGCCGCGCGAATTGCCTTGGCCTCCGCGG
>Ga0222714_10003312_pt1 | contig 16517 bp, 14 predicted proteins | sample C33_3DmetaG_FD_165048 | JGI IMG/M metagenome (GOLD analysis project Ga0222714, IMG submission 165048) | Estuarine water microbial communities from San Francisco Bay, California, United States - C33_3D | ecosystem: Environmental > Aquatic > Marine > Unclassified | place: USA: California...
GTCATCGCCAGAGCAAAGACAGCGACAGCGCGCGACGGCGCGCGACGCCAGCTCCAAACCATCCCGAGTCTCCGCGGCGTCGGCGCGCATGCACGGCGCGAGAGCGAACGATGCGACGCGCACGCGCGCGAGTGCGGACGATGACCTGACGCCCATGGATCCAAAGGATTGGAAAATCGCCACAAAGCTCGCGCACCCAAAGTCTACGGTGCGCGACATATACGGAGCGTCGTCGCCGCCGCTGTATCAAACCGCGACGTTTGCGCAACCGAGCGCGACGGAAAATGGTCCTTACGATTACACGCGAAGCGGCAACCCGACGCGTGATCATTTAGAGCAAGCCATGGCGAGTTTGGAGAATGCCGACCGGGCGTTTGCGTTTTCGTCTGGCATGTCCGCGTTGATGTGCGTGACGAGATTGGTCAATGCGGGCGAGCGCATCGTGACGGGCGATGATATTTATGGCGGCACATCGCGTTTACTCGCACAAGTCGTCCCGAAGGTTGGCATCGAGGTTGTGAATGTGGATATGAATGACTTGGAGGCGGTGCGCGCGGCGATTAACGGAGGCAACACGACGATGGTGATGATGGAGTCACCTACGAACCCGCGTTTGCAAGTCATCGACATTAAAGCCATTTGCGACATGGCACACGAGAAGAATGCGTTGGTGTGCGTGGATAATTCCATCATGTGTCCGACGTTTCAAGCGCCGCTCGCGTTGGGGGCGGATATTTCCATGACGTCGGCAACCAAGTTCATCGCCGGTCACTCCGACGTCACCGGTGGTTTATTAGCGTGCAGAGGCGAAGAACTCGGAAAGAGAATCTACTTCCATCAAAACGCCGAAGGCTTGCACCTCGGTCCGTTCGATTGCTGGCTCGCCCTTCGCGGGTTGAAGACGATGCAGCTGCGCATGGAGCGCCAGCAACAAAACGCGATGAAGCTCGCAACCTGGCTCGAATCCCATCCGCGTGTGAACAGAGTGAACTACCCGGGATTGAAAGCGAACGCCGGTCACGATTTACACTTCAAGCAAGCGACCGGTGCGGGGTCCATCTTTTCGTTCACCACGGGCGACGTGGAATTTTCCAAGATTGTCGTCGAAGAGACGCGTCTGCACAAAATCACCGTCTCTTTCGGCGGCACCACATCCTTGATTTCCCTCCCGTGCTTCATGTCCCACGCGAGCATTCCCGCCGAAGTGCGCGCCGCGCGTGGTTTACCCGACGACCTCGTCCGTATCAGTTGCGGCATCGAAGACGCCGAAGATTTGTTAGCCGACTTGAAGTACGCCTTCGCCGTCGCCGAACGTAAAGTCGGCGCCGGTAAATCCGCCTCTGGTCACGCCGTCGACACCGCAAACACCGTCTACGCGTCTCGCGAAGAAGAGCTCCTCGCGCGCATCGCCGACCTCGAGGCTAAGCTTCAAGCCAAGTGAGCCGAAACGCGAGTTACTTGTAATCTGTCATTAAATTCTTTCGCATCACAGCGCAAACCAAAAACCACCAATCGCGCGCGCGCATGCATCGCCGTCGTCGTCGTCGTCGTCGTGCGCGATTACAAAAAGGTAACCAAGTTGCGAGAGCCAGGGTAGATGACCAACTAGGCAGATATGTCGTCGGCATGCACCTCACCGCCGCGCGCGGGGTATCATGTGCGAAATTATGGGTACTTTTTGTCACGGCTTCGGTAACATCGTTCCATGTCCCGGCGCGCGCGACAAAAAGTTAGAGACCATAACGGAACAATTCGTAACACAAAAGTCGTTGTTACGCATCGTCACCGTCGCGCGCGGGGTATCATGCGACGCATTACGGGTATTTCCCACGCATGTCTGACGCATCCAATATAACATGTGGCGCATGTGGTGCCTGTGCGCTTCACACGCCGACGCCGACGCCGACGCCGACGACGCGCACAAGGACGACGTCAATACGACGCAAAACACAGTCACATACGCACCGCGCGCGCTTCTCGGTCGATACCCGCGCGCGATGGATCGTCCAATGACGCTGGGCGCGACGCTGGTGAGCTTTGGACGATGGAATGGACGACGTCAGCAGCGCGGGCGCGGGCGCGTCGCGCGCGCCACGGTCGATGAAGACATGAACGAGGACGTGAGTGATAGAGGGAAGAATGGTAACAAGTCGCGAGTAGTGCCGTTGTCGTCGCTGTCGCCCTCGTCGTCGTCGTCGTTGTCATCGGCATCATCCACGGCGTTCGCGTCGGCGGCGGATGAAGCGGCGCCGCGGCGGTTGGAGCAATCGAGTCGAATGTACGACGACACGAAGCGTCGGAGTCGCTGGAGTGGGTTATGGGACGAAGTTGAGTTAGAAGTCAGCGAAAGGTTGTGGTTGAGTGATTTGAATTCGATGTTAACCCCGCCGTGGGGACAGTTTTTGCTCTCTGACGGTTCGATGACGGTGCGTGGACGACGTCGCGAGAACGCGGTTCGACTCGACGCGCTTCGCGGCGACTAACCTTTTCGTCCTTCGGTGTCGTCACACAGCGTCATTTGAAGCTCTTGACCGGGTTCGATAACGTTAAAACGGACATTTTATGGCAAGGTAAAATAAACGTCAACGACGCGTGTTCGGGGCCGATTCCGCAAGACGTGCGTTCTCGCATTTGCGGCGACGACGCCTCGCGATGCGTCATTTTCCAGCGCGAAGTCGATTTGTGCGACGACAACGGCACACCACTATGCTACGCCGCCAGTTGGTGGGATGAAGCCATGGCTGATATGTTCATCATGGACAAATCCGGCGCCGCGCTCAACAAACCCGTCTGGCTCGCCCTCGCCGACAAAAAAACTGAACTCTACCGCGACATTCGGCGCGTCTACCTCGGCCAATCCACCATCCTGAGCAACAAATGGAACGTCGATGGACCATTTTGGGCCCGACATTACATCTTCTGGCGCGACAACAAACCTCTGTGCGTCATTTACGAAGTCATGAATCCCGCGTTGGAGCTCTATCTCGGCCCATCCGCTCGACAGTCGCGCGACGCCTCGGCGCGCGCGCGTCGCCCGGGTGACTTTTCAATCTAGCGCCATCGACGCCATCGCCTCGTGCGACGCCATCGACCGCACACGCACACATCACAACCACTACCATCACGTGCGCGCGTGTAATCATCACCTTCTATCGCGCCGTCACCTCTCTGTATTGAATATTCCCGCCAAATCCCACATGTCCCGCCGCCAGCGTCTTATCCGCAGCCGCGATGCGTCGCCGATGCGCCGCCGATCGCCCCGCGCGCGCGCCGCGCATCCCCGGCGCGCGACGGATGTGGATACGACATAATATATGCGTGCTATTCCGCCTTTACGCGACCGACGTCGTGGCTCGCGCGGCGCGCATCGGGCGATTATTCCATTGCGTTTTAAGGTGCGAAAAAGCGCGCGACGACGTCATACCGCACCGCACAATCCATTCTCCCACCATGAGCTCTTCTATGTGCGTCATCGAGACGTCCTCCGCCGGTCGCGAATACAAGGTTCGCGACATGGCCCAAGCTGACTTCGGGTACGTGCGCCGTTCGTCGCGTCGCGTCGCGTGGCGTCGTGGAAGGACAGATGGTGATTCGAAGGCTCGGGAAGCGCGCGGGCGAGGCGGCGGGATCGCGCGCGCGATCGCGCGCGTGGAGGCGGTGTGTCGGGCGCGTTCGCGCGCGCGTTGGATGTGAAGGAATTCGTGTGTGTGAGGTGTGCGGTGGAGACGGCGTTGGCGCGGTCGCGGGCGCGGTGGGACGTCGCGTTGGGGCGCCGATCGAGATCTCTGGGTCAAGGAAAAGATTACTACTCCGCCAGCGCGCTGATGATTCGGACGCGGGACTGACGAATGTTTTGTGTGTGTGTGCGTGCAGTCGCATGGAAATTGAACTCGCGCAAGTTGAAATGCCGGGTTTGATGTCGTGCATCGCTGAATTCGGTCCGGCGCAACCGCTCAAGGGTGCGAACATTTCTGGTTCTTTGCACATGACTATCCAAACCGCGGTTTTGATTGAAACGCTCGTCGCGCTCGGCGCCAACGTGCGTTGGTGCTCTTGTAACATCTTCTCTACGCAAGATCACGCCGCGGCTGCTGTCGCTCGTGACTCTGCCGCCGTGTTCGCGTGGAAGGGTGAAACGCTCGAGGAGTACTGGTGGTGCACCGACCAAATGCTCAACTGGGGCGACGCGCCGCTCGACATCATCGTCGACGACGGTGGCGATGCCACTTTGTTGATCCACGAAGGTTACAAGGCTGAGCTCGAATTCGCCAAGTCTGGCGCTATTCCGGACCCGGCGTCCACCGACAACGCCGAAATGAAGTGCGTGTTGAAGATTATCGCCGACAACTTGAAGACCAACCCGACGAGATGGCAAAAGATTGTCGCTTCCTGCGTCGGTGTCTCCGAAGAGACCACCACCGGTGTCAAGCGTCTTTACGAAATGCAAAAGGCTGGCGAATTGTTGTTCCCGGCGATCAACGTCAACGACTCCGTGACCAAGTGTAAGTTCGACAACTTGTACGGTTGCCGTCACTCTTTGCCGGATGGTATCATGCGCGCCACCGACGTCATGATTGCGTCCAAGACGTGCTGGGTTGCCGGCTACGGTGATGTCGGTAAGGGTTCTGCCGCCGCGCTCAAGGCTGCCGGTGCCCGCGTGATTGTGTCCGAAATCGACCCGATCTGCGCTCTCCAAGCCGCCATGGAAGGTTACCAAGTGCTTCCGCTTGAAGACTGCGTCGGCGAAGTCGACATCTTCATCACCACCACCGGTAACAAGGATATCATCATGGCTCACCACATGGCCAAGATGAAGAACAACGCGATCGTTGGTAACATTGGTCACTTCGACAACGAAATCGACATGGCTGGCCTCGAAGGCTACCCGGGCATCAAGCGCCAAAACATCAAGCCGCAATGCGACCGCTTCGAGTTCCCGGATGGCCACGGTGTCATCGTCCTCGCCGAGGGCCGCCTCCTCAACCTTGGTTGCGCCACCGGTCACCCGTCTTTCGTCATGTCTTGCTCTTTCACCAACCAAGCTATTGCCCAGCTTGAATTGTGGAACGAACGCAACTCTGGCAAGTACGAAAAGAAGGTGTACGTGCTCCCGAAGCACTTGGACGAAAAGGTTGCCATGCTCCACCTCGGTAAGATTGGTGTCAAGCTCACCAAGTTGTCTGAAGATCAAGCCAAGTACATCAACGTGCCGGTTGAAGGTCCGTACAAGCCTGCGGCCTACCGCTACTAAATGTTTGTTAGCTGTTAGAACCCGCATCGTTTGCGCGCGCTACAACGCGCGCGCCTACGAGAAGGCGCGCCAGACGCATTTCACCGTCTGGACCATCGCGTTTTTAGGTGAAATCGGTTTGCTTAACTAGTAGATGCATTTTAATTCAACTGTTCAAAAATCCAACACACGCGCGCGCGCACGCACACCCGTTCTTGCGTCCGCCGCGCGCGCGCTATCCACAACGGGCGCAGCCGCCACTCCACGATCACAACTCGCGTGGTTTACCGCGCACGCGTCACTCGCCGCCGCCTCTCTCGCGCGCACCGAGCCACGCATCGACGCACAACATGTCTGCCGAAACCATGACTGCGGCGTTCGCCACGCCCGCGGCGGCGCTGACGCCTGAAATCGCCGCCGACGTGGCCACCTGGAGCGCGTTCGCGGCGACAGATGCGACGACGTTGGCGACGCTCGACGCGCACCTCGCGACGCGCGCGACGATGTGCGGACACGTGTTGACCGCGGCGGATGCGTCGGTGTACTGCGCGTCGATTGCGGCGATTAAGACGTCGAGCGAGGCGCTCGTACACGCGAGACGCTGGGCGGCGTTTGTGAGCGCGCGAGGCGGCGCTCGCGGCGACGACGCGTACGCGCTCGCGGCGTCCGCGGTACCGCGATTTGAGGTAGCCGCGCCCGTGGAAAAGAAGCCGACCGCGCCGTCGACGAGCGGACAAGAAAAGAAGAAGAAGGAAGACAAGCCAAAGGTGTCGACGGTGAACATGGACGTGTCGTGCTTGGACATCCGCGTCGGGCGCATCGAAACGGCGTGGGAGCATCCGGAAGCGGACAAGCTCTGGGCGGAGAAGATTTCGTTTGGTGAGTTTGGCGAGCGACAAATTTGCAGTGGGTTGCGGGCGTTCAAGACCAAGGAGCAAATGGAAGGCGCGCGCGTGTGCGTGGTGGTCAACGTCAAGCCAGGGAAGCTTCGCAACATGCAATCGGACGGGTTGGTGCTGTGCACATCCAACGCCGACCATACGGAGGTTGATTTCGTAATGCCACCGGAAGGCGCGGCGATTGGCGAACGTATTACTTTTGCCGGTCACGAAGGCGAACCCGAAGCGGTTTTGGTGCCGAAAAAGAAGCAATTAGAAACCGTCGGCGAGTTTTTAAAGACAAACGCGGACGGCGTCGCGTGCTACAAGGATGTCCCATTCATGACCTCGGCTGGTCCGTGCACGAGCCCGTTGAAGGATTGCTTTATTAAATAATCATCTTCACGTCTCTTCTACCTAAGTTCTAGTCCTGCGCTATTACTCGCTACCTAGGGATTGATTGATATTTCGATATTGTCTAAAAGGCGCACCTCGCCAAATTTAGCGGCAATGGCGACGACGCAATCGGACTCCACAACGCCTTCGTACTCCACCAGCGTCTCTGGATGCATCACCTTGACGTAATCCACCACACCAGTGGCGTTGGAAATCCCTTCCGTCACCACGCGCACGATTTCCGACGCATCCATGCGCCTTGACCGCGCGTCTTCGGCGGCGCGCGACATGCACGCCCGAATCGCCGGCGCCTTGGCTCGATTCTCGGGCGTGAGCAGCGCGTTCCGTGAGCTCATCGCCAGTCCGTCGCTCTCGCGCACAATCTCCCCGCCCACGACGTCGATGTCAAAATCTAAATCGCGCACCATGCGCTGAATCACGCGCCACTGTTGATAGTCCTTCTTCCCAAACGCCGCGACGTCCGGTTCGACGACGTTGAACAACTTGGTCACCACCGTCGCCACGCCTCGAAAGAAATGCGGACGCGACAACGAGCACAAACCTTTCGAGACGTTCTCTACCGTCACAAACGTCTCATGCGGAGCCTCCTTCTCGGGATCGACATACATTGCGCGAGGCGCGTACGCGACGTCCACGCCGCCGACCGCTTGAAGTTTCGCCACGTCCGCCTCCACACCGCGCGGATACTTGTCGAAATCCTCCCCAGGCGCGAACTGCGTCTCGTTGACGTATATCGACACCACGACGACGTCCGAGCGCGCCCGCGCGGCGCGCACAAGGCTCAAATGTCCGTCGTGCAGGGCACCCATAGTTGGCACAAAGCCCACGCGAAGCCCACGCGCGCTCGCCGCGCGAGACCACGCGCGCATCTCTCTCGCGCTCGTGATGACCTCAATCACTGGCGCGGCGTCATTCGCCGCTGACATTGCGAACGCACGCGACGCAAAGTAAGGCTGCAACACCAAGATGTTGATGAAGATGATGCGTTGATCGCGCCGCAGAAACCGGCGCACACGACCCGCGTCCGCGCGCGAGACGACCTACACGAGCGAACGCGCCTCGGTGCACACCGTGCGCGACGTTTCACGCGCGCACGGGCGATAGCGCGCGATGGATTTCGCGCAGCTCGAGGCGCGCGAAGGCGTTCGATTGAGCTGGAATGCGTGGCCGTGTTCGCGCATCGAAGCTACGCGCGTGGTGCTGCCATTCGGCGCGCTCGTGACGCCTGGGAAAGATCTCGGGGAGTGTTGTCCGGTGTTACCGTACGAACCCGTGGTGTGTGAGGGGTGTCAAGGGGCGTTGAATCCGTATTGCGCCGTGGATTACTACGCCAAGCGTTGGCGATGCGCGCTTTGCGACGCGATGAACGCGCTGCCAAGAAACTATGAGCAGATTAGCGAGAATAATCTTCCAGCAGAATTGTTTCCGACGTACACGAGCGTGGAATATGCGATTCCGAATAAGACACCGACGGCGCCGTGTTTTGTATTGTGTTTGGATTGCGCGTGCGCGACGGAGGAGGAATTACAAGACGCGAAAGATTCAGTAATGCAACTCGTATCGTTGTTACCTGAAGATGCGTTCGTTGGGCTGGTGACGTTTGGTTCGACTGTGCGCGTGCATGAATTGATTGACACGGATGGCGGCATGCGACGGTCGTATGTGTTTCGAGGGACGAAGGATTGCGAGCAAGAGGTGTTGCGGAAGTTGTTGGGATTAGATTTTAACCGCCAGCGCGCGCCGGCGGGGATGAATGGCGTCGCTGCGCCGGGGACAACGGCGGCGGCGATGGAGTACGTCAAGCCGACACGACGATTCATTCAACCCGTGAGCGAGTGCGAGTTTACGCTGCAGAGCGTGCTCGAGGAAGTCACGCTGGACGAGCGCACTGCGGAGCGAGGAAAACGGTCGCTGCGCGCCACAGGAGCGGCGATGAGCGTCGCTACGGGATTATTAGCCGAATCGCACGCCTCACAAGGTGGGCGAGTGTTAGTGTTTACGTCTGGTCCGTGTACCACTGGCCCAGGGACGGTGGTCGGGACGGATATGGGTGAAAATTTGCGCTCTCACCAAGATTTGGATAAGAATGCAGGGAAGCATTACAAGGAGGCGTGTAAGTTTTACAACGCTCTAGGTATTCGATTAGCCACGAGTTCTCACTCGCTAGATGTATTCGCGTGTTCCTTGGACCAAGTTGGCTTAGCGGAGATGAAAATTGCGGTCGACCAAACCGGCGGTCACATGATTCTCGCCGAACAGTTCCGCGCGGAGACATTTAGACAGTCTCTGGCAAAGATGTTCGCGCGCGATCCAAAAACTGGAACATTAGATATGCGATTCAATGGCACGTTCAGCGTGTTTTGCACGCCGCAAATTATGGTGTGCGGGGCGATTGGGCCTGTGAGCGCGCTCGCGGTGAAATCGCAGCGAATTAGCGAAAATGAAATTGGTCTCGGGCAAACGACGTCGTGGAGAATGTGTTCATTCTCGCCCACGTCGACAGTTGCTGTGTACTACGAAATCGTGAATCAACATAGCAATCCGATTCCGAACGGTCAACCGTTCTTCTTGCAGTTTTGCACTCGCTACAAGTTGAGTGATGGGCAAGTGCGCTTGCGCGTCACTACGGTGGCGCGACGATGGACGGAAAGTAGCTCGTCTCCTGAAATATTAGGAGGTTTTGACCAAGAGGCGACGGCTGTGCTTATGGCACGAATTGCGACGTTTAGAACCGAGAACGAAGAGTCTTTCGATTTGTTGCGGTGGTTGGACAGAACTCTGATTCGCGTCGGCTCAAAGTTTGGCGAATACCAACGGGACGCTCCAGAAAGCTTCCGCATGCCACCGAATCTGTCAATTTATCCGCAATTCATGTTCCATTTGAGACGCTCGCAGTTTTTACAAACTGCAAACAACTCACCGGACGAGACGGCGTTCTACCGCATCATGCTTTCGCGCGAAACGGTTATGAATTCGCTCGTGATGATTCAGCCCACGTTGTTGAGCTATTCTTTCAATGGCCCACCGCAACCGGTGCTGTTGGACGTGAGTGCCATTACGCCAGACACTATTTTGCTCTTGGATTCGTACTTTCTCATCGTCGCCCATCGTGGGAGCACCATCGCGGCGTGGCACAAAGCGGGATACCAAGACCAGCCCGAGCACGAGGCGTTTCGCGCGCTCCTCGCGGCGCCCGTGCGCGACGCCAAAGCGCTCGCCGCCGATCGCTGTCCAACACCGCGTCTCGTCGAATGCAACCAAGGTGGCTCTCAAGCGAGATTTCTGCTCGCCAAGCTCAACCCATCGGCGACGCACAACACCAGCGCGGCGTACGACTACGGCGGAGCCAGTTCGGGCGAAATCATCTTCACCGACGACATTTCCATGACCGTCTTCACCGAGCACCTCGCTAAGCTCGCTGTGACGTCCTAAACGTCCAGCTTAGACACCAACGCCCCCATTTACACGCACTCGCATTATGATATGTGTAATAGCACACATTTCGCGCCCACGTGTCCCCAGCGTCCTCATAATCCAGCGCGCGACTGTTACCATGCAGACGACGACGACGATCAAGACATTCACCGCGACCCGCGCTCGCGCGACGCCCCGCGCCACCCAGCACCGCGCCCGACGCCCCGCGCCACCGCCGCGCGCCGGCAAGCTCATCGACGAGACCTGGGTCGAGCTCAGCGATGCGTCGTTTGCGATTGAACACGGTCGCGATTTATACGCCACCGGCGCGTTTACCGACGCCCTGCGCGAGTTCGAGCGCGCGTTAACGCTTCCGGGAAGCGGTACGAAGCGCGATCGTGCGAAACCCGCGGAGTTGTCTCTGGGTGAGCGACAAGCAGCGCTGTACAACGCGGCGGCGTGTCGTTGCGCGATGGGCGAGGTGGACAACGCGTTGCTCGCGCTGGAAGGATGTTTTAAGGCTGGCTACGCGAATCCGCGCACGTACGGCGCCGCGCGAGGGATGCGTGATTTAGATGCGATGTGGGATGACGACGATTTGAAGCTCGCGACGCGCACGGAAGAGTTCCGGGCGTTAGTGAAGAAGTACAAGGTGACGCCGAATGCGTTGGCGCTTCAGTTTGACGTCGGAAATTCCATGATTGGACGCGCGATTGAGAGCGTGAACGACAAGGTGACGCCGAGAAAGTAAGTTGGGCGCGGTTATTACACTGTATGTTTAATATTTTAGTAAAGGCTCGCTGGCGCGCATATATATATTTAACCTTCACGTTGTTGCCTTGTCACAACGCGACTCGCAACCGCTCGTCGTCGTCATGTTTCACCAGACCTCGCGCGCGTTAGCCGCCGTGTCTCGATGCACGCGAAGTCGTCTCGCGTCGACGTCATCAGCAACAGCATCGGACGCCATAGTCATGCGCGACATGGTGTTTTACGCCAAGCACGGCGCGCTCGAAGCTGAGCGCGTGCTGGGTCAAAAGTTCACCGTCAACGTCGAGCTCTTCACCCCTCTTGATCGCGCTGGAGCATCCGACGCCCTGGCAGACACCGTAGATTACGCCAAGGCGTGGAACATTGTCCGTGACGTCGTCGAACGCGGTCCAACGCGCATAACGATTGAAAAGGTGGCAGAAGATGTCGCGGGAGCGTTGCTCGGCGAATTCGCCGTCGTGCGTCGAGCCGTCGTCGCCGTCGATAAGAAACACGTCGCCATCGAAGGCGTGCTCGGTTCCCTAGGCGTACGCATCGTTCGAGACCGCGCGTGAGCTCGCGCTGTAGTATGTATTCACGTAGTCGTAGTCGTTTGGTTCAGTAGTTGTAAACTTTCACCCATCTGGTTCATTCGCGTCGCGTCCTCACTCATCGCCGCGCGCGTCGGCCTAGCCCACCCACACGGCGCGCGATGACATCGCCATCGACGAGGCCGTCGTCGGCGGCGGCACCGGTCGGTCCATCGCACGCGAAGACGTCCGCGATGCCGCGCGAAGTCGACTGGGACTCGTTGGACAAGCGCAAGTTTGTCCTCAACTCTGTCGGCCTCTTCAGCGCCGTCACCATGGCGCTCTACCCGCTATCGGTGATTAAAACCCGCCAAATGGTTGGCAGCGACGCGCAGATGACCAAGGCGCGGGACATCGTGCGCGACATTGTGCGCGAACGCGGCGTGCGTGGGTTGTATCGCGGGTTTGGAACCATCATCGTCGGCGCGATGCCGATACGCGTGGTATATTTATCAACGCTCGAAGCCGTGAAGACGCATACGAATGTTGTTTTTGATTCATATAATGTTCCAGAGATGTATAGAGGTGCGGCAGATGCCGCGGGTGGGGCGACGGCGAGTTTGATTTCGCAAACGCTCGCGGTGCCCGTGGATGTGATTTCGCAACGGCAAATGGTTCAGGGCATGAAGAGTGGAGGTAGCGCCGCGGAAAGTGGAGCGGTTTTAGTTGGATATCGTAACGGTATAGATGCGGTGCGCACGATTGTGCGCACGGAAGGGGTGAGGGGGTTATATCGAGGGTTTGGAGCGAGTATCGCGACGTTGGTGCCCGGAAGCGCGCTGTGGTGGGGGTTCTACGGCACCTATAAACGCGCGCTCTGGGGCGTCGCCCCGGAGGAATGGCGTAATGAAGCCACGACAAGTGATGGTAAAGTTGCTGCGGTACAAGCCGCGGCTGGGGTGTGCGCGGGAATGTCGAGCGGATTTCTCACGACGCCGCTAGATATCATGAAAACTCGACTGCAAGTCTTAAGCGGGCAGCCCGGGGGCGATAAGCATACGTTAGCGAGCACGGCACGGGCGCTATATGCCGAGCACGGTGCCATGGGATTTTTGCGCGGCGTTAGGCCGCGTATGGTGAGCGTTAGTATTTGGGGGACGACGATGGTGAGCGTGTACGAGTTGTTGAAACGTCAAGCGTCGATCGGACAAGCGGCGCCAGATGTTATCAATTAGAAGCCGCACATGCACGCGCACACGCAAAGTGGATATCACACTTCGATGTGGGCATTAAATCGTTAATCATTGTATAGCACAGCGCACACGCATTTAGAAGCACAGCATTGCATCATTGTATTATTCATCTCACTCGCACGTCGTTTGTTGAACGGCGCGCGTCGTCATTCCAATCTTGGTGCATCGTACGTTTCATCGCACAATGACATTTTCGCGCGCGCGCTATCTACGGTGACTCAGTCGTCGGCTCCGCATTCGTCGTCGCATTCAATAACCCAACGAAATGTTTCGCCTGCGCCAATCGCGCCTTCGTCGCGTCCAATTCGTCTTCGAGCGCGAGCGCGTCTCCCATGCCCTTTTGCGCCGAAAGTTCAACAATGCTTTCAATCTCATTAATCACCGCGTGCGCTTGCGCAGAAAATTCATTCAACTGTTCTCGAGCGTGCGCGATGCGCTCAATCGCATTCGCGAACTGAATCGCAACGTTTTGCGCGAGTTGCGACGATTCCGCGTCGCGCGAGCCATCGAAACGCTCTTGAAAGTCGACAAACATCCGCCCTAAGACGTCGTCGTCGCCAGGTGCGTCGGTGCCCGGCGTTGGTGGCGCGTGCGCGCTCGCATCTTCGAGCGCGACGACGTCGCTGCGTGCGTGAGCGCCAGGCGTCGTGTCGCTCTGCGCGGGCTCGCTTTGGACATTTGTGTACTCACCAAATTTCGCATCCTTGCCCTTCGCGCGACGTGTATCCGTCGGCGTGTACGGCTCCACGTCGGGGTTCTCTTTATCTTCTTCGGGGACTGATTTACGAGTGTGTTGTTTGCGCTTGGTGGATTTTCGAGGCGGCATGGCGAGGCGAAGTGTGAAGTCGTCGATTGGCTGACGCGACAGTCACTCGCGACGATAATTCCTTCCTGTATATATATCGACGCTATGACGGCTTCTGACGCCATTCAGCTACTTCAATTTTACTAGAGTTGTTCACGTCGAACACGCGCGTTAATAAATCGTACACTTCGTCGGCGTCGGGCGCCGTAGCCGCGGCTCGCCCAGGCGCTTCGCGAATGGCGTTGCGCAACGCTTCGCGCGTGACAATCACGGATGACGCGTCGCCGCGCATTGCACGCGCACCGAACGCGTCATCCAATGTATCCATGTTACTTAATATATACTGCATCGACGCCAACTCACTCGCGCGGGCTGGTGTGTGTGTAAACGATTGAAACAAACGTCAGTCAATGGTTCGCGCGGGACGTCGGCGCGCGGTCAAAACGACATGTAGAACGACGTACCGTTGGTGACTTCACCAGCTTTTCTAAACTTTCTCATAAACGTATACCACGCGGTAAAAGCCGTCAATCCTACACACCCCGCGACGCTCCAAAACACCTCCGTCGGCGCGTGCTCAAAGCCGTGGGGTATGTTCATGCCGCCGAGCGACGCCGGCACCGCGGCGCTCGCCGCCGCCATGGCCACCACCGTCGCGCGAAAGTTCATCTGCTCGGTACGATTTCGATCGCCGTCGAGTTGTAGCTCCCATAATTCCCGAGCCGCGTCCAAATTCGCCGTCAATTCTTCCACCAAGCCACCAACGGCAGCCATGCGCCGCGAGTGACTCGCCAATAGATCCAACAACGCCTCTGAACGCTCTTGCTTGGCGACGTCGTCTAAAACGACGCCATGCGGCGCAGGCAATACGCTCTCATCCGGCGCCGTTTCCATCGCCGTCGCTCGGTTCAACGCGTCCAACGCCTCTCTGGCGTCGTGCTCCAGCGCCACCACCGCCCGACGCACCGGCGGAAGCTTTTGAAACTGCGACGCTGAATAATTTAACATTACGCCGCGCATTAAAAAACCTCTCGAATCGTCGCCGCGTAAATCACTCGAAATCTCCTCCACGCAATGCCTCGCGAGCCGACGTAGACGAAACAACTTGGCTTCGTAGTACCTGCTCGACTCCTCCAACGCGCACTCTAACGCCGCCATTGGAAAATCAAAACCGTCGCTCGCGCGCGCGCCCGAGCCGAGCGTCCGCGCGCGCAACGCATCGGCGGCGTTCCTCGCCGTCGACGCGCGCGCCTCGACAAAGTAACAACATCGCGCACCCACGACGGCGGTAAAGTTCCCCATGCGCGCCACCAGGGACTCCGATTTCCTCACCAGCGCCGCGGGGACGCTCGCGAATGAGTGACGGTACCCGCCGTCGTGCGCGAGAAGCGCCCAATCGCGCGCGTGCAGCGACGACAGCGCGCCGTACGGCTCGCGCTTGCCGAACACGAGCGTCACGTGCGATTCGTACTCGCCCGGCGGCGCCGCCTCGACGCGTATGCCGTCCAGCGTCGGCGTCGGGGACGATGAAGACGTCGTCGACATCGATGCCGTCTGGTCACGTTCACGCATCGCCAGCCGCCGCACCGCCTCCACGCGCACGCCGTCCAGCGTCGTCGACGACGACGACGTCATCGTCGTCATCGCCGACGCCGCCGCCGACGCGCGTCTCGCGCGCGTCGCCAGCCGACGCGCCGCGAACGCCATGATGTGATGCGCCAACCGTCAATGTTGCGCGCGCCAATCGTCGCCAGTCGCGCCGCGCCGGCACGCCGCCGGCGCCGCGCGCGCGTCCGCGCGCAGGCGACGGCGCCGGACGTGCGCTGGCGCGTCGTGCGGCGCCGGTGCGAGGCGGTGCTGCGCGCGAGAGGCGTCGATGGGGATGTCAATGCGATCCTTCGAAAAGCGTTGCGTCCGACGTGGGACGCGGTGGCGGACGACGACGCGGGCGGCGTGACGAATGGCGAACGGGCGGCGATCGCGACGTGCGTGCTCGGGAGTGAGGTGTGGCGCACGCGACTCGAGCGCGAGCGGGCGTGCGTGCGCGGGGGAGGATGGACGGAGGCGGCGGAGGCGTTGGACGCGGGTGGCGGCGGCGAGGACGCGCGGGAGATTGTTTTGATGTATTGGTGCGGTAAGGAGAGGCTAGGCGCGCGCGAAGGGACGATGCCGGATGACGTTGCGTTGGTGGAGATGTATGGCGAAGGCGTGCGCGCGTTGGTGGAGGCGGTGAAGGAGGAAAACTTGACGTGGACGAATGAGATATCAGAAAAGTTTTCGCTCCCGGCGCGTTTGGCGAACATGTTTGTCGATGAGTACGGCGCGGACGAAGCTGGGAAGCTCGCGCAAGCGATGAACATGCGTGGTCCAGTGGTGTGTCGCGTGAACGCTGCGAGAGGTGCTTCGAAGGCGGAGGTGATTGAAATGTTGAAGGCTGAAGGCGTCGGGGACATTGAAGACGCGTTTGCACGTTTAGTCCCCAGCGCGTTTTGGCTTAAAGACGGCGCGCCAGCGAACGGTGGTATTTATGGCTCAAAAGCGTGGATCGATGGGTACTATGAAGTCCAGGACGAGGGCAGTCAGCTCATCGCCGCGAGCGTGGACGCGGCTCCGGGCGACGTCGTGCTCGACGCGTGCGCCGGCAATGGCGGTAAGACGCTGGCGCTGGCGTCATTTATGCTCGGCGTTGGGAAGATATGCGCGTTTGACGTCGATAAACGTCGATTAAAGCATTTACTGGCGAATACTGAGCGCGCTCAAGTGGGAAATATCGTGGAGGCGCTCGAAAACATTGGAAGCCTCGACGAGCTCCCGGCGGCGTCGTTTGACGCGGTGCTCGTGGACGCGCCTTGTTCGAGCGTGGGCGCGCTTCGTCGTACGCCATCGCTGCGGTACACGCACGATGACCCGTGCGAACTCGCTAAAATCCAACTAGAGATTTTGCGTCGCGCCAGTCGATTGGTAAAACCAAACGGTGGACGATTAATTTACGCCACGTGCTCGGTGGTGTCGATTGAAAATCAAAAAGTCGCGCGCGCGTTCGAGGCGTATCACGCTGACTTTGCGCCGTGGCCATTCGAGACGCCCGTGCCGACATCACCAAATGTTGCACTCCACGAGCACGAACGATTATTACTCCCGCACGTGCTGGGTACGGATGGATTTTACATTTCGCGTTGGAAACGCGACTAGAATAGGAAACTATGTGCGAATGCGCTAGAGTTGGCTACAGACTATAGT
>Ga0222714_10003313_pt1 | contig 16515 bp, 12 predicted proteins | sample C33_3DmetaG_FD_165048 | JGI IMG/M metagenome (GOLD analysis project Ga0222714, IMG submission 165048) | Estuarine water microbial communities from San Francisco Bay, California, United States - C33_3D | ecosystem: Environmental > Aquatic > Marine > Unclassified | place: USA: California...
CAGCAATGCCAGGCCTAGAGGGATGGCCGCTATAGACCAAGGCCGAGGGTGGCCAAGGTCCGTAACAGAATCCGGCCTACAGGCCCACTTCCCTTTTCATAAATTACTTTAAATATAAACACTTATCCCCTTGATTTACATGGGAATCTTAAGCTCGGACGGGCCTCAAGAAACCCTACCTAAGTATTTGTTTAGAAAGAAAAAAACTCGCTGTTCTCGCTTGACCGATCCCAGGCTTTTGCATAAAGTGGGAAACCGTGTGAAAAAGTGGGGAATAGTGGGTCCATGTTTTCGGGAATTTCAGCCCTCAGTCTAGATGTTAAAGGTCGAATGACGCTCCCAACGCGTTATCGAGATGCCTTGCATCGGGCCTCCGAAGGCCAAGTGGCCTTGCTCGAGAGCAACGACGGCTGCCTCTTACTCATGCCCTTTACGCAGTGGTCACGGCGGGTCGAGCGACTCACGCAGGCTGATGCCTTGACTGCGGCCGGCCAGGACCCTGACCAAGACCTCGATTGGGATGACGACACAGGCCAAGAGCGGCGACGTTTTTGGCTCGGCCTAAGTGACACGCCCGAACTCGATTCGGCTGGACGCATTCTCGTAAATCCCGTGCTGCGCCAGGGCGCAGGCATTGGCCGTGAAGCCATGCTGCTTGGTGTTGGCGGCCATTTTGAGCTCTGGGATCCCGAGCGGCTTGCCCGTCACAAGGAGCAGGTTCGCGCAAGAAAGTTTCGGGGTGGTCGTGATTGATCGCGCCGCCGACCGGTCATCCGATGCATCAGCCTGTGCTGCTGGGGCAGGCCGTTGATCAGCTTGTTCAAGACCCCTCAGGCTTTTATGTCGATGCGACCTTTGGAAGGGGAAGTCATTCTCGCGAGATCCTTCGCAGGCTTAGCCCCAAGGGCAGACTCCTTGCCTTTGATCGCGACCCGCAGGCCCTTGAGGCGGGGCAGGCGCTTATGGCCAGTGACCCGCGGTTTCGTTTCCAGGCAAGCGCCTTCTCGGAACTCTCGGCGGTGCTTGCCGCAGACAATCAGTCCTCCATCAGTGGGCTTCTTGCCGACCTTGGTGTCTCTTCCCCGCAGCTCGATCAGGCCGAGCGGGGCTTTAGTTTCATGAGAGACGGCCCGCTCGACATGCGTATGGATTTCAGTACGGGACTGCCTGCATGGCAGTGGCTGGAAACGGTCTCTCCGGATGAACTCGAAGACTGCCTTCGGCGGTTTGGTGAAGAGCGTCACGCCCGCAGGCTGGCCGCTGCAATTCTTGAGCAGATCCACCAGGCGCATAAAGGCGAGGCACCGCCCTTGCGTACGACCCTTGCACTTGCACAACTGGTAGAGAAGGTGCTGGGCCGACGCGCAGGGCGAGGCTCCTCAGGCCAGCATCCTGCAACCCGAACCTTTCAGGCCATTCGCATTGCAGTGAATCAGGAGCTTGACCAGTTAACCAGCCTGCTTGGCCAGCTGCGTCAATGGCTTGGCTGCAAGGCAAGGCTCGCCATTATTAGTTTTCATTCCCTCGAAGACCGACTTGTAAAGCAGTTTATTGAGGAGGCCTCAAGGCCTGCGGACCAGAGGCTTCAACGCGCCACCGGTATGGGCCGCGCGCAGTTTGCCATGCTTGCACAGGCGGCATCCCAGGCCTCTGAGCTGGGCAAAAACCTGCAGACCTCAGGCGCACTTAAGCCCACTTGGCTGCGCAAGGTGGCTCGACTTCGCCCAGATGCTCAAGAGGTAGCGACCAATCCACGTGCTCGAAGTGCCATCCTTCGGGTCGCCGAATGCCTCACCGTGAACCAACAAAAACTGGAGGTGCGATGAGCCGTCTGCCCAATGGATGGATTGCAGCTGCGCTTGTGATCACAGCCCTGGCTCTGGTCAATACGCGCTACCAAGAGCGTAGGCTTTTTGCCGAGTCGCAGCGGCTTGAGCGGCTTGTTGAGCGACGCGCCTCAGAGGTTGAAAACCTTGAGGTCGCGGTGGCGAGCCTCAAGACACCGGCCCGGCTCGAGCAGACAGCACGCTCGAATCTGGGCATGGTGCCCATTGGCTCTGAGCAGACCATCTACCTTCCGGCGCCTGTAACCAACGCACGACTGGCCGAGGCCTCACCTTGACCGTTCGCCCTACCGTGATCTGGCCAAGCTTTACGCCAGCCGGCAGGCAAGACCGCTCGCGCAAGCCTGCTGCCAAGTCGTCCGAGCGGCCACGTATTCTTGGCGCCAAGTCTGTGCGTCGGCCAGAGGGCAAAAAAGGATCGGCCGCCCCCGTTCGATCGGGCAAGGGTTCGGACCAGACCATTCTGACCTGGCGTGCGACGGCCGGGCGTTCTCAGTTTGTCTTGGGAATGTTGATGCTTGGCCTGGCAACGGTATGGGGCCGATCGTTTTATCTTCAGCAGGTCAGTCTGGATCAGTGGGAAAAGCGTGCTGCTAGCCGGTTTGAAAGGCTAAGCGTTCTGCCCGCCCCACGTGGACGGCTTCTTGACCGCAATGGTGATGTCCTTGCTGTCAGTCTCTCCGAGCATCGCGTGGGCATTGCGCCAAAAGTCTTGGATGTTCGACACCCTCGACTTGGACAATTTGCTGAGATTCTCGGCATGCCTTTGCAAGACCTGCAGGCGCGTGTCAAGGGCACGCCCCGGTTCTTCTATCTCGCCTCTGGGCTTGAACTGACCAAGGCCGATCAGATTCGGGCGCTTCGTATCCCCGGCATTGAGCTTGAGCAGGAGTTTCAGCGTTACTACCCCCACGGAGCCGCCTTTGCCAACCTTATTGGCTTTACTAATAGCCAAGACCAAGGCCTTGAGGGCCTTGAGCGCCAGATGGAAAACACCTTGCGCGGGGCAAACGGCGAGGAGCGACTGGTCGTCGATGGCCGCAGTCAGGCTTTTGGCCAGAAGACCATGAGGCTCGCGGTACCGGGTGAGGACATTCGTCTTTCATTGGATGCAGGGATCCAGGCCATTGCTTATCAGGCAGCTCAAGAGGCATGGCGCCAGCATCAGGCGAAGTCGGTCTCGGTGGTGGTGGTTGACAGCCGAACCGGCGAGCTTCTTGCCCTCTCAAATGCCCCCTCCTTTGATCCTGACCAGCGCGGGCAGCTCGATGCAACAAGGGTCCGTAACCGTGCGGCCGCCGATTTGTTTGAGCCCGGTTCCACCATGAAGCCTGTTGTGGTTGCAGCGGCCCTTGATGCTTCGCTGTTTGAGCCCTCAACATTCATCTCGACGGGCAACGGCCGCATGACGATTGGGCGGCGAACCATACGCGACACCAAGGCGCACGACCGACTTACCGTGACCGAGGTTATAAAAAAATCCAGCAACGTCGGCATGGTTCAAATCTCACGAGGCCTGCCTTCCGCAGCCATGTACGACACCTTTACAAGCCTTGGCTTTGGTAAGCCAACGCGCCTGCAGTTTCCTGCAGAGGCCTCTGGCCGGCTAAGACCCTGGCAGTCATGGCAGCCCATTGATAAGGCAACCATTTCTTACGGCTATGGCCTTTCTGCATCGTTGCTGCAGATGGTTCAGGCCTACACCGTCTTCGCCCGTAACGGCGACATGGTTGATCTGCGCATGACCCCGGTGACTGGGCCTGTCGTTGGCACCCCCATTTTTAGTGCAAAAACTGCTGCAGCGGTTCGAGAGATGCTGTCTCAGGCCGCCGGCCCGGAGGGCACGGGCTCCCGCGCGCAGCTTGAGGGCTTTCAGGTTGCAGGAAAAACGGGAACAGCACACAAGACTGAGAACGGTGGCTATGCCAAGGACCGCTACATCGCGTCTTTTGTTGGGTTTGCGCCCGCCTCTGCGCCAAGGCTTGTCATTGGCGTGATAGTGGATGAGCCGACCAGGCAAGGCCATTACGGTGGCGAGGTGGCTGCACCCGTTTTCGCAAGGGTTGCCGGCGACAGCCTAAGGCGTATGCAGATGTCGCCCGACCCTGCGGTTCGTGTTCAGCCCACCCGTGTTGGTCAAGAAGAGGGCATTCTTTGATACACCCCTTGGCCATTGAAGACGCAAAGAGCGCGCTCTACGCCGAGCAGCTTCGGAAAGACTGCACGGGCCAGCTCGTCTCCCAGGTTCAAAGGCTTGTTGAGGGTGGCTGGCTTTTGGCACTGCCTGGCAAGCAGATGGGCCTGCAGCTGCTGCTTGCAGCCTGCCTTGAGAAGGCTGCCGCAGGCATGGTGCTCGATGCAAGTCATGCCCAAGCGGTTGACGCCTGGAAGGCCGATCAGTCAGCCCCTGGCAATAGCCGCAGGGCAAGCCTTTCCGTACTCTACGTCGAGCAGCTTCGCCAGAGGGCGGGCCTGATTGCCTCTTACTTTTATGGGCAGCCCTCACGTTCCCTTAAAGTCACTGCCTTAACTGGCACCAATGGCAAGACAACAGCCTGCTACGCACTTGCCCGCAGCCTTGCGCTGCTTGGTGCGAAGTCGGCCTGCCTGGGCACTCTGGGTATTTTTAGTTTCGAGCCGATACGGCCGCGGGCTTTCGATACCCGAGGCCAGGATGACCCCTTAATTCGGCAGCTTGCTGAGCCAGGCCTGACAAGCCTCGATGCGGTGAGCCTTCAGGTCTGGCTGGCCGAGCTGTTAGGCCGGGGCATTGAGCATGTCTGCCTGGAGGCAAGTTCGATTGGCATTGTGAGTTACAGGCTTACGGGCTGCTTCATTCGTGCTGCTGGCCTTACAAGTTTCGGTCATGATCATCTGGACTTTCATGGAAACCTGCAGGCTTATGCCGAGGCCAAGGCCCTGTTGTTTGAAGCACCTGGGCTTGGCCATTCGATTCTTGCCGAGCCCATTGAGGGCCAAGACCCCCTGCCAGAGGTCATTCGTCAGACCGCTTTAAGCGCTGCAGGCTTTCTCAGCGTTGCCGTCCAATCCATTGAGCGTCCAGTTCAACCGCTGTCGGCTGGCCTGTCAAATGGCCCAGAGGCACAGCTGCGGCTTTTAACGCGATCAAGCGCCCCAGGCCTGCTTCAGATTGGGCTTCAAATGGCTAAGGCAGGCCCTGACCTAGCGGCGGCCGTTTTCAAAGACTTCCCCTTGCCCGGCCTGCACAACCTTCAGAATGCTGCCGTGGTTACGGGGCTGCTGCATGCTTATGGTTATGCACCCGACCGGTTGCTGCATGTATTGAATCGTTTTGTTCTTCCCGAAGGCCGCCTGCAGAGACTTGAGCCTTTTAAAGGTAAGGCCGTGTCGCCCGAGCGTGCCGGCCTTTCAAGGCCCACCGTCTGGGTTGATTTTGCGCATACGGCCGACGCCCTTGAGCAGGTGCTTCGTGCCCTTCGGCCTCTGGCAAGCGCCTCAAAGGGGGAGCTCATTGTTGTCTTTGGCTGTGGGGGCGACCGCGATGCTGCCAAAAGGCCGCTCATGGCAAAAGCCGCTTATGCGGGCGCAAGCCAGCTGGTGATTACATCGGACAATCCACGAACCGAGGTGCCCGAGAGCATCATCGACCAGATTCTTGAAGGCTTAGAGCCTAAGCAGCGGGTGTATGTTCTGGTTGAGCCCGACCGCAGGCTTGCCATTGCCAAGGCCATCGATCTTGCGGGCCCAGCCGACCATGTGCTGATTGCAGGAAAGGGTCACGAGACCTACCAGGAAATTCAGGGGGTTCGTCTTCCCTTTGATGATCGCCAGGTGGCCTTGCAGTTTCTTGAGAGTTATCGGCCCTTGCCGAGCCTTGAGACCATCTGCCAGTGGCTAAAGGCCGATGGGCTGCTGGTTTTTGAGCCGAGCGATGAGAGTGCAAGGCGCTCGGGCTCAAGCCAGCCCCCCGCAGACTGGCTTGAGCCTCTTGGTCCCATCTGCAGCGACAGCCGTCTGCCATGCCGGCACGGCCTTTTTGTGGCGATCCAGGGCGAGACCTTTGATGGCCACGACTTTGTTGCCACGGCGCTTGAACAGGGAGCGCGGGCTGCCCTGGTTGCCAGCGCCTACCGTCTGCCTGAGGGTACCAGGGCAGACCAGAGGCACCGGCTCATTAAAGTTCGTGATGTGCAGCAGGCCCTTACAAGCCTGTCCGGGCATTGGCGTCGCTGGTGGGCGGGGCCCTTGGCGGCGGTGCTTGGCTCCAATGGCAAGACGACCGTCAAAGAAATGACGAGCCTTGCCTTGCTTGAGGCCTTTGGGCAGGGGCATGTTCATGCAACACGCGGCAACCTGAATAATCACATTGGATTGCCAATGACTCTGCTGGGACTGCGACCTCGCCATCGCGTGGCGGTGGTTGAGATTGGTATGAACCATCCCAACGAAATTCAAGAGCTCGCGCGAGCAGCGGCCCCTACGGCCGTGGTGATCACCAACGCGCAACGCGAGCACCAGGAATTTATGCAGACCGTTGAGGCCTGTGCCAGAGAAAACGGTGCAGCCCTTGACTTTATTGAGCCCAAGGGCTTTGCTGCGCTGCCTTGCGACCTCGACCATGAGCCCATCTGGGCCAGCCGCCTTCAGGCGCGGACGGATATTCAGCTGATTCGATTTGGGCTGCAGGGTCAGCCCGCAAGCACTACAGCCTGGACCCAGCGCCCACTGGGCCGACCTAACCTGGAGCTTCGCGCAACCGCGGGACCCGGACCGAATCTGGCGGTTAGCCTGGTTATCGAGCGGCATGAGGAAGCGACATCGTTCTTGGCAGTGGAGACCGAGACCCTGGGCCCGGTGCGACTGCCCGCAATTGGCGAGCATTACGCCAGCAATTTTGCGGCAGCCGCAGGCCTTGCCCTCGCCATGGGGGCTGCGCCTAAGAGCCTGCAACGGGGGCTCGCCCGGTTTGCGCCTGTCAACGGGCGCGGCAAGGTTCACCAGATTCTGCCCAATGCCTGGCTTGTTGATGACAGTTACAACGCCAATCCCGACTCAGTGCTTGCTGCGGTTAAGGCCTTGGCGGGCCTTGAGGGCGCGCGCCTCATGGTCCTTGGAGATATGGGTGAGGTGGGTGATCAGGGTCCAGCCTTTCATCATGAGGTTTTGCAAAAGGCAAGCCAGGCCGGCATTGAGGAGATCTGGCTGCTCGGGGAGGCCATGACAAGCGCAGGACGTAGGCTAGGAATTGGCCGGTCATTCGCAGATCTGTCCGCCCTGTCGGCGGCCTTGCAGGACTTTTTTGAAAAGGTGCCCCCGGGGCAGCCTTCCTTAGACCTTCAGGCTCAAGCCCCGGCGCTTACCGCCTGGGTGAAAGGTTCGCGCTTCATGCGGCTTGAACGACTTGTTAACGGACTCTTGAGTCACTATGCAAAGGGCCTTGCATGCTCCTGCTGATTTTCCAGTCGCTTGATGAACTTGTTCGTGGCTTAGGGGTTTTTGGTTACATTACGCTTCGGGCTGTTCTTGCAAGCCTCACCGCGCTTTTCATCGGCCTATTCTTAGGGCCTCGGGTGATTCGAGGCCTTACTCGTCTAAAAATTGGTCAGTCGGTTCGTAAGGACGGCCCTCAGACCCACCTGGTTAAGGCGGGTACGCCAACCATGGGCGGGTCACTTATTCTCTTGTCGATTGGCGTGACCACACTGCTCTGGGCCGACCTGTCAAACAGGTTTGTCTGGGCTGCTTTACTGGTGACCTTGGGGCTCGGTACGGTTGGCTGGGTGGATGACTACAAGAAGGTGGTTCATCGAAACCCCAAAGGGCTTTCCGCGCGCACCAAATTTTTCTGGCAGTCGCTTATTGGCCTGGTCTCGGCGTTCTACCTTGCCTTTGCCGTGTCGGCCTCCTCGGGCACCGAGGCCTGGGCCCTGTTTGAACACTGGTGGTCCAACGGTCTTTTCTACACCCTGCCATCTCAGGCTGACCTCATTGTTCCCTTCTTCAAAAGCGTGGCCTATCCTCTTGGGCTCTGGGGCTTTGTCATTCTCTCCTACTTGGTTATTGTGGGGTCAAGCAATGCCGTGAACCTTACCGATGGCCTGGATGGCCTTGCCATCATGCCCACAGTGCTCATTGCCGGTGCCCTGGGTGTCTTTGCCTATGTGGCCGGCAACGCAGTCTTTTCAAAATACCTTCTGCTGCCATTCATTCCTGGTGCCGGTGAACTGACGGTCTTCTGTGCTGCCTTGGTGGGTGCCGGACTTGCCTTCTTGTGGTTTAACGCCTACCCCGCCCAGGTCTTTATGGGCGATGTTGGCGCCCTTGCCCTTGGCGGCGCGCTAGGGGTCGTTGCTATTGTGGTTCGTCAGGAAATCGTGCTCTTCATTATGGGAGGCGTCTTTGTGGTCGAGACGCTTTCGGTCATGTTGCAGGTGGCCTACTTTAAATACACCCGGTTTCGCTATGGCGAAGGCCGACGCATTTTTCTCATGGCTCCTCTGCACCATCACTATGAGCAAAAGGGCTGGAAAGAGACCCAGGTGGTTGTGCGCTTCTGGATCATCACCATGATGCTTGTTCTTGCCGGGCTTGCCACCCTGAAGATTCGATAGCCCGTGAAAACTATGCAGACCGTTCAGTGGCCCTGTCCGGAGAATGGATGGCAGGGGCTGCGTGTTCTTGTGGTGGGTGCGGGAGAGTCGGGCTGCGCCATGGCCGACTGGCTACAGCGAAGGGGGGCGGAGGTTCTTGTGGTGGATAGCCGCGCCCAGCAGCCCACGCCCCAGGGTCTTTCAGTCCAATGGCAGGTGCCTATGCCCTTTTCTGCATCACTTCTTGCCGATCGCCAGATGCTCGCCCTTTCGCCGGGCCTAAGCCCGCACTCCGAGTGCCAGAGCCCTTTGCTTGAACTTCTAAATGCCGCGCAAAATAACGGGCTTATCGTGGTGGGTGAGCTTGACCTTTTTGACTGGGCCTTAAGTCACCTGGGCCGAATGGACAGCGCCGAGGATGAGGGTAAGACCCTTGCGCTTAGCCGTCCCCCTGTTGTGGCGGTGACTGGAACAAATGGCAAGACCACAACAGCAAGGCTCACCGCACACCTGCTTCGTGCGGCCGGAGTGGATGTGCAGGAGGCGGGCAACCAGGGCCCGTCGCTTTTAAGGGGGCTGCTTGAGCGTGAGGCAATGGCACGATGGCCGCAGGTCTGGGTCGTGGAGTTGTCAAGCTTTCAGCTTGCACTTGCCCACCGGTTTTCTCCCACGGTTGCGACCGTTTTAAACCTTAGCCAAGACCATCTTGACTGGCATCCCAGCATGCAGGACTACATGGCAGCCAAGCTTCGTGTCTTTGGCATTGGCCAGCCAAGCCCTTGTGCCATGGTCGTAAACCGAGGCGAAGGGGAGCTACTTGCGGCCGTTGAAGCCTTACGGACCAAAGCCAAGATGCCGTCCATGGTGAGCTTTGGCATTGGGCCGGCCTCAAGCCACCGCCCTGGTTTTGGCCTACTGCATCAAGGCATCGAATGGATTGCTCATTGGCCTGAAGACCCGGAGCTTAAACCTCAACGTCTCGTACCCATTGAGGCCTTGCGCATTACGGGCGGCCATAACAGTCTTAACGCAATGGCCGCCTTGGGCCTTGCCATGCAGGTCTGCCCTGAGCTCGCCGCCATGCTGCATGCCTTAACCCAGTATTACGGAGAGCCCCATCGTATGCAGTCGGTTGTCGAAATGGATGCGGTTGAATTCATTAACGACAGCAAGGGCACCAACACGGGCGCCACCATGGCCGCCCTTCGCGGCACTGCAGGGCCCATCGCAGTCATTCTTGGGGGGCTTGGTAAGTCCCAGGATTTCACAGGCCTGGTTAGGCTTTTGTCAGAGCGTCGCGCCCATGTAGTGACGATGGGTCAGGCCGGACCCGAGATTGCTCGGGCCTGCGAGCAGGCGGGGCTTCAGGTGCAACTGGCCCAAAGCCTTGATGAGGCCGTGACCCACGCATGGCATTGGGCACGCGACCATTCTGTGCAGACTGGCGCCCGAGTCATGGTGCTTTTATCGCCTGCCTGCGCAAGCTTCGATATGTTTGATAACTACATCGATCGCGGTCATAAGTTTGAACAGGCTGTTACCCGGCTTGCTGAGCGCGAGGGTCAGGCATGCTAGCCACAGGCACAAACCAACTGCCTTTGACGCTCGATCGTCGGTACATGGGCGTCGTACTTGCCATGCTGATGACAGGCCTTGTCATGGTCTATTCGGCCAATCTTCCCCTGCCAAGCAGCAATGCAGAAACCATTGTCTGGGCGCAGCTCAAGGGCCATCCCCTGCATGTGGTCCTTGGACTTCTGGCCTTTGCGCTGGCCTTTCGTATCTCATCCGATGACCTGCACCGCTATTCGGGCTTACTCTTTACCTTTGGCCTCTTGCTTCTGCTTATTGTGCTTGCTCTGAAGTTTTTCGGGGGCGAGTCCTTCGTTCGTGACGGCGCGGTTCGATCGATCCCTGTTGGGCCTCTGACCTTTCAGCCCTCGGAGCTCATGAAGCTCTTGGCCATTATCTTTGCATCGGCCTATGCGCTGCGCCGCCACGATCGCATGCGCGAGGATCTTGTCAAGGGCCTTGCACCCATTGGGCTGCTCATGGTGATTGTGACAAGCCTCCTGATGATGCAGCCCGATCTCGGAACAACGGTGGTCATCACCCTGACAGTGGCAGCGGTCTTACTGCTGGGTGGCATGAGTCTGCGCGTGGTGATTCCTTTGGTCATTCTGTTAATTGTCTTCTTTGCCCTGGCCATCTACCTCACGCCTTTTCGTGTCGCACGCATCATGTCTTACCTGACACCTTGCGATCCAAACCATGCCCAGGCCACGGGCTATCAGCTCTGTGGAGCCCTTATTGCATTTGGTCACGGCGGTCTGCTGGGCTCAGGTCTTGGCACTGGCGTGGCCAAGCTTGGCTACCTGCCGTTACCCCACACCGACTTTATCTTCGCAGTCCTTGGCGAAGAGCTTGGCTTTGTCGGGGTCACGGCTTTGTTGCTTGGGTTTGCCTACCTGATCCGATATTGCATTCAGGTTGGCCGTCTTGCCATGTCTCAGGAACGGCTGTTCGCGGGCCTAGTGGCCCAGGGCATCGGTGTCTGGATTGGGGTTCAGACCTTTATCCATTCGGGCGTGAACACGGGGCTCTTACCAACCAAGGGGCTGACCCTGCCTTTAATTAGCTACGGGGGAAGTTCGATGCTGGTCGTCTGTTTCGCCTTAGGAATGGTGGCACGCATTGATGCAGAGAACCGTGCCATGGCCCGTGGCCGGCGTATTGGTCCCCTAGGGCCCTCCGGGACGGCCGCCAAGGCGGCCAGGGAAAAGGCGCTGTGACGATTCGTAACCCCCAAGACTCATGGCAACAGTGGCAAGGCCGCCGCGTTCTCATTGCAGCTGGGGGAACGGGCGGACACATTTTCCCTGCGCTTGCCGTCGCACAGGCCCTGGCTCAGTTTGGCGCAGAACTTCACTGGGTAGGCAGTAACCGCGGCCTTGAGGCCCGTGTGGTTCGTGACAGCCACAAAATCAGTCTTACAGAGCTGCGCTTTCAGGGCGTGCGTGGCCGAGGCCTCTCCGCCCTGTTAAGCCTTCCTTTTAGGCTCTTGGGCGCCATGCTCCAATGCCTTCGTCTAGTGCGCGAGTTTCGGCCAAGCCTTGTTCTCGTCTTCGGCGGCTACGTCTGCTTCCCAGTGGGCATTGCGGCCTGGCTGCAACGCATTGCATTCGTTGTTCATGAGCAGAATGCGGTGATGGGGACGGCCAACCGTTGGCTCGCCCGTCTGGCAACCCGTGTTCTGACAAGCTTCGCTCCCACCCGGCTAAGCCCGGCCTCGGCCGTCTGTGTGGGCAACCCCGTGCGGCCTGAGCTCCTTATGCAGGCCTGCGCCCTGGGTCGGCCGCGGGGGGAGGGCCAGGCGCTGCGTCTGCTCGTTATTGGTGGAAGTCTTGGGGCCCGGGCACTGAACCAGGCCCTTCCTGAGGCGGTGGCGGCAAGTCAGTCGAGCTGGCCGCAGGGCATTTTTGTGCGGCACCAAACGGGCATGTCTGAGCAAGCCGACGTCCAGGCGCGTTACCAGGCCCTTGGACTGGACGCAGGCCAGGTGCAGGTCCAAGCCTTTATTGATGACATGGCCCAGGCCTATGCCTGGGCAGACCTGGTGGTTGCAAGGGCAGGCGCCTCCACAGTCTCGGAGCTGGCCGCCCTGGGCCTTCCAGCTGTTTTTGTGCCGCTTCCCAACGCCATTGATGATCATCAGACGGCCAATGCCCAGGCCATGGTGCAGGCCAATGCTGCCCTTCTTCTGAAACAGTCCCCCGAGCTTACCTTGACGCTTGGCCAATGCCTCTCCCAGCTGAACCCCAGCAGGCTTAAGGCCATGGCAGACAATGCGCAGGGCCTGGCTCAAGGCCCCTCCTCTCTTGAGAACTACCTTAAGGTGCTTGCCTCGCTTGGCAGCCCAGACAAGGCAGCCTTGTGAAGCACAAGATTCAGACCCTGCATTTTGTGGGTATTGGGGGCTCGGGCATGTCGGGCATTGCCGAGGTTTTACTGAACCAGGGCTACAAGGTTCAAGGCTCCGACCTTAATGCCTCAAGCATCACCCGTCGGCTTGAAGGCCTTGGGGCGCGCATCTTCGAGGGGCATCAGGCCGAGCATATTCAGGGCGCAGATGTCGTGGTGATCTCAAGTGCTGTGAGATCCGACAACCCCGAGCTTCGGGCGGCGCGAGCCTTAAAGACGCCTGTTGTTCCACGCGCGCTTATGCTGGGTGAACTGATGCGCATGAAGCAGGGTATTGCCATTGCAGGCACGCACGGAAAGACCACCACCACTAGCCTTGTGGCCTCGCTACTGGCTGAGGCGGGCCAAGACCCTACCTTTGTAATTGGTGGCAGGCTTAACAGCGCAGGCGCCAATGCGAGGCTTGGCCTGGGGGATACCTTCGTGGCCGAGGCCGACGAGTCCGATGGCTCGTTTCTTAACCTCATGCCCATGATGGCGGTGATCACCAATATCGACGCCGACCACATGGAGACCTATGACCATGACATGGCCAAGCTCAAGCAGGCATTTGTTACCTTTGTGCAGCGCCTGCCGTTTTATGGGACGGCAATCGTCTGCCTGGATGACCCCCAGGTGCGCGAGATCATTCCCTTTTTGTCACGACCGGTTCTCACCTACGGCATGTCCGAGGCCGCTGACCTAAGGGCGACCGAGGTTCGGCCATCCGGCACGTCGATGGAATTCATGGTGCAAAGGGGCCATGAGCCTGCATGGCCTGCGCGCCTGAACCTTCCCGGCGAACACAATGTCCGTAACGCCCTTGCGGCCATTGGCATTGGCCTTGAGCTTGGACTTTCTGTGGCCTCGATGCAGTCGGCCCTGACCCAGTTTCGTGGTGTTGGCAGGCGCCTGCAGTCCTGGGGTGCGCTTGCCTTTGCCCGTGGCCCCGCCGAACTCATTGATGACTACGGTCATCACCCTGCAGAAATTCGCGCCACGCTTCAGGCCGTGCGCGGGGCTTACCCAGGTCGTCGGGTCCTGCTTGTCTTTCAGCCGCATCGCTTCAGTCGCACCCGTGATCTGTTTGATGACTTTGTGAAAGTGCTCACCGAGCCCGACAGGCTTATTCTTACTGAAGTCTATGCGGCAGGCGAGTCACCCATTGCCCAGGCCGATGGCCGCGCCCTGGTGCGGGCCATACGGCAGCTTGGTCGCATTGAACCCGTCTTCGCCGCTGAGCTTCAAGAACTGCCCGGCCTGCTCGATGATCTTGTTCTGCCCGGTGATCTCGTGCTTTGCATGGGCGCGGGCTCCATTGGCGGACTTGCACCGCAGCTTGCCGAGCGCATAAGCCCATCGGCAACGGAGGCTGTCTCATGAGCCGCGTTGCCGTTCTTATGGGCGGGCATTCGGCCGAGCGAGAGATCTCCTTGCGCTCAGGGGCAGGTGTTTTGCAGGCTCTGCAGGCCAGGGGGGTTGATGCCTTTGGTTTTGATCCAGCCGCGCGGCCGCTGCAAGACCTCCTTAAAGAAGGTGTTGAGAAAGTTTTTATTGCCTTGCATGGGCGCTATGGTGAAGACGGTTGCGTGCAGGGGGCTCTGGAGCTACTGGGTATTGCCTACACGGGCTCGGGTGTTATGGCATCGGCCCTTGCTATGGATAAGCTCATCACAAAACGCATCTGGATGACCCATGGCATCCCAACGCCAGCCTTTGCTCAAGCCAATGACGCCTCCACCGTTGAACTGGTTAAGGCCCTGGGCCTTCCCTTGGCGGTCAAGCCCTCCCGCGAGGGCTCCTCACTTGGCTTTACAAAAATTGAATCTGAAAACCAGCTTGCCGAGGCCATTGCCAAGGCACGCCATTTTGATGACGCCGTTGTCGTTGAGGCCTTTGTTTCGGGTCGGGAGTTTACGGTGAGCCTGCTGCAAGAGGCCGGGGGCGCGGTGCGTGCATTGGATGTCATTGAAATCGTGGCACCCAAGGGCAACTACGACTACCAGAACAAGTATTTTGGCAATGCGACACGCTACGAATGCCCGGCGGCGATTTCTTCTGAGCTTGCCGACCTGATGAAGGCCCTGAGCTGCAAGGCCTTTGAGGCCCTCAACTGTGAGGGCTGGGCCAGGGTCGATATCCTCTGGGACGATCAGGCGCCCAATGCGCAGCCCCAGCTTCTTGAGCTCAATACCAGCCCGGGCATGACCGACCATTCCTTGGTTCCCATGGCCGCGCGGGAGTCTGGCCTTGGCTACGAAGACCTCGTCCTTGCGATTCTTCAGTCAGCCCGTCTCAAGCAGTCCGCTTTACCGGCACCAGGAAGGCAGGTGCAGGCATGATGGGGCTGCTTCTGCGCACCAGCCAGACACTCTGGCAATCGCCCTTGGCCATTAATCGTTTCGCCACTGGCCTTGTCTGGCTTGCCCTGTTGGCAGGCCTGGCAGCGGTTGCGCTCTGGGTGGCAGGTCAGCCCGCCTTTGCCCTGAGGTCCGTGCAGGTGGTCTCTCTTGGACCTCCCATTGCCAACCTAACCAAGTCCGATATCCGTCAGGCCATTGAGCAGGCAGGCCATGGAACTGCACTGACCACCCCGCTTCACGACCTTCGTGCCGTTCTCGAAGACCATGCCTGGGTGCGCCAGGTGTCGATGCGTCGCGTCTGGCCCAACCGTCTGCTGGTCTGGGTGGAAGAGCACCGGCCCACTGCGATCTGGGCCGACGGCCAGCTCATAAACAGTTATGGGGAGCTTTTTTCAGCAGAGGCTGACCTCGATCAGGTTCAAGAGCGCCTGGGCTGCCAGATGCCGCGACTCGTTGGACCGGTGGGCAGTCATTGGCGTGTTCTGGAGCGCGCCATAGCACTGCAAGCTACCCTTGCCTCGCATAGGCGGGTCTTAACGCGACTTGAGCTTACCGAGCAACTCTCGTGGAAGGCGGTGCTTGATGGTGGGCTTTTGGTTGAGCTTGGCCGCGATCAACTTCCAAGCAGCCCGCTTGAGCGCCTCCAAGGCCTACTCGTGCGACTTGAGAGCCTGGAGGCCTCGCTGCAGAGCAAGTCGGGCATGCAGAAAGTTGCCCTTGCCGACCTTCGCTATGCAAATGGATTTGCCTTTCGGGCCGTGGCTGCCAGCGCACTGCCCGCAGGCAGTCAGAAGCGCCCGGGTTTTAAGTCGCGAAGCTGCCTTCCCCTTGACTCTTTATCTCATTTAGAAGGACCCGATGGCCATGGCCCGTGACCCCCAGAAGAATCTGCTGGTTGCCCTCGATATTGGCACCTCCAAAATTGCAGTTGTCGTTGCGCAAATTGAACCCGACGATCGCATTCAGGTGGTTGGCCTGGGTCAGTGCGAAAGCGAAGGCTTAAAAAAGGGCGTGGTGGTCAACATTGACGCTACGGTCGCGTCCATTCAAAAGGCCCTGGAAGAAGCCGAACTTATGGCGGACTGCAAAATTGACGCCGTCTGGACAGGCATTGCAGGCAGTCATATCCGTAGCTTCAACTCAAGCGGCATGGTGGCCATTAAAGAAAAAGAGGTTACCCAGGCCGACGTGGACCGCGTCATTGAAACGGCCACCGCGGTCAGCATTCCTGCCGACCAGCAGATTCTGCATGTACTTCCACAAGACTTTGTGATTGATGGGCAGGAAGACGTCCGGCAGCCTCTGGGCATGAGTGGTGTGCGGCTTGAAGTGCGGGTGCATATTGTGACCGGCGCTGTCGCCGCCGCCCAGAACATTATTAAGTGCATACGACGCTGCGGCCTTGAGGTGAGCGAGCTTATGCTGCAGCCCTTAGCCTCAAGCCATGCAGTCTTAACCGAGGATGAGAAAGAGCTTGGTGTCGCCCTGGTCGATATGGGTGGTGGCACCACCGACATCGCCATCTTCTCGGGCGGCGCCATTCGCCACACCGCCGTTATTCCCATTGCAGGCGACCAGATCACCAATGACATCGCCATGGCCCTGCGCACACCGACCAACGAGGCCGAGGAAATTAAGCAGCGTTATGCGGTGGCCAAGCAGGCCCTTGCCAATTCGTCAGCAAGTTTTGAGGTGCCAGGCTTAGGCGATCGTGCGCCCCGTCAGCTCTCCCACCAGTCGCTTGCTGCTGTGGTTGAACCTCGCGTGGAAGAACTC
>Ga0222714_10003317_pt1 | contig 16502 bp, 12 predicted proteins | sample C33_3DmetaG_FD_165048 | JGI IMG/M metagenome (GOLD analysis project Ga0222714, IMG submission 165048) | Estuarine water microbial communities from San Francisco Bay, California, United States - C33_3D | ecosystem: Environmental > Aquatic > Marine > Unclassified | place: USA: California...
GATGCCTTCGATGACGTCGAACGCCGCCGTCTTCTTCAAAGGATCAACATACGGCGTGTACTTGGGCACCGGTGTCTTCGTCCCCTTGGGCTTCACCGCAGGGTACTTATCATAATACCCAGGCGCGTCACCAAACTTACGAACCTCCGGTTCCTCAACCTCCCCGGCGCCAATCTTTTGCAACACAAAGCCATACCCGATCGCCAGCGGCGCTAAAATCGGCGTCGCCACCACGAACAGCGCGCACGCCAACGCAATCAACGGCCAAAACACGAGCACCTGCATTGCCGCCTTCCCAGGGTCCACGCGCGCGAGGTTGTACCATTTCGCGTACGCCAGCCGAAGCTCGGCGCGGTCGATGGCGCGCGCGATCGCCACCATCGCGAACGGACCCGAGCCGCCCGTGCGACCGACTGCGCGTTCGTGCGCGCGCGATGCGACGTCGACCGACGACTCGGCGCGCGAGAAACGAATACGAACTAAAGTCGTGCGCGCGACGCCGTGGCGCGCGTGCGGGGTTCTGCCGACGCGCGCGGTCGCGCGCGCGACGAGGCGTTCGGAAACGCGCGCGCTCGGGACGACGGCGGATGAGTTTGGCCCTTCATGATTGGTCACGAGTCCCTCTCGAGAGTGTTTACATTGGTGGCGTCACCCGCCGCCTGCGAATGGATACACGCCGCGTCGCCCCAGGGCGCGTCGCACGTCACCGCCGTCACCGTCACAGCGGCAGTGACTGCGCAGTTCGAACTGTCGTCGTCGCCACCGCCATCGCCGTCGCCTTCCGGGTGTCATAACGCGTCGAGATGCCGTTGTTGTACGCGTTCAAAAAGGTCTTCGACGATGACTGGCTCCCAACCATGATGCGCTCGGCTGCCGACAGAATTACGTCGGCTGGGGAGCCGGGTGCGTGGATTTCGGTTCTGAATGCGACGCTCATTCAAGAGGGGGAGAAGTCGTGGGAGCTTCTGAAGCAAGAGCGTCAGGCCATGGGTGAACCAACGGATCAATGGACCCTGCCGTACGGCTGGGCGTGGGGACCGTAGCGTTGGCGCACTCCTTTGAAGCGCGAATTGCGGATTCGACACGCGCACGCCATGGGCCTTCCCATTAACGACGCGACCGTTGGTGAGTGGCGCCCGTTCGTGGCCAGAGATCCGGAGACGGGCAAGAAGATGAAGCTTGAACGAATACGTAGATTTGTCATCCCAACGCGCAATCTCCAAGGTTGGGAGCTATATGCAGACGTCATTCAGGAAACTACACTGGCCGTGAGCGAGCCTTTTCAGCCGTCTGTTGACGGCGTCAAGCGGTGCATCGCCGACAAAAAACTTGCGCAGGAACTGGTCGAGCTACAAGGGCGCTTGGGTGATGTCGATAAAGCGCTCAAGGAATGTTGGGAGCGACGAAGAACGCATGGCGCGTCGTGGAAGGTTGAGGCCATTAGTACAGGCCAGGTGCAAAAAGCACCTGTAAGTTTGGACCTTGCCAGGGACCTCACCGCGCGCGTCTTGGGACTCTTGCCAGAGAACTCGGTGTTCCCGCCACTCGAAAGATGTTTTGAGGTCGTGCAGCTCGCGTTCGACGGCGCGCAGTCCGGCGAGACGGCGTTAGATTTCAATTTCGAGGCGTCGAAAAGGACAGAGCGAATGAAAATTTTCATCGTGCTCACTGACGGCGTGATGGTGAGCGTCGGCGTGCCCACGGTCGATATGACATCAACGTGCATTGTGTGCACACGATATCATGTCTCTGTGCCCGTCGGCGCCGCGCTTGTCGTGTGGGGCGCCATGAGCACGGCATTTTGTCGCCATCACCAGGCAAGATGTGAATTGGCGTATGCAGAGGTTGCGATGCCAGGCGCGTGCGCGCCCGAGGACGTTCGCGCGACGCCCGGCAAGAGTTTCCTGCAAGTGATGGAGTAGACTTTAGATTGTAGTTATGTAGCGTTTATGATAAAGGTCGATGATTTGCGGTTTGAGAGTATTGAGTTACAACGCACACGTGAGAAAAGTGCAAGCCTATGCGTATTACGCCTTGGCGGATGCGGTCTTGCCCCGACCAAAGTTGTACCCGCGGTCGATGGCTTTGTTTGTTGATTTGAGCTTGTCTTGACGCCGGCGCTGGAAGGCGACTTGACGCTCACGGAAAATTGTTGGTATGTCTTTTCCTGTGGCGGCACATTCTTTCTTGTATGATTCTAGGACAACACGAACGTCCTGGACGTTTAATCGTACGATGGATTCTAGGAATGGCATGAGATCTAGTAACGCCGTGTCTTTGGAGCCGTCTTCGTACGTCCACGGTTTAATCGGGATTACGTTGGCGGGATGAAGCTCAGCACTTCGCGGTTTGCTGCTAATGTACAAAATTTGACCCATATCTCGATTGAGTTTGGATAAATCTCGTATGTACTCACCATTTTTGTACTGTGCACTCTCGCGATAGAGTCTATGAGAAACGTATCGCGTCGGGTCAAGACGTTCGATGATCGGGTCTCCGTACGTCATCAACTGGTCTGTAAATATCACCATTTCGTAAAACTGCGCCATGTGTTTCAAGAATCCATCCACACCTGGTCGTTTAAATACTCGCCATCCGCGTTCGCGTTTCCAATTGGAATTGATTAGCGTATCATCTAAGTCTAACACCAGCGTATGCGGAATGTACTCTGCTTGCGGCGGGTGATCGGGCAACAACTTGTCGCTGATCGGGTCCAAATAATTATGCGATTGATCATCCATCCACTGACGAAAGTGTAACAATCGTATCATGAAGTCACTGTATGGTTTTTCAATCACCGTGCCACGAAAAGTCGAAGGGACGTGTTCATTCGCGTCCACGCTCGCCTCCAACTCCTGCGTCGTTTCTACGTACATAGACCCACCGACGATCGCACCCGCGATCGTTCCCGCTATCAACGCCACAGTACCTAAAGCGTCTGAAATCTTACCAGCCGTCGTCTTCGCCGCCTCAGTCTCCGCCTCTGTCGTGAGCTGGCGAGTGAATGCGCGCTGCGCCATCAACGACGATTGCGTAGAAGTCACCTTCGTCACTTGCAGCGCCCCTCCGGCGCGCGACGCCCCGCGAATCGCCGCGCGCAACATCACGCACGCGACACCGTCTATGCTCCTACCGATACCCTCACTCGCCGTCGCCGACCGCTCGACTCGCGCGCGTCAGACTCTGACCACGCGACGCGCCGCGGTCGCCGTTGATTGCAACAGCTCGCGCGCCATTCTCACGCGCGCGGTCCGTCATGGGTAACGCCCAGGGAAAATCGCGTCCGAGCACGCCGGGGCGAGGACGAAACCCATCGTCGTCGTCTCGAGGCGGATACGCCACCGCCGACGCCGATCGAGGGTCGACGCATCACCGCGGCGCGGCAACCCTGGGGGAGGACCACGCCATGGGGGGCTACGGCGTCGACGGACGCGGAACGCCCACCGGGGACGACGGCTGGGGCGGCGGCGGTGGTGATGCGCTTTCGTACGGGTGCGTCGTCGCGCGTCGCGCGCGCGATATCGCCCCGCGAAGAGGCGCGCGAAGAGGACGAAATAGAGCTCGGTTGGGACATGAGCTGACGAGGATCGATGGAGAGCGCGGCTTTTGGGTGACGGTTTCGCGCGCGATGACTGACGAAAAGCGATGGGTTTGACGATGACGCAGGCCGCAAACACCGACGGTGCCTATTCCAGGGCGCAGCGATGGCAGTCGGACGAACTATCCGAGTTGGGCGACGACTGAGCCGGCGCTCGTGCCGGTGGCGATCAACTGTACGTTTTTTTTGAGCGCGCGGGACGCGTGAACCGCGCGCGCGCCTCTAAAATGACGACGACACTGACCGTATGCGTGGGATTTGATTGAAAACAGGGACACAAGGTGGGAATTCAGTAGAGGTGGAAGGGAGCTTTGATAACTGGCAATCGCGTCAGACGTTGCATCGAAGCGGGAATAGAGAGTTTGCAATCGTCATGTCGCTTCGGCCGGGGGTGTATCAGTATAAGTTTATAGTCGATGGGCAGTGGAAGTACGCCCCAGATCAACCAGCGATGTATGATGAAATGGGAAACGTGAACAACGTGTTAGAAGTGCAGGAGTACGTGCCAGAAATATTGGATAGCTTGGACGCGTTCACGGTGCCGGCGTCACCTCCGGGGAGCTATGACTGCGCGCCGTTCAACTCGGATGATTACGCTAAAGATCCCCCACCTCTACCACCGCAGTTGAATTTGACGTTATTGAACATGCCCATGGTTCCAGATGCGCCAAATTTACTTCCTAGACCGCAGCACGTGGTGCTGAATCACATGTACTGTGATAGTAGCAAAGTGATGTCTCACGTCCAAGTGCTCGGCACGACGCATAGATATCGCTCAAAGTATATCACCGTCGTGTACCTCAAGGCGACATAACACACGCGAAAAGAAGCACTTCTTTGGCGTACACATTGTAAATCGTTTAGCGTGTGATTGTATAATTTGATTTCACAAATCTCAAAGGAAACTATTCAAGTGCACGTCGTAGCGCACGTCGAAGCGCACTCTGATAACCATTCAAACTCTCGCGTAGAATCACCATGAGCGCATCGCCAGCCACGACCATCTTCGCGAAAAAATGCGTGCTCGAGTGCTTGAGCCGCTGTTGGTCGTTCACTCGGGTCCCATGAGAGCAATTTACGAACGAGGCGAAGTTCCCAAACGGAAGCAAATCCGACACCGAGAGGATCGCGCAGCTTGAACGCCTCCATCAAAGCTGTCTCTGTGCACTCCCAAGAAAGCAAAGGTGCAACTTCAGTATCTGGCGGCATGATGCAAAGTTCTAGCATCGCGCGTAACCGATATGCTACCGCACGGGCTTCTGGACGCATGTTGCGTAATTCACGCTCTAAAACTAGACGCGTTTTACGGCTGACTTGGGAAAACGCCTTGGGCGAACCCAAAACCAAGAGCTCCGTAGTGAGCACCCCGAGGGACCATATGTCGTACTTTGTCGTTCGTTTGACTTCAACACGGGCGAAGAGGACTTCCGGTGGGGAATATTCTGGGGTTTCTTGCGCCTCTGATGGTCCGAAAGCGCCGTATAATTCGTTGAGCGCGTGCGAGTCAATCGCACTTCCAAAGTCACCGATTCGAGCTTGCACAAAGTCCCCGTCGAGCTTGACAAATATGTTTGCTGGTTTTATGTCCCGATGCGTAATGTCAAATTTCGCGTGACACACGTCTAAGGCTGTAAAAATTTGCCTCAACATGACCTTGAGCGTTCTTCGGCCTCTGTCGTTCAAGCGCATATCACGCCACCAGGAACTCTGCGTGACGAGCTGCAAACCTGATGAACTACCGTCTGGAGCGTACATCAGCCGCTCTAAAGACTCACCTTCGTCTTTGAAGACTATCCATTGATCTTTCCCACTCGAAGTGGGTCTCTCAAATGCGTGCATGAACCTCGCCAAGTACGGAGACGCACCGCAGAGACGCTTACCAAAGTGTACTTCTCGCGCCCCACTCAGACGCAACTCGTCGCTTTGATCTACTAAAATGCGTTTCAAAATAACACTCAACGCATTATTGTCGTCGTTTGTATCGATCGCTACGTCGATCTTGCAATCCATAACGCTTTCTTCCATGGAACGAGTAATTTTAGCGCGCCAAACTTCGCCAAAGTGCCCACGTGCAAATGGTTGTTCCGCGTACGGGTCTTCTTCAAAGTTATCGCTCACATCGACGTCGACGTCAATGTACGACGTAATTGCGCTAAACATGCTACTTTCTTGTTCATTAGCTCCTGGAGCAAGCGCTAAAGCGGCAAGAGCGCCCTCGATGGCGCTTTGCTCAAACGTCCTTCGGTTATTTGTATTCATTCGTCCGCTTGACGATGGAAGCTCGTAGTAATCGTACTGAAGCGTCGGCATCGCGGCTGGACCAAATGGACCCGAAGACCACGCCACCATATCTGTGATTTCATACGCTGCTATTCGCGCGCCGACTCGCGGCATATCTGCCACCGTTAAATCATTCGGTCTCCGTTTGGCTATGTTTGTTGCTCGATCGTGCTCGCTCGGCTTTGCAGATATCGCAGCGATGGCAACATTATCACTACTGCCAAGATTTAAAGCACATTTCAAGGCGCGCGCAATGCCTGGATTCAAACTCGATCCTACGACTCCAAATTCAACCACATCCCATGCGTCGACGCGTTCATCAACCCCACTGCCGACGTCCCCACCTAATGCTATGGCATCCGCCCCGAGGTCACCACACTCGTGGCGTTCGGCAAAGACAAACGCACACACCGCATCGGCACTCATGCGCTCTATCGTGCCGTCTGAAACGAGCACTACGCCCACTTCGCCTCGCTTCCATTTCCGCGAGCGCGCCTGCGGCTCCGCGACGATGCCCAAATGTTTATGTGCACGTCCACCGATCGCGCGCGTGACTAAAAATTCCCCACCTACTCTCAGCGCACCCCGCGAATGTTTCACTTCAACGCCGAGCGCATCGAGTCGTCGACGTTCGTGAATATTACTCAACGCGTGTTCTTGAGTCACCGCTTCGGCGCGCGTCGTCCCGGCGCTATCCACAGAACACGCATATGCCGCGCTATCTCCCACCCAGCTCACCGAAAACCCGTCTCTATCGCTCGAAACAATCACCGCCGTCGTGCCGCTAGAATCACCGCCGTCTCGCGCGACGCGAGTCATGAACGCATCATCTAAAGCGCCGACGACGCCTTCGAGCTCGACGCCGTCTCTCGTCATCAACGTCTCCACGTCTCTCGCACACATCGCGCTCGCCCCGGCGCCATCGTGGCCGTCGAATATCGCAATAACATTCGAGGCTGCGCCGCGCCCGCGCGCGAACGCCGCGCACGTGTCTTCCTGCGCCGCACGGCGTCCGCGCGCGACGCCACACGACGCTTCAAAAGTGCGCGCGCCCCCGACGACGACGTCGCCATCGAACGCGCGCAGGCACGCGACGGCGACGGCGAGCGCGAGCACGCACGCGCTTCGAGTGATGACGTAGCGCGCGGGCGGCGTGAACGCGAGCGAGGTTGACGCGGGCGCGTCAGCATGCGTGCGCGTCGTCATGTAACGGTTTTTGGCTCTGCTGTTTGGTTTTGGTTTTGGTTTTGTCGCGCTCGATGCACCGGGGCGAGACCGCTAGTGACGGGCGAACGACGTGCGCATTGCGTTGTTTGTTTTATCGCGTCCGATGCGCGTAGTAACGTTACCTCGCGTGCGTTTTTGTGTTTGTATTTGTGTTTGCGCGCGCGAGGCGGCTTCATTCGTCGGGCGCGCGAACGGTCAGGATGATTGCCGCGGTGAAATGGTACGCAAAGTTGTTCGCCGTGCTGGCGATGATGTTTGTGCTGAAACTCGTGGCGTTCGTTCAGACGGGGTTTTGCTTGATTCCTTTGTTGAGGCCGACGAACTCACATTGGCGTAAAGACGACGCAGCTATCGATGTGAAGATTCCGCGCCTCACTGAGTTTATGTTCAAGTTGAGCATGTTCAACTACGTGGTGTTTGGAATTCCCATGCCGTTGTTTTGGGTTCGATTTTTATTGCGTCGGTATGAAGTGGCGAACGCGCACGTGCCAGACGCTGAGACGCAACCCGTTCCAGAATGCGACGTGAACGCGGCGGATTTTTCATACGAACAGTTTTTTGAGAAATATGTCAAGCGTCCGCATCCCGTCGTGTTGCGTGGATTCGGCAAGTCTCTTCCAGCGTTCGATACGTTCACAGTAGATGATTTTCTCAATTCATTTGGTGACGAAGAGGTTTTGCTCAAAACATCCGAACGCGACGGCGTTCACGGACATCTGCGAGACATAAAGAATCCTGGCACATATTTGCATAACTCTGAAGCTATTTTCGCCCGACATCCAGAGCTCATCGATGCTTTGAAGCTTGATCGCATGAAAGCGTTTTCGTGTAATCGACTCGCGAATGACCATCCGCTCTTCGGCAAGCTCCCCGTGCAAATGTTTGTCGGCGCGACGCGAGGCACTGGGACGCCTTTCCATTGCGCGAATGGTTACAACTGGTTTTTCCAGCTCGAAGGACGTAAAAAGTGGACGTTTGTCGACCCCAAATGGATTGGGTTGATGGTCCCAGGATTAAATCGCGGCGCGCTGTATCAGACGAGCGCGATTACGGACCCAAACACCGTTTTGGACAAGTACAAGCCGCTCTGGCGCGTCGTGCCTCGTTACGAAGTCGTGTTGGAATCTGGAGACGTCTTGCTCAATCCGCCTTGGTGGTGGCACTGCATAGAAAACATGTCTGCAAAATCGTTGGCGTGCGCCACTCGCTGGGCCGATGTGAACGCTATTCGTCCCATCCTTGGGATGGGATTCGACACGAACCACGTGTTTGTCGCCATGCAACTGTTCAGTCCAAGCTTTATGTTGACGCAGGTGAAGCTGATTATGGCTGGGCAATCCAGCAAGAGCGCGTTCATGGATGAACACACGGACACAAAAATACCAGCGAGTGGTGACGTCAAAGGACGCAACACGTCAGGCGTCAAGGTGCAACATGAAAAGGCGACACGCGTCACCCAAAGGCTACTTGATAACGAAGAACAAGTGGCATATAAAGCTTATTACGCTGCAAAACGTGCAGATGACGAGGTGTGAGTGAATGGCTAAGGATGTATGCTAGACTATTACACCGCTATTTGCTGTTGCACTAATTCTTCGTCTATTTGATTTGTAATACAATGCTCAGCGTCATTGTTGTCCTGCGCGGGTTGCACGGCGCGCTCGCTGCCGAGAATGACACAGAAGATACCGACGAGTAACAACGGTCCGCCAAGAATCGTCCAGAGTCCGGGTACGCTCGAGTCGTAGAGAATCCATCCAAGAAACGTCCCCACGACTGGTTCAAGCGTCGTCGAAATCGACACTACGATTGGCGAGACATACCCGAGCGCAAAATTGAACCCAGTGTGTCCTACGATGCCCGAAACAAACGCGAGCAAGACAAACCATCCAACTTTTGATGAAGTCGCCCAGCCAAACACGGCGGCACCTTCGTTAAACATAGCTGAAAATATCGCAAGGAAAGCTGCGGCCAAGAACGTCACTGGAAATGCGTATACAAACGTAGGCATCCAATACCGAAGCGTTTTGCCGGCGGCAATGTGAAAGACAATCATTGCGGCGCCGAGAAACGCGAGTGCGTCACCTTCCGCAGTCACCTCTTTGTCATCTTTAATATCGATGAGCGTGATTCCGGCACCAATCATTCCTACGATGGCACCTATTATTTCTAGTTTCGTAGGACGCCGCACAAAAATCGCGCTTCCGATGAGTATCAGCAGTGGGTGCGACGTCGTAAATAACAAAGAATGCGCGAGAGAGGTTAAATCCAAAGATGCCACCCATCCTGCAAAATGAATCGCCAGTACGAGCGCACTTGCGACAATAATCCCCCACGTTTTTAGTTCACGCATTTTAACCTTATTCTCGTCCTTCCACTTGATGTAGTCGATAATAGCTAACGGCATGAGCATAAACGACGTGAGCGACAGCCGCCAGCACGCGCGCATAATAGGTGGGATCTCATCCAACTGTTGCAACAGGGCCCCGGCAAAAGAAATCCCGATCACCGCAAAGAATATAACAACCCACACGAACCATGGTGCACCGCCAATCGTCGTACCTGCGCGTACAAGCGACGTCCTGTCAGTCGCGTGTCCTCACCGTACAGTTGTAAATGTAAACCCAAAAAAAGTTCACTCGTCCTTTTCGTCGCGTCGATGAATGTTCGTGGCAAAAAAGTAGAACGCGCGGCGTGGAATCACCGCACGCTCGTCGCAAGCCGACGAGACTGTTTATTGTAGGCTGGATTATGAGGGGGCCACTCTACGAGGAAGAAGCAGCCCTAGATACACCAGCCGGAAAAACGAGGGCGTACAGACCCTCGCGTGCGCGCACGGGGCACAAACGTATCGAGTGATGCGTGACTAACCTATTACCATGACTGCTATATGCGGCTCCGCGCGCCGCGGACGGCGACGCGGGCCTCGTTGTGAGGTGGAGTTCTGCCACGGGCGCAGCGATGAGCCGTCGGTTGTCAAAGCGTTGAATTGTTTGTTTCAATTTCACTATTACAGCGTGCGGTGGCTAGAATTGCATTCATGGGGATGTCAGCTTGACTGTCGCATCGTCTCCCGCGCACATTTCTTCGCTCACGTCCCAGAGCTCTGCGGCTAAACGTGGATCTCGGCTGGGCAAGCTCGATTTTGCAGCTTTGCAATCGACAAAAAACACACCTTGTGGAAGTTCCGGCGCAGTCAAGCAATACAAAGGCGTTGCCACACCGTCTTCAATCGCGGTAGTCACAACTGGACTCGCCATTGACGCGAGTATGGACCCACCGGGGAACGAAAGCGATAGCTCGAGCTCGTCTCGCGTCATGCCAACCGTCGCCGCAACACATCGTACCGGCGCTTTTGCATCTGACATTCGCTCTTGCATCTCCCATGCGTGAAGAATGTTTGCTAATTTACTTTGACCGTACGAACCTAACGGGTTGTAGCCGTACGCGGAGTTCAGATTCCCGAAATCTATGCCTCGCGACGGCTTAATCGTCCCCTGCCGCACGCGGTACGTAAAGTGGTGCAAATTTGATGTCAAATTCACCACTCTTCCTTCTCTCCCATTCGCCGCCGCCGAGCGTATCAGCTCCTTGAGCAACAAGGACGTGAGTTTGAAATGTCCTAAATGATTGATCGCAAAATGTCGCTCGATACCTTCCTCTGTCGTGGCGAACTCCACGTGCGTGGCGTTTTCGGCGCATAAAATCCCATCCAACGCCCACGCCTTGCTTTGAAAGTTCTTCACGAATACATCGATCGTGGACAGTTTTGATAAATCACACGCGAGAGGTATGAGTTCACCACACTGCAATGACGGTTTCGCGGTCCCTTCCGGCGCGATCGCGTCACCATCGACGTTTAAGCCATTCGCCGCCGCGTCTCGAATCGTCTGCAACACTTTCTCCGCATCTTGCACATCTCCGCACGCGCACACCACACGCGCACCGGCAATGTACAGTCGCCTCGCGCACGCCTGCGCGCTTGGGTTCGTCATCACACCCGTCACGACGTACGTTCGCCCTGCGAGCGACGTCGACGCGCGCTCATGTCCAACCATGCGCATCTTGTTATCGTCCGAAACATCATCGCCACCTTCGTCAACCTCCACGCCGCTCGGTACGGCGCGCGCGGGCCCGAGATAGCCTCCACACGCCGTGAGCGTTTCGGTCCATCGCATGAATCCGCTCATGGCGACGCGCGTGGTCGCGCGGCGCGCGTCGTTGTGACGCGCTGCACCGTGATTTTTTTGAGCTTGAAAAAAAACTTTCTTTCAATCATCTTCCGCTCGTCATTTGTCGACGCCGCGCGCGAGGGCAAGCGAGCGACGGACGCGTCGCTGTCACCGCCGTCGCGCCGTTCGGTATGGGTCCCAATCGCGGCGGCGGTCGCCGCACCGGCGGTGGAGGACATCAGCCGGGACAAAAAGACATGAGCGCCGACAAGTTGAAAAAGGAAAAAGAAAAGTCCGCCAAGCGAGGCTCGCGCGCGGATGCGGCGAAAAAGGCAAACAAACCCGAGTTTTTACAACAGACTGGCGGCGGGTCGTCGTCGAAATCAGGGGGAATGCGTGTGGAGTCAACGGAGGAGCGGCTGGTGATGAGCGCGAATACGCAGGCGTTGGTGTCGTCTACGTTGGCGAAGATGTCGACGGCGACGAGAAATGCGTCAAGTACGTCGTTGAGCGAGGCAGATGTGAGGCATGATGTTGATAGGGATGACGTGATTCGTAAAGCTGCGCAAGGGATTGCGAAAAAGGGGTTTGGACTGAAGGATGTAGAGCGAGCGCTGGCGGCGACCAAGCCGCAGGCGGAGGCGGAGCGGGACGCGTGTGAAGGATTTAATGAACAGAAACGCCGAGCAATCGCGCGCGCGATGGACTGGTTGATATTAAACGTTGATGAGGCGGATCTTCCAGAGGCACTGCGCTCAGAGGCGGCGAAGGCGCGGAAAGGGAAAAAGGGAAAGTCTGGCGCCGGCGGCGCTGGAGAGCAAAAAGTGGACGACGGCGTTGATCAAATGATTGAAGCATTCGCGCGCGCTGGATTTGGTATGGATGCCGCCAAGGCTGCGATTGACGGTGCAAACGGCAACGCCGAGCGCGCGCTCGATGACTTGTGCGCGGCGCTCGGGCCGAGTCGTGCGGAGGCGCTAGAGGATGCGCTCGAGGCGTTTGCGGAGTCGGGCGCAGACGCCGCAAGCGAAGAAGACATCCGAGGCGTACTGCGGAACGCACAGTACGATGAGTTGAGTTCGATACCTCGAGAGTGGTATAAACCACGCGGGTACAATCCTGCGTCGGGTACGGCGGTGCTGGCGATTGACATCGCGGGCATCGTACAGCTCGGCGCGGTGAAACAATACGCCGCCGACTTGGAAGTGACGTTTAAGAACTCGCCATTGTATCCATTTGAGCTTCCTGGATTGAAATTTACTCATCCAACACTCAAAGCCGAGGCCTCTGTGGCGGTGTCGACAGCTATGATGCGTTACGCCGCGTCTTTAGTTGGGCAGCCTATGATTGAAGAAGTCGTCGAATGGTTGCGTGGAAGCGGTCCTTTGGAAGCCATCGAAGAGGCACGCGAACGTTCTTTAGCATCAATACCGTCGTCGTCGTCGTCGTCGGGAACGAAAATAAATATTCCCGCACCAAAGGGAGTGGCGGCGATATCTATCGTGCCCCCGCAGCAATCAAAAGAAGAACGCAAGAAGGAATTGGAACGTAGACGAGAATTAGCCGCCGAGTCTGAAAAGATGCGCGCCGAAAAAGATGCGCAAACCGAGGCTGAGGCGCAGACCGTGGCTGAGGCGAAGACCAAAAGACTCGCCGAAGCGATCGTCAAGGATGAGGACAAGCGCTCGAAAGATCCGCGCACGATTGCCGAGAGTGCGCGTCTCAAGGCTGAATTAGAAAAATACTGGCACGAAAACGCTGACACGCCCATCTTAAAGCAACGTCAGCGCCTGCCGGCGTGGTCTAAACAAGGTGAGCTCATAGATGCCATTGCACGTAATCAGGTGCTCATCGTCGCCGGTGAAACGGGTTGCGGTAAAACAACACAGTTGCCCCAATTTATTTTGGATGACGCGATTTGGAATGGGCGAGGCGGCGTGACGAATATGATTTGTACGCAACCGCGAAGAATCAGCGCCACGAGCGTGGCGACGCGCGTCGCGCAAGAACGCGGCGAACAAATTGGTAAAACGATCGGTTACAAAATTCGCCTCGAAGGCTCGATGTCTTCGAGCACGCGGATTTTGTTTTGCACCACTGGCGTTTTGCTTCGTCGTTTGACTGAAGACCCGTTGTTGAGCGGTGTGTCCCACATCATCGTCGATGAAGTGCACGAGCGTTCGCTGGATTCGGACTTCTTACTCGTGCTTTTGCGTGATATTTTACCTCATCGCCCAACGCTAAAAGTTATACTCATGTCTGCAACGCTCAACTCGCAGGCATTTGCTGAGTACTTCAAGGATGTTCGCGCCGGAGTGAGCCAAATCCCTGGCCGAACGTTTCCAGTGAAGGATCACTTTTTAGAAGACATCTTACAGGTTACCGAGTACCAGCCTAATCCAGGTACAGAGTACTTCAAACGCGCACCGCGACGCAAAGATGCTGACAGCTCTAGTCGACCAGCATCGAGTAAGAATGGAGAAATTCCAGACGAAGAGTCATTCCACGTCGCGCTTCGAGAAAATGGCTACGGCGACAATGTCGTTCGAGCGTTGAAAAATCTTGAGCAAGGATTAATTAACTATGAGTTGATGACACGATTGATCTCCCACATTTGTACATCCATGGGGCCTTTAGAAGATGGCACGCTCGGTGCGGTGTTGGTTTTCATGCCAGGTCTTTCTGAGATTACCAAATTGTTCGAAGCATGCGCGGCGGATGCCACAATCAATGCGGCGACGGATGGATCCAAATATCTCATCGCTTTGCATAGTACGCTGAGTTCGGCTGAGCAAGGAATTGTGTTCAATCACGCACCAAAGGGTGTGCGTAAGATTGTTATTTCCACAAATATTGCAGAGACGTCGATTACGATTGATGACGTTGTCTACGTCGTTGATTCAGGAAAATGCAAAGAGAATGGCTACGACCCAAACACTCGCATGCAACTTTTACTCGAGCAATGGGTGTCCCGCGCAAGCGCTCGACAGCGCAAAGGTCGCGCTGGTCGCGTGCAGGCTGGTCGTTGCTTCAAAATGTATACGCGACACGTGCACGACACCGTCTTCAATGAGCACACGCTTCCAGAAATCGTGCGAGTACCACTCGAGGGCTTGTGCCTGCAGATTCAGCTTCAACGCATGAGCGGTGGCATCGCAGGTTTCCTCAGCAAGGCGCTCGAGCCACCAAAAGTGGAATCCATCGACGCGGCGGTGAGCGCGTTGAAACGCCTCGGCGCGCTTGATGAGCGTGAAAATCTGACTCCTCTCGGACAACACTTGGCACAACTTCCCGTGGACGTCCGAGTGGGTAAAATGTTACTCTACGGTTCAATGCTTGGATGCCTCGACCCAGTGCTCACGATTGCCGCCGTGCTTGGGGGTCGTTCGCCATTCGTCGCGCCCCTTGACAAGCGGGACGAAGCGGATTTAGCCAAAAAGCTCTTCGCCGAAGATCAGAGTGATCACTTGACAATCCTGAACGCCTATAACGGTTGGCAAGATGCCAAAAAACTCGGTAAATCTTCTGAGTTTGCGTTTACGCGAGAGAATTTTCTGTCGTGGCGGTCGCTTGAAGGCATCGCAGACTTGCGAGACCAATTCACAAACTTGCTCAACGAAACTGGATTTTTGGGATCTAGTAACGGCAAGAAGAAGGGCGGTGGTCGCTATCGTGGACGCCAACGAGGCGACGTGCTTAAAGATGATGCGGAGTGGATTCAAGCTAATCGCAACGCCGACAATAAAAGGCTACTGAAAGCCGTGCTCGTGGCTGGATTGTATCCACATTTGATCAAGGTTGAGCCGGCGATGCGCGCCGGAGCGCCTCCTCGCTTGACGTTTCTTGCTGAAAACGGCCGGTCAGAGAAGATTCAAATTCATCCATCGAGCGTTAACTTTGAGGCGAAAAAGTTCATGACGAATTGGCTCGTGTACCATGAACGCGTGCAAACTACGGCGGTGTTTGTTCGCGATTGTTCCGTCGTGACGCCGTATCAGTTGTTGCTCTTTGGCGGCAAAATTGAAGTACAGCACACGCAAGGCACGATAAGCATCGATCGCTGGGCAACGTTTCAGGCGCCCGCGAAAGTCGGAGTATTGCTCAAGGAGATTCGCAACCAGCTCGACAGAGTGCTCGCAGAAAAGATCGAAAACGTGGGGAAGAACATTTCCACGCTTTCTGGACCCCTCGTGCACACCATCCTCGAGCTCCTCGACGGCGAAAAGATGGCATCTCACGCAACGCATTAGCACAACTCAAACCATTCTTTACATATTAGTAGTAGTAGTAGTAGTAGTAGTACACATTGACAACGATGATAAAGCTAGCAATCAAACAACACGCTGTCGTCACACGATCCATCCGCGGCGTTTGGCGTGCACCTTGGCGACGTCCGCCATGTAGTCGCCCGAGAGCTTTCCGTACGCCGTGTTATTTGCCCGCAAAATCTCTTGCTTTGCGCGTGCGGCATCACCATTCACTTCATACCATAAACCAAGGTACAACGCGCTATAAAACTCATCGCTCGCGCTCCGTTTTCCCGCCTCTCTCAACGCGCCTTCATCGTTCTGTCCCGCGAACAACCCGTACACGCTCGACATCACCGGTCGCGAATCTTTTCCCGTCACCAACATATTTTTTCTCGCATACTCAAACCCCTTGGCGCCATCCCGAGCTTCGCATAAAAATGCCCACACCGCTTCTTCGGTATCGTTCGCATTCACCCGCACATCATCCCTAAACTGCGCCGCGCCGACGTCAAACGCATCCAAGTAGTACGCCGAAATCCCGCGTTGCCACATATACGACGCATACCGCGCGTCATTCGCGATGACGCGATCAAAATCCTCCATCGAACCCTCGACATCATTCTGCGAAAACCTACTCATCCCCCGTCGCGTGTATTCCACCCCCGCATCCGCGCCCAGCGGCGCCGCGAGCATCGCCATCGCCATCGACAGCCCCACACCCACGCTCTGGCGCACGAATCGTCGCCGCCCCGTGTCGCCCTGCGTCGTCGAATGCGCGCGCGTCTCGCGCCCGCGCGTCGCACATCGACCGTAGCGCCAAATTCGCGACGCAGCGACGCCGCTCGACGCGCGCATCACGCGGCGTCGTCGAATGAGCTACGGGTTCTGATTTCACTTTCTTGCTTTCTTCTTGAGCATTTGACCATTTGACCAATCATGACCAGGCTAGGGGGGGGGGGGCAAGAGCCAAACCTA
>Ga0222714_10003320_pt1 | contig 16493 bp, 15 predicted proteins | sample C33_3DmetaG_FD_165048 | JGI IMG/M metagenome (GOLD analysis project Ga0222714, IMG submission 165048) | Estuarine water microbial communities from San Francisco Bay, California, United States - C33_3D | ecosystem: Environmental > Aquatic > Marine > Unclassified | place: USA: California...
GCTGCCACCAACCCCGCCCCCTGGGACGGCGGCGATGCCGTCAAACCGGAATTCTTCCGCATGCGCGCCCAGTTGCTCGATCAGGGCAACACGGAGACCCCGCTCGCGGTCGGCGATCACCTGTGGCTGAAAATCAAGGTCTACGCCAAAGGCGGCGAGAACAAGCTGCATGCCCACCCCTACCAGGACCATAGCTTCATCGTGCTTTCGGGACGCGCCCGCTTTCACGGGCCGCGCGGGGAAACGAAGGAGCTTGCCACCAACGACGGCATCTTCCTGCCGAAGGGCTGCTTCTACTGGTTTGAAACGATCAGCGAGGAGCCGTTGGTGCTGCTGCGCGCAGGCGCCACGGTGGCCGAAGACAAGCATCCCGACATGCGCATCATGGACGGCGACCAATGGAAGGTACGCCGCGGGCGCGGCGAAACCTATATCTCGAGCGACGTGAAATACCGCGACGGCGCTTTCTACGGTTAGTCACCCGGGTATCCCATGCAAAAAGGGCGCGGGGTGATCCCGCGCCCTTTGGCATTTCAACTGTCCAGATCAGATGCCGTAGAGCGCGCGGGCGTTGGCATCCAGAATCTTGTCGGCGACGGCTGCGGAAATCTTGCCATCGTCCTTGATCTTGCGCAGCGCCTCGATCTCGGTCGAGGTATCGGCATGGCCGTAGTCGGTGCCGACCACCAGCTGGCCGTCGCCTGCGTGTTCCAGCACGTAAGCCAGATCGTCGGTAACCTGGCAGGCAACAAAGAAGTTGTTGTCGGCCATGATCGTCTTCGACATGCGCTTGCCCTTGCGGCGGAAGCGGATTTCGAGATCGTTGAGCGCGTAGGGAATCCACTGGGCGCTCACCTCTACGAAGCCCCAGCGCAGCTTCGGGAACTTGGCCGGGACGTTGTTCATCAGCAGCGAATGGAAGGCCGAGACGACCGGCAGCTTGGACCGGCCGAAGCCGCCCTCGGTCGCATAGATGTCGCGTACCTGGAAGCTGTTGTTGCCCGAGTGGAAGCACATCGGCAGGTCCAGCTCTTCCGCCTTCTTGTAGACGGGGAAGAAATAGGGATTATCGAGCCGGCGTTCGCATTCAAGCCCGCGCAGGAACACACCGCAGGCGCCGTTGGCCTTGGCAAACTCCAGTTCCTCCATGGTCTTTTCCAGCGACAGGAGCGGCGGCATCACCACCCACTTGAGCCGGTCGGGCGCCATCTTCCAGATATCTGCCATCCAGCGGTTGTAGGACTTGCAGATGGCGTATTCCGCGGTCGGGTCCTGGGTCCAGGCGCGCAGGAACACGGTCGGATAGAGCACCTGGACGTCGATCTTGAGTTCGTCCATGTGGTCGAGGCGGACCTTGGCATTGGCCATCTCGCGCGATTCCTGCGTGGTGTTGTGGCCGATGTTGCCTTCCTTGGGCTGCAGGAGACCGTCGATCACCCAGAATTCTTTCTGGGCGCGCGTGCCTTCATTGTCCAGCACCACCACGTCGGAGGTCTTCTGGACCATGACCCGCGGCTTGTAATCGATGTATTCGGGATCGATGTATTCGAACGTCTTTTCGCATTCGACCACGTGGGCGTCGGAGTCGATGGCTCCCATGATTTTCTTCCTTTTCGTTAGTGCTTACAGCCCGTAAAGCGTACGGGCGTTGCTGTCGAGAATCTTGTCGGCAATGGCCGGCGCGACCTTGCCGTCGGCCTTGAGCTTGCGAATGGCTTCGATCTCGGTCGAGGTGTCGGAATGGCCGTAGTCGGTGCCGACCACCAGCTGGCTTTCGCCCGAGTGTTCCAGAACATAGGGCAGGTCGTCGGTGACCTGGCAGGCAACGAAGAAGTTATTCTCTTTCATGATCGACTTCGACATGCGCTTGCCGCGCCGCCGCATGCGGATTTCCAGGTCGTTCAACGCATAGGGAACCCATTCGGCGCTGACCTCGACGAAGCCCCAGCGCAGCTTCGGGAACATCGCAGGCACGCCCTTCGACAGCAGCGAATGGAAGGAGGCCACCACTGGCAGCTTGGCTTTGCCGAAGCCGCTTTCGGTGTTGTAGACGCCGTGGTGCGAGAAACTGTTGTTGCCCGAATGGAAGCCGATGGCGAGGTCGAGATCCTCGGCCAGCTTGTACATCGGATAGAAATAGGGATTGTCGAGGCGGCGTTCGCATTCAAGCCCGCGCAGGAACACGGCGCAGGCACCGTGGTCCTTGGCGAAACGCAGCTCTTCCTCGACCTTATCCATGCTGAGGAGCGGCGGCATTACCACCCAGCGCAGCTGGTCCGGCGCGTTCTTCCAGATATCGGCCATCCAGCGGTTGTAGGAATAGCAGAGCGCGTATTCCGCCGTCGGATCCTGGGTGATCGGGCGCAGGAACACGGTCGGATAGAGCACCTGCACGTCGATGCCCAGTTCCTTCATGTGCGAAAGGCGCGAGGAGATATTCGCCATCTCGCGCGATTCCTTGGTCGTGTTGTGGCCGATGTTGCCTTCCTTCGGCTGCAGGCGGCCGTCGATCACCCAGAATTCCTTCTGGGCGAAACCTTCGTTGTCGAGCAACTGCACATCGCTGGTCTTCTGGACCATGACGCGGGGCTTGTAGTCCTTGTACTCGTTGGGAAGGTACTCGAAGGTCTGTTCGCACTCGACCACGTGGGCGTCGGCGTCTATGGCTCCCATGATGCGCTCTCTCCTGATGATCTCGCTTGAAACGGCATTTTTGTTGAATTGATAAGCTTTCGAATGATAGACCCGCCGCCCCGCGCCAACAAGCGGGGAAGGCCAAAAAAATCGCCGCTTTCCGGTCCTCCCGCGTATTGTTCCGGACCCCTTCAGGGGATAACCTGTCGGCCGCTCATAAAAACAAAATCCGGAGGAGGCGTCCCGTGACCCACGCCCTTGAAGGCGTCACCGTTCTCGAATTCGCGAGCTACGTTTCAGGCCCCTATGCGGGCATGCTGCTTGGCGATCTCGGGGCGGACATCATCAAGATCGAAGACCCCAAGTCCGGCGACCCGTTCCGCGGCTGGGGCGCGGCCGATTACTCGGCGACCTTCGGTTCGGTCAACCGCAACAAGAAAAGCGTCATTCTGGACCTGAAATCGCCGGAAGGGGTCGCCACCGCCCGGGCGCTCGCGGAAAAAGCCGACGTCATCATCGAAAACTACCGTACCGGGACAATGGACCGGCTGGGTCTAGGCTGGGATGAACTGTCGAAAAAGAACCCGCGGCTGATCTATTGCTCGATCACCGGCTTCGGCACTACCGGCCCCTATGCCCAGCGGCCGGGCTACGACACGGTGGGCCAGGCGATGGGCGCCCTGCTTTCGGTCCTCACCGACCTCGACGACCCGAAACCGATGGGCGTGTCGCTGTCGGACCACCTGACCGGCATCATGGCGGCCTACGGCGTGCTCGGCGCCCTGATGGCGCGCGAGCGCACCGGGCGCGGCCAGCGCATCGAAACGTCGCTGCTGGCGGCCACCCTCGCCTTTCTCGGCGAAAACGCCGCACGCTATTTCGAGGAAGGCAATATCCCGCGCCGCAAGACCCGCACCCAGACGGCGCAGGTCTACGCCTTTGTCGGCGCCGACAAGAAGGCCTTCGTCGTGCACCTGTCCTCGCCGCCCAAGTTCTGGGAAGGACTGTGCTGCGTCGCGGGACATCCCGAATGGATCGAAGATGCGCGCTTCAAGACCAAGGCCGACCGGCGCAAGGCCTATGACACGCTCCACGCGGGGTTCCAGTCTGTGTTTTCCACCAAGCCGCGCGATCACTGGCTCGATGCGCTGCTTGCCGCCGACGTACCTTCCGCGCCGATCTATACGCTGGACGAGGCGCTCAACGATCCGCAGGTCCGGCATCTCGGCATGGTCAAGGAACTCGACCACCCCAAGGTCGGCAAGATCAAGCTGCTGGGCGGCGCCGTGAGCTTCTCAGATACGCCGTCGGAAATCACCTCCCCCGCCCCCACCCACGGCCAGCACACGGAAGAAGTGCTCGCCTCCCTCGGCCTCAAGGGCGGAAAAGCCGCAGAATGAACATCCAGCCCAATACCGCCTACCGCGACAAATACGCCATCGTCGGCGTCGGCAATTCGCCGCTCGGCAAGGTGCCGAACATGAGCGCCCTTGGCCTCGTCGAACAGGCCTGCGTCAATGCGCTGGACGATGCCGGCCTGAAAGCGAAGGACATCGACGGTCTGCTCGTGCGCGGGCCTGACGACATCTACACCTTCCACCAGGTGATCGGCGAAAGGCTCGGCATCAACGCCAATTTCTCGACCACCACGACCAACGGCGGCGCCAGCCAGATCCTTTCGGTCATCATGGCGGTGATGGCGATCGAAGCCGGGCTCTGCACCACGGTTCTTTGCGGCTACGGGCGCGATTCGTGGTCGCGTACCCACCGCACGGAAGAAGCGCGCATGCGCTCGGCCACCCGGTCGGAGGAAATGGATTCTTCCGAATTCGGCCCCGAATACGGCCTGTTCGGCGCGCCCGCCATGCACGGTTTTGGCGCACGCCGTCACATGCATCTCTATGGCACGACGCGCGACCAGTTCGGCGCCATCGCGGTTGCCTTCCGCGAACATGCGCTGCACAACCCCGAAGCGATGATGAAAAAGCCGCTGACGGTCGATGACTATCGCGCCGCGCGCATGATCGTCGAACCTTTCGGCCTGCTCGATTGTTCGCTGCGCTCCGACGGCGCCGGCGCGATGATCGTGACGACGCGCGAAAGGGCCAAGGACCTGCGCCGCAAGCCTGTGCTGGTGAAGGGTTTCGGTACCCACAACAACCTCAAGGGCTGGTTCGCCGACGACAACATGGTGAACACCGCCGCCGGACCGTCCTCGGCCCGCGCCTATGCGATGGCCGGCATCGGGCCGGGCGACATCGACTGCGCGCAGATCTACGACTGTTTCACCTACATGGTGCTGACACAGCTCGAGGACTACGGTTTCTGCAAGAAAGGCGAAGGTGGCCCGTTCGTCGCCTCCGGCGCGCTCAAGCTCGGCGGCGGCCTACCCACCAACACATCGGGCGGGCAGCTTTCCGAAGCCCATTGCGAGGGCGTGCTGCAGATCGTCGAAGGCGTGCGCCAGCTGCAGGGCATCTACGGCGCCGACCGCCAGGTCAAGGATGCCGAAACCTGCATCGTGTCCGGCCACGGCGGCAACACCGTCTGTCATTCCACCCTCATCCTGGGGACCGCAACATGAGCGAATACCTGAAGCCCCTGCCGCGGCCGTCGGCAGAATCGAAGCCTTACTGGGATGCGGCCCGCGAACACCGGCTGGTGGTGCAGAAGTGCAATACCTGCGGCGAATTCTGGTTCCCGCCGTCCCAGCGCTGCGCCCATTGCCTGTCGGACGATCACGCCTGGACCGCAGTGAAGGGCACCGGCAAGGTGTTCAGCTTCGTCACCTACCAGCGCCTCTACCACAAGGGCTGGGACGGCGAGGTCCCCTACGTGGTCGCCGTGATCGAACTGGACGAAGGCCCGCGCATGCTCAGCGCCGTGGTCGGCATCCCGCCGGAAAAGGTCGCCTGCGACATGGCGGTGAAGGTCGTTTTCGACGACGTCACCCCTGACGCGACCCTGCCAAAATTTACGCCCGTCTAACGTAAAATATAAAAAATCACATATTTTTCGCGGCCTTACATAACCACTTGGAATTCCTATACCTTCGTGAATATTACCGTTGCGAAGGGTGGTAATGTTCGCCATATTAATAAAAAAAATACACATATTCCCAGGGAGAAAATCGGTGGATGACCTCAACGAAATCGCAATTTATGCGCGCGTGGTGGAACGAAAGAGCTTTTCCGCCGCCGCCAAGGACCTGCACCTGTCACCATCCGTCGTGTCCAAGCGTGTCACCGCGCTCGAGGAGCGACTGGGCGTGCTGCTGCTCAACCGCTCGACGCGCCGGCTGTCGCTGACCGAGGCAGGCAACCAATTCTATCGCCGCTGCGCCAAGGCCCTTGGCGACATCAATCTCGCCGCAGGCGAAGCCGCCGCCATGTCGGAAAAGGCAACCGGACTGGTGCGCGTCTATTCGACGCTGGGCGTGGGCCTGCGCACGATCGCCGAAGGCATCATCGCCTTTGGTGTGCAACATCCCGAGGTTTCGGTGGAACTGATGATCGGCACCGATCCGGTCAACCTGATCGAGCACGGCATCGACGTCGTCATCCGCAGCGCCGACCTGCGCGACGCCAGCATCGAATCGCGACAGCTCATGCCGATCAATTACCACATCGTCGGGGCGCCCGAATACTTCGAGGAGCACGGCAAGCCGGGCACGCCGCACGACCTCGTTCATCACAACTGCCTGTTGCATCAGGGCCGTCGCGTGCCGAACGAATGGACCTTCAACGGCCCCACCGGCCCCTATACGGTCCGCGTCGGCGGGTCGTTTTCGACCAATTCGGGGGCGGTCCTGCAGGCAGCCGCACTGAAGGGCATCGGCATCTGCCACCTGCCCGGTTACACGGTGCGCGACCACCTGCGCGCGGGGAGGCTGATTTCGATTTTCGACGGCCAGCACTCCTCCGACCGCTGCCTGCGGGCCTTCTATACCCGCACGCGTTTCCCGCAGCCCAAGGTCGTGATGCTGCTCGATTTCCTGCAGAATTACATGGTCGAGGCCGAAGGTCAGCCGCGCAAGGCCGCCAACGGCTGACAGGGGTCTCTGTTTGCCCCAACCGGGCAAATAGAGACTTTCACAAATAACAGGTTCCGGCCACCGTCCCGGCGGCGGTATCCTGCTTAAAACGCGGCAAAAAACCGCAGCCTGGGGAAGGCGAGCCGGCCATGATCGACGGATTTTCGCATATCGTCCTGCATGTCACGGACCTTGACCGGTCCGAGGCGTTCTATCGTGACGTTTTCGGCCTCGACGTCATCGGCCGAGATCTCGTCGCCGACGAGGGGCGCAATTCGCTGCTGGGCACCAATACCCGCCAGCGCGTCCTCTTGGTCGAGGTGCCTGAAGTCGTCGCCATCCGCCCCAACTCATCCTCCATCCATCACGCCTGGCTGCTGACAATCGACGAATTCGAGCGCGCCAAGGACCGCTTTGCTGCGGCCGGATTCGACATCAACGACAGCCGCGCCCAGTTCCGCGCGCGTGGCGAGAATTCCGTCGATATCTTCGACCCCGACGGACATCGCTTCCAGGTGCAGGCCTACAGCCCAGCCGCGACCGAGGTCATCAAGGAAAACACCGGCCCCATCGCCTGTGGCCACATGGACGATTACGCGGTCGGCGCGGTAAAGGCCTTCGTCAAGGGCAAGTTCTTCCTCGTCCGGATCGAGGAAGGCTTCCTCGCCGTGTCGCGCTGGTGCACTCACATGAACGGCCTCTTGTCGTGGAAACAGGAGCACTGGCATTTCTACTGTCCGATGCATGGCGCCATGTTCAACCGCAAGGGAGAATCGCTCCCCTGTTCGCGCCCCTGCCCGACCCTTCGCCTGCACCCGGTCACCATCGGGGCCGACGGCACCATCACCGTCGATCCCGACACCGCCATCCGGCGCGACGGCTTCGACCCCGCCCAGGTCGTGCCCGCGAAGGCGGGCGCATCAAGCCGTTTCCCCGAAACGGCGCTTTGCTGAAACGGAGCCCCCATGGCCGATGTAGAAACCCTGTCCCACTCCGGCATATCCGTTCACGATCTGAAGGAAGCGGAGGACTTCTACTGCGGCATCCTTGGCGCCCAGGTCCACGGCGCGGTCAATTTCGTGACCGAGGACACCCTGAAGGGACGCTCCGTGCACCAGAGCTATACCCTCGGCGATTTCCTCTTCGCCCTCGTGCTGGCGCCCGATTTCATGCCGATGCCGCCTGCGGACAAGCTGATGGGCGTCAACGGCTTTCGCCATGCCTTCGCCGTGCGCCACGCCGACTTCGACGCGACGATCGCGCGCCTCAAGGCCGCGGGCGTTCCGTTCAAGGGGCCGGTCGGCCATCCGGACAAAGGGCCCTTCGGCGAATCGGTCTATTTCAAGGACCCGAGCGGTAATTTCCTCGAGCTTCTGTGGCGGCGCGACGAAAACGTCGACTACGCCAAGGCGCCGCAACTGGACGTCGGCTGAGACGGGACATGGACGCAAGCCTCGACAAGCAAAAGACCGAGCTGACCGCAAAAGCGCTCTCGCACCTCGTGATAGAGGTCGACGACCTCGCGGTCGGCGGTTTCTATCGCGATGTCCTGGGCTTTGCGCCGCTTGGCAGCGACATGATCGGGAACTGTGGCGCTTCGGTAACGCTCGGCGCGGCGAACGGTGGCCTTCTCGTTCTCTCCAGGCGCGACGATCGCCCAGATTGCTCGGCAACCGGCGTCCACCAGGCCTATGCCGTCGGCAAGGCGGCGCGCGCGACGATCGCCGCCGCCCTGAAAGATCGCGGCATCGCAGTCCATACCTACAAGGAAGACCGACCGGCAGAGGAAGCCGATAATTTCTATTTCGCCGATCCCGCCGGCAACCGCGTGCAGATCGTCGCCCGCGATGATGCCGCCGGTCGCCCGCCCACCCTCGATCACGCAGCCGTGCAGGTCGCCAACATGTGGTGGGCCGAAGTTTTCTATACACAGACACTCGGCTGCGCCGTCGAACATCGGGTCGGCTGGAAAACCACCGACTACGCCCGCGCCCAGTTATGGGCGGACGGCAAGGAAGACATGGCGCCCGGCACGCGGCGGCTCGACCAGCGCTATTCGTCCATCGTCAACAAGAAGGCGATGCCGCGCGTCAACCTGCAGATCTACCTGCGCATGGGCGCGGTTCCCTTCGCGGTCTATCTCGCCAACCAGCATTTCCAGGAACCCCCGGAAAACATGCTGGCAGGTACGCCGCGCGCCGGTTTCTCGGTGACGAACGAGACACTCGACAACACGGCGCGCATCCTCGATGCGGCTCGCTGGCCGCAGCATGGCCCTGTCCTTATTGGCGAAGGCCCGATCGCACGCGCGCTTTATTTCAAGGACCCGGGCGGGAACTTCATCGAGCTTGCCGTGCGTCGGGAAAACTGAACCAACGAACCACAAAAACCCCACAGGGAACGCCAAGAGAGAAAAAATGACAAAGCTTCATGAGTACCCCCGCTTCTCCATCGCCGAACGCGACCGTCGCTGGCAGGTCGTGCGCACCGCCATGGCCGCCCAGGGCATCGACGTCATCGTCTGCCCCAACAACACCGGCCACTCGACCGATTTTCAGGCCAACTGCCGGTGGCTGAGCCACGTCGGCGGCGGCGGCGATGCCGATATCGCCGTGGTGTTCCCGCTCAACGGCGACATAACCGCCATCGCCACCTCGGCCGCACCGCGCTGGCCTACGGTGCAGGACTGGACGCTGGACGTGCGCGAGGCCCGGCGCAATTACGGCAAGGTCGCGGTCGAGCGCCTGAAGGAACTGGGCGTCGAGAACGGCGTCATCGGCATCACCGGGCTCGGCGAGATCGGCGGCACGCGCACGCCCGAAGGCACCGTCGGCCTCGGCTTCTGGCGCCAGATCCGGGAAACCTTTCCCAAGGCAAAGCTCGTCGACGCCTCCTCCATCCTCGTCGAAGCCCGCTACATCAAGAGCGACGAAGAAGTCGCCGCCCTGCAGAAGTCGATGGACATCATCGAGGAAGGCATCAAGGCGAAGATCGCGACCGCGCGCGCCGGCGTAAAGGACTGGGAAGTCTGGGCCGCCGCCCAGTACGGCATGATGAAGAACGGCTCCGAAATCCCCGTGCACTGCAACTGGATTTCCGGGCCCAATGTCGTACGTACCCTGACGCGCCCGTCCCATCGCATTCTCCAGCGTGGTGATCTGATCATCAACGAGTTGGAAGCGAACTGGATGGGTTACCGCTCACAGGCGGTCCAGCCCGTCTTCGTCGAAGTGGCCGATCCCGTGCATCTCGAACTGATCAAGGTGCAGCGCGAGGTGTTCCAGAAAATCGCCGAAATGCTGCGTCCCGGCATTACCGTGAGGGAGCTTTCCGAGGCGACCCGCGCCGCCGGTGAAAAGGCCGCGCCCAAGACCGGGCCTGCGGCAGGTGCCGTCTGCGGCCTGACCATGCATGGCCGTGGCGCCGGCGACGATGGCCCGATCATCACCAACCATGCCCGCGATCCCGAGCAGCTTGCGACCGTGATGAAGGAAAACATGGTCTTCATCTTCAAGCCCCACGCCCAGACGGCGGAACGGACGCATATCAGCACCTGGGGCGATACCATCGTGGTGACGCCCAAGGGGGCGAAGCGCATGGGCAAGCGCCCGCACGATCTCGCGATCGCGGGCGCCTGAGACAAACCGGCGGCGCGCGTCGCACGACCGGAGAAAAAAGTATCAGGCGTAGCCGATGCCGCCGCGTCCTGCGGTGGCCGACGACAACCTTGATGAAGGGAGCGCATCATGACCCCGATGACCCGACTTGCCCCGGCGCTGGCGGCGCTTGGCCTGATTACCGGCGCCGCAACGGCATCGGCCGCGGACCTGCCCGCCTCGACGAAGGCGATCCTTGCCGAAACCAAGCTGCCGGAATCCATCCTGTCCGGCCTCGACAAGGAACTCGAGGTTCCCGCCGCATGGATGGACGAGGCGAAGGCGCGCAAGAAGCTCTCCATCGTATCGACCTGGGACAACAACCAGTTCCGCAAGATGGTTGCCCCCTTCAAGGAGCGCTACCCGTTCCTGGACATCACCTACGCGCGCTCGTCCTATAACCAGCGGGTGGTGCGCACCCTGATCGCCTGGAAAGAAGGCCGGCGGCTGACCGACATCATCACCGGCTTCGGCGGCGGCTATTTTCTGTTCAAGGAAGCCGACGCGCTGGAAGACATGCGCGACATCCCGGGCTTCCGCAACAACGTGCCCGCGAACATGCGCGATGCCGAAGGCAACTGGGTCGGCCAGCGCCTGCGCTACTGGTGCATGTCCTACAACACCAACATGGTGAAGAAGGCGGACCTCCCCAAAACATGGGAGGACCTGCTGACCAATGCCGCCTGGCACGGCAACAAGATCGGCCTCGTCAACCGGCCACAGCTCTGGCTCCTGATGCTATGGGGCGACAAGGGCGCCGACTGGACCAAGCGCTACATGAAGGACTTCCTCGAAAAGACGAAGCCGCAGATGCGCAAGGAAGGCACCAATGCCATGGTGGCGCTGACCGTGGCCGGCGAATTCCAGGCGTCCCTGCCGTCGGCCGCCTATCGCACCAAGCAGTATCTCGACAAAGGCGCGCCAATCAGCTGGCACTGCCCGGAACCGGTGCCGCTCGCGGTTTCGGAAATGGGGATCGTCAAGGGCACGCCCAACACGGCAGCAGCCAAGATATTCACCAACTGGTTCCTGTCGAAAGAAGGCCAGATCGCGCAATACGCGGCCGACCAGGCCCCGCCCGTGCACAAGGATTTGCAGACCCGCGAGTTCCTCGCCTTCCCTGACGAGATCATCGGCAAGAAGATCGCCTTCCGCGGTCCCGAAGCCGAAGAAGTGACCAAGGAGGTTTTCGCCAACTGGGATGCCCTGTGGAAGGCGAACGCCGGCGAGGACAAGACCACGCTGTTCAAGGTGACGGCGAAGCTCGATGCCGTGAAGCAGCGCGGACGCACCATTTCCTTCAAACGCGAGGGCAAGACCCAGGAGCTTCAGGTTTCGGGCAGCCGCACCAAGCTGACGATCGCCGGCAAGAAGGAAAGCCGCAGCAAGCTCAAAGCCGGCATGACCTGCGAAATCGAGGGACCCGAAAACGGGCCCGAAGCAACCGTAGTTACCTGCAAGTAAGCGAACGGGAGAAACATAGATGGCGCTCAACGGCGCGTTTTCGCATCTGGTGGTTGAATGCGCGGACCTTGAAAAGTCCGAGGCCTTCTACCGCGACGTGATCGGACTTGATGTTGTCGGCCGCAACCTCGTCGCCGACAACCGGCCCAACTCGTTGCTTGCCACCAACACCCGCCAGCGCCTGCTGCTGGTCGAAACCGGCGAGGTGCCCCCCTATCCGGGTTCGGGCGGCTCGATCCACCACGCCTGGCTCCTGACTATCGAGCAGTTCAAGGCAGCGCGCGACCGGCTGGAAGCGGCGGGCTTTTCCAGCGGCATCGATCCCCGCCAGAGCTTCCGCGCCGTCGGCGAATACAACATGGACATCCATGACCCTGACGGCAACCGCTTCCAGATCCAGGCCTTCGGCGAGGAAGGTACCGAGATCCTGCGTTCGGGCGCGGGCACGGTCATGATGGGACACATGGACGACTTTGCCGTCGGCAGCGTCACCCACAACCGCAAGGGTCGCTTTTTCCTGGTGCGGGAAGACGAAGGCTTCCTCGCCGTGTCGTCGTGGTGCACCCACAAGAACGGGCTCACGATCTGGCAGAAGGAAAGCTGGCACTTCTACTGCCCGTTCCACGGCGCCAAGTACGACCGCAAGGGATGCTACGTCGGACACATGGGCTGCCAGCCGATGCGCCTGCACCCGATGCAGATCGACGCGCTCGGCCAGGTGGTGGTCGATACCAACCGGTTTTTTGGCCGCAGCGGCTTCGAAGCCGCGCAGGCGGTGCCGGCTGAGCCCGGCGGAAAATTCGACGAGACGGGCCTGACCGAACTGCCCGCCTGCGACGAAAAAGAAGTACGCGAACGCGCAAAGACAGGGGGCTGATCATGTCCGGCGTTGAAAGCATTTCGCACAGCGGCATCTGCGTGCACGACCTCAAGGCGGCGGAGGATTTTTACTGCAAGGTCCTGGGCGCCACCGTGCACAGCCGCGTCAACTTCAAGACACAGGATGCGTTGCGCGGGCGCAGCGTGCACACATCGCTGATGCTCGACGATTACCTGTTCGCGGTCATGCTGAGCGAGGACTGGATGGACGTCCCGCCGCCCAAAGTGCTGCGCGGCGAGAACCGCGTGCGCCATGCCTTCTGCGTGCCACGGGCCCGCTTCGGCGCTGTGGTCGAACAATTGCAGGCCAACAGCATTCCGTTCGAAGGGCCGGTCAGCCACCCCGAACAGGGACCATTCGGCGAATCGGTCTATTTCCGGGATCCGACGGGAAATTTCCTGGAGGTTCTCTGGCGGCGCGACGAAGACGCCGTCTATAACGAGGTGCAGCCGCTGGGTCACGGCGGCGGCGGCGCCTGAGGGTACAACCAACAACCAAGAAACGGGACAGGCAAACACCAACCCGTCACTCCTCGTCCAACAAAAACCAAACGAAGGAGCAAACAATGAACAGGACTTCTCTGACAGCGGGGGCTCTCAGTTTCGCCCTGGCGGTGTTCGTCGCCGGCCAGGCGCCGGCCGCGGACCTGCCGAAGGCTACCCAGGCCATCATGAAGGAAACCAAGCTACCCGCCGAAGTGCTGGCGGGGCTGGATAATGAGCTCAAAATGCCCGCCAAGTGGATCGAGGGCGCGAAGAAGGAAGGCACGCTGACCGTCAGCGGCACCTGGGATGCCGACCAGTTCGAAGCCCTCGTCGGCCCTTTCCGCGAACGCTATCCCTTCGTCACCTTCAAGTATTCGCGCGCCACGCGCCATGACCGCGTGATCAAGCCGCTGCTCGCCTACAAGGCCGGGCGCATCGTCGCCGATGTCATTTCCGGCGTCGGGGCCAAGTTCACGGCGTTCAAGGAAATCAACGCCATTCTCGATCTCAGCCAGCTGCCCAACTGGAAGAACGTGCCCGACGGCATGAAGGACAAGAACGGCGGCTGGATCGGCCAGCGCCTGCGCTACTGGTGCATGTCCTACAACACCAGCAAGCTGAAGAAGTCGGAACTGCCCAAGACCTGGGACGACCTGCTGACGATCGAGAAACTTCGCGACGGCAAGGTCGGCATGGGCAACCGGCCCAACCTGTGGCTCCTGTCCATGTGGGACGTCAAGGGCGAGAACGCCATCCGCGAATACGCCCGCCAGCTGTTTACCGTGGTCAAGCCGCAGCTGCGCAAGGAAGGCATGAACGCGCTGATCAGCCTGGCCACCGCAGGCGAATTCGACGTGGCGCTGCCGTCCGCTGCCTACCGCGTCAGCCAGATGGTGCCGAAGGGTGCGCCCATCGGCTGGCACTGTCCGGAGCCGGTGCCGATGGCGATTTCCGAAATGGTGGCGATCAAGGGCGGACATGAAAATGCCGCGCTGATGTTCGTCAACTGGTTCGCCTCGCGCGAGGGACAGGTCGCTCAGTTTGCTGCCAATAACGCACCGCCCGTGCACAAGGACTTGCACCGGCGCGAGTTCCTGGCCTTCCCCGATGAAATCCTCGGCAAGAAGATCGCCTTCCGCGACCCCGAGGCGATGGAGAACGACCTCAAGAAGCTGATGCGCTTCTGGGATCCGATGTGGTTTTCGGCCAAGGGCCTCAAGCTGCATATCGTGACCGCGAAGCTCGACAAGGTCGGACGCAAGGGACGTGACGTCACCTTCAAGGTCGATGGCAAGGCCCAAAAAGCCAAGGTTTCCGGGTCGCGCACGGGGATCGAGATCGATGGCGCCGATGCGGCGCGGGCCGAACTCAAGGCCGGCATGACCTGCGAAATCGCTTATCCCGGAGACGGAGAGGAGGCGACCAAGCTAGACTGCAAGAAGTAGCTTCCGGCGCCCGCGGGCGCCAAGGACGGGGCCGCCCGGCCCCGTCCCCCACCCGCAACGGCCGCAGGTTCGAACGAACCCTTCGATCCGGCCGCACACATTCGTGAGGTTCCAAGCGGCGCACAGACGCCGCGTGACAAGGCTTCCGCCGCCCGGCCATCGCGCCGGCGGCGCGTTTGCCGTGTGCGCGCCCCCGTGGCGCGATCTCAGGCTATGGAGGAAACAATGCTTCACCAGTTGATCAAGGCGGGCGCCGCTGTGGCCGCCCTTGCCGCTGTGGCCCCGGCGACGGCGGCCGAACTGCCCAAGGCGACACAGGCGATCATGAAGGAAACAGCACTGCCCGCCGACGTGCTCGACGGCCTCGACGCCGAGCTTGTCATGCCCGCCAAATGGATCGAGGGCGCCAAGAAGGAACGCCAGCTGATCGTCAGCGGCACCTGGGATGCCGACCAGTTCGAGGCGCTGGCTGCGCCCTTTCGCGAACGCTATCCCTACATCCGTTTCAAGTATTCGCGCGCAACGCGCCATGACCGCGTGATCAAACCGCTGCTCGCCTACAAGGCGGGCCGCATCGTGTCGGACCTGATCTCCGGCGTCGGGGCCAAGTATTCGGCTTTCCGCGAGATCAACGCGATCCTCGACATGCGCCAGATTCCCAACTGGAACAACGTGCCCGATGGCATGAAGGACAAGGACGGCGGCTGGATCGGCCAGCGCCTGCGCTACTGGTGCATCGCCTACAACAAGAATGCGCTGGCCAAGGCCGACCTGCCGAAAACATGGGACGACCTGCTGACAAATCCGAAGCTGCGCGGCGGCAAGATCGGCATGGGCAACCGGCCCAACCTGTGGCTGCTGCCGATGTGGGACATGAAGGGCGAAACGGCGATCCGCGACTATGCCTCGAAGCTGTTCGGCGAGGTGAAGCCGCAACTGCGCAAGGAAGGCATGAACGCGCTGATCAGCCTGGCGACGGCGGGCGAGTTCGACATTTCCCTGCCATCGGCCGAATACCGCGTCAGCCAGATGGAACGCAAGGGCGCGCCGATCAGCTGGCATTGCCCGGAACCTGTACCTATGGCGATTTCGGAAATGATCGGCCTCAAGGGCGGGCATGAAAACGCCGCCCTGATGTTCGTCAACTGGTTCATGTCGAAGGAAGGCCAGGTATCTCAATTCGCAGCCAACTACGCACCCCCCGTGCACAAGGACCTGCGCCGGCGCGAATTCCTCGCCTATCCAGATGAGATCCTCGGTCGCAAGATCGCCTTCCGCGATCCCGAAGCGATGGAGACGGACCTGCCCAAGCTGATGCGCTTCTGGGACCCGATGTGGTTCTCGGCAAAGGGCCTGAAGCTCGATGTCGTCACCGCCAAGCTCGACCAGGTCGCCAAGAAAGGCGCCAGCGTCAACTTTACGGTGAACGGCAAGGCGCAGACCGTGCGCATTTCGGGTTCGCGCACGACGATCGAGATCGACGGCGTCGACGGCCAGCGGGCCGAACTGAAGGCCGGGATGACCTGCGAGATCGCCTATCCCGGCAACAACCAGGAAGCGCTCAAGATCGACTGCAAGAAATAGGGCTTGGGCTAGGCGATGGAACGGGCCCCCGCGGGGGCCCGTTTCGTTTCAAGCCGGGCGGTCGGTTTCAAGTGCCGCCGCCATGGACCGACGGCGCGGAGCCACCCAGAACCAGACGGCCAAGGTCATCGCCGCCGCCCCGGCAAAGGCCCAGCGCAGGCCGAAGGTCTCGGCGACGGCGCCAAGCCCGAGGGCGCCGACGGCGGGCAGCCCGCGATAGATGACCGTATAAAGCCCCATGACACGCCCGCGCAGGGCGTCGCACAGCGCCGACTGGGTCAGCGCCTGAATGCCCGCCGACACGGTGTGGCG
>Ga0222714_10003323_pt1 | contig 16486 bp, 12 predicted proteins | sample C33_3DmetaG_FD_165048 | JGI IMG/M metagenome (GOLD analysis project Ga0222714, IMG submission 165048) | Estuarine water microbial communities from San Francisco Bay, California, United States - C33_3D | ecosystem: Environmental > Aquatic > Marine > Unclassified | place: USA: California...
CCAGAGTTTCAATTGCGTCCATGAATTCAAGTGGCGTTACCTCTTCTCCTCCGAACGATTTAGGTAACAACATTCTAAAAAGGCCGTTTTCATGGAGCGCCGTTAGCAACTCAGCCGGAAGTCTTCTCTGATCATCAATGTCGTTTGCTAACTGATCTATCAAAGGTGCTATCTTAGCTGCACGGGCACCAGGCGGAGTTTCAAAACCACCGATCTTATGGACGCCATCCATGACCTAATCTCCCCAAGTAGTGTGTCCTTGCAGAATGTGCACTAGATTGCGAACCTAATCATTTAACAGTGTAGTTTATGACTGCAAATAAGGAAGCCCACTAATGAGCATGAATGGTGCCGAAAGCCTTGTCCGAACTCTGGTCGCGAGTGATGTGGATGTATGCTTTACAAATCCAGGTACATCCGAGATGCACTTTGTTGCTGCCTTAGACAGTGTACCTGGCATGCGCTGCGTGCTGGGCCTATTCGAGGGAGTCGTTACAGGAGCGGCAGATGGCTACTACAGATTGGCGGACCGACCAGCCTCCACGCTTCTTCATCTGGGCCCTGGCCTAGCAAACGGCCTCGCCAACTTGCACAACGCAAAAAAGGCTAAATCGGGGATAGTGAACGTAGTAGGTGATCATGCAACATATCACTTAGAGCACGACGCACCGCTTACATCCGACATAGAAGCTGTTGCAGCACCCATGTCAAACTGGGTTAAATCCTCACCAAAAGCTGAGGGCATTGCGGCGGACGGAGCACTAGCAGTTGAAGCTGCACGCACCGCTCCCGGCCAAATCGCTACGTTAATTCTGCCTGCTGATACGGCATGGAATCCTGGAGGCAGTCCAGTGACTGCCAAACCACCAACCCCAAGAACTACTGTATCATCAGAAGCCGTAGTTGCGGCAGCGAAAGTCCTTAGTAAGGCTGGTGACGCTGGGATGCTAATGCTTGGCGGTGTGGCCCTACGAGAAAGAGCACTTGATTTTGCAGGACGCATAGCAGCGAAAACAGGATGTCGTCTGCTTTCGGAAGGCCAAAACGCACGCCTTCAACGCGGAGCAGGTCGAGTGAAGGTAGAGCGTGTTCCATATGTTGTAGATCTTGCGCGGAATGTTCTCAAAGATACTCAACACATGGTTTTATGTGGCGCTAAACAACCCGTCGCATTTTTTGCATACCCAAATAAACCCTCAATCCTTACAGCAGACGGTTGCCAAATTACTCATCTAGCGAGTGCTGAAGATGATCTTGAGGGTGCACTTGAGGCACTCGCAGCAGAACTTGGATGTCTGAATACGGAGGCAGCACACATTGCGCCACTTGCTCGTCCAGAAGCCCCAAGCGGCGAGATTACGTTAGATAAAATTGCAGCGGTTCTTGGAGCGACGCTTCCAGAAAACGCGATTGTTGTTGATGAATCTGTTACATCCGGACGCGGCTTCTTTCCACTGACTTCCCATGCGCCTGCCCATTGTTGGCTAAATGGCATGGGGGGATCCATTGGCTATGCGCTCCCTGTTTCCATAGGAGCGGCCGTGGCCCAACCGAATAGAAAGGTTGTAACCCTGGAGGGCGATGGAAGCGGGATGTATACGGTACAAGCGCTCTGGACCATGGCTCGCGAAAATCTGGATGTGACTGTGGTTGTTTTCGCAAACCGCGCTTATCGCATCCTTCAAGGTGAACTAACTAATGTCGGCGTAAAAAATCCAGGACCCCGCGCTGTTGATATGTTGAGCCTTGATCGCCCAGCAATTGACTGGATGAACATGGCCAAAAGCCTTGGGGTAGAGGCAAGCAGAGCTAACGATTGCGATAGTCTTATTCGAGCACTTAGACACGGACTGGCTAGCGATGGCCCCTATTTAATTGAGTTAGAGCTCTGATAACGGGTTATCGGCTTTTTTCAAAAGTCGAATACAGATCGGATAAAATCCACCGCTGGTGCATTTGGAGAGAAACAGATGCCCAATGAGACCTTGAGGCCAGACCTTTGTGTCATTGGTGCCGGTGCTGCAGGTTTGTCTGCAGCGGCAGCTGCCGTTCAAATGGGCGCGTCTGTTGTACTCATTGAACGAAATAAAATGGGAGGCGATTGCCTAAATGCTGGCTGCGTCCCGTCCAAGGCGCTCATAGCAGCAGCAAAACATGCTGAAACACTTCGATCTGGAAGCAAGTTTGGCATAGCCGACGTAGAACCAGTAGTCGATTTTTTAGGAGTTATGGAACACGTAAAAGGAGCCATAGCGGAAATAGCTCCACATGATAGCCAAGAACGTTTTGAGAGGCTTGGCGTTAAGGTTATCAGAGAGCACGGGAGCTTTATTGATCCGAAAACCGTTATAGCTGGTGGCTCGGTTATAAAGGCAAGACGCTTTGTAATCGCAACAGGTTCCCACCCTTTTTTACCGCCAATACCAGGGCTAACCGAAGTTCCATTTCACACTAACGAAACAATCTTTGAAACTCAGGTGTTACCTGACCATCTAATCATCATTGGAGCTGGCCCTATAGGTATGGAACTTGCTCAAGCTTTCGGTCGACTTGGTTCAAAAGTAACGGTGATAGAGTCTTCCCGACCATTATCAAAAGAGGATCCTGAATTAACAAAAATCATCCTGGAACGACTAACGGCAGAAGGCATCCAGGTGCTGCAGAATACAAAAATCCAAGCGGTTAAATACGAAGAAGCAACATTTAAAATTGAACTCTTTAATAGGGATTTAGTGATTGGCAGCCACTTACTAATTGCGACTGGCCGCCGGCCAACCTTAAACAACCTTGGCCTCAATGCCGCAAACATCTCCACCAATGTGAATGGCATTGATGTGGATGACCGATTGCGTAGTAAAACAAACAAAAGAGTATTTGCAGCTGGAGACGTTGCAGGTGGTATGCAGCATACACATGTTGCTGGATACCATGCTGGGATAATCATAAAAAACGTGCTGTTCCGGCTCCCTGCAAAAGTAAACTATCAAGCTATCCCGCGTATAACCTTCACAGATCCTGAATTAGCCCATGTAGGCTTATCTGAAGAAAACGCATCAGAAAAATATGACGGTGCTGTAAAAGTTTTAAGCGCAAAATTTGAGGATAATGACAGAGCCATAGCAGAACGCAAAACTTCAGGTTCATTGAAAGTTATAACGACATCCAAAGGAAGAGTTTTAGGCGCATCCCTAGTGGGCCCTAGCGCTGGCGAGCTCATTTTACCATGGACGCTTGCTGTTCAGCGGAAACAAAAAATAGGAAGTCTTGCCCAGGTCATAGCTGCGTACCCGACACTTTCTGAAATCTCAAAGCGTGCTGCAGGCGAATTCTTTGCGCCAAAATTGTTCCATCCACTAACCAGGAAATTCGTCAAGCTCTTATCAAAAATAAATTTTTAAAACCGGGTTGCGCCTTTTCGATATCTCAGCCTAGGCTTTTACAAATAACGAAAGACAGGGTGATTCTGTCTTTATAAAAAAATATTCAGGTGGAGGAGGCGTTCCATGCTCGATTCGAGCGGGGGCAGTAGCGACCCGATCTTAACAGTCGACAAAGTCGCGAAAAGCTTCGGCGGCGTTCAGGCCGTAAAAGAAGTAAGCCTTCAAGTCGAGCGCGGCTCGATTTTTTCGATCATTGGCCCAAACGGTGCCGGCAAGACATCGTTGGTCAACATGATCAGTGGATTCTATAAGGCTGACCAAGGCTCGATTAAATTTGACGGAACGGAGCTAATCGGACGTTCTCCGAGTGGCATTGCCGAGCTGGGCATTGCTCGCACATTCCAGAATATCGCCCTTTTCCGTGGTTTAACCGTACTAGATAATTTGATGCTCGGTCGTCATGTCCGCATGAAATCAAGTGTTATGTCCTGCTTTATGTGGTGGGGGGCGGCCCAAAAAGAAGAAATCCATCACCGGAAGCGCGCAGAAGAAATTATCGATTTTCTTCGTATTTCTGACCTTCGCCGTGCAAATACTGGTGAGCTAGCCTATGGTCTGCAGAAGCGAGTAGAACTCGGTCGAGCGCTAGCCCTTGACCCCACTCTGTTACTACTTGATGAGCCAATGGCCGGCATGAACTCAGAAGAAAAAGAGGATATGGTTCGCTACGTCCTTGATGTGAATGCAGAATTTGGCACCACAATCATCCTTATTGAGCATGATATGGGCGTGGTCATGGATATTTCAGACCATATTGTCGTCCTGGATCAGGGCGAAAAAATTTCTGATGGCACGCCAGATCAGGTAAAGGCTGACCCTGCCGTCATACGCGCCTACCTGGGCGCCTCACATTTGCAGGGATAAGCAGACATGGCTGAGGCAAAAACACTACCGGGGCTGGTGATTGAGAACAGCAGGAGCCGCGCATCTAAGCCGGCAATGCGTGAGAAGTATCTTGGTATTTGGGAGACATATAGCTGGAGCGATTATGCGGATCAGGTTGCAGCTCTTGCGCTTGGTTTGAAAGCAGAAGGTTTTGGTGCTGGAGATAAACTCGCCGTCATTGGGGACAACCGCCCTCGCCTGTACTGGGCTCAGTTAGCGGCTCAGGCCTTGGGTGGCGCGGCAGTTCCTGTCTATCAAGATTCTATCGCTGACGAATTAGCATATGTGATTGCGGATGCTGACGTTTCCATCATTGTTGCTGAGGATCAGGAACAGGTTGACAAAATGTTGTCGATCGAAGACCGCCTCCCCCAGCTTAAACGCATCATTTTTTGCGATGATCGCGGACTAGGAGACTATAAGCATTCTCTGCTGAAGTCTTACGACGCGGTTATTGAGGCAGGTGTTGCCGGAGATCGTTCCGCTTATGAAGAAGGCGTGAAGGCACTAGATCCGAATGCTGTTGCTGTGATGTGTTACACATCAGGAACAACCGGAAAACCAAAAGGTGTCATGCTTAGTCACGCCAACATCGTGTCGGCGGCCGAAGCATTTATCAATGTAGAGGAGGTGCGCGAAAGCGATGACTTCCTTTCATACCTGCCAATGGCATGGGTGGGAGATGCAACATATAGTTTAGGAACGAGCTTATTAACGGGCGCAGCTTGCAATTGCCCAGAAGGACCAGAAACTCTTCTTCGCGATTTACGTGAATTGGGTCCAACAGGAATGCTAGCTGCACCGCGCGCCTGGGAAAACTTCCTCTCTGATATCCAAGTTAAGGCTGAGGATATTTCGGGCTTAAAGAAGTTTGTTTTTGACCGGTTTCACAGTGCAGCCATCGCCGCAGTGCAAAAGCAGGAAGAAGGTAAGACACTGGGCATTTGCGACCGGATAAACCTCTTTTTGGGAGAATTGCTTGTCTATTCCCCAATTCGTGATCAGCTTGGATTAAGGCGCGCACGCTGGGTTTATACTGGTGGGGCTCCCTTAGGTCCCGATACATTCCGTTTTTTCCGAGCTTATGGGGTAAATCTCAAGCAAGTTTATGGATCAACTGAGATTTCGGGCCTCGGGTCAATTCAACGTGATGGCGAAGCAAATCCCAACAGCGTTGGAAAACCTCTAGAGGGAATTGATCTTAGAATTGCTGACAATGGCGAGGTCCAAATCAAAGGCGCCAATGTCTTTCTTGGATATTACAAGAATGAATCGGCTTCTAAAGAAGCTTTCTCAGACGATGGTTGGTTTAAAACCGGCGATGCGGGTGTCATTGAAGCCAGTGGCGAACTAACAATCATCGATAGGGCCAAAGATGTTGGCAAGCTGGAAGACGGCTCCGCCTTTGCTCCTCAATTTGTTGAAAACAAACTCAAATATAGCCCTTACATTACAGAGGCTATTTCATTTGGAAATGACAGACCTTCAGTCTGTGCCATGATTGCGATTGACTTCAACACCGTTGGAAAATGGGCTGAGAGACGCGCATTACCCTATACTAACTACATGGATTTATCTCAAAAGTCCGAAGTCCTCGAGCTAATTGCTGAAGAAATCAAAGGTATCAACAGAACATTACCCGAGCCACTACAGGTCAAACGTTTCCTGGTGCTAGGAAAAGATTTCGATGCTGATGACTCGGAAATTACGCGTACTCGAAAGCTTCGTCGTGGCTTTATTGCGGAGCAGTATGCATCGGTGATCAGCGCATTTTATTCAGGGGCCAACAATGTTGATCTGCGCGCTGAGGTAACATTTGAGGATGGTCGAAAGAGCCACGTCGACATGAACCTCAAGATTCAAGACGCGGCTTAGGAGAAAGCGGATGAGCGGCAATATGGCATTCGCAATCGAACTGTTCGGCCAGGGTGTGGCGAATGGTTTGATGTACTCCCTCGTAGCACTAGGATTTGTGCTTATTTACAAGGCGACTGACGCGATCAATTTCGCCCAAGGCGAATTCGTGATGATTGCTGGTATTGTAATCTCTGCACTTGCAAGTGCTGCCTACGAATTTCCTCTATGGCTGGCATTATTTGCCGGCCTCATATTCATGGTTGTGTTCAATATTGCTCTCGAGAGAGTTGTTTTAAGGCCACTCATCGGGCGGCCAATCGTGGCAATTATTATGGCAACCATTGGTCTTGCATTTATCCTGCGTGGCATTGGCCCAATGGTTTTTGGTGCAGCACCGAGGGGGCTTAAACTTCCGATCGAAGATTTTCCAATTATCATTGGACCGTTTTTCTTCACCCCAATCCAACTTCTTGGCGCTGGGATAAGTATCATCTTCCTCGTTATCTTTGGTTGGTTTTTCCTTAAAACCCGTAAAGGCATTGCAATGCGCGCAGTTGCTGACAGCCATCAGGTCTCAGGCGCCATGGGTATCAATGTCGAGCGCTATTTTGCCCTTGCATGGGTGATGGCGGGTATTGTGGCCATGTTGGGCGGCGTTTTGTGGGGAAGCGCTTCGGGTGTTGACACCCAATTGGCTCTTGTTGGGCTAAAAGTATTTCCCGTCGTAATTCTTGGCGGCCTTGACTCAATCATAGGGGTCATTGTCGGTGGGATCATTATTGGCGTAGCCGAAGCTCTAGCGGCCGGCTTCATTGATCCGTACGTCGGTGGCGGCACAAAAGACTTCACTCCTTACGTATTGATGATCATCATGTTGATGATACGACCTTACGGCTTGCTTGGCCGCAAGCTGATCGAGAGGATATAGGCACATGTATTACCGCGAGTCAGGTTACTATAAGACTGACTACAAGTCGGATATGAGCCTTTATCCGCTTCCGATTTCACGCTTTGCTGCGTTTTCGCTGCTGGTGTTGTTCTTCCTTGCCGCACCAGTGGTGATGAATGAATACTACCTCACCCTACTAAGCCTAGTGGCGATAGCTACAGTTGGCGCTCTTGGACTTAACATCTTGCTCGGTTACGCAGGTCAGCTTTCAATCGGCCATGCTGCCTTTATGTCAGTGGGAGCGTATACAGCAGCAAATTTAGCGACAAAATTTGATTTACCATTTTTAATTACGCTTCCAGCGGGCGGTTTAATGGCGGCAGCGATTGGTATCGTTGTTGGTGTGCCATCTCTTAGAATTAAAGGAGTTTATCTTGCTATCGCCACACTTGCTGCCCAATTCATAATCGAGTGGATTATCAACCACTCGCCTGAAATTTCAGGTGGCGCGCAAGCATCCATTGAAGTGCCTCGACCAACCCTACTCGGCGAAAAATTAGAGAGCCCTGTAGAGCTATATTACTTTCTTCTAATCGTTGCGGTAATCGCAGTCATAGCCACTCAAAATCTCATCCGTAGCCGAATAGGGCGTGCCTTTGTAGCAATTCGTGATCAGGACATCGCTGCGGAAATTATTGGGATCAGCGTATTTAAGTATAAGCTATATGCATTCGCCATAAGCTCGTTCTATGCTGGTGTCACCGGCGTGCTCTATACCTATTATCTAGGCATCGCTTCTTATGAGCAGTTCCAGCTTGGTGTCTCAATTGACTACTTAGCAATGGTAATTATCGGGGGCCTTGGTTCAATTCTTGGATCTGTGTTCGGTGCCTTCTTCATTAGCCTGCTACCGATTGCTATTCGACTATTTATGGAGAGCGTTGGCTCGATATTTGTTGAGCCAGATGTTCTTGCGCAAAGTATTTCACAATTGCGTCAAATCCTGTTTGGTGTGCTGATCATTGTCTTTTTGATTGTTGAACCCGATGGATTAAACCGATTGTGGATTAACATCCGGAATTACTTCCGGGTTTGGCCGTTCTCTCATTAAAAATTAATTTGAGAACTTACGAGTAAGGGAGGAAAATTGGATGAAATTCTTTACTGCACTTGGGGCAGCAGCCCTAGCAGCCGGCGCATTGGCCACACAGGCAAGTGCAAAGGATGTCACTATTGGATTAATGTGTGACCGTACTGGCCCAACATCTGTTACCGGTACAGCGTTATGCCCGGGCTATCACGACTATGTGAACTTATATAACACTCAAAAAAAGATAGGTGAGTGCAAGATTGTCGCTCACGAAATTGACCATGAGTACAAGGTGCCTGCAGCAGTCGAGGCATATCAGACTTATAAGTCTGAAAATGCTGTACTGATTTCACCTTATGGCACTCCTATGGTCTATGCCCTGGTTCAAAAAATGGCTGAAGACAAACTGCCAGGAACGTCAGCAGGATTTGGTACTGCACTCGCTGGAAACGGTGAAGCTTACCCGTACATGTTCCCAATCGCAGCAAGTTATTACAGCCAGGCCGCAGCAGCAGTTAAATTTGCCAAGGATAAGCTTGGTGGAAGTCTAAAAGGCAAAAAAATTGCTTACATCTACTATGATAACCCCGCGGGAACGGAAGGTATTCCTGTACTTGAAAAACTACAGCCAAAGGAAGGTTATGAGCTTAGGACGTTTGCGGTGCCAGCGCCTGGTGTTGAAATGGGACCACAGATCCTTGACATCACCCGCCGCTACCGCGCTGACTTTGTAATCAGCCACCTCTTCGGCCGCGCTCCGTCTGTTTCACTGAAAGAGTTCAAGCGTGCTGGCTTCCCACTAGACAAGATCGTAGGCTTCGTATGGGCCGGATCTGAAGGCGATATCAAAGCAGCTGGCGGAAATGAATTCGCAGCGGGATACAATACAATGCAATTTGCAGGTGTTGGCCAGGATTATCCGGTGATTCAGCAAATCAAGGCTATGTATAAGGCAGAGGGCAAACCCGACCCAGATGCGATGCAGTACACCGTGTACTATAACCGAGGCGTTTTCCAGGCTGCTGTTCACATCGCTGCTATCGAAAATGCTATTAAAGCAAAGGGAAGCTGTGATGTGACGGGTGAACAAGTCCGCGATGGTTTCTACCAGATCAAGGACTTTACTTTGGGTGGCCTCCTACCTCCCCTCCAGATCACCAAAAAGGATCATGAAGGTGGCGGTTGGGTTCGCATCTTCCAGGTTACAAAAGATGGCTACAAACCAGTCACCGACTGGTATCGCGATTATCGCCCAGAGATTTCTAATCTCTTAATCGAAGAAATCGAAAAAGCGAAAAAGAAGTAAGTTAAACCCAGAAGTGCTGCAGGTTCTTTAGTGAACCTGCAGCACCTTCCTTCCAATACCAGACAACGAGATCAAAAATGCTCCAAATCAATAATATCGAGGTAATGTACAATAACGTTGTACTGGTTCTTCGGGGCATCTCACTGGAGGCCAAGGAAGGAAAAATCACCACGGTACTTGGTGCCAATGGTGCGGGAAAAACAACAACACTAAAGGCTATTTCAGGGTTATTACGCCCCGAACGTGGAGATATTACCAGAGGCAATATTACATTTGCTGGCGAACGCATTGATAGCCTTGCTGGCTTTGAAATTGTAAAAAAAGGAATTGTCCAGGTATTTGAAGGCCGCCGAGTTTTCGTAAACCTAACCGGTGATGAAAACCTAATCGCCGGAGGTCACATAGAACCTTCAACCGCTGAAATGAACCGACGAAAAGATATGGTTTACGAATACTTCCCTCGAATTAAAGAAAGAAGGAATATTCGTTCGGGTTATTATTCAGGCGGTGAGCAACAAATGCTCGCAATTGGTCGAGCCCTTATGTCTAATCCCAAAATGGTACTTCTAGACGAACCATCTCTTGGTCTTGCACCTATGATTGTTGAAGAAATTTTCAACATCATAAAACGACTTAATGAGGAACAAGGTGTAACAATTCTGTTGGTTGAACAGAATGCCACCCTTGCTCTTGCATATGCTGACTACGGCTACGTTATGGAAAATGGCTCAATTGTCATGGAAGGCGAGGCAGCAGCATTGCGCAATAATTCAGATATTCAAGAATTCTATCTTGGTATCAGCGAAGGTGGCGAGAAAAAATCATATCGGGATGTAAAGACTTACCGCCGGCGGAAGCGCTGGCTCTCATAAAACATCCAAACTGTAATGAAAAATAAAGGCCACCAATTTGGTGGCCTTTTTAGTTGGTAAAAATCGCTGCGATAGGACAAATATTGACTTTTCAGGTTTTGCACCGGCTGCAATCAAGTTTGTTACTTATAGTATTTACGAAACTCGGGATCACGCCGCTCCCTAAAAGCATTACCACCTTCTTTGGACTCATCCGTGTGATAATAAAGTTTAAGCGCCGCGAACCCTAAGCTTCCAATCCCTCGAATATTATCGCTATCAGCATTAAATGACCGCTTAGCAATTGATATTGCCGTGGGGCTGCGCTGATTCAATTCACGACACCAGGCCTTTGTTTCTTCCTCAAGTTTATTGTCAGGTACGACAGCATTTACCAATCCCATTGCCGCCGCTTCGTGGGCAGAATACCGCTTGCACATATACCAAAATTCTCGCGCCTTCTTTTCGCCAACGATACGAGCGAGATAGGCAGTCCCAAATCCTGGATCAACCGATCCCATCTTTGGTCCAACCTGTCCAAATACTGCGGTTTCACTTGCAATAGTGAGATCTGAAAGTGTTGCCAACACATTGCCGCCGCCAATAGCATAGCCTCGAACCATAGCAACGACAGGCTTTGGTACATCCCTGATTGCAGTATGAAGTTCCTCCATTGGCATCCCTACGGTGCCACGGGTCTCTCCATGTCCATATGATCCGGATTTGTCTGACTGATCGCCACCCGTGCAAAAAGCCTTCGGACCAGTACCCGTTAAGATGATGGAACCAATTTCATCGTTCCACCCAGCTGTCAGCAGTGCGTTGATCATCTCAACAACGGTCCGCGGGCGAAATGCATTGTACACCTCAGGACGATTTATCCGGATTGTTGCTGTGCCTTCTTCCTCCGAATAAACGATATCTTGGTATTCCATGAATTCCTCTTTGAGTTTGAAAATTTATTTGTATTTTGAATACCTTATTCGTGACTTTCCCACGCGTAATCTCGCGAACAGATAAAAGTCACTGGATTTTCATGTAAGCAGGTCTCAATTCTTTCTGCCCCATATTGGAGTGCCATCACCCGGTAGTCCTAAATCCGGCCAAATTTCCGTAATCCTACGGACCACATCTTGATCCATCTGGAGCTTTTGCCCCCACTCTCTCTTGGTTTCAGGGGGCCATTTATTTGTAGCATCTAAACCAATCTTAGACCCTAGCCCACTATCAGGGCTCGCAAAGTCAAGATAATCGATAGGCGTGTTTTCAATAACCGTTATGTCTCTTGCTGGGTCCATCCGGGTGGAGACTGCCCACATCACGTCCTTCCAATCGCGAGCGTCAATATCGTCATCAACTACGATCACCCACTTCGTGTACATAAATTGGCGAAGATAAGACCACGCTCCAAGCATCACTCTTTTAGCGTGACCTGGATAAGCCTTCTTCATAGAAATGACCGCAATACGGTAAGAACACCCTTCTGGAGGGAGCCAGAAGTCCGTAATTTCAGGAAATTGCTGTTGAAGAAGTGGGATGAAAACTTCGTTCAGAGCCTCTCCAAGAACACTTGGCTCATCAGGAGGACGACCTGTGAAGGTTGTCAGATAAATTGGATTTTGCCGCATTGTGATAGCTGTCACAGTAAAAACTGGAAATTCCTCAACGGTGTTATAATAGCCCGTATGATCGCCATAAGGGCCCTCCGGCGCATATTCGTCGAGGCTGACATACCCTTCAAGTACAATTTCGGCCTCAGCTGGGACCTTTAAAGGAACAGTTTTACAATCAACAAGTTCTGTCTTGGCACCTCGCAACAGTCCTGCAAACTGGTACTCTGAAAGGGTATCCGGCACAGGTGTAACAGCAGCCAAAATGACACCTGGATCAGCACCGATCACTGCTGCTGCAGGTAAGGGCTCACTTTTTTCTTTCAACCACCGGGCATGATGCTGAGCTCCACCACGGTGCTTCAACCATCGCATTATGGTCTTATTCTTTTCTAGCACTTGCATGCGGTAAATGCCGAGATTGAAGTTATCCTCTCGGGCTTTGGATGGTCCTTTCGTTACTACCAGTGGCCATGTAATTAATGGCGCAGGCTCTCCGGGCCAGCATGTCTGTATTGGCAACATGGAAAGATCAATTTCATCACCCTGTAAAACAATCTCCTGTGAAGGTGCACGCGAAATTGTTTTGGGTTTCATTGCAAAAACTTGCCGAGCAAGAGGAAGCATACTCAGCGCCTCCTTCCAGCCACCAGGTGGTTCTGGCTGGCGAAGAAAAGCAAGAGTTTCACCAACCTCTCGCAATTCTTCAGGTCTTCTCCCCATACCAAGGGCGACACGCTCGACTGTCCCGAATAGATTGGCTAATGCAGGAAAATCAAAATACTCTGAACTATCTTTTTTAACACGCTCAAAAAGCACAGCCGGCCCACCGCTCGCAAGCAGGCGTGTCTGGATTTCAGTCATTTCTAATATTGGGCTAACAGGCAACTTAACACGCCTGAGCAGATCTTTGCCTTCAAGTAGCTGCATAAAATCACGAAGAGATTTGTAACTGGTTACCATCGAACACCTTGAATTGCGATTTTACGCTAGATGGACATAGCACATTAAAAAGGAAAGTACCGGCGGTTTTTAGCAGAAATTCCCAGTGAAAACTTTGGAGAGTTCCCGTTTACGCAGTCACATACTAAAATTTTTAGATACCCACTATTTTTTAACATTAGTTTTTGAATTCAAATTTATCTCCAGTCTTATCTTTTTAATCACTCTTATGTAACTTTGCTAATTAACATCACGTATAGGAAACAATAACTTTGCTCGACCCTGTCGCACGTGCACGAGCTTTGGGATATCCATACCACTCCCCTCCTCACGATTGCGTATGGGCAGCAGGTCAAATCATTCCATTGGTGGGCGTAGGCATTAATCAGATTGCATCAGCTCTCTCAGATGCAGGGGCTGATCCTCGTGCTAAACGCACCCCTGTCCTAGCAATAGGTTCAAACCGTGCTCCCGTTCAGCTTCGGAGAAAATTCTCTGACTTTGAACCGCCATGTGCCGTATTAATTGCAAAAGCTACTCTCAAAGATTTTGACATCGTCTATGGAGCAGGCATTGCCAGTTATGGGGCTATTGGAGGTGCAACCTTGGCGACTTCGCCAGGTACAGAAGTAGAGACCTGGGTCACATGGCTTGATGATCGACAGTTAGAGCGGATGCACGAAACCGAAGGTCTGTCGTCTGGTGTGTATAAATTACTAGAATTGCAACAAATTGAGCTCAAGTTTGATCGTGGTCCAACGTGGTCAGCAGCTCGTGCTTACGTCCAAAGCGCAGGCTCGCTGAATATTGGAAATACCCCCGTGGCTCTCAGTGAAATACCCGCAAAAGGTAGAAAGCTTGCTGAGTTACGCCAGCCCCAAATCCAAGCATTATTAAGGGATCGTTTTGCCCCTAGCAAAACGATAACTCAGTTCATCGCTGAAAACATTTCAGATGCAGCCTTAAGACAGAGGCGAACTGAAGCTATGCGAGCCAATGCTATCCCTTTCGATTGGCCACACCATCAAGATCAAACGCCTTATCGAATGCGTCCTAGGATCTCTTAACTTTTCACGAGGTCTTTGAAACGGGTGTTGATGACCGCATGAATTTACTCACGGCATAGACACCAATTAATGTTCCCAACCCGATTAGATCTGTCAGCATCCCAGGCGCCAAGGTCCCCAAAGCGGCTAATCCTAACACCACTCGCAAGGGTAATATCAAGCGACCCGCACCATACAGCCAGCCTTCAAATGCTGAAGCCAACATCCAAACAGCCACCACCGCTGTAAAGACATCATGGACGATATCGATGAAGTCCCCTTCCAGGATCAAGGTGGGATTGATGGCAAAAAGGAACGGCAAGACAAACAATATCCCACCAAGCCGCATTGCTCTAAAGCCTGTTTCCATAGCTGGTGATTGAGCAATAGTCGATGCTGCGACGGCTGCGACAGCAACCGGTGGTGTGATGTAACTCATCATACCCCAATATAAAATGAAGAGATGGCCAGCAACTGGATGAAGCCCGCTGTCTACCATCGCCCCGCCCATCACAACTGCTAAGAAGATGTAACAGGCAGACACGGTCATACCCATACCAAGCACAAAGCTCGTGATCGCTCCCAAGCCGAGTAGAAGGAAAACGCTTCCTTCGGCAAAACGCAGAAGCTCACTGGAGAACGCAGGGCCAACACCAGTGATGGATAAGGCCCCGATGATCATTCCGATGCCAACCAAAATTCCCACGATGTTTACAATTGTCTTGCCTGCATCGAGCAGTAATTCGATGAAACCAGCAAACCCAAACGGTTTCTCGCCGCGTGCCAAACTCGTTATCACGCTTGTTACTATCAGAATCAGTGTAGCAAAGTACGGCGCAAATACTTCAATACGAAGTACCAGAAGCATATAAATCAAAGCCGCGAGACTAAATAGGTAATGCCAACCTGAAATGAATGTCGCCCAAAGGTTTGGAATTTCTTCGGCGGGCTGTCCTTTTAGTCCAACCTTAGCTGCATAATTATCTACCTGCAGCAAAAGCGCGAGATAAAATAGGAATGCCGGTACTGCTGCAGCAATAATGATATCGGCGTAGGGCATGTTCAAATTTTCAGCCATGAGGAATGCAACGGCGCCCATTACAGGTGGCATGAGCGCACCACCAGTTGAAGCGCAAGCTTCAACCGCACCGGCGTAAGCAGGGGGATATCCTGCTCTTTTCATGGTTGGGATTGTTATCTTTCCTGTCGTAACCACGTTCGAAATGACAGATCCTGACAGCGAACCAAAGAAACCGGACGAAATAATTGCAACTTTTGCTGGGCCGCCTCTTGTTTTACCTAAGAGTGCGGTAGCGAACGCTAGGAAGAAATCCCCTCCACCAGTGACAACCAACGCCGATCCAAAAACTAGAAAACCAATAAGTAAATTAGTCACCGCACGCATAGGCACGCCAATGATGCTTTCTGTACCTAACGCATGCGTGCGGACAAACTCTGAGAGCTCTGAAGGCGGTCCCCACAGGAATCCAGGCATATATTCAGCAAACATCGGGTAAACAAAAAAGAAAATACAAACGGAAAACAAAATTAAACCGCCTGCGCGCCGAACTCCTTCAAGACAAAGTGCACAAATTGCAGCAGCAATAATGGTTGCCTCCAAAGGAGCAATTATATCCCAGCCTTCTTGAATAATACGTTCTCCATTGTAGGAGAGATAGAACGCACACCCTATAGTTATAATAAACAAGATCCAATCATAAAATGGAACTCTATTTTCTGCACCTTTATTCATAGGGTATATTAGAAAAACTAAAGATAGAATTAGACCTATGATTATATAATAATACGATGTATCGATAATTAGTGTTGGTTCAAAAATATTCGCAATCCACCAATCGTATATCGATTTTGGAAAGACAATATCAATTACGTAATTTATTAATCCCACTTTGTTCATATTAAGAACAAGAGCGATCATGATGAATACAATTAAGAGAAGACGCACAAGTCCAGAAATGCGGCCATCTGGCGGATCATCGCTTTGGATCTCACCCTGTAAGCTTTCAGCACTCATAGCTCAGTCGCCCCCTGTGTATTTTATTGCCCGACCCTATCTGCAAGGTACGGAATCTTTTTTGAGCTGATCATTATGAAGACCAGCGGCACACGGGCAAGGGTCTTTTAACGAACTTAGTTATTTATTTCGAAAAGATTTTTCAGCTAAACACCAAGAAAAATTATTACTCATAAATTTAGAAAGTTAACGCAAAGATTTCGACTACGTAATAAGTCATCTGGACAACAATCAATCTCAAAATGTTTAAGTGAAATTTACCAATAAAACTGTGATGGTACGAATGTTTTAGTTTGAATAAGATAAAAAAAGCCGGACCCGCAGGGTCCGGCCTAAATAGAACAGGGAGGCTAACGTCTTTCGACGCCCGGATCTAGTATGTGCAACCAAATACATACATTTTCCGTAATCGCGAATCGGCGATCTATATCTTGTATACTTGGTCGGTTAATTTATAGGTAGAACAACTATAACTAGGAGGCATGCGTGAAACGCATGGCTCTTGTACAAAGGGGGAAACCTACCCCGCTGCTGC
>Ga0222714_10003325_pt1 | contig 16480 bp, 18 predicted proteins | sample C33_3DmetaG_FD_165048 | JGI IMG/M metagenome (GOLD analysis project Ga0222714, IMG submission 165048) | Estuarine water microbial communities from San Francisco Bay, California, United States - C33_3D | ecosystem: Environmental > Aquatic > Marine > Unclassified | place: USA: California...
AGCGCAATGTCGAAGACCAGATGGGCGACATCCAAGCCAAAGGGCTTCAGTCGGCATACCAGACAGCAATCTCCTCTTTTGAGGCTGACCGTCAGGCACGCGCCATGCTGGAGCAGATGAGGCAGGCGGCGGGAATGCAGGCGCTTCAGTCTCGGGGCATGCAGTTACAGGCGGCTGGCATGATGGGCGATATGGCGGCACGTCGCCAGCAGATGGAGATGGATCGTCTCAATCAGATGTTGATGGCTGGCGGCATGGAGCGCGGCTTGCTACAGCAGGGTCTGGACATCGGATATCAAGACTTCCTGCGTCAGCAGTCCTACCCAATGGAGATGCTGTCTTTGTACAGCAACTACTTGCAGGGGGCCGGCATACAGCCGGGGCAGACAACGTCGGTGTACGGGCAACAGCCTAGCACCGCGCAACAGCTGGCGGGCCTCGGCATCGCTGGATTGGGTATGTATCAAGGGGCGCGCGGAGGCTAACGGATGAACATTCTTGAAGCAGAAGACATCGTCAAGGGACTCCCCGATGATGCCTTAATGCAATACTCGGAGTACCCCACCGGCCAGATCCCAGAGTTTCTGGTCTTCTCCGAGATACAGCGCAGAACGGATATGCGTAACCGCTATGCCCAGCAGATGCAAGAGCAACCGCAGGGCACCGTGGCAGACCAGATCAAGCAACAGGGCATTATGTCGATGATGCCTCAAGGCGGAATGGGGCCGCAAGGGATGCCCCCGCAGATGGCGATGCCGCCGATGGGTATGCCCCCGCAGATGATGGCTGGCGGCGGGATAGTGAAGCTGGCAAACGGTGGTCAGCCCGAAAAAATGCAATCCCTGATGGATATTCTTGCTGTTGGCGGCGTAACCACCGCAGACTTGGTTGCTCAGGGGTATACTCTTGGCGAGATACAGACGGCGCAGGCTCAGCTAAGGGAAAGAATGTCTATGCCCGTAACAGGCATGGACAGGGTTATGCCTAGCGGGAAAGCTTCCGATCCCGTGCGACGTACCGAGCTTGGATATGGCGATCAGTATGACACGCCATTCATTCCCGGCGTCACAGATGTCATTTCTAGGAAGGTATCTGAGGGCGTGGACGCGGCAGGGAGAGGCATAGAGTCCTTTAGCATTGAAGCGCAGAAACAGATGCCTAACTACAGCATGATTGCGCCAGCAGGGATGGACATTGCGTATGGCGACGTTGCTGACGCTATATCCTACGCTATAGCTCAAACACCTATCGCTCGGCATGGCGCTGAAGCACGTCAGCGTATACAGGATGTGTATGATGAGTCCGGCACCGGCGCGGCATTTGGTCAGAGCGTCAGAGAAGTTCCGGGCCGTTTAGCGGCTTTTGCTGAGACAGCTATTGGTGGCTATGCCCCGCTAGGGGAGGGCGCTAGAATGGCGGCGGCGTCCCCAATCATCAACGAGCCAGCACGAGCCTTGGAGCAGTTAGTTACTGGCTCTGTAAGTGAAAACCCGCTTACGCTCGGCGGTATTGGTGAGCGACTTGGCTCGTCCTTGTATGATATGTTTAACGACAGGTATGACCCAAACGCGAGCACCGAGCCAGACCCTGTTGCGGACCTAGTAAGCGCCACGCAAAACGTCTCGGGTGTTGACAAGTCAAATCCAACGGCCCCGCCTACATCGCAAAATATTGGCGGCTCTGAAAGACAAGGCGCTGGCACTGAGGTGCAGTCAGAGGCAGGCATAACAGATTCGTTGCTTCGTTCCGTTATGGCAGATGAACCACCCCGTGAGATGCCCGACCTCAGCATTGCTGACCTGATCGAAGATCAGCGCCGAATGACTCAGGCCAACATGCTTATGCAGTTAGGCGCTGGCATTGCTGGCGGCGACCTCTCCAAGGGTCTGTCTGCGGCAGGTATGGCAGGCATGAAGGGTTCTCAGGCAGAACAAGCGTTGGCACTGAAAGAGCGCCTTGCTAAGTATCAGGCTGGCAGAGAGGATATTGCTAGAGCAGAAAAGGCCGGGCAGTTTGAAAGAACATTCGGCCTTAGCGAGAAAAAGCTGGATGCAATGCTCAAGCAAAATGAAGATACCACTAAGCGCGAATTGTTACGCACTCTCGTCGCGCAATTTGAGGCCGAGCTAGATCAGGTTAAACGGGCGCAGTATGCAAGCCAGATTCAGCAGATTATTGACGAGCTTAGGGGTGGGCCTATGGTTGTAGGTGGCATGCAGGGTGGCGCAAGAAGCCGAGAGGACATAATTAATCAGTATTTAGGCTCGTAATATGGCTACAAGAGCAGAGCTTGAGGATGCGCTTGTAAGCGCGCACAACGCAGGTGACTTTGAGGCGGCAGAAGTGTTTGCCTCGATGATTAAAAGCTCTGATTTCGACCCAGAAACCACTGCGTTTGGCGCTCTCGGAGAGGCTGGCAAGCGTCTGGTTGGCGGCGTGGCTACAGGCACGGCTCGTGTTTTTACAGGTCTTGGAGAGCTAATTCCGGGCGTTGATGATGAGTCGGCTCGTGCAGTCCAGCAAGATATTGATGAGTTTGTTGCTGACAAGTTAGCGTATGACCCCGCCTACGACGAAAGCTATCTTGCTCAGCTTGGCGAGGTCGTTGGTGAGATGGGTCCGATGGTTGGCTCTTTCTTCCTCCCCGGCGGTCAGGCAACGGTGCCTGCTCGCATAGCCCAGCTTGCCACAATGATCGGCCCTGCCGTATCCGAAGGCGGCATGGACCGTGCTGAGTATGAAGAGCGTACTGGTGAAGCCCTATCCACAGCGGAGCGGCTCACAGCAAAAGGCGCAGATGTTGGCCTTGGCATGCTGGAGCGTCTCGGCATCCCAACTAGAATCCTCAAGGGCTTGCCCCGTGGCTTCTTTGACAGACCAGAAGCCAATCCTTTCCTCAGACGCATAGAGTCTATGGTCATTTCTGCTGGCCAAGAAGGCGTGCAGGAAGTCGGCCAAGGCATCGCCAGAGACCTAACCACCCTCGCCATCTACGACCCAGACCGCAAGATTGCGGACAGCGTGATAGAGGACTTCACCCTTGGCGGCGGCGCTGGTGCGGTGCTTGATCTGGCTATTGGGCTTGCCCAGACCCCACTCAAGGGGCGCAAGGGCCGCGCACCCAAGCCAATCGAGGAGATGACTGAGGAAGAGATTGCGGAAGAGCAGGCGCTCCGAGACCAGAAGGATCTAGAAGAGCAGGCTCGGCGCGCAGAGATGGATCAAACTCTTGGGGCTGTTGATATCGGCCCCCAGATGCCGCCCGAGGTCAGGGAAGATCCTATCGACCCCACGGCGGTAGATGCGTCTTTGCCCGTAGAGCAAATGGCCGGTCAGGTGGTGACACGCCTTGGCTCACGTCTGCCTGTAGGTAAGATGTTTGAAGTAGGCTCTCTTGATAACCAGTTCTTCGCAGAGATTGACGGAGAGCAGTTCGGCCCAGCACTTGATGATCCGACCGTAGCGCAAGAGCTTGCCAACAGACTGACTGACGCAAGCCAGACGCTCGCCAAACGCTCCAGCGTCGAATATATCGTGGAAAGCTCTGGCATTGAGTACACAGAGCAACAGGCAGAAGAGGCTAGGCGACTTGGCCGATCCATCCCCTCGCCTCAAGAGCGTATTATCAGCGCAGAGGATGCCAATCTAGCAACAGGCAGGGACATTGCCAGCGTTATCAATCGGCAGAAGGCTGATCGTGGCGAGGCAGAGACCGAAGTGTTTACGCTGGAAGAAGTGCGCGCCGCAAACAAGGGCGACCTTGGCAACCTTGGCGACGTGCTGGCGGCAAAGGACGCAGACTTCTTGGCGTTTGGCGCCCCAGAGCCTGTTACCCCATCTACCGCGCTAAACCCCATGAGACCCAGACAGCCCGCGCTTGGTAGACAGCAGGCGTTGGCGGCGTTCAGCGGATCGTTTGATAATGTCCTGTCGTCTAATCGCGCTTTTGCTGACTTGCTTGCAAGAAAGCGGTTCGACACAACGGTTGACTCAGAAGCCTTCCGTGGTCTTATCAAAAGAATCATCGGTAAGACCCCATCCAAGAAAAACCCCCTAGATAATCTCACCCCGAACGAGCGGCGCTATCTGTACCACAGGATCAGAAAGCTACCCAGCTTCCAAGAGCAAGCCACCCCGATTCCAGATTTCAGCACCAAGACGCCAGATGGTGAGCTTGTGCGTATTGCTCGGCGCCAGATTGAGGTAGATCAGCCTCCCCGTATGGCCGTGGAAGCCACTGCGTTTGGGCAAACAGGCCAGCTTCCGTCACAGGCAGAGGTTCGCAGGGTAGAAGCAGAGGCTCGCCGCACTGCTCGACCGATAGAGCGCGCCGAAGAGGGCGTGCCAGAAGGGCAGGAGCTTGTTCCTTACGACCTAGATCAGTCTGCTCTGGGCCAGCAACTGCGTGATGCTCTCAGGAAGTTCGGCATAGACGATCAGTATGCCACCCGCATGGTGGAGCGGGTAGGCAAGGCTAGGCGAGACTCCGACGGCAACATCTACATCATGCCGATCAAGAAGCGTGATGACGGAACCATAGTCGCAGGCTCCGCTCAGTCAGGGGCCAAGGTCATACAGGTCGGCCTTGACGCTGTGATGCAGGATGTCAACAAGGGTGCATCCTACGAGCAGGCTGTCGCCAGAATAATGAACCACGAGATCCTGCACGCGCTCCGTGCTATGGACTTGTTCACAGCAGAAGAATACAGCCTGCTTGAGCGTCTCAGCCGCAAATATCAAAAACCCGGAGAAGGCAAGACATACGGCCAGTGGGCGGTAGATAGCTACGGTGACATTGGCGGCACCAGACTCCAAGAAGAAGCGATTGCTGAGATGATCTCGGACGCGCTCACCACGGGCGTGGTCATGGACGGCGATGTCAAGAAACCGACAGGCAAGCCTCGCGCGATCTTCAACAAGATCATCAACTTCTTCAAGGGCTTGGTGGGCTTTGCCAAGGACAACGACATCCAGTCGTTCAAAAACTTGGTTGATAACATTCAGTCTGGCGTCGTGGGTCGGCGGGAGCGTGGCGTGGTTAGAACGCCCTACCGTACAGAGCAAAAAGCTGGAGAAGTTCCAGAGCGCGGCATCACCACTGAGGACGTTGGCCTAGAAACCGGCAAGCGCGGGCGCAGGCTTACCCCCAGACAAGTTATCAATACCGTCAAGCAAAACATGGGTGACGCTCCAGAGGTGGACGAGGCAATGCTTAGTCTGCGTCTGGATAGGGCCGCAGAGCAGGGCTTCGACACCAGCACCGTGTACTACCACGGGACGGCATCGCCAGACATCAAGCAGTTTAGAGCCACAATCCCAGCAATAAAGGGCGTCGTGGCTGGGCACTTCACGAAAAACCCCGATTTTGCAAATTACTTTGTACCTGCGGTGGCGAGAGAGGGGGAGGCCGGCACTGTATACCCAGTCTTTCTCAGGGTCAGAAACACCTACGACCCAATGGACAAGGATATGTCGCGCCTTGTCAGGGCTGAGATTGAGAAAGGCAGGGACAGCGAGGCATGGAGCACTCTGTTTGATCAAGCGTCAAAGGCGGATAAGCTTGGCGCCGGACAAGAAGAGCTTGCCAGAATTGCTGATGACAAGTTAGCAGAAGCTGGGCTGGCAATAAGCAAAACAGGCTCTGGCCCGATCATGCGGTGGGCTGAGAACAGATTGAGCAGGAGGGCTGGGCGCGGAGATCAGGCGCTCAACTTTGAAGATCTGGAAATCCTTGCGCCATTCATCAGGGCCGCAGGTTTTGACTCTTACTTCGACATAGAGGACGCTGGCGGCAAGGGCGTGGTAACCGGCATTGCCGTCTTCAACCCTGCTGACATCAAAGGCGTGTTCGCTCAGTACGACCCCACTGCCGTGCCAGAAGGTGCGCGGTATGAAGATGACATCATGTTCAGCCTTCGTAGGCTGGAAGGCATGCCTGCATCGTTCGACGTGGATGGCCAGTCTGTTGAGTTTGGGTATCACCAGCCAGCAGTTGACGCGGCTCGCCGTTATGCTGAGAAGTCAGGAATAGCATACGAGCCACTAACTGAGTACGCTCCTGTTGATCGCAAGATGGCTAGGAAAATTGCCATTGAATACGACCGCATGGAGGATGCGCCTAACGACCCATTAGTCAAGGCCGCGTATGACGCGATGATTGATGAGACGCTCGCTCAATACGAAGAGATTCTCAACTCTGGGCTGACCGTGCAGTTCATTAAGGGCGACGATCCATACGGCAATCCGCGCAATGCAATCCTTGATGTGATTAACAACAATCACATGTATGTCTTTTCCACGCGAGATGGATATGGCATGGACGGCATCACTCCGGAAGCTCTGGCGCGAAACCCGATGCTTAGAGAAACGCCGTACAGAACAGCAGACGGCGACCCCATGCTTGCCAATGACGTATTCCGCGTTGTGCATGACTATTTCGGGCATATCAAAAATGGTGTAGGCTTCCGCGCAAGAGGCGAAGAAAATGCGTGGCAGTCCCATGCGGCTATGTATTCGCCTCTAGCAAGAAGAGCAATGACAAGCGAGACCCGAGGGCAAAACTCTTGGGTGAATTTCGGCCCTGAAGCGGAGTTCAATGCCACGGCCAGCGGTGCAGACACGGTGTACGCTGACCAGAAGACAGGACTACTTCCGCTTTGGGTTTCAGAGGAGGCAAGACAAAGTGACCCTAGACGAGCAAATCTATCAGTTTTTCAAGAAGGGCTTCAAGGAGCAATTGACGCAGACGGCAAGCTCCAACTCAGCCACTTCTCAAGGGAGCGGATTACCAGAACAGACCCTAAGATGGCTGGCCGGGGAGCAGACCGCACAAGAAGGTACGCCCCGCAAGGAACGTACTTCGGGATCGTCAAAGCGGATGAAGACGGGTATCGGCGTGAGGCGATCCTCGGGGCTGTAGAGAACACATTCTCTGTAGACCCGCTCCTTGTCTACCCACTAGACACAGATCCATACGGGTTGCTGGCGAAGAACCCTGCCGGCAACCTTGATTGGGACGCCACCCTTTCCGCGCTAAATGACGCTGGCTATATTGGCTTCAGAGTCAATAATAAGAGGCTTGGCAAGATCGCCTTTATCAACCAGCCTCTTATCTCTGATGAGGCTGTTGTTGAGCCTAGACAGAAGCCTGTCACAAAGGACATCCAGACTAAGGTAACTGCGCCTCGCCAGACGGTCACTCCCCAGCAGGCCGATCAGGCTGTCGATAACAACATTGCCAGCATTGCAGATAACCCCACTGGCGTTCCGCGCTTCAGCGCCAAGGCATCCCCAGAAGCCCAGTACATTGCACAGAACCCAGAGAAGGGCTTGCCCTCGGACGACCCGATGTTTTCCGTCCGTGGGGATATACCTGCTGTTGACAAGTTGACACGAGGGCCAGACCGGGAAGCGCCCAACGGCAGAGTGTTCATGGAGGCCACCAATACCGGCGCCTTCGGAACAATACTGACCAAGCTCAAGGCAGGCGCCCTTAACCGTTACGCGGCTCTGGAGAAGTATTACCAGAAGGTGCCTCAGTTGCGTGAGCTTGAGGCAGAATCTAGCGCCATTGCCGCCGCCCTTTTCTCTGACAGGTCAAAGGCAATTCTGGCGTCTGCTGTGAAGTATGGCGTCCCTGTTTACAGAGACGGCCTGACCCGTGTAGAAGAGTTTACCCATGACGGGGAGACCTATCGTGGTCTGATTGGCGTGATGTCGTTGATCTACAACAAGGATGTGGGCGACCTCAGAAAACTGGCTCAAGCCTACGCAATGGTTCAGCGTGGTGATTACCTGACAGGTAAGGGGAAGCTAACGCCAGTAGACCCCAAGAGCAGAAAGGAAGTGCTCGACGCGGTGGACTCGCTTACGGATGCTGATGGCTACAACCCGATTACGAAGTGGCATGAAGTCTGGTCTGCGTACAACAACCGCACCATCGACTTCCTGAAAGCTACAGGCATACTCAATGATAAGACCGCAGAAATCTGGAAGGGGTCATCGTACATACCCTTCTATAGAACCGGCGTCAGCGAGGATGCTCTGCCTAACGTGGCAAAAGGCGTGTTTGGCGATATGACTCGCATGTCTGAGTTCAGAGCCTATCAGGGTAGCGACAAGGCTGTTGATGTGGGCCTGATTGAGTCCGTTGTACTGAACATGAGCGCGGCAATCGACATGGGCATGAAGAATGTGGCCCAGCAGAGAATTGCCAGAGACATGCAGAACATGGGACTAGCTCGACAGCTTCCCTTCAAGCCAGAGCCGAAAGGTAGAAACACGGTCACATTCAAAGTCAACGGCAAGCCTGTTCGTTTTGAGATAGATGACAACCTCATCTATGACTCCATGACGAGCCTCGGCGCAGGCACCGTGGAGAATCTTGCGGTCAAGTATCTTGGTATTCCTTCTAACGTGTTAAGAGAACTGGTCACGCGAGACCCCGGCTTTATGATCGCTAACATGATGAGGGATACACTCTCTACATGGACAACATCTGGCGCCTCGTTTGTACCTGTTATCGACACCGTGAAAGGTCTTGGCGGTGGCATTGAGCGTCTGGAAAAGCTGGGCGTCGTGGGTGGCTACGACTTCTCCATCGACAAAAAAGACATCGTCAAGTTCTACGAGGCAGAGAACAAGCGGCGGAACACCGGCGCAACTCCCCTTAATATGTTCGGAAGAATATGGGACTGGGCCGGACAAGCCACTACCGCATCTGACGCGGCAACCCGTAACGCCGTGTACGAGGATGTCCTTGCCAGAACAGGCAACGAGGCAGAAGCCGCATTCCAAGCAATGGAGATCATTAACTTCGCACGCAGAGGGTCGCATCCGCTGGCTCGCGTTCTGACAGCCGCCATCCCGTTCCTCAACGCGCGCTTTCAAGGCTTAGACGTTTTCTGGAGGTCGGCCTTTGGCAATTACACCACTCGCAGGGATGAGCCGCCTGCAAAGGGCCAGCTACGACTTTTGTATCGCGGTGGAATTTTGGCCGGCTTGACCGCCCTGTATTACCTGCTGGTAAGCGATGAGGACTGGTATAACGAGCAGGATGACTACGTCCGAGAGCTAAACTGGCTTGTGCCCACCGAAAGCGGCGTGCCAATGCGTATCCCGATCCCGTTTGAAGTGGGCTTGGTATTCAAGACCATCCCAGAGGCGATACTTGCCAGCACTTATGGCGATCAATCTGACAGAGAGCTACGCCAGACGTTACAGCGCGGCCTTGTTTCCACGCTTGAAATCAACCCGCTGGGCGTGCAGGCTATCTCTCCACTTGTTGAGGCGAGCCTAAACCACAGCTTCTTTACGGGTAGAGAGATTGTACCGTACTACCTTGACAAGCAAGGCGCTGTGACTGCGGGCCTGACAGGCGGCGCCAACAATACGCAGATTGCCAACGATGTCGGCAAGCTACTTAATATCAGCCCAATGAAGATTGACCATGTCATCTTCGGCTATACAGGAACGATTGGCTCGTACCTTATATCTTCTTCTGACGCGCTGTATAAACAAATGACAGGCGCGGAAGACAAGAGACCAGCTAAAACGATATTCCAGTTCCCACTGTGGAAGCGATTCTTTGCGTCCAAGGAGGGCACCGGACTCAAGGCAGACGCCTACGACCTGTACAACGATGTCAGCGAAGTTGTTGCTACAGTAAACAAGTTGCAGAAAGAAGGCCGCATAGACGAGCTACAAGCATACCTAGCCTCACGTCAGCATATACTTGACTTAAAATCGCCCGTGTATAGTATGAAGCGTCAGCTTGACAAGTTAAGACAACAAAAACAGCGCATCATATCGTCTGACATGGACGCAGAAGTCAAACGCCAGATGATTGAGGATTTAGACGCCAACATGAATGAGTACCTCAAGGTGGTACCGAGGCTCAAGGAGTTGGCTGACGCGCCGTTTATACAAACAACGTTCTAGTGGGGGGGCGCGATGAATCTTGAGGAATTTGCAGAGGGGCCGAGGCAGACCGAGGCGCTAGAGCTAAAGGCGAAGGGCTACACCAACAGGCAGATAGCCAACAGCCTTGGCATCTCGGAAAGGAACGTGTATCGGTTGTTCCAGCGCATAAAAGGTCATGCGGCCAAGCGCGGCTACAGCCCTGATTTCGACATGAACCACCCTGTCCCGCAGGGGTTCAAGGTCAAGGGCGTGTCCACCTACTACAACGATCAGGGCAAGCTGACCGGACAATGGGTCAAGTCTGCCACGGACGAGGAGCAAAGAGCGCAAGCCCTGCTCGACGCCGTTGAAAACGCGGCTACCGCCCTGCCAAAGTTCAAGCCCACCAAGCCCCCAGCCAGTTCAGACGAAAACCTCGCATCTCTCCTAACCATTACGGACTTCCACCTCGGCATGAAAGCATGGCGAGCCTCGGACGGCGACGACTGGGACGTGAAGATTGCTCGCGATGTATTTATGAACGCTATCAATGATATGTTGTCTGCAAGCCCCAAGTCCGGCACCGGCATTCTTAACCAGTTGGGCGACTTCCTACATTGGGACGGACTTGTTCAGGTTACACCGACCTCTGGGCACCATCTTACCGGGGACGACCGCTATTCCAAACTTGTTGAGCTTAGCATTAGCGTGATGACCGAGGCGATTCAGCTTATGCTGAAGAAGTACGGCAAGGTTGTCGTGGTACAAGCGGAAGGCAACCACGACCTAGCGTCCAGCGTATGGATGCGAAAGTTCATCAAGCACAGGTTTGAAGATGAGCCTCGGGTGCAAGTAATCGACAACGAGTTCCCGTACTACGCCTATCAGCACGGAGAGATCATGCTGGGCTTCCACCACGGGCACAAAATGCGTATGGCACAGCTACAAAAGCTGTTTGCATCTGAGCCTAGATTCAGGAAAATCTGGGGTTCCTGCCGCCACGCATATATCCATTGTGGGCACCTGCACCATGAGCGAGTTCTGGATGATGCTGGCGCCACGATAGAGCAACATCCGACCCTCGCCGCCCGCGATAATTATTCAAGTTCTCACGGGTACGTCAGCCAGCGCGGGGCGAAGATTATTACTTATGACAAGTTAGACGGTGAGGTACACCGAGTTACTGTGAGGCCAAGGCATGACCAAGCTGGTTGATTTCAAGAAGCCTGCCCCGTGGGAGACAATACAGGAGATGGCTGAGTCTTTTGCTGAAAGGGTTGGCGGCGAGGACAACGAGCTATCCTCCTCCATAATCAGTGCGGTTATCATGTACCGCTACAAGGACGGCACCGTTTCTTTTGAGTGTAACGAGAACGCTTCTGCGCTAGACGTGGGAATGATGGCGGCGGCTGTTCACATGGCGTGCATCTTTGAGATGACGGGGATGGACGAGGACGAGACGGTTCACTGAAACCGCCTCTCCATCGCCCTACGCCAGAGCCACTCTATGGGCTGTAAGTCCTTTACATCCATGACCAGCCTTTCGCCGTATCCAAAATCATGCTTATAGTGCTTGCGTAAAAACAGGGCTTTCGTGGCACACCCGTTGATCAGAAACTCATCTGGGTCTTCCGTCCGCCCGACCATTACAGCACACATCGCCGCAAAGCTGTCGGCGGAATCGAATATCAGTGGGCCATCCGGTTTGTTGCTGAGCTTAACGTCCACCGATATGTCGTCTATCCAAAGGTCAACGCCCCCGTCAGAGCAGACATTCACAACGGGGGTGTCCACGCCAAACAGCCTAGCCACAGCAAACTCAGCTTTAAAGCCGTGAATGTTGGCGTCCACTCTTGACTGCCTTTCGTTCTCCAGTCTCGGTCTGACGCCTCGCATCTCCAGCAATGCCACGGTGTCGGCGCCCATTAGCTCCGCGCTGTGGGCGTCTCGCTTGCTTAGCTTTACCGCCATAGGGTAGTTCATGCGGCAGACAGCATCGCACCAAGAGAAGCAAAAACCATAGACAAGACGAGAACGATCAGGGTCGCCCTTGTTATGCTGTATATGGCCTCTAGCTCTTCCTCACTCATCCTCCTCCACCTCCATGATAATCCTCTCCAGCTTGGCCTCGATATCCTCAAGCCGACGAATAGACTCATCAACGAAGTCACCGATAACCTTAACAAGTTGGTCGTAAGCGGCGCCGTCCAATTCCAGCTTTAGGCTCATGCCCTTCCCTCCTCTGGCGGCGGGATGTAGTACCCCACCTCTGCGGCTATCCTGCACAGCGTCTCAATCAAATCGGAGTAATCTCCCCGCGAAGAATCTCCGCTACGCTTTACCGGCCTTCGCCTCATGCCAAACTTGGTGGCGTGCTCGGTAGAGCCGTAGCACTGGCACAGCATCTCTTCGTGCATCTCGTCCGGAGTCATCCCGCAGAACCTTGCGAACTGGGCGCAGTGCTTGCGGTAGTAATTTTCCTGCGGCCTTGTCCTCTCACTACGGAGCGGCTTGATCTCGATGGTGACACCGAAGGGTGCCTGCTTGTTGGTCTCAATCAGGTCGCGCACCGCGTCTGGGAACGCGGAGGACAAGAACTGAAACACGTTCATAAGCTGGATGGACTTAGTCCGTGGTATCTGTAACTGCATCACTGCTCTCCTTTGACTGAAATGGTCGGAACCGATGCAGGGGACACCGAACTGACGTGCAGTCCTTTATCATCTGCCTGAATCCAACCTCTAGCTCCTCTTTCGTACAGCCCATACAGGCGGCACACATTGCCTTGATAGCACGTTGCCTCGTTGGTTTGGCCTCGTACTGTAAAAATGGGTTCATCTCACTCATTGTCGTATCCCTTTATCTTCACGATGTCTTGACTGATGCGGCGCAACAACGTCTTGATAATCAGAAACAAGAACTGCTCACTCTTATCTATCTTCTTCTCAAACGTGTCCGTCTCAAACTCCATATCGAACTTACGGTGACAACGGGCGCAAAGGTCAGCAACGCACAGGTCGTGCGGCTTGTGGCCGGTCCCTCTACCGAAAAGGTGGCTCCTCATGCCGTTGTAGTGGGCGGCAACCACGGTGCCATCGCTGACACCGCAGTTGACGCATGACTGGGCTTTAGCGCCAGCCAGCATTGGCTTACTCCTGACGATCAAAATGGAATGTCGTCAAAAGATTCTTGCGGGGCCGGCTGGCTGTGCTTGCTCTCGTCGAACACCGCTTCAGCGGAGAGATAGAAATACTGCGATCCATCCTCCTTGCTCTTTCTATCCCACGCGGCGAGCTTCAGCTTCGGCTCAAGACCGGCCTTCCCCATCGCAATAATGTTTTTGATCTGCGCTGAAGAAATCTTGATGTTGCCGGTCCAGTCTGGGTGATTGCTCGCCTTCTTGTAGGTGTTGTTGTACAGACCGCCCTCTGTCTTGGGGAACTTATCGTTACTCATGCCACTGCCTCCTGTTGCAGTTTTTGTTTAATTTCCGCGAAATGCGATTGCAGGTTCTTGTACTGCGCTGGGTACTTCGTATCCAGAACGTCTATGACCTGCTTGTTTATCTGCCAGAACTCCACCAAATCCTGCATGGAGCCTGATGCAAATTCGTTGGCGCTCCCCTTGAGGAACTCCACCACCCCAGCCGCCTCTTCCTCCGTGGGGATGTCGTCTGATAGCTTGCTTCCGGCGACGGGCGCTGGCTTTGACTTGTCAGGAGCAGGAGGCGCTTTCGGCTTTTCCGCCTTGGCCGGTTTGGCCGGCTTGGCCTCTGGCTCCTGCTCGACATCAGCCGGCAGGTCTTCGCCAGCGTAGATGTAGTGGCCCAAACCAAACATACTAATGCACTTGGTGAGGCACCTCATTCTGGTATCCGACACCTTTCGCAGGTCTGGATTCTTGATGGCGTTGTTCTTGTAGTCCATGACAGGCAACCACATGAGGCGCTCTAACTCCCCGATGCAAACCTTGCACCACACCTCGACGTGGCCGAACTCGTCACGTTCCTCCTTGAGAAAATCATAGGTGGCTTGGGGGTAGTGCTCCATCAGGATGCCCCACGCCCATGCCCAAGAAAGGTAGCTCAGACCGTTCTTGCTCTGCTTGTGCTCGTTGCAGTCAACCTTAGAAAGGGTCTCCCACACCGAAGCGAACGTCGGCTCAGAGGAGCCAGTTTTTTTTGTGCTCATTGCTTACTCCTAGCGTTTTCCATACCTCGTTCACGGACATCTTGTAGAACTCGGCAGTATTCATCTCTCCCACCCGCTTACCCCGCAGGTGGAATGTCATTAGGTTCCCGTTGATGTCAATTTTCAGCCCCTCCTTCGACTGTTGCATCATGCCGACAACCTTGCGGTAAAAATCTGGGTCAGTTGATAGCGGATTCATTCGCCTGCTCCACACCTGTTAGCTCTAAATCTGCGGTCGTCTCTAGCCAAACCTTCGCTCCACAAGCCAGTGGCTTGTCTGGGGAATAAATAACCTCGCTTGGGCCGAGGATCTTTACGCCCTGCGCGTAGGTGTTGGTCTTGCCCTCCTTGACCGTAATAGTCGGGCGCCGCTGTCCGGTCTTGCCGTTGGCGCGGATGACGTGCTGGTTAATATGGATTCTCTTTATTGCCATACCTCCCCCTGATACTGGTCACAGAAAGCCGCCACGCCACAGTAGTCGTCTTGACACCGAGTAGGCTTGCCAGCCCTGCACTCAATCTCAAGGTCAGCCTTGCCTTCAGCGTAGGCTTCGGCCTCCTGCTGTGAGTCGAATACTCGTAACGCCCGTTTGTTGCCCTTCTTCTTGACAGCAAAGGTATCGTCCTTTTTCCACCGCTCACCGTCAGAGCATTCGGGCAGGTCGCCACCAGTGAGGCGCTCAAACTCAGCATTCTGGTGAATCTGAACCCTCTCCCTGACGTACCTGTCGCGCTCCTCGCGAGACCAAAGGGGAATGTCAACCACGACAATCGGCGCCTCGGGGTAGTTACCCTCCAGCCTCGCCTTGGCGCGTTGCCAGTCCCTGAGCACAGCAATAACCTGTAACTTGTTGACCACAGCATCAGGCTTCGTAAACTCAACCAACCAAGCGTAGAAGTTAAGTTGCATTTCCCATTCGGGCTTGCCGTAGATAACAGACCACGCCGACGTGCATTTGTAGTCGAGCACCGTGATTGAGCCGTCGGCCTCTGAACGCTGTACGTCGATGGCGCCACTGATAATCCAGTTCTCCACCTCTGCATAAAGTCGCTCCTCCACCACATGACCGTCTGGCTGGTGGTCTTCAAACATCTTATGCACGGCGGTGCCCAGCACCGGCCATAGCATATCGGCGGCATCTGATGTAATCACGTCTGCGTGCTCCTTCCGCAGGATGCGGACACGCGGCGAGTCAATCAGTTGCGTCACGGAACGGTTGCTTTCGCCCTTGGTGTAGTCACTATGCGTTAGCGCCTGCACAACAGGTTCTGGCAAGTTGGTGTGGTTGGTGATAATCATGCGACTCGGAATACCCTCATGCTCTCGCCATCACGCACCACGCTAAACCTCTTTGGCTTGTGGAGCCTCTGGAATCGAACCACTCTCTGTCTCAGCGCCTGCACTCGTCGGGTGTCGTCGGATGGAATCGGGGCTAGGAAGGAGTCCCCCACATCCATCGCTGGGAGCGGCAGGTCTGGCAAGCGCGTCCGCTGTGGCATAGGGACATTCTTTTCTATCTGAATACTCATCCTCTTTCTCCATCAAGGTATAAACATATCGGCCCATCTTGCTCATAGATGATCTCCGGTTGATAATGGGGCGCCGCATTCTACCCGTCGGGGCGGCGCTAACCGATGGTTAAGCAACGGAGACTTGCTTGGGTGTAGATAAGTAAACAGCGAGACAGGGCCAATGTCAAACACAATAGTGAAAATAACGATATTAGGTGAGCCGTGCAGTAAGGCAAACAGTCGCAGACTTGTTAAGAGTAAACAAGGGCGCCCGCTGTTCATCAAATCCCAGAAAGCATTGGACTATGTCAAGTCTTTCGGCGAGCAGTGCAAAAAAATTGAGCCGCTTTGCGAAAAAGATGTAGCCGTAGAGATCGTTATATTCTATTCTAGCCGACGGCCTGATCTGGATGAGTCGCTGATACTAGATTGCATGCAGGGTCTAATATACAAGAACGACAGGCAGGTCAAAGAAAAACACATATATTGGGGCGGGGTTGACAAGGCCAACCCACGGGCAGAAATCCATGTCAGATGTATACAAGACAGTTTACAGCAAGGTGATATTTCAGGCGATCCGTGATCTTGTTGGCTCAGAGCCACAGGAACGCAAGGACGCCATCAAATACCTTCAGTCTCCCGCCTTTTTAGTTCATTGCCAAACAGCAGGTTATCCGGTCGGCCTACAGGACGCGCTGGACGAAATGCTATTGCTTAGCGCCACGGAACAAAAGGTGGTCGCCAAGATGGTAATGGAGGAGTTGTCAGAGTGTATGTGAAAAAAACCCCCGATGGGACGGGGGTTATAGGAGGGTGGAACACTGAGAGAGTACCCTCTAGGACTGTCCTAAGCTAGGACTATACTAAGTATATTATAT
>Ga0222714_10003326_pt1 | contig 16473 bp, 13 predicted proteins | sample C33_3DmetaG_FD_165048 | JGI IMG/M metagenome (GOLD analysis project Ga0222714, IMG submission 165048) | Estuarine water microbial communities from San Francisco Bay, California, United States - C33_3D | ecosystem: Environmental > Aquatic > Marine > Unclassified | place: USA: California...
GGGATGTTGTTGGAGCGGGTGATGTTGTTGGGGATGTTGTAGAGGTGTGTGATGTTGTTGGGGATGTTGTAGAGGTGTGTGATGTTGTTGGGGATGTTGTTGAGGTGTGTGATGTTGGGGATGTTGTTGGAGCGGGTGATGTTGTTGGGGGTGTTGTAGGAGTTGGTGATGTTGTTGGGGGTGTTGTAGGTGTTGGTGATGTTGTTGGGGATGTTGTAGGAGTTGGGGATGTTGTAGGAGTTGGTGTTGTAGGAGAGTGACCAGATATAGTTTCATCTGAAACATCCGGATTTATGGGAGAACCAGAAAGCGTTTCAGGAATTCCATCAGGGGTTGTTGATGAAGGACATCCACGCGATGTCCTGAACATACTCAATACTTTATCTGGTGGACCTTTTACAGTAAACTCAAATGATTTTACATTATTCATATTTATTCTTCCATTCGAATCTTCTTCATCTGTATTTTCAACACCTTCCATTATTTTTCCACCTAGTAATATATGATGTATTATCATAGCAACAACCAAAAATAATACAAGACACCAAAAATTAATATGTTTATTAAACATTATATATTATATAAATTATTTTATTATTCAAGAAACATCGGTTCAATAGTTTTATTTATATGGGGTATAGTAATATTATAAATAATTGAAGGTTACTGGTTATAATTTCAGATGATTAATCACGACACATGGGTGTCGTGCTGAACATACTCAATACTTTATCAGGTGGACCTTTTACAGTAAACTCAAATGATTTTACATTATTCATATTTATATTATCATCTGAATCTTCTTCATCTGTATTTTCAACGCCTTCAATTATTTTTCCACCTTGTAATATATGATGTATTATCATTACAACAATAAAAAATAATACTAGACACCAAAAATTAATATTTTTATTAAACATTTTATATATATATACAAATTATTTTATTTTATTATGCCCTGATTCTTTTAAGAAACGAGGATCAATCTTATCAGGGCAATTTAATATCTTTTCTCTTAAATAACATACAAATGTGAGACGTGTATAATTTTTATCTAATCCAACAGTCCCTACTTCGGGATTATCATTAAAAACTTTTTCCATTTTATAATTAAAATTTTTATCTTCTTCTGTTTCTATAATTTTTGTATTTGAATGCCATTGATGTACATCCATCGCTAAAAAATCTCCCGAACGGACATCTACACCAACACCAAATTGTGGAAAAACAGTATATCCTCCATGATATTTACCTCTTTCTATTACAGTTAAATTACCAAACCCCCCTGAAAAATCTCCAGCATCTTTATGTAGGGCTGTTCGAAAATTACGATTAATTGTTATAGTAGAGAATGCTGTATTTGGTATTTTAAGATGTGGTTTTTTATCTGCCCTTTCTAGTTGCTTTTGATATGAATCGGGTATTAATTTTTTAAACAGACTGTCTATTTTCTGTATAAATTCTAAACCCTCATTATATTTTTTATAATTTGTTCTAGTGAAGTGTGTTAACCTACAAGGTAGTTCGGCGAAATTTTTTGAAGATTCATAAAATCCTATTGGATTCGAAGCGACTTGATTATTTACTTTCATTTTTGAAACACCATTTTGTTTTTTTATTATTAAATATATTAAGTCGTTTTTATTTTGAATATCATGTTCATTAAACTTTATTTCAAGGTTTTTAATAATTTCTCTTAATTCTTCTTCTTCAAAATTTTCATATTCTTCTTTCATTTTATTACCTTCGGGTGTTAAATAACCAGTTGACCATTTTCCTGTATTTACTATATTACGTTTTTTCCAATAAACACCTTCTTTATCAATAGGTCCCGCAGATGCCCCTCTCCCTCTGCTAGGTTTAGCTAGGTCTTTATATGATTGCCAACCTTTTTTTAATAACCCATTGGAAATACAATTTCTTCTAAATTTTAGGAGTAATTTTTCATCATTATTTTCATCTATGTAATAAACATCACAGTTAAAATTTATAACTGGTATTTTCATATAACTTTCATCAATCCATTTACCTTCTAAACTAGCAACTTCTTCATCGGATAAGTATTTATTAACAACTATTTTCCTTGGTCTCGGCATATATCTTAAAGAAAGAAAAAAAAAAGAAAAATAACGAGTTATTTTTTATAGAAGTAAAAACATAATCCTAATAGTAATATAAATAAAAACATAAATAGATGTTTTGTATATCTATTCTTTGAATACATATCACTATATTTTTCTATAAATTGTTCATAAGGGTATTCATCCTTTCCATTTTTAACATTTACTAAATTATGTATTTTATGTAACCACTTTGTTAAAGATTCTTTAGACTCTAATTGTATAGGATACATTTTTATATTTTTTTTATAATGTGCTTTACAAACTTCACAAGGTATTACATTACTTAAGTTTTCAAAAAAATTTTTGTAGTTATCTATATCAAACTTTGTAGGGTTATCTGGATAATTTAATGTAATCGTATGTAGGAATAACCAAGCATGACTACCCCATATTTTTGAATCCATATTAATACTAACAAATATTATTTAAACAAAATTAAATATTAAATAATATGGAAAAAAAAGATTATTGTAATAATTGCGGAAATTACGGACATTCATATTCAAATTGTCGGCATCCTATTTTAAGTTATGGAATAATACTTTACAACATAAATGATAATGGGGATTCTAAAATAATTATGGTAGAACGAAAAGATTCTTTATCTTATATAGAATTTATGAGAGGTAAATATAAGTCGATATACGATACTGAATATATACAATTATTATTTAGTAGGTTTTCGGAAAAAGAATTAAAATTTATAACTGAAAAAGATTTTGATACCTTATGGGAAGAATTATGGATACATACTGAAACTATTAATCCTAGAATTAAAAGGGAATATAGAAAAAGTAAGAACGATTTTAATAGATTAAAGAAAGGATATATAAGAAATGATATTGAAATAAATATAGAATATCTTGTGAATAACATTAAGAAACCATATATTTTAAATGAATGGGAAATACCAAAAGGACGGAGAAAGATGTATGAAAATAATAGAGAATGCGCTATTCGTGAATTTTATGAAGAAACAAATGTTTCTCATAAAAATTATAAACTTTATAAAAATATTATACCGATTGTTGAAGAATATACGGGTATTAACAGAGTAAGATACAAACACGTCTATTATATAGGATACATAAAAGATATTTGTGATTTAAAAATAGATGAAAAAAACAAAGATCAATATACAGAAATAAAAACTATAAAATGGTGTAATGAAGAAGAATGCTTACAAAATATTAGGGAATATGATTTACATAAGAGGAATGTAATTGTTAATTTTTTTGAATATCTTAGGAATCATAAAAATGTGGTTACAATGGAATAATATTTTTATATTTATATTTAATAATGAGCATAGAACGTAAATATAACGAATATAAACTGATAGGTCCTGAAAAAAAAAATGATAGAAAACGAGAAAGGATACATAGAGAAATAGATGATATACTTACAACAAATAAAGCTGGCAAGGGTGATTATGATTTTTATCCAGAAAATACCGACGAAGATTTTATATTTAATTTATCAAAAAGATTAGAATATTTTCATCTTAAGTCTCTGTTTAATATTACAGAACTTTCAAATAAATGTCCACTACAAAAATTAAAAATGAATGATCCTTTTAATTTTGAACTAACAAACAATCAACAATTCCTTAAGAATTTTATGAATCGTAAGACCCCATATAAAGGTCTTGTTATATTTCATGGTGTTGGTGTTGGTAAGACCTGTTCAGCTATTAATATAAGTAAGTCATATCGCGATACATTTACAAAAACAGATAAAAAAATAATATGTCTTGTTCCTAAAAATATTCGCGGTGGATGGGAAAATACTATTTACGATCCATCAAAAGGGAATGAACAATGTTCTGGTGATAGTTTTGAAGATACTATTGTTAAAGATAAAAAGGGTAATGTTGGAAAAAAAGACGTAAAAAATTTAATAAGACAACATTATGATTTTTATGGATATTTAGCATTTGCGAATAATGTTGAAAAACTCATTAAAAATGAAATAGGAAATAGAGATATTAGTCCCGAAATGAAAGATGAAATTGAAAAAGATGTAATTCATAAAAATTTTTCATACAGAGTTTTAATAGTGGATGAAGTACATAATCTTCGGGAAGAAAATGAAATAAAGGATAAAAAATTTAGAAAAGGTGATGAAGTATTTAATCAAGAAAATGGAAAAAATGTATTTATTATAAAAAAACTTAAAGAAGATAAGTTTATTGTAAGAGATAAAGATGGTATTGAAGAAACCATTGATAAAGGTGTTTTAATGCACTTACAACTTGATCAAAAAGCAAAAGAAATAATTGAAAAAGTAATACGATACAGTAAAGGTATGCGTATAATTTTATTATCAGCTACTCCGATGTTTAATAAATCATCTGAAATAATATGGTTACTTAATTTATTACTCAAAAATGATAATAGACCAATTATACGTAAAGAAGAAATTTTTGATGGGGAAAAATTACGTCCCGAAGGTCGAGATATATTATTAAAAAAAACCACGGGATATTTTTCATATTTAAGAGGTGAAAATCCTATAACATTCCCTATAAGGTTTTATCCCGATATTAATAGTGATAAAAATTGTATAGGTGGTGATTATAATCCTAAAATAAAATATAGAAGATATCCACAATTAACATTATTTGGAGAAAGAATTGATCCTAATGATAACTTTAAGTTTATGAAAATGTATGGGTCAAAAATGTATGATAAAGGACATCAAAAGGAAATATATGATAATTTCGTTCAAGAAGAAATAATGTCCGTTGAAAAATATGGTATCAACTTATCAAATAGAAATATAGGAACTCAGATATCCAATATTGTTTTTTTTAATGATGGAGATAATCACGATTTTAAAGATAAATTTGGACAACGTGGATTTGAAAATACATTTAAAAGTAGAGTAAGTAGGAAATCAAGAAAATGTAGTTATTTAGATGAATCTAATAAAATATTAGCAAGAGAAAATCTGAAATCTTATTCAATTAAGATACATACAATTATTGAAAATATGTTGAAAAATAAGTCAGAAGGAATTATTTTTATTTATTCCGATTATATATTTTCAGGTATTTTACCTATTGCTATCGCTCTGGAACATATAGGTTTTGAAAAATATAATGGTGAGAATATATTGGAAACTAGAGAAAAAATTAATCCAATTAGCTATAATTTTGAACCACTTTCAAAAAAGAATAATAAAAAAGCAAAATATATTATTTTAACAGGGGATAAAACATTATCTCCAAATAATGAAAAAGAAAGAAAAGATTCTTTAAACTATAATAATATAAATGGTGAAAATATAAAAGTTATTTTAGGTAATAGCGTAACAAGCGAAGGTATGGATTTCAAAAATATAAGAGAAATACATGTATTAGATCCATGGTATCATTTGTATAAAATTGAACAAATTATAGGAAGAGGTATACGTTATTGTTCTCATAGTTTTCATCCTAAAAACAAGCAGAATGTAACAGTTTTCCTTCACACCGCATTAGCAGATGATGATGTAGAGTCAATAGATACAAATACATACCTTTTAGCTGAGAAAAAAGCATCTGATATAGGTGAAATTGAAAAAATATTAAAAGATAATGCTATAGATAGTTTTCTCAATAAAGACATTAATCATATAACTGGATTAAAACCCATACATATGTCTACAACATGGAAAAAATGGGTTAATGTCGATATAAATGATAAAGATTATACAAAAATATGTTCTTTTTTAAAAGATGGTTGTGAAATAAACGTAAATTCTAAAATTGAGGATGAATTAAAAGATAAAAAACCAATCGAGATTATAGATGATACATTTACATTATCAGATATTTCTGAAAGTATAAAAGTTATATATTCAATTGTAAAAGAACTCTTTGAAATTTATGAAATGTATACATTAAATGAATTAAAATACAGAATAAAAGAAATAATAGATACAGATGATCGTATTATAGAACATGGTTTAGATTATATATGCGATGATAAAAAAATAATATGGAACAAGAAAGATGTTCCTGGTTATATCGTTAACATAAATAATTGCTTTCTATTTCAACCGGGTGAGATAAATGATGTATTAGTTCCGTTTTCTTATAGAACAGGTGAAAGAGATAAAGAAGAAAATACATATGAAAATATATTTTCAAGTATAAAAGTTGAATTCAAAAATACTTTTCATTGTGATTCTTCATACAATGATATTTATCAAAAATTAAAAAATATAGATACAATAGAAATAGAAAAAGAAATACAACTATATAAAGGTATTATAGATGATTTAAAAAGAACTGATATAAAAGATCATTTTATAGATTCTTTAACATATGATGAAAAAGTTGTCCTTCTTAAAGAGATACTTTGTGGATATATCGTTTCAGGAGGAAAGAAAATACAAGATAATTATGATGCCGAAATATTTAATTTTTTTGAAGATAATTTACTATATGAAAATGATGGACAATATTATGGGTTTGAGAAAAGGGGAAAAGTAGTTGGGTTCTTCTTATGTAATCCTTCTAAATATAACAAAATTCAAGATGTTTTTAATAATTTTGATTATTACGAATATAATGGAGAATGGAAATATCTTGATGAAGTTGGTATTCAGATGTTTAAAAATAATATTATTAAAAATAAGGCATTAAATAGAATATTCAAAACAGATAAATTCTGGGGATATAGCTTTAAAGAAGATAAAACTAAACATGTATTTAAATTTGTTTATGAAAAAATTAATATATATGATAATGAACCCGGTAAGGTTATAGGTGATAAAGGTTTCCCTATGTTAACGCTCTTACAAGAATATATGAATAATTTTCCAAAGGAACATGGTAAATACCTAAATAGTATGGAAAAAATTCTAAAAAATAAACTGAATAAAACAAATAAAACGAAAATAGAAAAAACGATTAAAGATTATGGTGAAGATAAAATTGGTTTAACAAAATTTCTTTATAAAGAACTAAGGAATGTAGGGAATCCTGATATTATAAAAAAAGAATTTATTACTAAAATGTATGAATATACGCTTAGAAATTCTTCTAAGAAATATTTCAGTTATGATACATTTTTATTTAAATTTGTTAAAACTCTTTAAAATTTGAATTATTTAAAAAAACATTATATATATAATATTAAATGGACCCTACATACATTACGGAACAGTTACTCACTACAAATCTATTTGTAAATGCGAGTCAAGTAAATAAAAATATAGATAATGTTATCAAAGAAAATTTAAAAGAACAACTTGAAGGTCTATGTTATGAAGATGGTTATATTGTTAAAGATTCTGTTAAAATAATAAACAAAAGTATGGGAAAAATTGTTGTCAATGATAATGTAAGTTCTGTTTCATATTCAATTAGATACAAGGCAAAAATTATATCACCTTCAGAAGGTGATATAATCGAAAGTTTTGTTTCCAATGTAAACAAAATGGGTGTTGTCTCATATATAAAACTATCTGATGTAGGGAGTTCGGAAGATAGTCCATTAGTTATTATGATTCCTAGAGAATATTTTGATCAAAGTATATATAATTTTGATGATATTAATGTTGGGCAAAAAATAAATGTAGTTGTTGTTGGTTCTAGAATAAAATATCGTTCAGAGAAAGTTCAAGTTATAGCTAAACCACAAGACTAAGTATTTAAGTAAGTTATATATTTATATTAATTATCATATATTTATTATAATTATTTTTTATGGAATATTTTGATAATACAGATAAAGATACTAAAAAAAAATATATATTTGAAAATATCGAAAAGATAAAAAATCATAAAAATTATGTTGATATTGTTGAATTCCATAAATGCGAATATACAAAGAATTCTAATGGTATTTTCCTGAACTTAAATACATTAAATCATGTTGTTATTGATAAAATTTATTACAAGCTTAAGAATGAAATAGAAGATGAAGCAATAACTGAAAATATTATAGAAAAAAAAATTATTGAAGAAGAAATTGAAGAACTTCTAAGAGAAAGTAAAAAACACGAAGTAAATGAAAATTATGATATCATAAAATTAGATGATTTTAAAGAAAACGAAAAGACAATAATAGAATTATCAAAAAAATATAAAATTTGATATTATTTAAAATATGATAGTAAAAGATAAATATAATGGAATTGATTAAAGAATTTAGTAATGCTGCTAACACATATACACAAAAAATAAGAATTGGAAAATATACCGAGGGTGAAATGATTGATATAGAAAAAACAGGTGTAAAAGATATATGTGAAATTATTATTTCACACAATATACAAGAATACGATACTATTCAAAAAAATCATCGTGATAATTTCGTTATAAAAAAGAAACTTGAAATAGCGGATAATGTGAAAAAAGATGATAAATATAATCGTTATTTCACACCTAAGATTATTCAAACTGGTCTTCAACAAAAGAACTGTTTGTCATCCATTTTATATATGAATGAAATTTATAAAATTAATACAGTCATATTTAATTCTTCAACATCTAAGTATTATCCTACAAGTTTAATGAATTATCCTAAGTTGTTTTGCGAATATAAGGGTAATACTTGGTTTGAAAAGGATGAACCAGTCGGTCATAAACTGAGTTTTAATCCTTTGAGTGAGCTTTCTGAAATATTAAAAATAGATACCGATATAAATATATTTAAATCAAAATTACAATCAATAACAAAGTACAAAGTTAAAGATCTTGAAACATTATGTATTGAAAATGGGATAATTATCTTAAAAGACAATGGTAAAAAGAAAATAAAACAAGAACTTTATGATGAACTTTCATTAATAGTCTTATAATAAAAATATTATCTATAACTTTTCTAAATTTTATGATTCATTTTTTTTTAAAATTTGAATAAATGTTTATTTAAAAAAAAAAATACTCACTATTATAATAATGAAATTGTTTGAAAAAGAGAAATTGAAAGTTTTAGATTATCTAAAACTTCCTCTTATAGAAAATAACGCCGAATTAGAACTTATATTTGGTTCAACGCCCTATAAAAATCCAATTGATAAGAGTGTCTTTCTACGAGTTTTGGAAGAATGTAGAAAAAACTATACTAAAAAATCAGAAACTATTGATCTCGATATTACTGTAGAGTATAGAGGGAAACCCGGAAATGTTAGAGCAACAATTCACGGTATTGATGATATAAAAAAATATTGTAAAGATGGATCTTTAAAAGATATTTCAAATGTTGAATACATGCAGAAAAAATTTATTCAAGATAAACAGGGTGTTAAAGATGAAGATTATAATGTCCGCTTAAAAGTAAAAACCGAAAATAAATTAGAATCATCACATTATTTTGTAAGGTCTTTCAATGAGAACTATGAAAATAAGAATAAGCATTATCGTTATAAGAAAAGATTTAGTTTTTTAACAAACGAAAAACTATTTAGGATAGACCTTACAATACTTAAAACAACAAAATATTATAAAGGGAAATATGATTTTCAAAAATCATTTAAGAAAGCAAATATTTTAAATAATAATGAAACATATGAAATAGAAATTGAATATGTTGGAATGGAGAAAAGTGATGTCTCAGGGGTTAGTGCGATTGATAAATTATATGAAGATTTTAAAACTGAAAAAAATATTCATTATCCAATACTTCAAAAGGCAAATATATACGATCCTTTACGTTTAGGGATCAATACTGAATTATTTGAAAAAGAAGAAGAATTATCATTTGATGAAGACTATGAATATGGGATGAGTCCAAGATTTGATACAAATGAAAACCCTATTTTATACATGAAATATACTGAATCATCGCGTAGGTTTTCACAAGATGATTACAGGACGCTTATTGGTAAGTCTACTATGATAAGGAGAACATATTTCACAGATTATGGTATTGATATGAAAGTTTTCAACACATTATTTCAATATGCGAAAAGAAATATATTTCATGCTATAATTACAGATATTGTTGAAAAAATTGATGAAAAAACCGACGAATATATTGATACTGAAGCAATTATAACAATTTACCCAGAGATAGGAAATATATCTAAATTATATGTCCCTCTTAAATATTTAGTTGGAGGATACTTTACAATAACTAAAAACAATATTATTCAATTAAGTAGGAGACCCGATCTTTATAATATTGAAGATGTTGATGGTGATGATCTAGTAGAAACTATATCACCCAGTTCACCGTTACCAAGTTTTGAAGAAGACCCTACATATGCTCCTGAATCACCATTACAAAGTTCAGAAGATTCAAGTAATCAAGATGGTGGTGCTCCAAAAAAAGCAGAAAACGCATTACTAATGAAACTATTTGAAATATTAGAAGAGAATGTTATTTACTTATCAAAAATTATATATGATACTGAAGATTTTATGTCACAAAAATTAAAAGATGATATAATATTTGAGTATCGCAAGCTTACAGGACAAAGAGCAAAATATTTTACATTTATGGGACCTCAACCTATAACGCTTAACATGTCTGGTTTAGATGTCAACAATCCTGGTTCTATTATAGTTGATTTCGCAGTGACAGAAAAAGCAGATGGTGAAAGATTTGAGTTAATGATAACGAATGGTTCTGGATATCTTATTAATGCGAAACAACAAGTTATTGATACCGGTTGTAATTTCTCAAATATAAAAGGTCAATGGTTGTTTGATGGTGAATATATTACAAAAGATAAATTCAATGAAAATATTAAATTATACATGATTTTCGATGTTTATTGGTGTGATATTAGTGGGTTAGGGATTCCTAAAGAAGCCCATACATTACCTTTTATAACAAGGGAACCAGATGATAAAAGATCAAGAAAGTTTATACTGGATTACTTCACAGATAATGTAGATATCACCGGGAAAACAAAAAGTACTATTGAATGGGAAGGTTATAGTCCGAGTGGAAAACCTCTTAAAAAAATTAAATGTCCTATGGAAATAAGAGTAAAATCATATGAATTTGGTTATCAAACAGGATCTATTGAAGAAAAGATAGATACTAAAAATATAGGAAAAGATAAATATATTCAGATATTCAAAGCTTCAAAAAATATTTTAAAGAAAGATAAAGAAGGTTATTTTCCTTATAGAATTGATGGTCTTATTTATCTACCTACTCGATTATCTGTAAAAGGGAACTTGGAAAATGTGAATTCTAAAAAGATATCAGGGACATGGAATTACAATTACAAATGGAAAGAAGCTAAAGAAAATACAATTGATTTTCAAATAAAAGTTAAGAAAGATATTAAAAAAGGGGAAATAAAAGAAATTGTAAAAAACTATGTTGATAAAAAAAATGGAAAGCGGAATCTTGGAGAATACAAAAGTGTTGAATTATATGTAGGTTATAAAGAGATAGATGATGAAAATATTGATTATTGTTTCAAGATAATGGATACTTTTGTAAGGTCTAATGATACAATTCAAAAATTTAATATTAATTCTGTAGATGATGAAAAATACAATGAAACAAATATCCCACTCGTCAATGGTAAGATGTTATGTGATAATTTTGAAAAAACAGAAATAAAAGATGGGGATCTCGTAGAAATGCGCTTTAATCCAGATGCTATAAATGGAATGTATTGGGAACCAATACGCTTAAGAAAAGATAAACTTAAACCTCAATACTTCTTATCTGCGAATAATATATGGAATACAATAAAAGAACCTATTACAGAAGAAATGATAACAGGTAATGATTTAATGAAAGGTAAAAATCCTTTATTAGAAAAGGGATTATATTACATAGATCGGGATGAAGATTTACTTGTTGATTCTTTACCACTTAGAAAGTTTCATAATTATATAAAATCAAGATTGATTTCTGGTGTATGTTCATCCATACGAGGAAAAGTAAAAATCATGGATCTTTCAATAGGAAGAGGAGGTGATATAGGTAAATATTTAGAAACCCATAATGTTAACTTCTTATATGGAATAGATATATCTACCAATGTAAATGAAGCATGTAAAAGGTTTTATATGACTCATAATAAAGAATGTAAACCTCTTATAATAAGAGGAGATACTAGTAAAAATATACAAAATCTAGAATTTACAGACATTGATGGGATAACTCCAAGTCAAAAAGAACATAGTGAAATAATGACAAATATAATATATGGTAAAGAAACACCTATACCTAAAAAATATTTCGATATAAGACAACGTTATTTTGGGATAGGAGCAGATGGTTTTGATATTATTAGTTCTCAATTTTCAATGCATTACTATTTTGAAAATAAAAGAACATTTCAAGGATTTATAAGAAATCTTAAAGAAAATGTAAAGAAAGGTGGTTATTTTATAGGAACATGTTATGATGGCACTAAAATATTTAATTATTTTAAGAAAATAGAAGATGAAAGAGAAGCACAGAGAAAGGTAGACGAAGAAGAAAAAAGCGATGAAAGTCAAAACACAGACGATGAAAGCGAAGAAATAGATGAAATAGATGAAATAGATGAAATAGATGAAACTCCTCGTATGATGTTTAAAGATGTAAAAGGAAATATAGTTTATAAAGTTGAGAAAAAATATGATATTGATAATTTTGATTATAATGAAGAAGATGATAGAAATATGTTTGGTCAAGTTATAGATGTTTATATGGATTCAATTGGTCAAGTAATTCCAGAATATCTGGTTAACTTTGAATTCTTTGTAAAGATTATGGATGAAAATGGTTTTAAACCAGTAGTTCCCACAAATGTAAATAAACGTTATTCAAGTATATTCAGAAAAGATAACTTTAATTCTCAAAATATAGGGAGCTTTAAAAATATAATTGATAAGATTCCAGAAATTGAAAAGACCGATCCAGATTTAAATGAACATTATTCACCTGCAAATAATATGATTGGTAGTTATGCATTGAAACATCCGATGTATACATTGAGTTCTCTAAATAATTACTTTGTATTTCAGAAAAGAGATTAAATAACTACTTAAAATAAAGAAAGGTTTTAAATGTATGAAAAACTATATAATAAATAGTAATCACATTAAAACATTTAATTTAATAGATGATTTTGAAGAAATTATTTATCCTAAAAAAAATGAATTAATGAAAATTAAATGTGAAATTGATAAGATACCACCTAGAAAATGGGAATTATCAAAAAAAAGCATTAATGAATATGAATATATATATACTTCATCTAGAAAAAACAGAAACATATGTTGTATATTACCAGTAAGTCGCTCTTATTTTAAACTTTATGAAATATTAAAAGACATAATTAAAATAAATAATGAAGGTGTTGCTGGTTGTATAGCAGAAGGTCCAGGGGGGTTTATTCACTGTATAAATGATATTACTAATATGGACGTTTATGGTATAACACTTATTTCTAAAACAGATAAAAACATACCTTATTGGAATCAACAAATAATAAATAACAAAATGAATAAATTATCTTTCGGAAAAGATGATACTGGTGATATTTATAAACTTGAAAATACAGAAGAATTTATATCCTCTTTTGATGGTCATTTATGTGATATTGTAACAGCAGATGGTGGTTTTGATTATTCTGGTAATTATAATTCTCAAGAAAAAGATTCTTATAAACTACTTTTTTCAGAAATTTATATAGCACTCAATATACAAAAAAAAGGTGGATCATTTATAATTAAATTTTTTGATTTATTTAATTATAAAACTATACAACTTATATACATACTCTTTATTTGTTATCAAAAGATAAATATTTTTAAACCTATTACAAGTCGTTTATCTAATTCTGAGAAGTATATAGTTTGCGATGGATTTTTAGGTTGTAATATGGATATTATTAAAACAATGAAAAAAAATTATGAAAAAAGTGAAATGATAATTCAAGTTCCAGAAACATTTATAAAAGAAATTTTAGAGTATAATGATAAATTTATAACATTACAAATAAAAACAATAAGTGATATATTATCTAAAACAATGGAAGAATGTAATAATGTCCCTACTAAAAATCAAATAACGAAAGCAAAAGAATGGTGTTCTAAATATGGTTTACCAATAAATAGTAATTGTATTTATAAAGCATAATTTTGTTTTAAATTCATTATATTTTGTGGTATAGAGTCTCTATTATATCCTTCTGTTTCTTTTTCCCCATATTCCCAAACATTATATGTATTTCCATTAAAAGAGTATACTTTTTTGGATAAAACATTTGTATTTATATTCTTATCATCACCAATACTTAATAACAATGGATTTTTTTCGGGATCTTCGATTAACCGAGGTGGTATTATCTGAAGTTTATTATTAAACTCACAATTTAATTCACCATTTGACATAAAACATTTTTCAGGAATCATATCTTTTGATTTATATGATGTAATATCTACAAATTCTTTTTTAGTGTTGAAAAACGCACCTGTATCTGTTTTTTCATCTTTTATATCTGATGTATAATATTTAGGATTTTTTGATACATTATCATCAGTCCATGCTTTTTCATAATCAGAATCAATTGATTTTTCTTCACAAGTAACATTAGGATCAGATGGTTCCATATGATCTTTTAAGACAACTTTAACTTCTCCAATATAGTATCTATTAAATAAATAGATAGCTAAAATTATCAAAATAATATATAAGTATATTTTATTCATCTATATATTATATAATAATAAATTAATTTAACTAATGACCATTTTGCCCATACCTTAGACAACCTGGATTTTCAAGAATAGAACATTCTAAATCAGTACAAATATCAATATTACCATTATCAACCATACATGTGTTACAACCGTTAAACCAAATTATACAGTCTGAAGGAATATCTGATTCATCAATTTGAGGAGATAATAAATCAAACCTTAAACTTCTTTCATTCCATGTTCGTTCAACCATAGGTCCAGTAATTATATTTGTTTTCCCTTGTATATTTAAAACTACAGAAGGATTTGAATTTTGTCTTACTGTGATTTGTCCCAATATGTATTCATTTCCGGGAATAATTATTTCACTAGGATCCATTAAAAATATTGCCCCATCTGTTATATCCATACTTTTTTCTTCATCCCAATTTTTGAAATCAATCCCAATAGAAGAAAGTTTATTGTTTATATCGCCATTTGTTAAACCTATTGTTAACCACGAATCAAAAGCGGTGTCGGGATATGTAGATATAAAAAAAGGATTTACACCACCTATATTACTACCATAATTAACAGAACTTTGATATGCGGGGGGTAAATGTAATGGTTCACCTTCGCCATTTCCATATACTGCATAAATATTTTTAATGTTTGTTTTATCCTTAATAATTACGGATAATCTAAATGTTGTATATCCCTCTATACCTTCACCATTACATGTAGTTATTTCTGTTAATTTAGGACATACATAATTATAATTTTCACAAGATGGTTGTTCTAATGGACAATTGTTTGTAGATAAAATCCCTTGAATTAAATTTAGTATGGCAAATAATAAAAGTCTCATTTATGTTATTAAATATTTTTTTATCTTTAAACAATTAGATAAATGTTTTACACTCTCATTAATATTGAAATAAGATAATTTGCCAAATCTACAGTTTTATTAACATCATTTACATTTTGACACAATAAAGGATTTATTTCTACCATATCTATTGATTTTATATTTTTATATTTTGATAAAGTTTTTGCTATACATATTGACTCATTTATAGATAAACCATCATTTACCTTCGTTCCAGTACACGGAGCATATAATGGGTCTATTGAATCTATATCCCACGAAATATGAATATTATCTATTTCTGAAAAATATAATAATATTTCATCCATAACAGATTCTATTGTTTTATGTTTTATGTCTTCAATACTGTAATTTTTAATATTTAAATCATTTATAAATTCTAATTCATCTTCATCTATACTTCTTAAACCAATATAAATTAAATTTCGTGGTTTTAGTTTAGTTATATCATTCATCCATTCGAAACCCTTTACAGATTTACTATCCGATAAACCGAGTAAAAATGATAGAGGCATTCCGTGCATGTTCATACTCCTTGAAGATAAAGGAGTATTTATATCAGCATGAGCATCAATCCATATTATACCAATATTATCATCAATAGTTACAGCTGAAGATATACTCCCACAAACAATAGAATGGTCTCCCCCAATTAAAATAGGAATTTTATTATTATTGTATTTATTAAGCATTTGTAAATGTAAATTATAGCAAGCATTCCCTATTATAAAAGCATTTTTAATTACAGAACCAATTGAATTATAGCAAATTTGTTCATTTTCTAAACATTTACTATTAATAATTTCAAACGATACATCATAACCTTTACTTAATTTTTGTAATAAACCCCTATCTCTGGCTAATATAGGGACATTTTCAAA
>Ga0222714_10003327_pt1 | contig 16472 bp, 15 predicted proteins | sample C33_3DmetaG_FD_165048 | JGI IMG/M metagenome (GOLD analysis project Ga0222714, IMG submission 165048) | Estuarine water microbial communities from San Francisco Bay, California, United States - C33_3D | ecosystem: Environmental > Aquatic > Marine > Unclassified | place: USA: California...
GCCGGAAGCATCCATGCCCAGTATGCGGGCAAAGCGTGCGACTGTGCCGTGCAGATCGGCCTTCATGTCGGCATAATGAAAGATGTGGAAATTCGGCAGGTGGTCCCACTTCTTGAACGACTTGAATTGATAGACGATGGAATGCAGGTCGATCGCGTCGTTCGCTCCGTCATAGAGCTCGTCCTCGAGGAACATCCGAAACGCCTCGCGCGGGTCGTCCGGATACCGCCGGCGCACGATATCGGTTTCCATATGACTTGCGTGCACGCGCATCGAATAATGAACATCAATGGGATGGCGATAGACGGCGATATAGGTGCAGCGCGGATCGTAGGGCACCCCGTCAAACGGGGTATGGCTCTTGATGCAGCGTCGAAAATCCTGCTTGTCGTAGGCCTCCATATTGCCGACCGGATCATCGAGCGCGCAGTCGAGCCAAGTCGACACCTGGCCCATCTCACGTGGGTCGAGGGGCCGTCCAGCGATCAGGCTGGTGATGATGATCTGGCTCCACGTCGTGCCGCATTTGGGCGGGGTGATCACGAGAACGTCGTCGTCGCGAAGTTGAAAATGGTCCCAAATGCCGGTCGTCGTCAGCGGGCCTTCGTAATGGGCGGTCCGTTGTGGCAAATTCATTGGCGGTCCTCAAATTCCATACTCAAATATCGGCCCGGCTAGGGCTTGGCCTTGGCCCCCCAAAGAAGCCACGCAACCTCGTCTTCTGGCAAAAGCTCGTTCATCCGCGCGTCGAAGGCCGCGATCTCGGCATCGGTCAGTCGGCCAACCCATTTGTTCGAAGTGCCGCTTTGAAAGAATTCCTCGGGCTTGAGGAATATGCCGCCGGTCGATTTCTTGGCGTCCTCGATGGCCTTGGCCTTCACCGAGGCAAAGGTTGACCCGTTGATCACCTCGTCCATGAGCGGATCGTCGCGGTCATAGCCCATGCACCCCGCAATCCTCCGCACCTGACCGTCGAGATCGGCCGTCAGGTCGGCGTAATGAAGAAGGTGGATGTTGGGCAGATGGGCCCACGTCTTTAAGGTCTTGTAGTGGTGGACAATCGAATGCAGGTCCAACGCGTCGGTGGCCCCGTGATACAACTCATCCTCAAGGAACATCCGGAAGGCTTCGTGGATGTCCTCGGGATAGCGCGCGGTCAGCAGATCGAGCGTCATGTTCTCTTGATGTTTCCGCATCGAGAAATGCACGTCGATCGGATGGCGGTAGACGGCAAAGTAGGTGCAGCGCGGATCATAGGTGATGCCGTCCAAGGGCGAGTGGCTCTTTATGCATCGCCGTTCCGTCTGGGCGTCAAGAAAGGCTGCCCGTTCGTCCCTGTCGCGAAACCCGGCATCGAGCCAGGTCGAGTATTCATCCATCTCGTCGCCGCTCAGCGAGCGACCGTGGATGATGATTGTGACGATGATCTGGGTCCATGTGGTGCCGCATTTCGGCGGCGTCACCACCAGAATATCGCCGGTGCGCAGGGCAAAACGTTCCCAGATCGTCGTGTTGTTGATTGGGCCTTCATAGACGACTGACCGCTTGGGCAAATCCTGAGACATTCGGCATTCCCTCGAACTCAATGGCCAAGCCTAGCACGAGAAATCAGAATTTCGAGTCTCACTCGCCATGTTTGAGAAGCCGTTGCTTCTGGCGGCCCCAGTCGCGTTTCGCGTCGCTGGCGCGTTTGTCGTGGTTCTTCTTACCCTTTGCGACACCGATCTTGAGCTTCACCAGGCCACGATCGTTGAAATACATGACCAAAGGCACAAGGGTCATCCCCTCGCGCTGGGTTGCCGACCAGAGCCGCGCCATTTCCTTGCGCGAAACCAGAAGCTTGCGCCGTTGCCGTGGTTCATGGCCCCAGGTCTTGGCCGGATCATAGGGGGCGATATAGGCATTGGTGAGCCACAGCTCGCCGTTCTCGACGCTGGCATAGCTCTCGGCGATGTTGGATTGCCCGGTGCGCAGCGATTTGACCTCGGACCCCATCAGAATGATGCCGACCTCGAGATCGCTCTCGATGGCAAAATCGTATCGGGCACGCCGGTTCTCGGCGATCACCTTGTAATTCTTGTTTTCCGGTTTCTTGGCCATGATCGGGCTGAGATATGCGAGGAAGACGCGCGGGGCAAGCACTCGGCGCTGGCCTTGGCGCGAGGGGGCGTTATTCTCGGCCCAAAGCAGGTGAGGGAAAGATGTTTGTTCAGATCACCATCGGATCGGTCCTGATGATCGCGTCGATCCTGATCGCCGGAGTAAGCTTCTGGGCAATGGAGGTTTTTCTTGTCCGTTTTCGCCCCTACCTCTCGCGCAAACCGCACCGGCCCAAACTTGGGCTGATCCTCGGCGTGGCGGCGATCTGGATACTGGGGCAGATCACGGCAGGGGTCTGGATGTGGGCGGCCGCGCTGATCGGGCTGGGGGTATTCGAGACACTCGAGACATCCGTCTATTTCTCGCTAGTGGCTTTCACGACCCTCGGCTTTGGCGACATTCTCTTGCCTCAGGAATGGCGCCTTCTCGGGGGCATGGCGGCGGCAAACGGGCTTCTCAACATGGGGCTTCTGACGGCCCTCCTGGTCGAAGCGCTGCGGGTTGTCCGCAACAGCCAGCTTGATGCGATCAGGGGGAAATAGTGGCGTCACGTCCTCTTGTTGCGAACCAGTCTGCGCGCCGGATCTTCCTTGGCATGCATAACCTGATCGACGCCCCGACCGGCCCTGGCAAGGGGGCCGACCTGGATGCAGTGATCGGCAACCTCGGCTTTGTTCAACTGGACAGCGTGAACACCGTCGCGCGCGCCCATGACATGATCCTCTGGTCGCGCCGCCAGCAATACCGCCCGCCCGCGCTGGCCCGCCTGCACGACCGCGACAGGCGCCTTTTCGAACATTGGACCCACGATGCCTCGACGATCCCGATCGAGAGCTTTCCCTATTGGCGCCGCCGATTTGACCACAACAAGGAAAGGCTCAAGGCCCGCTGGGAGGACTGGCAAGGCACCGATTTTCACGCAAGGATCGACGAGGTGCTGGCACACATTGATGCCGAGGGCGCCTGCAAGAGCGGCGATCTGGCCGAGGGCGATGGCACGTCATCGGGGGGCTGGTGGGATTGGCATCCTTCGAAGGCCGCTCTCGAATACCTGTGGCACACGGGCGAGATTTCCGTGGCGCGGCGCGAGGGTTTTCAGAAGGTCTATGACCTCACGGACCGGGTAATCCCCGAGAGCCAACGGCAGCAATCGGTTTCGCCCGAAGAGACCATAGATTGGGCCTGCCGGACCGCAATCGAGAGGCTTGGCTTTGCCACAAGCGGCGAGGTGGCGGCCTTCTATGCGCTCGTCACACCCGCCGAGGCGCGGGAATGGTGCGCCGCTGAACTCAGGGCCGGGCGGCTGATCGAGGTGGATGTCGAAGGGGTGGACGGCAAACCCCGCCGCTCGTTCGCCCGTCCTGATTTTCTAAGCGAAACTGCCCCGGACCCTTCAAGCCGCGTTCGCATCCTTTCGCCCTTCGATCCCGCACTGCGCGACCGGGGCCGCGCCGAGCGGCTCTTTGGCTTCAGCTATCGGATCGAGATCTTCGTCCCCGCGCCGAAGCGGGTCTTTGGCTACTATGTCTTTCCGGTGATGGAGGGCGACCGGATGATCGGCCGGATCGACGCCAAAGCCGACCGTGCAGCCGGCATTCTTGACGTCACGGCCTTCTGGCCCGAGCAAGGCGTTCCGATGGGCAAGGGCCGCATCGCGCGATTGACTGCCGAGGTCGAACGGCTCGCAACTTTCGCAGGGCTTGGCGGCATTCGCTATGCCTCCGGCTGGCTGCGGACCTAGATCCGGCGGGCGCGCAGGAGCGCGAAAGTGCCGCTGAACGCAATCACGAGCGCCCCAAGGATGGTGAGAAGGTCGGGTCTTTCGCCGAAAACAAGAACGCCCAGACCCATTCCGAAGAGAAGCCGCGAATAGCGGAACGGCGTCACCGCACCGACCTCGCCCGTCCGCATGGCGAGGGTCAGCATGAAATAGGCGAAAACGCCAAACACCGTTGCCCCGCTGACAAAGGCGAATGCGGGAAGGTCCGGCACAACCGGACCGCCGGTCCAGATCATCAGGATCGCGCCAGCGACCGAAAGCATCGCAAAGCCGCATATGCCAAGCTGCATCGCGCTCAGCTGCGGCGGCGCGGCGCGGGTGGCAAGATCACGCCCGGCGAAGCCGATCATGCCGATCACAGCAAGGATCGACAGCGGGCTGAAGCCCTCAAGCCCCGGCCTCAGGATCATCATCACCCCACCCAATCCGACGAGGATCGCTGTCCAGCGCCGCCAACCGACGCGCTCGCCCAGAAAGATCGCGGCGCCGCCGACCACGACAAGCGGGGTCGCCTGAAGGATCGCGGTTGCAGAAGTCAAAGGGGTCAGGACGAAGGCGAGCGCATAGAATATTCGCCCCGTGACCTCAAACACCGACCGGATCAGGATCGCGCGGCCAAGATAGGCCCTGTCCCAAATCGGGCGGCCTTGGCGGCGGGTGAGGACGGTAAAGCCTGCAAGACCTGCGATGCCAAACATCAAGAGGATTTGCCCAAGGCCGATCGTCTGTGCGGCGGCCTTGAGAAGCATATCCTCAACTGCAAACCCGGCCATTGCGGCAACCATGAAAAGGCTGCCGCGCAGGTTGTCGCTCAGATGGCGAAACTGGCTCAGTTGATCAGGCCGGCGTGGACCATCGCGGCGCGGATGCGGTCCTTGGTCTCGTCCGTCAGGGTGGTCAGGGGCGAGCGGACCTCGTCCGAACACATCCCGAGGAGCGACAGGCCGTATTTCGCACCGGCAACACCGGGCTCGATAAAGATCGCCTCATGCAGCGGCATGAGCCGGTCCTGATAGTCGAGCGCGGTTTTGTAATCGCCCGCGAGGGTTGCTTGCTGAAACTCGGCACAGAGCTTGGGCGCCACGTTGGCTGTCACCGAAATGCAGCCGATACCGCCATGCGCGTTAAAGCCGAGCGCGGTTGCGTCCTCGCCGGAAAGCTGGATGAAATCCGTCCCGCAGGTGATGCGCTGCTTTGGCACGCGGCTGAGATCGCCGGTCGCGTCCTTGACGCCAACGATCATCGGCAGCTTGGCAAGCTCGCCCATCGTCGCGGGGGCCATATCGACGACCGAGCGGCCGGGGATGTTGTAGATGATGATCGGCAGGCCGCACTTGGCGGCCTCTTCATAATGGGCGATGAGGCCGCGCTGGGTCGGCTTGTTGTAATAGGGCGTCACGACAAGCGCGGCGTCGGCGCCGGCCTTCTTGGCGGCGGTGACGAGGCGGACGGTTTCGATGGTGTTGTTCGATCCCGCGCCGGCAATGACCGGGATGCGGCCTGCCGCAACCTTGATGACGGTTTGCACCACAAGATCATGTTCTTCGTGGCTCAGGGTCGGGCTCTCGCCTGTCGTGCCAACCGGCACGAGGCCGTGGCTCCCTTGCTCGACATGCCACTCGACAAGTTTCTTGAGCGTGTCGAGATCCAGCTGGCCGTTCCTGAACGGCGTGACGAGGGCGGGGAGAGACCCTTTGATCATGACGCGCTTCCTTTGGTTGCCGGGCTGACTCGCCCGATGTGAAATCGCGCGGAACCTAGACGGGTTTCCGCCGATTGCCAAGATTCCCATTGCCACGGCCAATGGGGCCGCTACCCTTTGGAAAAACGAGCAGAAAGACAATCATGGGCCTTCGCAGCCTTCTTTTGTGTGCCATCCTTCTCGGGACAGGCGCGGCGCAGCCACTTGTGGCGCAGTCGCTGCCGTCCGCGTTCGAGGCGGCAGCCAAATCGGATTGGCCGGCAGCAAACGCCCAGCTTCCGCAAAGCGATGCACTGACCCAAGACCTGTTGATCTGGACTTGGCTTCGCGCCGAGGAATCGACCGCGCCCTACACGGTCTACCGTGATTTCCTTGCCCGCCGTCCTGATTGGCCTGGCCTTGAGAGGTTGCGCGCGCAAGGCGAACTCGCGATTCCCGTCGGGACACCGGCCAGCGATGTCGTCGCGTTCTTCGCAGGGGCGCAGCCGCAAACCGGCGAAGGGGCGGTCAAGCTGATCAACGCCCATTCGGCACAGGGGGATACCGATGGCGCGGCCAAGATGCTGCGCGAGATCTGGCGCGGCGTTTCGCTGACCGAGGAGGGGCAGGCGGCCTTGCTCGGCGCCTATGGCAGAAGCCTCGCGCCGCATCACACCGAACGCGCCGATGCCGCGCTTTGGGCGGGGCGCACGGGCGATGCGTTGGCGGTGCTCGATCTGGTCCCCGCCCGCGACAAGCCTGCTCTGGCGGCGCGGATCGCGCTGCAGCGTGGGGCGGCGGATGCGGACCGTCTCTATGCCGCTCTTCCCGCCACCGAGCGCGAGACCCCCGGCGTTGCCCTTGCCCGGTTCAACCATCTGACCGCCCGTGGCGATTATACCGAGGCGGCGGCCTTCGTGCTGTCGCGCAATGGATCCGCGGCCGCCCTCGGCCAGCCCGCGCGTTGGGCGGGGAGCCGCAGCACCGTGGCGCGATGGCTGATGCGCGAGGGCGATTATGGCCGCGCCTATGAGGTCGCCCGCCAGCACCAGCTGAGTGCCGCCGACGGCGAAGCCTTCGCTGATCTCGAATGGCTCACTGGTTATATCGCGCTGCGTTTCCTTGCCGATCCGGCCTCGGCCATCGCCCATTTCGACGCGATGGCCCGCGCGGTGAGCGGGCCGATCTCGATGTCGCGTGCTGGCTACTGGCTGGGCCGCGCCCACGAGCGGCGGGGCGATCAGGTCTCTGCTGCTGCGGCTTACGCGGGCGCGGCTCATTTCCAGACAGCCTTCTACGGGCTTCTGGCGGCCGAACGCCTTGGCCTGTCGCTCGATCCCGATTTGGCGGGGCGCGAAGTTTTTCCCGATTGGCGGCAGGCCCCCTTTGTCGGCACTGACACCGCCCGCGCCGCGCTTACGCTTCTGAGCGCAGGCCAGCGCAGCGGCGCGGTGGTATTCTTTCTCCAGCTTGCCCGCCAGCTTGACCGGACCGAGCTTGGCCAGCTCGATCAAATTCTCGCGGCGATGAACGAGCCGTTCTTCCGTCTCCTGGTGGCCAAGACGGCGCTCGATCGCGGCATCCTGATCCCGGCGGCCTATTTCCCCATCCACCCGCTGGCCGAAATGGACCTGCCGGTAAGCCCCGAGCTTGCGCTCTCGGTCGCCCGGCGCGAATCGGAATTCAACGCGACCGTGGGCAGTCCTGTCGGTGCTTTGGGACTGATGCAGGTGATGCCCGGCACGGCCGAGATGGTCGCCCGTGATCTCGGGCTCGACTATGACAAGTGGCGTCTGGTGAACGATTGGGAATACAACGCCACACTCGGCGCCCGCTATCTGGCCGATCTTGAGGAACGCTTCGGGCCTTCGCCGGTCATGATCGCCGCCGGGTACAATGCCGGACCGCGCCGCCCTCTGGAATGGATGGACGCCAGAGGAGATCCGCGGCAAGGGCAGATCGACATTGTTGACTGGATCGAGATGATTCCGTTCAAGGAAACCCGCAACTATGTCCAGCGTGTGACCGAAGCGATTCCGATCTATCGTGCCCGACTGAGTGGGCAGACCGGCACGATCCGCTTTGCCGAGCTTCTGATCGGGGAAAAGCCGCTGATCAGGCCCCGCGCCCGGCCTGCTTCCGAGGGGGCTCCGGCCCCACAACCTGCTTTGCCAACGGCTCCGGGCTCAAGCCCGCGTCCGCAGGCGCGCCCTTGATCAAGCGTGCTTGCGGCGCTCGCGCCACAGGGTGAAAAGGCCGGCGCTGACGACGATGGCCGCGCCGATTGCCACGTTGAGGCGCACGGTCTCGCTGAAAACGAAAATGCCAAGCGCCGAGGCCCAGACAAGCTGAAGATAGGCGAAGGGCTGCACGGCGCTCGCTTCGGCCACCTCGTAACATTTGATCAGCAGGTAATGTGCCGTCGCTCCGGTCACGCACAAGAGCGCCATCCACATCCAGTCATAGGCTGTCATGGGCTCCCAGTGGAAAACACCCACCGCCGTCATCACCACAGCGCCGGAAACGCCTGTCCAGAAAAACGAGGTCGCGGCGCTGTCCTTGCGGGCGGCATATCGGGTCAGAAGGCCGTAGAGCGCAAACATCAGGGCCGACATCATCGGGATGATCGCGACGGGCGAGAAGACGGCAATCCCCGGTTCGAGGATCACGAGAACCCCGATGAACCCCACGCCAATCGCCGCCCAGCGCCGCCAGCCTACGGTCTCGCCCAAGACAGGCCCCGAAAGCGCGGCAACCAAGAGCGGATAGGCGGCAAAGATCGCGTGGCTTTCGACAAGGCCAAGTTTCACGAAGGCCAGCACCATCACGCAGATTTCGGCCGCCAGAAGAACCCCGCGGAAGATCTGGAGAAATGGCTGGGTCGTCGCCGCGGCGGCACGGATCGAGCCCTCCTTGCGGCTTGCCAGCACCATCACGAAGGCGGCAAAGAACCAGTACCGGATCATCACCACCATGAAGACGTTGTAATGGCTGGCAAGGTAGCGGCTGATCCCGTCTTGCATCGCAAAGACAAAGGTCGTGGCGATCATCAGCCAGATGCCAAGGCGGGTATTCGACTGCATCAGGGCTTCCTTGCGCGCGTCATGTGTCTCTTGCGGCCATAGCCCGCGACGCGGGTCACGTCAAAGCCCGCATCAGCCAGCGCCCGGCGGACATGGCCAGCGGCCGTATATGTCGCAGCAGTGCCGCCCGGACCAGTCAGCCGCCCGACTTCGGCCAAGAGGCCCTCGCCCCAAAGCTCGGGGTTCTTGGCGGGGGAAAAGCCGTCAAGGAACCACGCGTCGGCGCCGAAGGTCTGGGCGGGCAGGGTCTGGCGGGCGTCGCCGAGGACGATGGTGAGGGTGGCATCCCGGAAATCATGGGGGCCGGGGCCGGAGGCGAGGGCGCGAGCCAGCTCGTCACGCAGCGCCCCAAGTTCGGGGAAAGCCGCCAGCGCGCGCGCTCGGTCGGCGGCGGCGATCGGGAAGGCTTCGAATGTGGTGAAATGGAAGCGGCCCGGTGTGCCGCTCTGCCGCCACGCGCCCAACGTCACAAGGAAATTGAGGCCGGTGCCAAAGCCAAGTTCGGCAATCTGGAACCCGTCCGCAAACCGCGCCGGCAGGTCGTTGCCCGCCAGAAACACATGCCGCGTTTCCTCGAGCCCATTGTCGAGCGAGAAATAGGGATCGTCGAACCGGCGCGAGACGGGGATCATTTCGTCGCGCCAATCGAGGTCGGGCTGCTGGTCGATCATCGCCTGATGCCTTAGGGTCGGCGCGACTTTGGAGGCGCGGCGCGGCAATGACAACGGCAGATGTGACGATCTATGGGGCGGGGGTTTTCGGCCTTTCGGTCGGCTGGGCCTGTATCCAGCGCGGGGCCAAGGTGCGGGTGATCGATCCGGCGGGCGTGGCCTCGGGATCGTCAGGCGGCCTTGTTGGTGCGCTTGCCCCGCACGTTCCCGAATTGTGGAACGACAAGAAAGAGTTTCAGTTTCAGAGCCTTGTCATGTCGGAAGTGTTTTGGCGAGACGTCGAAGAGGCGGCGGGGTTCAGCACCGGCTATGCAAGGTCCGGCCGCCTTCAGCCAATTTTTGACGAGGCGGCGCTCGATTTCGCCAAGACACGTGCGATCAACGCGGTCGATCTCTGGCGCGGGCAGGCTGAATGGCACATCGTCGAAGCCGCCGATCACGCCCCTTGGGCGCCACGGTCTCCGACCGGATTTCTCGTGTGGGATACGCTCTCGGCCAGCATCCATCCCCGCCACGCCACGACAGCGCTCGCCCGTGCTATCGAAAAGAAGGGTGGCGAGATCGTCGGCGAAGGGCGCGAGGAGGGCGCCATCCTTCACGCGACCGGCTGGCGCGGGCTCATGGAGCTGTCTGAGCGGCTCGGCAAGGTCGTTGGCAATGGCGTCAAGGGGCAGGCGGCGCTTCTGGCCCTCGATGTCCGAGGCAAGCCGCAGCTTTTTGGCGATGGCATCCATCTAGTCCCGCACGAAGACGGAACGCTCGGTGTCGGTTCGACCAGTGAGCGTTTCTTTGACGATCCGACCGAGATTGACCAAGGGCTTGACGATCTCCTCCACCGCGCTGAAGCCGCCTTTCCGTTCCTCGAAGGCGTCCGCGTGCTCGAGCGCTGGGCCGGTGTCCGCCCCCGCGCCATGACCCGCTCGCCCTTGCTCGGCGCGCATCCGCTGCATGAGGGGCAGTTCATCGCCAACGGCGGGTTCAAGATCGGGTTCGGCATGGCGCCCAGGGTTGGCGAGGTGATGGCAGACCTGCTCCTTGAAGGCCGTGACGCGATCCCGGAGGGATTCCGATCCGAGGCCAATCTTTAGGTGGCCGCCGCTTCCATACACAGTCGCCCGTCCGGCCCGCGCACCCATAAACGCCCCGCTTTCCAGCAAAACGTCGCCTCTTCTCCGTCGAAAAGCGGTGCGGTCGCGCGATAGGAAAACTCGCGCATCGGCCGCCCCAAAGCCTCCTCAGCGAGAAGCATCAACATCTGCGCCAGGAGCGGACCGTGCACCACAAGGCCGGGATAGCCTTCGAATTCTTGGGCGTATGGCTTGTCGTAATGGATGCGGTGGCCGTTGAAGGTCAGCGCCGAATACCGGAACAGCGCCGTCGAATCGAAGCTACGCACCAGCGACCGATCTTCGTCGTTGGGCGCGACCGGAGCCACAGGCTGTGCGTCGCCCGGCGTCGGATCCTGCCGATAGACGATGTCCTGCCACTCGGTCAGCGCGAGGCCGCCGCGCTGCAAGATGTCGTGCCGGATCCGCACGAAGGCAAGCGGGCCGGTCTTGCCATCTTTGCGCGTCACGCTATCGACGATTGAACGCCGCTCGGCCTTGACGCCCGCCAGAAGGGCACCGTGAAAGGCCAGCCTGCCCGCCGCCCACATCCGTCGGGGCAAGCCCATGTCGGGGATAAACCCGCCGGTCCAGGGGTGCCCGTCGCGGCCCAACTCTTGTGTCGGGCGAGGATCCCAGAAATACATTTGGTGAAAGAACGGCGGCAAGGGATCACCGCTCCTGATGCTCGATTCGGCGCCAAGCATCGCCTCCATCGCACGTGCACGGGCGGGGTCGAGCGGATCCGAGACGGATTGGGTATGGCTCTGTCGGTCCTGCATGGTCTAGGCCTAGCGCGAAGCGGAAAGGATGAAAATGCCCTCAGTGGATGCCCTCGACCATCTGGTGCTGACCGTGGCCGACATGGGCGCCACCGTCGCTTTCTATGAACGCGCCCTTGGGATGACCGCGGAACACTTCACCGCCGCCGATGGGACGACGCGCACAGCCCTCAAATTCGGCAGCCAAAAGATCAATCTGCATCAGGCGGGGGCCGAGTTCGCGCCGCACGCCCAACGGCCGATCCGAGGCTCGGCAGACTTGTGCTTTCTCTCTGCCGATCCACTGGCGGGGTGGCGGGCGCACCTCGAATCCCTCGGCCTCGCGATCGAAGACGGCCCTATCAAACGCACCGGCGCGACGGGGCCGCTCCTCTCGATCTACCTGCGCGATCCTGATGGAAACCTGATCGAAATATCCAACCAAGCCTGACGCGCGCGCCGTTGCACTTCCCCTTGTGCTGGCACATGGTGACGGCGCGTTGAAGGAGGGTGTTTCGATGCGTCACGGCGGCCAGATTCTTGCCGATCAACTCAAGCTTCACGGCGTGCGCCGGGTCTTTTCCGTGCCGGGCGAGAGCTTTCTCGCAGCGCTTGACGGCCTTTATGAAAGCGGGATCGACAACATCGTCTGCCGCCACGAGGGCGGCGCGGCGATGATGGCCGAAGCCTATGGCAAGATGACAGGCACCCCCGGCATCGCCTTCGTCACCCGCGGCCCCGGCGCGACCAATGCCTCCGCCGGCATCCATATCGCGCGGCAGGATTCGACGCCGATGATCCTCTTCGTCGGCCAGATCGACCGCAGCCACCGCGACCGCGAGGCCTTTCAGGAGATCAACTATCGCGAGGTTTTCGGCGGCCTCGCCAAATGGGCGACCGAGATCGACCAGACCGAGCGCCTGCCCGAATACATCCGCCGCGCCTTTGCCGTGGCCACCTCGGGCCGCCCCGGCCCGGTCGTGCTGGCGCTACCCGAGGATATGCTGAGCGCAATGGCCGATGTGGCCGATGAAGCGCCCGCCCCGCGCCCCTCTGCGCCCGACCGCTCGGGGCAAGCCCGCGCTGCCCTCGAGTGGCTCTCCGAGGCCGAGCGTCCGCTGGTCGTGGTCGGCGGACCGCACTGGTCGCCCGCCGCCGCCGCCGATCTTGCGACCTTCGCCGGACGCGAGAATCTGCCCGTCGCGCTCGCGTTCCGCCGGCAGGACTATCTCGACAACCGCCACCCCTCCTATGCGGGCGACCTTAACGTCGGCATCAACCCCAAACTCGCCAAGCGGATGCGCGAGGCCGACCGGCTTCTCGTCATCGGCTCGCGCCTTGGCGATATCGCGACGCAAGGCTACGCGCTTTTCGACGGTCCCGGCCCGCGTCCGAAGATCGCCCATATACACGCCGATGCAGACGAGATTGGCCGGGTCTTCACCCCCGACCTCTCGGTTGTGAGCGATGGCCCCTCATTCGTCGCGGCCCTCGCTGCGCTGAACAGCGCCAGCAAGGATTGGTCCGACTGGACCGCCGCCGCGCGCGCCGACTATCTCGGTTGGGCCACGCCCTTCCCGAGCCCCGGCGATGTGAAGCAAGAAGAGGTGATCGCCTGGCTCTCGGCCAACCTACCCCAGGATGCAATCGTGACGAACGGCGCCGGCAATTATGCAGCCTGGTTGCACCGCTATTTCACCTACAAGGGCTATGGCACCCAACTCGCCCCGACCTCCGGCTCGATGGGTTATGGCTTCCCCGCCGCGGTTTCCGCCTCATTGGAAAACCCGGAGAAGACGGTGGTCTGCCTTGCAGGCGACGGTTGCTTCCAGATGACCCTGAACGAGATGTCGACTGCCAAGCAATACGGCGCGACGCCGATTGTCGTGGTGGTCAACAACGGCCGCTACGGCACGATCCGGATGCATCAGGAAAAACATTATCCCGGCCGGGTCTCGGGCACGATGCTGCAAAACCCCGATTTCGCCGCCCTTGCCCGCGCCTATGGCGGACATGGCGAGACTGTGCTGAGAACCGAAGAATTTGCGGGTGCCTTCGCCCGCGCCAAGGCATCCAACCTTCCGTCGGTGATCGAGCTTGTCGTCGACGAGCAGGCGCTTGGAACCTCGCTCACCCTTGATGCCGCCCGCGCGGCAGGGGAAGCGGCGAAAAAGCAATAAGGGGGCGCTGCCCCCTCTGCCTTCGGCATTCACCCCCGGAGTATTTGAAGCCAAAAGATTGCCGCTTCTTTTGGCCGAAAACACTCCGGGGGAGTCTCCGTCAGGAGACGGGGGCAGAGCCCCCCTAAAACTCGACGCCGATCTGCGCCTTGATGCCGGACCGGAAGGGGTGCTTGATAAGCTCCATCTCGGTCACAAGGTCGGCGATCTCGATGAGATCGTCATGCGCGTTGCGGCCCGTCAGGACGACATGGGTCATCGGCGGCTTTTCCTCGGCGAGGAATGTCACGACATCGGCGATATCGACATAATCATAGCGGATGGCGATGTTGATCTCGTCGAGGAGGACCATCTTGTTGGCCGGATCGCGGATCAGCTCCTTTGCCTTGGTCCAGGCCGCCTGCGCCATCTCTGTATCGCGGGATTTGTCCTGTGTTTCCCAGGTGAACCCCTCGCCCATGGTGTGGAACTCGCAGATATCGGTGAACTGACGCAAGATCAGATCGCGCTCGCCGGTGCTCATGCCGCCCTTGATGAACTGGACCACCGCGCATTTCATCCCGTGCGCGATGCAGCGGAAGATCATGCCGAAGGCGGCCGAGGATTTGCCCTTGCCCTTGCCGGTATGGACGATGATCAGGCCCTTTTGGTCGGTCTTGGTGGCCATGATCTTGTCGCGGGCGGCTTTCTTCTTGGCCATCTTCTTGGCGTGGCGGTCGTCGTCTTCGGTCATAGCGGCCTCCGGTAGGTGATGGACGTGGGGCGATCATAGCCTGCGTGCGCGGTGCGGGCGACCTCGACGAAGCCCATGGCTTCGAAGGTGCGCTGGTTTTCGACAAGCTCGATGCGGGTCTGCAATTCGAGGGCGGCCATGCCAAGCGGGCGGGCGCGCCGCCCGGCTTGGTTGACGAGCGCTCGGGCATGGCCCTTGCCGCGCTCGGAGGCGGCGACGGCGAGCTTGCCGAGATAGAGGGCATCTGCCTTGGGGGTCAGGACGATGCAGGCGAGGGGTGGCGACCCGATCACCCAGACTTCGCTGTTGGCGAGATCCTCTTTCGTCAGGCGATGCATCGATGAGGGTGGATCGATGCGTCCGTCCATGAAGGCGAAGGCAGCGCGGATCAGCGTCAGCGTCGCAGACAGATCTTCGGACGTGGCGCGGCGAGGGGTCACAGGAGGCCCCCGATCCGGGCGCGGGCCGAGTTGGACTTGGGCTGCCAGAGGCCACGGTCAATCGCTTCTTGCAGGCGCTGGGCGATCTCGCTCAAGGCGGGGAGATTGTGCTCGGCGATGAAATCACGTGTCGCCGCGTCTTCAAGGAAGGCGCTTTCGACCATGTCGAAATGATGCCCGCGCACCGCGCCCGTGGTGGCGGCGAACGCAAAGAGATAATCGACGGTGGCCGCGATCTCGAAGGCGCCCTTGTAGCCGTGGCGCTTGACCCCGTCGATCCACTTGGGGTTCACCACGCGGCTGCGGACCACGCGGGCGATCTCGTCATCCAGAGTGCGGATCACGGGTCGCTCGGGGCGGGAATGGTCGTTGTGATAGATCGGGCGATCCTTGCCTTGAAGGCTGGAGACAGCCGCCGCAGCGCCACCTTCGAACTGGTAGTAATCGTCGCTGTCGAGAAGATCGTGTTCGCGGTTGTCCTGATTTTGGACGATGGCTTCGACTTGACCGAGCCGTGCGGCAAAGCCGTCGCGGTCGCGTGTGCCGTCATCCGCCGCGCCATAGCTGTAGCCGCCCCAGTCGAGATAGGCGGCGCCAAGATCGGCCTTGTCCGACCAGATGCGTTCGTCGATCAGCGCCTGAAGGCCTGCGCCATAGGCACCGGGTTTGGAGCCATAGACCCGCGCCTTGGCCTCGCCTCTATTCGCGCGGGCGGCGGCGGGGTTGAGGTCGTCGGGTTCGTCAAGCGCCTGAACCGCGCGGGCGGCGCTGTCGAAAAGCGCGATGAGTTGGGGGAAGGCATCGCGGAAAAAGCCCGAGATACGGAGCGTGACGTCGACCCGTGGGCGGCCGAGGACGCCCTGGGGGAGGATCTCAAAGCCGGTGACGCGGCGGTTGGCGCTGTCCCATTTCGGTTTCACGCCCATCAACGCCAAGGCTTGCGCAATATCGTCGCCGCCGGTGCGCATATTGGCGGTGCCCCAAGCGGTCACCAGCATGGAGCGGGGCCAGTCGCCGTGGTCTTGCAGGTGCTTCTCAATGAGAAGGTTGGCGGACTTCCACCCGAGCGCCCAAGCGGTCGGCGTCGGCACCGCGCGGCTGTCGACCGAATAGAAGTTGCGCCCCGTGGGCAAGACGTCGAGCCGCCCGCGTGTTGGCGCGCCGGATGCGCCAGGGCGGACGGCGCGGCCATCAAGGCCGGACAGCAGGCCCATGCCCTCTTCGGGCCCGCAGGCGGCAACGGTGGGCAGCACGCGCTCGCGCAATTCGGAAAGAACGGCGGCCGAGGCGGGGCCGGGGGCCTCGGCGCCATCGACGAGTCGCTGGGCGAGAATTTCCAGCCGCTCGACCGTATCGCCAGCGGTGCGCCATGGGCTGTCGCCCGTCATCGTCTCGGGCTTTGGCCCATCCCAATTCGCGCCGAGATCGGCGGAAAGGGGATCAAAGCCAAGGCCAAGGTCGTCGGCCAGTGCGCGAAGGAGCGAGGCATTGCGGCCCTTCCCGTCGCCGCGCGGCACGCGCGTCAGAGCGATGGCCAGGTCGCGGGCAAGCATGCCTTCGGGAGATTGGCCGAAGACATGCAGGCCGTCGCGAATCTGCGCCTCTTTGAGCTCGCAGAGGTAGGCATCTAGCTTGGCCAGATCGCCCTCTGTCTCGCCGGCGAAGCCTGCGTCGACGGCAAGTCCGGTTACATCTGCGAGCGAGAGGATTTCTCGGCGCAGGTGGTCGATACGGCGAGGATCGACACCGGCGGCCTCGTAATATTCATCCACCAGCGCCTCGAGATCGCGCAAGGGGCCATAGCTTTCGGCGCGGGTTAGCGGCGGGGTCAGGTGGTCGATAATCACCGCCTGCGCGCGGCGCTTGGCCTGCGTGCCCTCGCCCGGATCGTTGACGATGAAGGGATAAAGATGCGGCAACGGCCCAAGGATCGCTTC
>Ga0222714_10003328_pt1 | contig 16472 bp, 12 predicted proteins | sample C33_3DmetaG_FD_165048 | JGI IMG/M metagenome (GOLD analysis project Ga0222714, IMG submission 165048) | Estuarine water microbial communities from San Francisco Bay, California, United States - C33_3D | ecosystem: Environmental > Aquatic > Marine > Unclassified | place: USA: California...
CAAGTGTAGAGATTGATTAAGCAAGGAATGTGAAAAAGTATTCCAAGTAATTGAGGCATAAGGATACCGGTTGCTTTTGATAAGCTGAGCAGGTATTTTTTCTAGCCTTATTTGGACGGGCAGACTTATTCTCTCAGAGCTTCTCATCTCCAATACATACAGCCTATAAAAAAGAAGCTTAAGGAAGTCCAGAATGACTGAAACAAGTGTTGATGGAGGTGTAGACAGGTCAACTTACCTCTTCTTAATCATTTTATTTATTGGCAGCGGTGCTTCTGCGCTAATCTATGAATTAGTCTGGTATCAATTAATTGGATTAGTAATTGGCGTTTCTTCAATATCCCTTGGTATTTTATTAGCCGTTTTTATGGGCGGCATGTGCTTGGGCAGTCTGTTGCTGCCCAGGTGGATTTCATCTGAGCTGCATCCTTTAAAAATATATGCATTACTGGAGATTGGCATCGCCATATTTGGCATTATTTTGCTTTATGGCATGCCCTTGCTGCGTAATCTCTATTTTGGGTCGGCTGCCGAAGGTGTGCTGGATTATCTTTTACGTGGTCTGTTTGCCGGTATATGCTTGCTACCACCAACGATATTAATGGGAGCAACCTTACCGGCTATAGCGCGTTGGGTTAAATCTAACCCAAATGGGGTGTCCTGGTTGGGCTTGTTTTATGGTGGGAATATCGCTGGTGCTGTTTTGGGCACTATGTTGGCCGGATTTTTTTTACTCCGCATATACGATATTGAAATAGCTACCTATGTGGCAGTGGCTTTCAATCTTTTGGTGGCTATTACTGCGCTGTTAATAAGTCGCCAGGTAGCTTATAAGAAAGGTCTTGGTAAAGAACACTTTTATATTATCAAAGCTGCCTGGCCCATTTATGTCGCTGTTATGTTATCTGGAGCAACTGCTTTAGCTGCAGAAGTGCTCTGGACACGTCATTTATCCTTATTTATTGGTGCCACAGTTTACGGTTTTGCGCTTATTCTCTCAGTTTTCCTTATAGGCTTGGGTTTGGGTAGTGCCTTTGGATCAAAGCTGGCTTTGCATCTAAAGCATCCGAAGATGGCTTTAGCTGTCTGTCAGTTGTCGCTTTGTGTTTTGATGGCCTGGGCAGTGTATCTGGTTACCCAGAACTTACCTTATTGGTTTGTCGATATCGATGGTAGTCAGCCCTGGCAGCGTCTACAGCTTGATTTTTGGCGGTGCATGATAGCGATGTTTCCCGCTGCAGTATTGTGGGGGGCGAGTTTTCCCCTGGCCTTGGCATCGGTTGCTTCTGAAGAAAAAGATAGTGCAAGCCTGGTTGGTGGTATATATGCCGCAAACACTTTCGGCGCCATTATTGGTTCTTTAGCCGGAGGCTTTATTCTGGTGCCCTGGGTTGGAAGCCAGTTGACTCAGCAACTTATTATTTTGGTTTCTGCCGTGTCAGCCTTGGTGCTTCTTAATTTTGGCGTAGAATGCTTAAAATCTTCCAGCCAAAATATCTTGAACAGCGCCGCGGTTCTCGTTGTGGCGTTTATTTCAGTGCTTAGTGTTCCTCCCGTTTTAGAAGAAGTTATTGCTTATGGGCGTTATTTGCCGGTTTTTGGCCGTGGTGTGAATGTGATTTATGCCGGAGAAGGCCTCACAGCGTCAATTGCGGTTACCCAAGAAGGCGATGGCATATTAAATTATCACAACTCAGGCAAGATTCAGGCCTCAAGCTACCCCCAGGATATGCGTTTGCAACGCATGCTGGGGCATTTGACTACCCTGATCCCGGAAAAGCAGGACAATTTTCTAGTCATTGGCTTGGGAGCGGGTGTGACAGCAGGGGCTGTAGCTATAGATCCAAATGCTGGCAAGGTGACAATAGCGGAGCTAGAACCCTTGGTGCCGGATGTTATTTCAAGGTATTTCAGTGATTTCAATTTCGATGTTGTTAATAATCCTGTTGTTGATATCCACATAGATGATGGTCGGCACTTCCTACAAACCACAGAATTAACTTTTGATGGCATTACCTCTGATCCACTTGATCCCTGGGTAAAAGGAGCGGCGGCACTTTACACAGAAGAGTTCTGGAGCCTGGCCAAATCAAAGCTAAATCCGGGCGGCGTTGTGACGGTATTTGTTCAGCTTTATGAAAGCACTGAGGAAGCAGTAAAAAGCGAAATTGGCACCTTTATGAAAGTTTTCCCAAATGGTGCGGTGTTCTCCAATACTCAAAATGGAGCGGGTTACGATCTGGTTTTGGTGGGTCTAGCCGATGATGATCGTATTGATGTTAGTCGCATGATAGCCCGTTTTGAGCATCCACGTTATGCACAGGTAAGAGCCTCACTGGCTGAAGTAAGATTGCAAAATATCACCGACCTACTCAGTACCTTTGCTGGTCAGCCTGGAGATTTATCACACTGGCTGGAAGGTGCACAAATCAATATCGATAAGAATATGAGATTACAATACCTTGCAGGCATGGGGCTTAATCTCTATGAAAATATCAGTATTTATAACAGCATGTTAGAGCAAGGTATTTCCTATCCTGAGAATTTATTTGTTGGCGACGAAGCCACGCTGCAAGAGCTTGAAGGCAAAATTACTCGCCGTCAGGGTAGATTTTAGCAATGCTTGAGCTGACTTAAGAAAAACCATATTTTTTGCATAAGCTAACGATAGAATAATGCTAGTATCGCCCACTTCTAAGTATAAGGGGCTGCAAAGCCTGGTTTATCGAGGGTGTCTTTCGTTTTAATGAAGCATTAGCGAAGTAGATACAGATAAAGTTGAATTAAATAAAACGAGGTTAGACATGAACATCAAGAAAATCAGTTATCTATTGGCCCTTCCTTTGTTAATGCTGGGTTTACACTCGACATACGCCCAGCCAATTATGATCCCCGGGTTTATGGGAATTGAAAGCTCCTATATGGATGCACCAGCGGGTTCCGACTCAAGTAATGCTTATTTTACTATTACAAATTTTCATTATGAGCCTATTGTATTGTTAAGTGCTTCAGCTGATGTTTTTGCTAATGCGACTTTTCTTGGACCAAATGATGATGAGCTGGAGCAAGTTGTCATTCAGCCTGAGGGACGTTTAGTGATGAGCCCAGATGGCGTGCATTTACGTTTAAGAGATGTCGCTACTATTACTGAAAATGAGTCCCAGCAAATTACCTTGCTAGTGCGCCGCGGACTGGAAGCTGAAGAAGAAATAGAGGGAACCACAGGTTTTGGTGGTTTATCTGGATCACGTACTCGGGAAGCGGGCATTCCAAATGAAAAAGAGTATGTGGTTAACGTGCCAGTTAAATATTAATACTTTATAATTCTAAGCTGTTTTTTTTAAATCACTATTGTAAATAACTGATAAAATGAACTGATAAAAACCTTAGAGGGGTATATTGTTCTATTGAATTAAAAGAGGTGAGAAATGTACTCAAGCATAAAGAGAATTAATCGTACTATTATCCTACTTATGACGCTGATGTTTCTTCAGACAACCGTTCAAGCTCAGCCAATCTTGGTGCCTGGATTTATGGGTATTGAAAGCTCTTATATGGATGCCCCAGCGGCGGGCTCCGATTCAAGCAATGCCTATTTCACCATATCAAATCTGCATTATGAACCTATCGTATTGTTGAGCGCTACGGGCGAAGCTTTTGGAAATGCTACTTTCATTGATCCAGATGGTAATGAACTGGAACAAGTTGTGATTCGACCTGGAGGCCGATTGGTGATGGGTCCAAATAATGTACATCTTCGACTTGGTGAGCTTGAAGCTGAAGCTGTTGATGAAGGCTCTCAGGATATTACTTTGCTTGTTCGTCGTGGACTGGAGCCAGAGGAAGCTGTCGAAGCGATTGAGGAATTAGGGGTCATGTCCGGAGTTCGTAGCCGAGAAGCCGGTATTCCAAATGAAAAAAAATACGTGGTTCACGTCATGGTTAGAGATTAAAAGCGAACTAAATATTTAGTTTTCCAGCGTGGGCTTAAGTCATGGTAAGGATGGATTAAACTTTAGGATTAAAGCCCAGCAGGGTAGTAGACTGTTTAAAAAGCATTAAAATAGTCATCAATAACCAGACAAGAAAGCCTTTAAAGTAAGTACTTTGAAGGCTTTTTTTATATTTTAGAAATGCCATCGTCAACTTAATCGATTGATTTATTTAATTTTAAGAGTAATCTACTTTTGCAAGAATAAGTTAATCGTTAAAGTAAGTAATTATAAGTATTATCTATAAAATTTTGTTTATATAAGAGAGTAGGGGTGAGGAATGTACACAGTTATAAAAAATATTAAACGTTCTATTATTATACTTCTGGCAATGGTGTTTGTTCAGACAGCTGCACATGCCCAACCAGTTATGATTCCTGGTTTTATGGGTATTGAAAGCTCATATATGCATGCGCCAGAGGCAAGCTCAGATTCAGCAACGGCTTTTTTTACTATCGCCAATTTACATTATGAACCGATCGTGGTGTTGGGTCTTAGTGGTGACATGTTTGATCATGCTACTTTGGTTGGCTCAAATGGAGCCGAGTTGGACCAAGTGATCATAGAGCCAGGTGATCGTCTTGTCATGTCTGCAAATGATGTGCATTTTCAATTAAGTGGTGTAGATTCTGCCAACCTGGAAGGACACTTCCAGGAGCTTACTTTATTGGTTCGCCGTGGACTAGAGCCATTGGAGGAAGTGGAAGCGCAGCGCAGAGATGCGAATAATGGCCAACGCGGTCGAGATGCAGGTGTTCCTAACGAGCATAAATATGTTGTAAATGTTCCTCTTAGAAATTGAATTTTTGCCTAGCTGAGCTCTTTAAATAATCAATAAACAATAGTAGCAGTAACACCAGTTTTTTTAACTTTACCTTACATAGTTTGATAGTATATAGCCTTTAAAGCAGCAACTTTAAAGGCTCTTTTTTTGTACTTGCTCTCCCCCGAATTGTTAATGTTACTGGCTGTAGTGGCACTCTTTACCGGCTTTGTCAAAGCGGGAATGCCAGCCTTGGGCGGGCTCATATCTGCCGTTGTTGCCTTGGTGTTCAGCCCAAGGGAAGCCTTGGGAATTTGTCTTATTTATTTGTTGGTTGGAGATTGTGTGGCGGTCAGTTTTTACTGGCGGCTGGCTCATCTTAGTGAACTTAAAAAAATGATAATGCCTGTATTTACAGGCATTGTTATTGGTGGAGTAATGCTTAGTTTTCTGGATGATCGAAATCTAGGCCTGGCTATTGGGTTGATGGTTATGTTTCTGGTTTCCTTGGAGCCACTTCGACCGAAGTTGACTGAATTGGCAATCTACTACCCTAAAAGTGTTCGAACGGGTTCTGGTCTTTTTGCAGGCGTTTCTACCACTATTGGTAATGCGGCTGGGCCTATTACCGCCTTATATTTTTTGTTGCTAAAACTGGATAAGAAAACCTTTGTTGGCACCAGCAGTATCTTCTTTATAACAGTCAATACGACCAAGCTTCCAATTTTTTATTATCAGGATTTATTTACAGTCGCTTATTTCCCTTCAATTGCGATAACTGCACCACTGGTTTATGTTGGAGCAATACTTGGCAGAAGTTTTCTTAATTGGGTATCGCAAGTTTGGTTCACTCGTATTATTCTAGCAGGCACAGCGATAGCTGGAATTTGGTTAATTGTTCGTTACTTTCTTTAATACAACTTTTATATAGGAAAATTGGAAAAGCCGGTGATAGATAATGCTTAGAACTATATTTTCTTTAAGCGCCATCTTCTTGAATTTATTTTTAGTATCCTGCGCGGTAAACCCGGTAACAGGGGAGAGTGAGTTTTCACTTTTATCCAGACAGGATGAAATATCAATTGGTAATCAACAGTATGGTCCTTCCCAGCAAAGTCAGGGAGGAGAATACAGAACAGATCCTGAATTAAGTGCGTATGTGAATCAGGTAGGGCAGCGCCTCGCTGCTGTTGGCAGAAGAGATTATGACCTACCTTATGAGTTTGTTGTGTTGAATAATTCGGTACCAAATGCCTGGGCGCTTCCTGGGGGCAAGATTGCGATTAATCGAGGTTTATTGCTTGAGTTAAACAATGAAGCCGAGTTGGCAGCAGTGCTCGGTCATGAGGTTGTGCATGCGGCAGCAAGGCATGGTACAGCAGCCATGGCCAGAGGCAGTTTATTACAGGGAGTCTTGACGGTTGGCGCCATTGCCAGTCAGGACAGTGCCTATTCTGACTATATTGTGGGAGCTGGTCAGTTAGGGGCTCAGCTAATTAGTCAGCGTTATGGTCGTGATGCAGAGCGAGAATCAGACACTTTTGGTATTCGTTATATGCTAGAAGCTGGCTATGATCCACAGGCAGCTGTTAGTTTACAGGAAACTTTTGTACGCCTTTCAGAAGGTCGAGAATCAGGTTGGATCGATGGTTTGTTTGCGAGTCATCCACCTTCCCAGGAGCGTGTGGCTAATAATCAGGCACTGGTAAATGAGTTAATGCCCCTAATTCAAGGGCGGGATCTGGAGCTTGGTGAAGCTCGATATCAACAGGCTATAGCAGGTATTAAAGCCGATCAGGAAGCCTACCAGCTTTTCGCCGAAGCGGAACGAGCGATTGCAGATGATGATTTGGAGATTGCAATGTTGAATTTGGATGAAGCAATTTCCATGGTTCCCAATGAGGCCAGATTTTCAGGATTAAAAGCAGATATCCTGTTGTATCAAAAGCGTTATAGGAAAGCGATTACAATCTATGATGAGGCCATCGACAAAGATAACAGTTATTTTGACTATTATTTAGGCAGAGGAGTAGCTTATGCCAGGCTTGGGAATCAGCGTCTGGCCCAGGTAGATTTGGAACGAAGCGTTGACTTGCTTCCAACAGCAACTGCCATGAATGAATTAGGAAAAATATCACTCAATAACAATGACAGAGCCATAGCTAAACAATATTTTCAGGCCGCTGCCGGAGGGGGTGGTGTCGCTGGCAATGAAGCAGCCTTGGCATTTACACGACTGGATGTTGCAGACTCCCAGGCGCTTATGTTCAGACTCAGGCATATACCCTGCAAGATGGTCGAATACTAGTCAGGGTAACGAATCGTGCGGGGATATCCTTGCAAAACATTAAATTGGAAGTGTCAGCGGTGATTGCGGAGCAACTTGCCCAGCAGCTATTAACTCTTGGGAACCTGGATGTCAACCAGACTATTGATTTGAATTCAGGGTTACGTGTTGCTGAAGGTGTTCAAGTGAACCCAAATCAAATGCGAGTTAGAGTTCTCTCAGCCCAGCCTTGAATAAGACTGATCATAATCAACTTCCATGCGGGTTAATTTACGGTATTTGATTCGCCGGCTTGTCCCATGACAGAGCAATAGATTCTAGAGAGTCAGGGCAATAGGGTAAAGATTGAAAGATGAAAAAGATGAATAAGTCATAAATCAGGCAGAAAAGTCTTTAAGTAATTAGGAAGTTATTAACCTGCAACGAAAAAGTTATTTGTTGATAGGCTAGTTCCATGATGAGGAAACGAAAAAAGCAGATTTGATTACAATAACCAGGTCTGCTTTCTTGGGTCTAGCTTTAAATAGAATAGGTTTTTTTAACGCGGGCGATTCAGATAAGCAATAATATTTTGCAGATCGGCATCACTGATTTCAGTTTTACGTGAAATTGGCATGCCATATAAACCGCCTCTGACGACAGTGCTAATGTAGATTGGTTGAAGATCAATTCTATCTTCTAAAACCGGTGGTAAATCTCCTTTGTATTTCACCATTAGTGCTGAAGTCCCTGGTAAAGCATTTGTGCCCAGACCACCAAAGACTCCACCGGCTACTCTGCCATGGCAAGGTTCACACCACTTATCAAATACGACTTTTCCACTAGCCTCTGCAGGGCTTAGCTCCTGAGCCTCGGCAACACCTATTGATGAGACCAGAAAGAGACATAAAATACTTAATTTATTCATCCTCGGTTATTCCTCATGTTTGCTGGCCATATACCATAGCGCCCAGGTGAAATAATGCCATTAGGGTCAATGGCGTCTTTCAGTTTTTCCTGATACTTCAATAATGCACCTTCGTTGAAACTGTATTTGCTCACAGCGAGCTCCTGGAAAGCAGGATTAGTACGGTAAGTACCCATGCCTATTTCGGCAATTTTATCCAGGCACCGTTCGTATAAGGCCCGTGAAGCTGCGTTTTTTGCGGAATCTCTCCAGGTAGGAATTAATACTGCTACCACAAAAGCTCTCGCATAAAAGGTTATCGGCGTCGAGAAAGGACTTGTTGCTGGTGGAAAGCCCATTTCCTGATAGGCCTCAGCTAATACCCGAGCGGCAGTATGCACACCTTCAGCCGTTCTGGGGGCCATTGTGAACATATCTGCATGCCCGTCGGGTGGATCATTATCATTCATAGGATTTCTGTTGACGATATGAAAAATTTCCAGATTTGGAATACCTAAAAATGCTTTATCCGGTAACGCAGGAATATCATCATCAGGAATGGGTAAATTGTGCAAGTCTTCTTCTTCAAAAGCTGCACCTGCAATTTTATCGCTGAATCGACGCTGTATCGCTGTCCAGGTTCCTTGTATGATTTCTTGCGGACCATATAAGTGAAATGAAACAGACCAGGCGGGTTTGTTTTGGGCTGTGACAAATGCTTCCAGTTGTTCAGGGTTTGGCCAGCCGTTTTGCATAAGCTCTCCAAGAGGAGTCGGATCAAACAATCCTCCACCAGCCGGGCTGTTATAGAATGGCATACCAATCAGATATGAATCTTCGAGATAGTTGACTTCGTCTATCAAGGATTGAAGATCCTGATAACGAGGAACGGTCACTGTGACATTCTTGAAGGCTTCAGGCATAGGCATCAGTTTGACACCCATTTTAGTGACAATGCCAAAATTGGATTGGGCAAATAGCCCATCAATAGAGGGGCCTGCTCCATAATGAAAATCCTGCCAGGCATCAGAACCGGGAATAGCACCAGCACCTGTACGGATCAATTCACCTTCAGCGCTTACTATTTCCAGGCCAATATGTGAACCAAAATGGTCTCGATAAGGGCCAAAGGTATAACCAACACCATGGTCAAGGCTATTACCCATCGGACTGCCCCAACCGGGATCAGGGACGTCCAGCATAACCTGGAGATCATGCTCACGAATGTATTTGAACAAATCAAAATAGGAAACGCCAGGCTCTACCAAAGCATAATTTCTTTTGTCATCAACCTCGATGATGCGATTCATGCGCTTCAGATCCAGAACCACACTCCCCGTTAAGGTGGGTGCGGCGCCACCATAAGTCAGATTTCGGCCAGTGGAGATTGGATAGAGTGGAATCTTGTAACGATTAGCGATACGGACAATTTCCTGGACTTCTTCTACGCTGTCAGGTGCAACCGCTGCAGAAGCGATTCGTTCTTCTTCTTCGCCCCATAATGGAGAATAGGAATCGCGGTAAAGAGCGACATCAGCATCTGAGCTGAATACCCAGTCTGCGCCAACGACAGATTCGAACTCGGCAAGAGCTCTATTAAATTCTGCCTGGCTTGTATTTGGAGGTAGTGCCATGTTTTTTTTCCTCTATGTTCTTTTAAATATATCTTTTAAGGGCTTTATGTATTCTCTATTTAATTTTTAACTGATCATCCAGGTGACCAAGGCTGTCTTATTTGCTGGTGCGTTGGGGCCGGTCAACTTTTGTGCTGAAAGATCAGCAGTCAGATCATTCAAAAATAGCCCGGATAGTTCAGCTAATTTGCTGCCAAAGCCTGATTTATGTCCCAGTTTAACCAGAGATGAATTTATCATTGGAGAGCCATTGATTTGATGTTCAACCTTCCCGAGTTGATCAATCAAATGATCAATTCGCAAACTGACTTTCATGCCAACATCACGCGCCAGTTCCTCCAAACAAAATAGATCCAGACGAGTGGTAAGACCCATTAAAGGTGTACATGATGTGATTAATTGATTTCGCAACTGGCCATACCAGAGCTTGCTGAGGTCTCCCTCAATATCCATTATTGAAGAAGCTGATGATTGAATGGTATTTGCAAAACCCACGCTCTCTGAATAGACACTATCGTAAATTGCATGAAAAGGGGTTGCTGAGGAGGTATTGGTGGCAGCAAGCGTATGTGCTGGTAAATTTACCAAGCTGGCCAGAGCGCCTGCTCCACCAAGTTTCAGGGTTGTTCTGCGGTTAATCATATTGAATACTCAACTCTTTGCTTGAAAACTCTCTAGCCCTTCACTATACAATAGAAGTCTTCAGGATTGAAGCTAGGAAGGTGAAAATCGAACTATAATTCAGTACTAAGCCAGAAGAGTATGCTGAAAATATGAGATCGGTTTAATGCAGCAAAAAACTTTTACTCGAAGAGTATCAAGTTAATTAAATTTTATCCTGCAAAAGGGTTACATGACATTTCTTAATGCATTCAGCTTCGATTGATAAAGATCTTTGGTTGATGCGTCGATGACATTATTTAAAGCCATATTGAAAGCTCTTTCTGCGCGACCAAATTGGCCTAACTGATAGTAACTAATTGCAATTCCTAAATAGGCTTCATGCAAGTACGGTGCAATATCCAAAGCTCGGCTGTAATTAGGTCGGGGTACCCCATGGCTGATGCAGGCAGGTACGGCTAATGCACATGTGATGATTCCAATTAATGGTACTGAGCTATCTAACTAAGCATTCTTAACTAAAACCTTTGCGTAAGGCCAAACTGTAATTGAGTTTTATCAGTGGTTTTGGTGTTCTGGTGCATTAGACCGAACTGGAATCTTAAGTTTTCCGTCATGCTATAGCCCAACGCTGTAAAGAAGCGGTTCCTGTCAAAGTGATCAACTCTTCGGCCAGCACCAATATCCCGTTCGCCATTAATAAATAACTCATTATAAAAAGATAGATAAATTGCGCCTTTGCTCAGGTTATCCTGATTTAACGGAATATCCAGAAATAAGTTGTAGCGGAAACGGGTTCTGAAATCCTGGTTTTCTACCCATCGTTGTTCGAATCGCAGGCGATGTCTCAGGAAAAATTTAGTGCCAAGCACCTGTGGAATTAGCAGCTCTTGATAAATCCTGTTTTCATGCACCGTATCATCGCTATTCCCAAATTGGCCGCTGGTGATGCTCGCATAACCCAGCGTATATAAAAGATTGCTTTGGTCGGGCGAGTAAGTTGCGCCACCTCTGATCAGAAGTTGCTCCAGGTCGCCGCCGAGATCCCAGTTTCGATGTTGAACATCCCCTTGTAAACCGAAATTAGAATCTTCAAAGCGGGTATTCCAGAAATACATGTACCAGGCCCCTAACTGATCTTCATCAATTTGAGAGACTGCATTATTACTAATGATACCCGCTGTCAGTGATATGCTGATAAAGAGTATTTTTTTAAACGTAGGGAAGTAAGCGCTCAAATTTGCTCCTTTAAATTTTTAACTGTAAAAATGGTTTTTTAAATAAAAAGAATAACAATAATTCTTAAAATAATTTTGTATTTTGATTGGGCTATCACGACCACGTGATTGTTTAATATTCATGAAAAAAATATACCTTTTTTAGTAAAAGGATTTTCCTTTCACGCTAATGGAATTTAACTGACTAAACCTTATTTAAAGCTTACAAGGGAATTATGTGGACCTACAAAGATCGTTTTACAGTAGATTTTTTTCGATAGTCTAAAAGCCAGGAGTTAATTCCTTAAGCAATATTCACTGTTTGACATAAATTCTATAAATAAAAAAACATTATGAATCCTGTCGCAAATAAGCTGTTGGAACTGTTAAAAGCTTATAAATACTGCATGACTTTGTTAGTTTCAGTTGTTTTCCAAGCAAACATCTGCCAATTCCAGCTGGAGGAAATTACTAAAGAGTTGGAGTAAGCCACGCTTTCAAGTAGGTCAGAAGACGATCCTCCAGGCTTTCACTGTTATGTAGTGCGCAAAACTTAAGAGCCATGGCCTGTACCAAAAATGCCTGAACACCTTCGGCCAATAACTTGGGGCTGATATCATCACGAAAAGGGCCAACTGCGAGCCAGCTTGATACTACTTTGACATGGCGTTCAAAGGTCATGGATATATCCCCAACTTTTTCGATTGCAGCTGCCCCCGAGTAACGCAGAATCAAGTCAAATATGTACCGCTCACTAGTCATGAAATTAATCATGGGTAACAAGGCCTCCACAAAATCTTCGACATCGTTTAGTGCTTTGCGCAGTTCCAAGTCATTTAAATAGGCGTTGATGTGCTCACTGATTAGTTGCTCCATCAAGGCATCTTTATCTGTGAAGTGTGAAAAGAACGTTCCTTTGGCCACGCCGGCTCTTAGTACCACCTCTTCTACACGTAGAGCTTCAAAGCTTTTTTCGGAAATAACAGCCCTCGCGGCTTCAAGCAACTTTGAATGAGTTGCCAAAGTACGTTTTTGCAGTGTTTTTGTCATGCGCGGATGATGCCATTTTTGTGTAAACCTAAGCAAGAATAAATTGACCGTGGTCAACACGAGCAGATTAGCATGAAAAGTAAACGTATTTAGACGCTAAATGATCTCCCAGCTGAAAAATCTCTCTTCATAGTCTTCGCAGAAAATTACGCAGATTCGGCCTGAAAAGCTGATCATGGAGCTCTTATCGAGCATGGCACTTACTAGCGGTATTTCAAAAATGCCTGTCAATTTCTTAGAGTTATGCAGTTACCATTCATTATTCATTGGATTCCTTTCCAAAACTGGTCTTGATGAGTTTATTGATATCGACCATTGGGCTGGGTTGTCGACAAGCGCTGATAAGTGAAGTTATTAGGGCTGCTGCATAGGGTATTGATTGAATAAACAGCAAGATAAGCCACAGACTGAAGTCAGGGGATTCGAGGTGTGGCCGTGTTGTTAGGGTAAAGATTGCGAGCATAAAGGTGACGAATAAAACGCTTTCTTCAAAGGCCGAGGTAATGGCTGCGGAAAGCACATGAGCGCCGGATTTTTTCGGGGTTCGCACAAATGGTTGGTCACTGGTAAACAGGCCAACCAGCATTGCTTTGCCGATGGTATGAGAGAGAGACAAACTGGCGATGCCTGCAGCAATGGCTTTGATTGGTGTGACCTTGAGTCTGAAGATATAAAGGTGAAAAAGTTTTATCAGGTTAAAACTGAAAAACAGGATGGGAAATACTGAGAATGCCAGGTGGGGTGCCTCAAAGATTACAGGTGCGTATATCATGCCCGCACACCAGATGATGACAAGGGTACTGAATATCAGATTAGCGCTTTGTGCAAGCCATGGTAACCAGCCAGCAATAAAGTGATAGCGTTGCCCCATAGATAGCTGGCTCGCATTCGTGAAGGTCAGTTTACGCCAATGGTTTTTTAAGATTTGCATGGCCCCATAGGCCCAGCGATAGCGCTGTTTTTTATAGTCGATAAAAGTGTCAGGGGTGAGTCCTCGACCATAACTTTGCGAGGTATAATTGGCTTCATAACCGGCCTCAAATATCCGCAAACCCAGCTCGGCATCTTCAGTGATACACCATTCTGCCCAACCGCCAACTTGATCCAGGGTCTCGCGGCGTATCAATGTCATCGTCCCGTGCTGGATTATGGCGTTACGTTCATTTCGAGTCACCATGCCGATCTGGAAAAAGCCCTGATATTCGGCATTACACATAGCCTTAAAGGCATTTTCTTCTTCATCTCGGTAATCCTGGGGAGCCTGAACTATAGCAACCTTTGGATCATTGAAGGCAGGCACCAGGTCACTTAACCAGTTGCTATCAACAACATAATCACTATCAATGACGGCAACGATGCCTGCTGCTTTACTGGTATGTTGTAGGGCATAGTTAAGGGCGCCAGCCTTGAATCCGCTTAAGGGTTCTACATGATGAAAGTGAAACTTTTCCCCCAGTTTTTCACAATGTAATGCTACTGGCTGCCAGACTTTTGTATCTTTCGTATTGTTATCGATGATAATGACTTCATAATTCTCATATTCGAGATTAGCTAATGCATTCAGGGTCTGAATCATCATTTCAGGTGGTTCGTTAAACGTCGGGACATGGATAGACACCATGGCTTGAGGGTTTTGAGTTTTGTTATTCAAGCTGAACTGTCTATAATGGTGGCTTACCCAGTGCGCCTCAATCCATTCATGTGTCTCAGACAATATCAGCAGCACCATACCCAACATCAGAATAAGTAATAAAATGCCCGTGATAATTCCTGCCAGAGTCATATACATGGTGACGTAGTCGGTAATCAGCCAAGCCACCAAAGTCGTCAGTCCGAAGACAATACCTGCCAGCAGGATTTTGCCCCGGTTAGTTATGGTGTTATTAGCAAGATAATAAAGACACAAAATCAAGATGCCTGCAGTGATAGAAATCAATGCAAATAATTGCCATGCGGGGATGTTGATGATGGGACCATTAAAAGCAAACTTGGCTTGCCGCTCGACATCATAGATTCCCCAGTGGGCACCCACTGCACCCTCGTTCTTACGTTTCCAGGGTTGGTCAAAGGCCTCCATAAGAAAATACTCATAGCTCTCAATTCCAGCGAGATCCAGAAACTGTCTTAAAAACCAGGCCTGGTTAGCAGGTGAGGAAACCGCGGCAGCACGAGTACGCCCTTCACTGGGCCAACCCACCTCTGCAATGACAAGAGGCTTGTCCGGAAAAAGCTCTTTTAATTGTGCCATCCTTTCTGCGGTAAATGCGGCTGCTTGCGTAACATCAATTTCTTCCCAGTAAGGCAGAATGTGTACGGCGATGAAATCCACGTGTTCTGCCAGCTGTGGATAATCAATCCAGGTTTTCCAGGTCTCAGCAGTACTGACCGGTTTTTCGATTGCATCTCTGGCTTGATCCAAATAATTAATTAATGCCTGCAACGACATGTCATTGCGCAACAACACTTCGTTGCCTATCAAGACATGAGTGACATTGGCTTGCTGAGCTAGTGCTATGGCCCCAGCGATCTCCTGCAAATTATTATCCAAACGAGTATCCAGCCAGGCGCCAACAGTAACCTTCAAGCCATGACTGGCGGCTAGCTGTGGTATATCAAAGAATACGCCCTCGGTGCTGTAGGTGCGCACTGCCCGTGTTAAACCGGAAAGCAACTCAAGATCAGCATCTATCTCTTCAAGATCTGGCTGAATATCGCCATTACCGTCCTGATTTTTTTGATAGGGCGAAAAAGCAAAGCCTTTGATGGTCTCAGGCCAGTCGGGTGCGGTGTAGGGTTTGCTCAACAAGGACCAGACAACTGCCGTAAGTGCAGCACTGATGATCATCACCAGTAAGGTCGAACCAGATAAGTTCCTCATCTTCAATTGGAAAACACTGAGAGTAATGTTACAGGTAGGTCGTGCATGTTACTGATAGGTTGGCTTGCGGGTGTCATTCCTTCCACAAAACCTTTTTGCAGCAAGTCTTCGATAATCTTATTATTGCTTGAGACAATATGAACCGGGACGTCCCAGCGGACATCCTGACCACTTACAGCAGCTAGGGGTTGATGATCGCCCAATATTACCCAGACAAAGTCATCATCTGGATAGTTGCGTAAATACCCACTTAAATAGGTAAAGGTATAAGCTAGTGTCCCGGCGTAGGCGGGTTGCAGGTTATTCCATTCCGGCAAAAGTGAAAGTGATTCTTCTACAGCCTGCTGGTCATAAGGTTTATCTGTTAGCAGACGAGACCAATCAGACTGATAGGGAGGTGTTGGCCGGAACGGCATATGTGGAGTGATAGTGTTAAATAACAGGAAAAGGGGCTGACGAGGATGCTTCGATATTTCAATGTCGTGTAGCTGAGTCAGTGAGTACTGATCAGGAATTCTCCACCATCCAAACTCCGGCCCTTTATAAGCAATTTCCTTTGCACCATAGATAGAATCAAAACCATAAAAAGCTCCTTCTGGCCAATCGGCTTGTAAGCCTGGCATTAAGGCAATGGCTTGGTAGCCTTGGGCCGCAAATTTGTCAGACAATGTTGTGCGCTGCTGGGTCATAAGCAGGTTGTAGGTAGACAATTGGTTTATATCCAGTCCGGTCATAAAACTGGCATGGGCTAACCAAGAGTTGCCACCAAAGGTGGGAGAGTCAATAAAAGCTGAGACCACCCGACGGTTTGTATCACCAACACTGTTGTAAAAGTTTTGCTGGGCTGGGGCAATGATCTCGGCAATGCTGGCTGTATCATAAGCGGTGGCGCCGTAGGATTCGATAAACTGAACGATAACATCACTGCCCTTGAGACCTGATAAATCAAAGTCGCCCAAAGGCTCACCAGGTGGTATCACCTCACTTGCCTCATTGGCCATCACTGAACTAATAAACCTTACTTGCCCCCAGTAAGTCTTGGTTAATGGCAAGGAGTAGTATTTTAGGGTATGGATAGGTTGATTCAGATGCCCCATAAAATAACCCAGCGTTAATATGGCCATTATTAGGCTGAGCAGCCGCA
>Ga0222714_10003329_pt1 | contig 16470 bp, 6 predicted proteins | sample C33_3DmetaG_FD_165048 | JGI IMG/M metagenome (GOLD analysis project Ga0222714, IMG submission 165048) | Estuarine water microbial communities from San Francisco Bay, California, United States - C33_3D | ecosystem: Environmental > Aquatic > Marine > Unclassified | place: USA: California...
GAGCCTCTAGTTTAATCTGGTCCTTAAGTGCAGCCATCTCCTCGACAGTGACCTGCTTCCTCTTAGGTTTTCCGATTATCTTCTCTGCACTAGGTGCAGCCTTCTCACGCTTACCTAGTTCCTTGTTAACATTGCGTTCCATGGCATCACGCTGAATCTCAGTAGCGTTCTCGTATACCTTGGTGCCACGCAAGTAGTTAATAGCATTTTCTAGTATACCTTCCTTAGATACACCACGCTTACGTGACTTAGCTACCACACCTTCTTCACCGAACATGTTATTGAGAACTCTGTCGTAACCCGGAGCAAACTCCTCAGTCACCTCAACCTTCTTAGCAGCAGGCTCAACCTTACCCAATGCAGTATCAATTACGTCAGCATCTACACCACTTCTAGTAAGTACATTTTTGATAGCTTCTTCAGAATATCCCTGTGCTCTAGCTTTATTTATGAAACTCTGTACATTATCACCAACTCTGAATCTTATGTTCGATGTTCCTGTATCAAATGTTCCTACGTTTTCTGTAGCTGATTTAATTTGTTTAGAATCCCATATAGCGACAACAGTTCCTGTAAGATCCTTTACAGCTTGTCTTGTTTCTACTTTATCTGTTGTGCCATAAAACATGTCAGCTAAATTAGTAGCAATTAAACCGTCATATTCAGTATTTTTATACGCTGAATTATTACCGCTAAGAGCTTCAACAACTTCAGCCTTTCCAGTTACATTTTTGTATCCTATATCTAAAGATGCGTTATCCCATCCCTTCATGTCTAAGTTACCACCATTAAATTCAAATGGAGATTTAACATTAAGGAATACCTCATAAATTTTACCCTCAAAAAGAGAATTAAGTCTATCTATTTCTTGAGTATAAAAATTCCAAGTAGCATTACTTCTTGATTCAGATCGTTTTTCTTTTGCCTCACGTAATAGATTTTCTATTTCATTTTTATACTCTTTACTTAAAGGTGCTTTTCTATATAGGTCAGCTAACTTTTTATTTGATGTAAAGTAATTAGCAAATTCTCTTAACCCACTCTTTTGTCTGACTGCTTTATTAATATCAAAAGATTCTATATCGACTGAAGGTGACCCATGATACATAACCAATGGCTCACCATTTTCATCAACTACTTTAGAAGCATTCTCTGGATCATTCTCCCAATCACCAAACCATTTCTTGAACTCAGGTGTTCTTACTTGATTCCACTGTGCTTCATTTAGGTTGGATGGCTTTCCATTAGGGGCAAGTCTTTGGACTTTAGACGATCTAGTTTTAAGGGCATCTGCTGCTTCCTTAGCCTTAAACTTAGAACTAACAGCCTCTCCTTTAAGCAAGTCAGCAAGACCTATATTGATAAAGTCATCAAGAGTAATTTCTTTAAGTCTCTGCTCAAAGTCAGTGCCCTTAAAAAATTGTTCACTTGTAATAAAGAATTCTTTTACGTACTTGAACAATGAGTTCAACCAATTCATGAACTCTTTCTTCTTAGACTTGTTGATTATGGTCTCACCTTTAGTAGCCATCAATTCAACCAATGCCTCTTCTCTAGCCAAAGCATTATCACCATACTTAGCGATTGCTTGCTGTAAAGCTCTCGTCCCTTCAACTAAAGATAATCCCTTAGATAGTAAAGCATCTCCTTTTTTACCCGAAGCTTTTGATCTTAGGAAATCTATCCAGATGTGCCCGAACTCGTGAATAGGTGTAGCTAGAGAATCAGATTCTGGATTAAGATAAATCTTTCCATCCTTAGTCATTCCAAGAATAACTTTACCTTCAGACTCTTTCGTTCTTACTCCTTCCTCCTGAAGAACTCTATCAAACTCTTCTTTAGTCCTAGACACAGTAACATCTGGAAAAGCAAATCTTAATTTTGCAGCAAGTATATCAACATCACTTGGATTAACATCAACCCTAGCATTTCTAAATGCCTTGTCCATAAAGAACGCTCCCCCAACTTGATCAGCTATTTCAGTTGCTGTTGGTAGTTTGCCCTCTCCTTCTTTTGTTTTTGTTTTTTTGAATACCCTAACTGCTTTTGCTTTCCACTCTGGGAATACATCTAGTCCATGTTTAGGGTTTGATATCAAAGCAATCATCTGACCTTTAGGGCCAAATCCATAGTTTCCATGCTCAACTGGAATAACACCTCCATTAAGTACATCAATACCAACAACCGCTGCAACATTTCCTCTAGGTATTCTTAGCATTGCTGGTTCACCTATTGCTTCGTATATATTATCTGCCAAGAAAGCTGTTGATCTAGGGTCTTTCTTAGATCCAAATAATTCTTTTACTGGATTCTTTGATGCAGACTTAATACCCTGAGGTGAAATAATTAAATCAAATAGATTTGATCTATCTGTTAATGACAATGTATTTTCTATATCTCCTTTTGCTCTTGCTTTAGCGTCAGCTATAACTGCATCAAATAATTTCCCTAATGAATCTATATTATTCTTAGATATAAATTCAATTAGATTTTCTTTATCAGTTATTTTTTTTCTTTCAATATCTGACTTCAATGCATTTAATGCAGCCTTTTGATTTGCTTCCGGTTGTGATTTAACCAATGGTAATAAGTATCTAAAAACTGCTTCATTTGAATTTATAGCAGTATCAGACATTCTCATTATGGCCATAGGAACATGACCATTCGGAAGCTTGCCTTCAGCCCATAGCTTTTCATACAACTCTTTATTTTTATTATAAGTATCTAAAGCCTCATTGTATTGAGTCAATGCCCCTTGTTCAGTTACACCAGCCCAAGCTGCGTTCTTGTTTTTACCAAGCACATTATACAATAGACCACCTTCAACTTCCATAGGATTACCCATAGAGTCTACTACTGTACCAGCAGCTAGTGTGTCAGACATACCTACAATCATAGGCATACCTTGGAAGTATTCTATTGGTCTAGACTCAGCTGAGCCTTCCTTAGTAGAGGATTTACTTTCTTCAATAGGGTTTACCTGAATATCTTGAGATACCTCTGGTGTAGTAAAGTTTACCTCGTAAGCCGGTAGCTTATCAAGATTGGCTTCTATTGTCTCAAGGTTAATATCCTCCTCTGCTGGGATATCAATACCATCTACTCTTAATCTTGGTTTAGTCTCCGACTTAATAACATTTAAGTCTTCAGCCAATTGAGTCTCAAGATCAAGTTCCTCCTGAGTAGGTACTACTTCTTCTTTACCTTCTTGGGTAACGACTTGAGGTTTTGGTAGACTTACTGTAAGAACGGTATTGCCATCGATAACCTCTTTCTTTTTTACAACAAACTCAGTGTCTTTATTAATTATAAATTCTTTCTCAACACCACCTGCATAGAATCCATTTATCTGATCACCTTTCTCTAATTCAAATTTTATCATTGGACGATTAGCGTCCTTGACCCAGTTCTCATCAATGGTTGTAGATGCAAAAGATTTGTCTGATATTATATCTCCTTCATTATATTCATCTAGTATATTCTTTCCATCGAACATTACTCTATAAAGAGTTGTCTGCTCTTGAGGAGAAAATGTAGAATTAGATAATACTCTTGATAAATTATTATAGTCCTCCTCTAATAAGGTAGCTAGTTCTTCGTTTTTAACACCCTCTTTAATAAGGTTCTCCTTAGTTATAGGCAATCCTTTTCTAAGCAAATTATTAAACTTAGAATAATCATTTACCTTGTACCCTCTAAAAATTTCCTCAGCCTCATCTAGACTTATGTTCTCAGTGCTATTTAAATTATTAAGAACTTGTTTCTCTTTATCAGTCAGATCAGTTTGTTCTGGAAGTATTCTTTTAATTTCTTGAGTTAACTTCCCTTCTTGGACTTGACCTTCTTGGGTTTGAAGTTCTGCCTGGGGTTTAGTATTTAATTGTTCAACTAAACTTTTAGTGTTAGAGGTTGATTCTATAACTAGATTAGGGAATAGTTCTCTGAGCGAAGTCAATACTTCAGGTGTAGCTAATCCCTCATTTACTATTATACCACCAACCTGATTAATATTTGTTATAGGTCCTGAATGATTTCTATTTGCAACTAAAGTAAAAGGACCATCCATGTAAGCATTCCCACTTGCAGTTGTTCCAGTTGATACCCCTCCAGATAAAGGAGCAACATCTAAAGATCCTCTCCCTCTGATAGGATTTATACCCTTGTTAAATAGGTTTATTAAATCATTGTATGCATTAGTAAGACTTGTTTTACCCATTCCGTGAGCCACATAATCACTTGCACCTACCGTATTGGCTTCATCTAAAGCATTTACAGATACCTCGAACCCTTCATCTAATGCATTCCTATTAGATTGATAAACAGAGTTAATAGACTCTCTTAATCTATCTAGCTTATTGGTGTCAGTAAGATTGTAATCACTAAAGTTTAATTTTTCAGCTTCAGATTCTATGTTCCTTTTTTCTTGCAACAAATCATTAAACTCTTTCTCATGTCTGTTTGCTAAGTCAATAGCATCCTGACTTCTTGGGGTTTGATCTTGAGAATATTCATTAACATTTAATATGTCAAAAGCATCTGCATAGTTTTTATTCTCTCGTTTGTTTAATTCTTCTAGTTCTGCTTTCTGTCTATTCCTAAGTTCTTCAGCTTTATTATTATTTTCAGCTATTTTTTCTTGGATATTTTCTTTGGTAACGCCTTGAGGTTCTGCTTGGGGTTCTCCTTGCGCCACTTCTTGGCTAACTCCGGTTCCTGGCTGTACAGGTACTTGACCTGCTGCTTGCTCTTGAATGGCATCTTGTTGTTGTTTTGTTTTTTCGTTAGCAATAACATTATATTTTACTGGAGCGTATGGATCATTAGATCTTACCTCTTCAATAGAAAACTCAAGTCCTTTATAAACTTTCCCAAGCATATTAGACATTGATTTCGCCTGATCTTCAAGCATAGGATCTTCCGCTAATTCCATTCTTCCAGATTTATCTCTAGCAAAAAAGTACTTGGAGTCTCCATAATTTAAAACAATTGGTTCTATAGAGTCTAGTTCCTCAGCAACAGATGATATATTTTCATTGTTTCTATTTACAGTATTTATTTTTGACTTAACTTCATCTATTGACTTATCTAAAATTTCCTCCTCTGCCTTTGTTTTAACTTTTGCCCTTCTACCTACTAGTGCGGCTAATGCTGTATTTAATATGAAACCAACTGTCCCCCCAATTGCTCCAGCTTCTCCAACTCCATCTAGCATTTCTCTATTGAAGTCATAAATTCTTTGAGCAGACCAGTTCTCATAAGTGGTTTGCCACATCTCTGTTACTGCCTCTTGACCTGCTCCAATACTACCCTCTTTTAATATTCTCAAAATATTTGCGGTAGGCTCCGCCTTTAATATTCTTGAGAACATTGATTGTATTGGAAGCGATTCCGCTACTGTTCCAACAAAGAAATTTTCAATGGCATATTTTTGAGCCTGATCCTCTGTTGCTCCAGAATTTATAGCCTCTCTATACAGTGCTGAAGACATTTGAGATCCACCTATTAATCCAGTTGGAGAAGCTGCTTGTTTTCCAATATCTTTCCCCATCTTAATAAATGGAGTTAGTTTTGTTCCAGTACTTAATGCTGTCTTGGCTATATCCATAGCTGCTTTACCTTTCGATACAGCTGATATACCTCCAGATACAACCATTGGAACTACCTGACCTAGACCAGTAACAACTCCTCCTAAAAAAGTAGACCTATCCTCTTGATTAGTAGGGAAAACTTCATCTGTATATTTTCTCCAATCATCACTTACGTTGTAAAAATAGATATCCTTAGCTGTTAAATTAGGATCAGCTCCTGGGACACCAGCTTTACCAAGCTGTCTTTCTACAAATGCTGATGCAATAGACCAAGTTTCAGCTAAGTCTGATGGAAGATCCGCTATTGTTTTTGCAAAAATATTTGAATAAGACATTGGGGAAGAAACTTTTTGTTTCTGAACCTTGCTATCAAAGTCTTGCTCAGTATATTTTATTCCTTCTCCAGGTTTAAATGGTCCATCTAAAGGCTTAAACTCAGGAGTTGGTTGTTGTTGGGCCTTAGGCTTTACATCACTAGGCTTAGTGAAGGAAGGAGTCTCCTGTACAACCTGACCAGTACGTGGGTCAAACTTGGTAGGCTCCAATCCACCAGCCACAAATGGTGAAGCCATAAGTCCTTTTTTTTTTGGCTCTTCTGCTACAGCCATAGGGCTTTCGGCACCAGCCTTACCTGCTGGGAACAACTCAGGGAACTTTGAATTTACAATATTCCAATCTCCATTATACTTAGGGTTGAGGTATGTTCCAACGTATTCTTTTAACAACTCCTTGTCAACTCCAGATAATTCAGGAAACTTTGAATTAATAACATCCCAATCCCCATTGTACTTAGGATTCAAGTATGTCCCTACGTACTCTTTTAATAGTTGTTCTTCCATTTTTTATTATTATCTAGACGGTAGTTGTTCTCCTCCTGATTGTTGTACTCCTCCTGTTCTGCTAAGATAATCAATCATTCCATCTGTCCCAGCTAAGTTAGAAATGATTTCTGTGAATTCATTTAAGTATCCTTTACGAATTTCTGGATTAGGTTCATAGACATAAAATGATTTAATAACATTATCTCCATCCTTAAGATTAATTACTCCATCTGATTTTTGATCTAACTCAACAGATATTTGAGTTCCATTAGGAATTTTAGAAAGGATTGATCGGAGGTTATTTGCAGTCTCTACTCTTTTATTTGTAAAAGTATTTTCACTTAATCCAGTTTTCTGTTTAACTCTTGATAAATATGTTTCTTGAACGTTAATAGGAGGGCCACTAGGTTTATCCTCAGCCTTCACAACTTGTGGCTGAGGTTTATTGAATGGATCCTCCTTGATTTTAATATCAAGTCTCTGCTCAATCTTACGTCTCATGTAATCTCTAGCAGCCTGCTCCTGTTCTGAAGTTAGCTCTGGTCTATAGAAGTTTGTCTGAGGATCGAATACATACTTGATTACATTACCAGACTTTCCAGATATGTTTGATACGTATGCCCTTCCATTCTTGTCCTTAACCAAATCATTGGTAAGAACTGATGTCATGTTAAATGGATTAGAGAAGAATGAATTAAGCTCTTCATTAATAGCCTCCTCGTATCCAGGTCTCTTTCTTACGTCCTCAATTGTTACTACCTTACCCTGTAGCCTACTCAACTCTTGAATAGTAGACTCAGCAAATGCACCAAAGCTTTTGCTTGCAGCCTCAGCCGCACCATTAGAATCGAAGTAATCTACTCTGGTGTCTTGAATCTTTTTTAGGAATCCAGAGGGAGCAATCATCTTACCAACTTTCATTACCCCTTGGTTCTCAGGGTCAGGCTCCATGATACCAACATTAACCATAAAGTTATTTGGATCAATAATAGCCTTTGATTTAGAGAAGTCTCCAAACTGTTCGGTATAAGCCATCAAGTCCATCTCAAATGCTTGAGACTTATTCTTAGGGTCATTGCTTATCATCCTGTCTCTCTTATCCTTGAATGCAGTCTGGAAGTTTTTGATAACACTGAACAACTCATCAGTACCATCATTCAAGTTCTGACGCATTACAGTATAGTCCTTTAACTTCAAAGCACCAGACTTTAGTAGTCTGTCCTGTAATAAGATAGCCTGTCTTGCATTATCGGCATACTCAAGAGACCAAGTATTAAGTCCAGTATGGGCACCAGTAGGTGCTTCTGACAATGCTTTTAGATTATCTCTAGTTGCCTTGTCAATAGCAGCCCTCTTCTCCTCACGGATTTTAGTCTGCTCCTGAAGCATGTCGGTAATTCCCTTACCAATCTCTGCCCAGTTTACAAAACTGTCAGCCTCTCTTTCTGCAAATTTATAGTATGTAGCCATTCCTTAATTTCCAAATGGGTTTGTGTTGAATACAGGCGAGAATGCATTTAAAGAAGTTTGCAAGTTTCTTTTAGGTGCTAAGATATCCATTCCTGGATCATATCCTCTTGAGAATGCATCACCTGATATTGACTTCATTATGCTTGGGTTGGCAATCAAATAATCTTGTAAGCTTTTCCCTGTTAATGAACCTACCTTAGAGGCCACATCCCTATCCCCTATTAGCTTTGAAACAACCGTATTAAATGGCAAAGCCTTATTTGTTTTAGGATCTATAAACTGCTTGCTAAGTGTTTCATCTTTAGCAGCTTTCTCATATTGACTAAGCAAGTTGTCAAAAGTCTTAGCCTCTTCTCCTTTTTTAAATAGCTCACTACCCTCCATAAACTGCTGTCCAGCTGATTGTATAGCAGAAAATGCTCCTGTAAGAGCAGCATCCTTCTGAGCACCAAACTGAGCAGCTGCTGCCTGAGCACCCTCAGCCTCAGCCAAGTTTAGGTTTGCTCTAGCTGCGGCCAATCTAGCCTCTTCTTGAGCGGTTGCTGTTTCAAGTCCCATTAGTTGCTGACCAATATCACCAGCTATCTCTCTCTGAGCATCCACCTGCCCCCTGTATACCTGACTAGCAATGGCCTGCGCACCCCTTTCGCTCTCTTGCCCAGCTCTAGTTAACTCTGCTCCTGCTCCCATAGCGGCTTCAATCTGTCGGTCTCTTGTCTCCATTTGTAAGCCAATCCCAGCATATTGATTTGCGCTTAACTGCTGCATTGCCTTTTCATAAACATCAGCCACTCTGCTTGATGCTTTTCTAGCCTCTTGACCTGCGCTAACAGCTTGTCCAGCAGATGCCCCTGCACTTGCTAATGCTGTTGATATACCAATTATGGCCCCTGTTTCTAGTCCCATATTACAATATTTTTATTAACTCTGTTGAATTCGTACATCCCTTGACGTACCCACTATTTATAAAGCTCTCAATCAAATGCTTATTATTATTATTTGAGAACACGTACTTTGCTCCTTTAATTTTACAAACATGAGTAAGCGTATAAATCAATAAGTCCAAGCAATCTTTTCTAGCTGGCTTCTTTCTATAGGTCTTACTAGATATAATCCACTCTACCCAAGCTACCTTTGCATTCATTGTGTACATGAACCCAGCACATACTGGCTCTTCTCCATCAAATACAATCAGCCCTCCTGTAGCATCATCAGGCAAGAAGTCTCTAGCAGGTGCATCCCATCCCCAGTCTCTCCACCATCCCACTAGGATATCATCGTAGTCACTTGCATTTAGAGCCCTTACTAAGATTCCCATATATGCAAATTTAAGGATAACTTTTCATTACTTCTGACTCAACTGCAAATAGCTCAACCTTAGTAGTGCTATTGTTCTCCAATGTGAATACACAGTAGTGGCCTAATACCCCATGTGACTCTGCTACGGACCCCTTAATATACATAAAGAATGGCGTAGTTATAGGCGGAACACTGCCACCAGCTATTGATGCATTCACAACTATCCTGTTATTCCCTGCCGGATAGTCAACTACAATGCTTGTAATCTGACCGCACAATACTGGCGTGCTGTAACTAGGAGGTAGGCTGTAGTATAGGTAGTCCCCAACACTTACAATGCTACCAATCTCAGTTAAGTCTGGGCTGATAGGGAATGACACGTTCAATGCAGATGCAGCACCAGTTACGTTCTGGCTAAGGCCAATCCCGTTCACGGATCTAAGCGCATACTCTGAAGGCTGCGCAGGCACCGTACCAGCGTTTCTAACGAACGCAAACCATGATGCCTCCTTCTTCTCATACCATGCTGCTTCGATGAAGCCAGAGGTCTGTATATCAGTCTCAGCAAGTGTTGCCCAACTCTGGTTCCCTTCTAGGTTAATGGTCTTAAATATCTTATTCTCAAGAGGCGATGTGTTAAATACGCTTTGAATTCGAGACGGATAGTTGACTCCATAGAAATTATTTCTAGTCTCATTTACATTGTGACGATACAAGTTCCCACCCTTGAAGGTGTAGAAGTAGTTGTTCATGCCGACCATGTAGTCTGGAATGAAGGAGTAGAACGATGGCCACCCCTGACTTGATTCGCTATATGATAGTGTGTAGTTTGCCATATCTTAACAAGGTCCTCCCCAACTTGATGTTACGCCCACTCCATCTACCAAGAATGATTCTCCTGATGCTGGAGCAGATACTGTTTTATACCATGTATTGTTACCATTCAATAGAGTGGTTAGCCCTACGTTGGTATATAGTGATTTACCCTGAGTTACAACTGCATCGTACAAGTCAAGTGCTGAACCAGTAATGTATACTGTCAAAAGAGTTCCTGTACCAGCGCAAGCCGCTACTGAACTAGCCCATCCGAATGTATCTGGTGTAGTTGATGAATCAAAGTAAATTGTAAACTGACTCAATAAGCAGTCACCAAATGCAATGATAACACCATTAGCATCTACTTGAAACCATTCATTAGTTCCAGCAGCAGTGGTCTTATAGTATCCTGCCCCTAATTTAAACTCTCCATTAGCATCGCTAAACACTAAGTCATAAAGACCCAATACCCCAGAACCACCACTAACATAAGCCACGTAGTAAGTCTGGTCTATAGCATCAGAGCATGCTGCTGTGCTATCTACATTAACTGTACTAGAAGCAAACGATGGCAATGCAGCAGGACAAGAAACAGATATATTAAATACAGTAGCAACACAAGGCCCTATTAATGTTAAATCTAGTATGCTTGGTGAAGGTGCTATCTTTGGTATCACCATCACTGTATTGCCAGGAGCAGATACAGTAAAGTCTAACTGACCTGATAATACTGATACACTTGTAGTTGTTCCCAAAGCCGCAAATGTTGTACCATCGTACTCAAACTCATTTAGAGTATAAGGAGATCCTGCAACAATTCCGCAGTCTCCACTTGTTGCCCCTATATAAGTTGGTAGCCCAACTGTACCTTGGAGCCAACCAAATGTGGGAGATGATACTCCATTGTATATATCTCCATCATAAACTGCTAGTATACCATCTGGTACAGTCTGTGGATTAAATGTAATCACAACAGCACCAGTAGCAGAGCCTAAGTTTGTGCTAAGATAGTATATACCCTGCTCCCCACTAGCACTGATAGTTTCACCACATGGAACTGAGCATGCAGGACAAGTAACTGGTGGTAGCAATACCCCAGATACCTGCTCCCTAACAATTGACCCATCAGAATAAAACCCATTAGCAGCAACTGTTGTCAGTGCTGCATTTGAGTATACCACCGTAGCGGTACTAAGTGATGGTGCGTCTAAATAAAATGTTCCTGATGTTGCCATATTAATCGCATCCGCAGCATGCATCCTGAGTAGTTGTCGCAGAATAGCATAGTGTTAGTGGTAATGAATTTCTGTAATCCCAAATTAAGTAAAGGTAATTTCCGCTACTAGGAACGGTGAATGACCCTGAATAAAATCCTGCACTCCCTGTGATTGGAGACACCACTGTAGATGCCGCAAGCAATGAAGATATCCCAGCAGGATTGTTTGCATAAAGCGTATTACTACGAAGATATCTAAACTTGTCTTGCCCTGATACAAAATCAAATGTATCTGGAACAATCTTATTCGATATCATCTTCAAGTTAGACCCATCAGTTGGGATACTTCCGAAACCTTGTGGCCCAGTAACCAAATCATACTGAGATACCACAGGACTTGAGTCATCTATAGCAAAGGTAACAAAAGTAGACTGCAATGGTGATACGTAAGAGCCATCAGTATATCTGTATTCGTTATGGATTGTTTTGCCTCCATCAACAACACTTGTCAATGTAACTCTTACAATAGTCAAAGTCTCCTGAACAGGGCAGTTAGGTACTACAGTCAGTTCAAGTGGGTCACTAGCAACTATAGTGATAGTCGCTACATTTATGTTGTTCTTGTCCTTTTCAAACTGCAAACTTCCAGATGTACTCACAAGACCTGATGTCTCAGTAGCACCATCGTAAGTTACTGATATGGTAAACTGAGCAGTAGCCCCAGCAGGGACGCTGTAGTTAATGGTTGTTGTACCAACAGGCTGACCTAAGTCAACGCAGTAAGTAAAGGTATCCCCATCAGGTATAGTAAAGGTTTGAGAAACACCGCACGCCAAACACTCGAGTGGTCTAGGCAACTCCTCAGAGTTTGTGGTCAACACGTATTCATTTAGATACGGATCATACCCACCTAGTTTCTGAGTATTGAACGACTCAATAAACTCATCTCTAAACCATGTGCGCATACCTAGCTCAGATATAACTATCAACTGGTCTCCCTTCAGATTAAGTACAGCACCACGCTTCACGTCAGTAAAGAACCTATCTGGTCCCCACTGAACATAACTCTCTGGGTGGAAGCTGATACCATACTCCTCAGTTCTAGCAATCTGAGTACCCAATATTTCTGGTATAGATGCGATAGCCCCTCCACCAGAAGAATCAGATATCAAGTTCTTGCTTGCAAGTACGTATGATATCTTATCTTCTTGTAGTACAAGTACATCGGTCTCACGGCCATCCAAAATATAGATAGGTCCGAATGCTACCTCAAGGTACTTGTAGTTTAATAGGCCGAGGTTAAATTCATTTAGTTTATTAACATTTGACTCAAAGTTATACACACCACTATAGGTGATGTCAGCAAACCTTCTAATCCGTTGGTAGTCCTGAGCAGCCACTGCTGTAACTCTGTTGCCAAGCGATAGCGTTCGCCCAATGATTGAGTCTAGAATCTTATAACTCTCCGCTCCGTTACCAAAGCAGAAGCAGTTGAAGAAGTTAGTGTCAATAATTGCTGGTAAAGAAGATGTCTGCGTCTGCAAGTTCCCAACATGGTAACCATTTACAATAGGCAAAGACAACTCATTCTCAAAGAAAATATCTGGAGATGCTGGCAGTGGCTCAGTCTCAAATATAATAATGTTCTCAGCTCTGAATACCTCAAACGTAGCAGTAATACTAGATCTTCTCTTGTTCTTTGCAAGTGTACCAGTACATCTAACTGTACCAGACATAACTAATGACAACTCATTAGTGTTTGTTTCTCTAGCGAATCTGTACTTGTTGGTACATATTTCAGGATCGGAAATAGCATCTGTAGCATCTATAATAGGAGACGTAACATAATCATAGGTTGTTGGAATGTACTCGTTCTCAATCTCGCATCCATCTCCACCAACATCTTGGATGCCCTGATCCAAAACAACCTCTACATTGTCACCATTAAACCAGTCCTCCATGTTGTCATAATCAGCAGAGGCAATAAGCGTTTTCTCTAGAGTATATATTCTAGTCTCGCATGCACCATTACCCTTACCAACACCAAGACGCTGAAACTTAATGTTCATCTTTATTCTAGTGCCAGCAGGTACGGTATAGTCCTCATATACCCAAGTGGGATTTAAAGGGTCATACCCAGCCTCACGCTTGATGTTCATTGGATAAGCTAATCTAGGATAGCTCCCTGCATTATCTTGATCCACCTCAACAGTACCTGGAGCTATAATCGATAGGTCATCAGTTACAGTAGAAAAGTTGTTTGGAAGAATCTTAATGTATACACCAGCAGGAACAGGAATGTTCACATTTGGATCTACAACACTTGGTATTTCAATGAAACCTTCTACCTGAGATTCTTTCTCAAGCACGGTAGTATACACGCATCTGTTAGTAGGACCATTCGTGTCGGCCTTAACTATAAGCCTATCTCCAGCCTGTACTTTCCTAGCGTTCTCACCCTCAAGCAAGAAGTATACGTTATTAGTCAGTGGATCATTAAAGAATATGCTGCTGTATATTGTATCGTAAGTCTCCTCGTCTGGCTTAATAACAAACTTGTATCTTGTCGCCCAGTATGGAGCTTTCTGCTCTATAGGAATAGTAACCTGAATAGAGTTCTTAGTATCTGATGCAGAGCATGGTACATTGACAGTATTGTTTGGACTGACTAATGCAGTAGTTGACCGATTGAAGTCATCCATGTAAACTATGCCAATCTCATACCCTCTGTTGCTATGCAAGCTGCTTGGAGAGTTTATCTTCTGATAGAACGCCTCAATAAATGTGTATGAGAAGTACTCGTATACATTGAATGTTGGTGTAGTCGTGTTGTTTACATACCTCATAGTAGGAAGCTGCAAACCAATCTGAGTACTAGCTGGACTTGTAATAATTCCAATCCCTTGACCAGCAGATCCAATACCACTCTGGTATTTAATCAATGCGTTTAGGTTAAGTAGAAGAGAACAGTTAAACTGGTCCGTAAATGTAGTCCCATCACATGCATCAACCACAGGCTCAATTTCTCCAAATATACCAATTGCCTCCTGAAACTCAGCACTGCTTGCCAACTCATATACTGAGTTGTAATCCTTAGGCAGTGTAAATGAAAATGTAAGCGATATATTATCATTAGTCGCTGTAGGGAATGGAGTACTACCTGCAAATGACTGGTGGTCAAAACTCATCTCGACTGTAATAGAGGCCCCTGTAACGAGCTCAAATCCTGCAAGGTTTAAATATACCACTGAGTCAGGGATTGTCTGCGTAGAGCCAAAATTATAGGTCCCAGTGGCAAGCGAGTTAGTTATCTCTTCATTGCCTACCTCTTCTGACACCAAGGTAGTAGAATACCTTAAGTCGACTGGGTTGCCATCATCATCTATCATGTCGTATCCCTCAACGTAGTTGCCATACATAAGCCTATTACCCATAATAGTCTGAGCCTTGGCAAGCAATGGCACGTTGTCAAATAGTCTAGACAGCTCACTCTCCGGAAGGATAGTGAATATCTTGCTATTGGTAAATGTAAACGTATAGTCAGTATTATCAACAAGACCTAGGTCAGCCTTGTTAAGCTTCTCAATCACCTTAATGACATTGCTTGTAGTCTCCTTAAACAGCAAATCAATACCTTTCACTAGTGGACCACCAGTATTGTACGTTACAATTGCAGTATTGAATTTATTCTGCATCCCATCATTCAAGTAGCTGTTGATGCTAAAGTCAAAAGCCTTAGGCTCAAAAGCAGGAGCAGACCACTGAGATGTGGCCGAGTACTCACCATCCTCATATTGGTATCGATAAGCAAAGCAAATGAACCTACTCTCTAAGTAGTTCTCTTCATTACCAGTATTGATAAGCTCCACACTAGGAGACTCAACTGGTGGCTTCTTGATAACAAGAATAGACTCAGCACTAAACTGGTCAATGTTGCCTACAGGATCTGGATAGTTCTTATCTAGGTTAATTACCCTAGGAGGATTGTAATCGTCTGTAAAAAATAAAAGGTTGTCAATAATGTTGACACCAGTAATTAGATAGTCAGGATTAAAGTTCAATGTGGTATTATCCCCACCGCCATCGTTGATACTAATAACGTGGTACGTTAGTATATTATTGTACACGTTGAATGAAACAATCATATCTAATTTACCAGTGGCTCCAACACCAAAGTTAGAGTCATGGATAAACCAGTATACAGTCTCCTTGCTGCTATCAGTAATCGTTCCTATGCATCTAGCGGATGTACTAAGAGCAGTTCCATTAATGTACTTTAACGTGGTTAGTTTGGTGTTCCCTTTAGTGTTCTCAATCACACCAATCTCTGAGTTCTCAGTAGAACCCATGCGAACATTAAGAGCATCGATATACTCTCCATCAGGAATAAGTCGCTCATCAACGACTTTATTCATTCTGCCAGCTATGAAATTCCTAGTAATATTCGCCATATTATTTCAACCACTTGTCCATACCACGTAGGTTCATCAATAGTCTACCCGGATGAATGTTGCTTAATCTGATTTTAGAGTTTCTCAATAGTGCAGTCTTCTCTTTTCTTGCACGATTCACAATATACTCTTGAACTCCAAGCTTAGCGTTTAGAATCTCATACGTAATGTACGCATAAATAAACTTTTCAAACAATTTATTCACGCTAATAATTGAGTCATCACCATTCTCCATACCATCTGATATGTACTCAAGGATAACTGACTGACCGTACATGTCTGAGTTGAAGTTAATCACACCACTCTTGGTATCAATATTAAACGTAGGATTAAAGTTGGCAGTCTCAGTATTAAGACCATATCTCTGTCCTAGTCCATACTCAAAGCACCAGTTGCCATCACCCAAGTCCCATCCTTCTTCGCCATCGTAACGGCTATCTGGATTCAAGTATATACTCTTCTTGGTACCAGCCAATCTCTGCAAGTCAATCTCTGAATACTCAGGAGACAATGCGTTACCCTGCTGATCAAAAAGAATCTTCCCTGTCTGATCCTGCAAGTAAGCCTTAGCAGACAGCACCTGAATGTTCTCAGTAAGTGGTCTCAAGTAGCCATCTCTGTATAGGTTAACTCGAACCCAGTTCACGTAGTCAGATGGCAAGATATATTTCAGCGTATCGTCAACAGTTAATTCAAGAACTTTTATTTGCTTAAATGCATCATAGTTTAGTTCCTGTATTGCTCTCTTAGCATGGAATAGAATTTTATACCGCTCCTCATTATTTACCAAAGAGTGGTTGCCAGCGTAC
>Ga0222714_10003330_pt1 | contig 16470 bp, 20 predicted proteins | sample C33_3DmetaG_FD_165048 | JGI IMG/M metagenome (GOLD analysis project Ga0222714, IMG submission 165048) | Estuarine water microbial communities from San Francisco Bay, California, United States - C33_3D | ecosystem: Environmental > Aquatic > Marine > Unclassified | place: USA: California...
AATACGGAAGAGAGGTTTTTTTTCTTATGGCAATCCCAGGACCATTACAAAAAAAGTACGAAGAGATTTCCAAGAAAGTAGTTATGGAAATCTTGAACGTCCCCTCAATTATTACTTCCCACAATCAAAGTGGAAATGAAGCAGAGTTTACAGAAGTAATTGATGCCAGTGATGTTGGTAATCTAAAAACTCTCTTTGGTGCAAAAGTAGCATATGGAACTAGATTAACCGTAGCAGTTAAGTCGAAACGAAATGTTATCATCGACAAGGTTAATGCAGTTCTAGAAAATAAGAAAGACGAAGTTCGTCAACTCTACATCGATGCCCTTAATGATCTGGAACTGACTGGTGATGTTGCAACTGACTTTGAAGTTACAGTAGACAAAGCATTTTCTCAGGGATCAAAAACTATTCGTTTATTGATTAGAAGATACACTCTAGATAAGAAAACAAACGAAGCAAAGTATGCAGCATCGCCAGATTATGCACTTACAATCTATTCCAAAGGATTAAAGAATGACACTGCAGATCCTCATGAATTGATGACAGGTGCATTGATTGCAGCAGAAAAGATTGTTGATGTTAGTCAAATTAATTCCAAGAAACCGTCAGCAAGAAACAAAGCAATCGAAGATCTTCTTCAAGAAGTTTATGATGCGGCACCTCAAGTTGATGGTATTGTTCCTAAGGAAAGAGAAGCAATCAAGGGAGATATCACAAACTTATCAAAGGCATTGTCTGTCTCCAATTACGTTGTTTCGATGATCAAAAACAACGGAGGTAAAATCGAAAGAGTATATCAAACTGGTAAATCGTGGGTCAGAGACATTGCTCACTTAAAGGGCAAAGATAAAACCATGGATGCTATCATTAAAGCATACAACTCTTCGGACCTTATTGTTAAATTCACTCTAGGAAAACAAACTCATTTCTGGGGATTATCTCTCAAGAAAAAGGGTATTGGACTCAGGGAACCAGATCCAACTCTACTTAACAAACCAGTTGTGGGTGAAAGTAAGAGTACCAGTGGATACCTTATCATGAAAGCACCCAGCAAAAAAGCAGAATTGGAAGCAGCAGAATTAAATTTCTTTGCTGAAGTCTATAGTGTTAAGTTTGGCAACAGACCACATACAACTCTTGCTAAATTGAAGTCGGATAGAAAAAACTGGTTGAAACAATTAGATGAGGCATTAACCGATAATGAAAAGAATGCTGCTCTAACAGGAAAGGAATATTCGGGTAAAAAGTATCCTAAGAATACTTGGTTCGAAAAGATCGATGAAGTTTTTAGAGAAGTATTTGCTGATCCTGACAACTTCAAACAATTCTTAGATCTCACATTCAGAATTAATATTGATAGTTATGTTGGGCAAGAACACTTCCACTTCAGTTTGATTACTGGTGCTGGTGGATTAGACAAAGAAGGACACTTAATTGTAAGACGTTGCAATGAAAAAAATTCAGTCTTCTTGAAAGAAGTATTCACAACTATGTTCCAGGGTGGTCCAATGGAAGTTCTTAAGAAGAGAGGTAGCACTAAAGCACCAAAACTTGATGTGAGAACTACTGCTGGGAAGAAGCAAGCATTTGAATCTAATGCAGGGGCAGCAAAATTATTCTATACATTATGGATTGACAAACTTCCAATCTGCGATCTAGAAGTTAGATACAAAGGTGCAATGACATCTTCACCACAGTTCCAGGTGTTTATTACTAGAAGATTCCAAGGATTCTTAGCTGCATCAAAGCGGAAGTTGCAGGATAAGGGAATACACGCAATTCTACAAAGAGCTGCATCTGCATAAATATTATTGTAAGAATAAAAGGATACATGAAAAGTTATAAGGAGTTCTTGTCGGAAGCACGTCAAAAAACTGGTGCTGCCCTTGAAGCAGAAAAACTTGGATTGGTTCACGTTGGATACGGTAAGTATGCCAACCCCAGAACTAAAAAGGTTGAGTACCGTTCTGAAGGCGGACAAAAACTTGTGAAGGTTTCCCCTGGCAAATCTGGTATGCCAGAAGATCCTAATGCTGGACCAGAGACAGCATCTGCTGATCCAGGAACACAGGAGCAAGCAGATATTACTCTTACCTTTGGCAGATTCAATCCGCCAACAATCGGTCATGAAAAACTAATTCAGCAAGTTGCAAATGCTGCTAAAGGTGATTTTAGAATTTATCCATCACGTTCTCAGGATCCTGCTAAGAATCCTCTTGATCCAGGAACTAAAATTGAATGGATGAAAAAGATGTTCCCCGACTATGCTGATGCTATTGTTGGGGATGAGTCTATGAGAACTATCTTTGATGTTCTCAAGGCAGTTGCATCTGAAGGATATACGGATGTAACAATTGTTGTTGGATCTGATAGAGTGGCAGAGTTCCAAAATCTTGCAGAAAAGTATAACGGTTCTCTCTATAACTTTGGTTCCATTCAGGTTATCTCAGCAGGTGAAAGAGATGCTGATGCTGAAGATGTATCTGGAATGTCTGCATCCAAAATGCGTAAGGCAGCAATGGATGACGATTTCGAATCATTCAAGCAAGGAATTCCTAACACTTTAAGTGAAAAGGATAAGAAAGCATTGTTCCAAACGGTTCAGGATTCGATGCATACTACTGATGCTCCCATGGAGATGTGGCAGTACGCACCAAAGATGGACTATGAAATGCTAAGAGAAGCATATTACAACAATGAAATTTTCTGTGAAGGATCTATTGTTCAGCATTTAGATACTGGTGTCATTGGTGAAGTTATTCACCGTGGAACAAACTATGTAATCTATGCAGACGAGTATGATAACACTCATCGTGGATGGTTAACACAATTAAGTGAGGGTGCAGATCCAAAGACCCAATTGGAAATTGGAACGGATAAGTATCGTAATTATGTTCAACAATTAACACCAGGTCAACCAAAGATAACTTTTGGTGGTTGGATGAAAAAAGTCAAAACGACTAAATAATAATAAGAAATACACTGCGGTTCCCTAAGATGTCAATGTTTAGTAAGTCTTTTAAATTAGAAGGTGTTGACGATATCCTTAGCGATATCGGATACCTAGAGGAAAAAAAGGATGAGGGTAAGTGCCCTGATTGTGGAAAAGAAGAATGTGGATGTGATGATAAGAAGTCATCCAAGAAAAAGGATAAACCAAAGCGTTGGTGGGATGACGACGGCGATGGTAAGGGTTGGGAGAAAGGCGAAGTCTCTGGATCCTTTAAGAAGGAAGAAGTAGACTTCTCATCTGTTCTTGATGAACTAACCGATGAAGATGTTCTTTTCCTTACCGATGACCTTATCGAAGAAGTCGTTGAAGAATTCTTCTATGAAACTCTAGAGGAAGGTTATGAGATTGAAGAACTAGAGACACTTCTAATTGAAAGAGTTGATTCTGAACTAACTTATCTTGAGGAAGCAAAGGTAACTCTAGGTCATGACACCAAGCAAGATGCAGGTAATGCTGCTCGTGAAAAACTCATGAGCAAGAAACCAGCAGAAGCAAGCAGAGGAAGCAAACTAGAAAAGATTAAGTCCGCAGTTAAGAAGGTTGCTTCTGGTGCTAAGAAAGTTGCTACTAAAACTGCTGGTGCTGCTGGAGAAGTTGTTGGATCTGCTGTTGCTGGATATAAGAAAGCGACTGCAGCTGCTAAGGATGCTCCTAGTGCAACCAAGTCCGACAGCAATGATTCCAAATCCGACTCTCCTAGCACTGGAACGAGATCTTCTGGTGGAGGTTCTTCATCCTCTTCTTCTGGTGCAAAAGGAACTAAGCGTCCTGGTCTTCTAGGTAGAATTGCTTCAGGTCTTAAGTCTGGTCTTAAGAAAGCAATTCACGGTACTGCAAAGGCAGTTGGTAAAGTTGTTAAGACTGCTAAGGCAGGATACGATGAGGGTCGTGGTAAGACTGCTCCTGCAGCAGCAAAACCAGCACCTAAGGCAGCAGCAAAACCAGCACCTAAGGCAGCAGCAAAACCAGCAGCAAAGAAAAAGTCTGGTGGCAATCTAGACAATCTCCTTAAGCAAATTCGCAGCGAAGAAGTGGAAATGACAGAAGCAAAGCAGGGTCCTTGCTGGAAAGGATACGAAATGATCGGAATGAAGAAGAAGGGTGGTCGTGAAGTTCCTAACTGTGTTCCTAAGGAAGAGTATGAAGAACTAGTAATGGATATGATCGATGAAGGATATGAGATGGATCAAGTTCGTGAAGTAATCGCAGCATACGAAGATGGTTTTGAAGTCATCTTTGAGGAAGATGGAGTAACTATCAATGAGACTCAAGAACTTCTTGATGAAGAGACCGAATTCCTTGCTGACGTAGAAATGGTTGCTAACTGGCTTCATGCTGAAGGCATCATCGTTGATGAGGATCAGTTCTTTGAACTCATGGAAGATCTTTCTGAAGAAGAGATCCAAGATCTCTATGATGTTGTTGTAGAAGCAACTGCAATGGCGAAGCGTGGTTATGATGAGACCGAAATTCGTAATAAGATCGCTAAGTCAACTGGTGGTGGTAAGTCTGCCGACAGAGCAACCGCACTAGAGAAGAAGCCTACCTATGGCAATGAAAAGGCTGCTAAGCAGAGATCTGAACTTGCTAGAAAGCAAAGAGGCGATTTCCGTAAGACTACTTCATCTTCTCCTGGTCTCCATGGTTATGCTCACAAGTCAAATGATCCTAAGGTAAAGGCAAAGCAGGCAGCAAGAGGCGCACAAAGAGGTGCTCTAACTCCTAACGAGAAGAAAGAACTCAACAGAGAAGGTGTTGAGATGATTGGTGATTCTCTGGAGAACGGTGGTCTTGAAGTTCGTAATTACTCCTGGAGAGAAGTTATGAACATGGAAGGTTATCAGCGCAATCCTGAAAAGGGAGAGAAGGAAGATAAGAAGTATGCTCCTGTTCGTGGAGAGAAGACTCCTATGCCACCAAGAGGTGATAAGCGTAGAGAGGACTTTGAGAAGTGGTACGCTAAAAACGTTCGCTGAGGTAGTACAATGAGAGATTATATTTCTGAAGAGGAAAAGGAGACCAAAGGTAAAGTGGTCTCCTCTGGAAAAAACAACATCAAAATTAATCCTAGTTCTGAGGAATTGAAAGAGAGAACCATGGGTGCTCGTGAAAAGGCACGAGAGGAAACTCTAAAACAAAAGTATGATCCCAGTGGCATGAAAGCGAGCATGATTGATAAGTATGGGAAGGAAAAAGGAAAGCAAGTTTATTTCGCAACAATCCGAAAAAAAGCCATGAGTAAGAACGACAATCTTCAAGATCAATTTGCTGGTAATTATGAGGGTCCACTTTATGCACCCCATCCAGATCTCGTTAAGGAGGAAACTCCTGTAGAGAAAATTGATCGTATTGCTAGAGAAAAAGTAGCACAACGTTCAAAGGAATCTGCTGATAAAAAAGCAGAAAGAGAATCTTCTGCTGCTGCTTTCCAAGCACATAAGAAAGAAGTTCTTGCAAAAGGTGGTCGTCCTGTAGACGCACTTGATTCTTGGCAAAAGAAAAAAATGCAGTCTGCAAACGAATCTGCTGTTCCTGGTAAACCTGCTGAAAAACTTGGTGCTGTAACTGCCATCCCTAAGGATCAGCGTGATGCAGCAAAGGCAAGAATTCTTGCTAAAGCAGCTGCTAAGCGTAAAGAACTTGGGATCACAAAGGAAGAGTTTGAAATCGAAGAAGGCATGACCATGAAGGATTTCAAAGCAAATCGCAGAAAACTCAAGCGTAAAGAAGCTTCCACCGATGCCAAGAAGAGAGGACACGTTGGTAAAGAATGGTACAACAGTGGTAGGACCTATTCTCCTGATGAAGCGAAGAGTGGTCGTGCAAAGATGGATGATGAAGAAAGAAGCACAAGAAAGCGTAGTGCTATAGATCCTGATGCTGAAGATAGTGATTACTCAGCAGATAAGACTAAGAATCCCAAGAAACTTCGCAAGCAGAAGGCAATGGGAGAAGCAATGTCATTCTCGGACTTCATGGAAGCACGCAGAATGGATAAAGAAGGTGTGGATCGTGGAGATTCTCGCCGTGCTGAGCGTGCAGAAAAGGCAAAGGCATCTCTAGCAGCAGTTAAGAAAGGTGAAGAGCGTAAGCAAAAGGTTTCTAAAAAGTATGGTATCGAACCTTCTAAGGCAGATACCGTAGAGAAGAGAGCACACAAAAGAGATTTTGCTGGTTCTCGTCAAGCACCTAAGCAAAAAGGTGCTAAGGAAACTGATCTACAAACTCACAACAGAAGAGTGAATGCTGCTAATAAAAGAAGAATGACTCATGGATGGACTTCCAAGGAGAAGGCTGCCAATAGAGGAATGGAGAATGCAGGTTCTAGATTTGACTGATATAAATAGCTGGGGAAATTCCCCAGTTTTTTACTAAAGGAGAAAATTATGGTAGCTGCTGCACTTGCAATTGTCAAACCACTTCTATTCAAAGCAATGGCATCTTGCCAAGTCAAGAAGCTTGTTGTTGAACTTCTAGAGCGTTATGTGAAGACAACCGATAACGATGTCGATGATCTAATTGTTGCTAACGTCAAGACTGCACTTCTAAGAGATTGCCAGTAATTCGAATCGAATAGAAATAAGAAAGGGATGTATGCGACATCCCTTTTTTTATAAATAAATAAAGGAATCAAAGTTTACAAGGAGAATTCATCCATGTCTTTATACGGAAGAACGGACTCTACCGCGAATAGGGACGCAGTAGCACTTACTGATGCTGCTACTTCCATTACCCCCACAATTGTTTTTGTTGATGAGACTGAAGCAGCTCTCTCCGAAAACAAAGAGCGTGGTATTAGCGGTCCTGGTTGGTGGTCATACTACACCTATACCGATGCTGCAGGTACGACTCGCCACAAGGCAGAACATCTAGTTTTTATCAGCAATCCTGATCTCAACGCTAACGAAACTCTCGCTGACGACGCAATCGCAGCAGACGTTGCATCTGCAATCACCATCTCTGCACAACCTGCAGATGTAACTGGTGCTGCCGATCCCTTCACTGGAACCTTTACGGTTACTGCATCTGCCGACGTTGGTAGCGTTGTCTATCAGTGGCAGCGTCAAACCGCAACTGGTACTCGCTGGACCAACATCACCGATGCTGGTGTCTACAGTGGATCTGCAACTGCAACTCTAACCTTGACTGCTGCTGATAAGGCAGACCTAGATGGTTATAAGTTCCGTGTCAAACTAACCTCTGATGCTGGTGCTGAAGAAGTTATCTCTGATACAGCAACCCTAACATTTGCTTGATAGCGGGGAACCTATATAATAAATAATACCATGATGATATGCGGTTTGACAATTTAACCGAGGATAACTACCTCATCTTTGCTATCAAAAACTATGAAAATCCTCAGTGTTCAACATATGAGGATTTTGAAGAGGATATGAAGCGATTCAAGTATGTAAAGCGTTTGTTCAAAAAATATTTTGTACACAAGATATTAAGAACTAATCTGATACTTAATCATATCATTATCCTCTTCAATGTTTTTGGTGATGCTGCCCTTCCGTTATTGTTCTTTAGGATAGAAACGGAACATTGGCCTACATTAAAAACCTTTTTGGTTTTTTTGAATAAATGGCCAGAGGGATTTATGCCTCAAATACCAATAGATAATGCTGTTATGAACGAACTGTCGGGAATATGATTAACGAAGATGCTCCAACAAATAGTGTAGGCACTGGTGCCGCTACTTCTTTACCTCCTGCGGTAGAACCACCTGGTACTCCAAGGGGATGGAAGATTGTCAAAAGATGGAAGAAGAATAAAAAGAAAGACATTTATGAATCCAAGACTGGATCTTATCCGTTCTTAGTATCTCTCCCAAACATTGGCGACACAATTGTTTATGCTAAAAGTCCGACTGAATTAAAAACGAAGTTAAGAAAATATATTAAACAGGTTGACGATAATATAAAGATGAAGAGACTATTACCTAATGAGGTTATTGATTTCTTCACACAAAAAAGACTTAAAGCAATGAGAGGTATTAAGGAGAGTACAATGATCAACGAACAGGAGGGGCAAGACCCACAACAGCAAAGACAAGATCAAATGCAAAATGCTGCAGCGCAGCGTGTTGAGGCACAGAAGAGAATCGCTTTAGCGAAGAAGCAAGCAGCCCAGAACTTAGCAGCGAAGAAACAGGAGATGCAAAGAAACATTGCACGTCAATCCAAAGGACTTCAGCAGCAAGCAAAAACTGGACAACTTGACAGATCATCAACATCAGCTACAGCATAGGAGGTGAGAGATGGCATTTGGTCTCCAGAAGTTAGCGGTCCTTGAATCCAAACTTGACATCTATGAAGACCTAAGTAAAGAAATGCTTGACAAACTTGAGCGAGCGGTAGAAAAGATTTCCGAAGGAAACAATCGTATTGCTCAAGTCCTCGCTAAACACGAAGAAAGATTGGAACAATCTGATCGTGCTGATACCCTCATCATCAAAATGATTGAGGAAATGAAATCGCAGAACACAAAAGAGCATAGTGCGGTAATCTCTAGAATCGAAAACGTAGAATCCAGGGTTAATGATCTTGCTACGTTTAGATGGATTACTGTTGGCATCGGGACCGCTGCCGTGATGATCATTGGTTCAGCATCCTTTTTTGGGAACCTCTTGACATTTGGCACCACACCACCTACAATGGGGGGATCCAATACAGTTCAAACTAGATGAATTATGTTGATGTTGAGTATGTGAATCTGGTATCCTCTAGGTTGGAACGATTCGCAAAGAAGAAGGAAAATCTCTACAATTTTAGGTGTCCCTATTGCGGCGACTCTCAACGTCAGAAGTCAAAGGCAAGGGGATATTTCTATCTGCGAAAGAGTGATATCCTTTTCAAATGCCATAACTGCGGCGTTGGTAGGTCCATGGGTAATTTCCTGAAGGATCATGCTGTTGATCTTCATGATCAATATGTTATGGATAGGTATAAGAAAGGTCTTACTGGTAAGGGTAGGAATGTTGCTAATCCCACATTCGAATTTCCTAAACCAGTCTTTGAGCACCGTCCTGAGGGCATCGTGCCAATGAGCGACCTTGACCCTGAGCACCCTGCTAGAAAGTATCTGGAGGGCAGACAACTGCCTCTCAAGGGTCTCTACTATGCAGAGAACTATAAGAAGTGGGTCAACTCTCAGAAACAAACATTTGTAAATGTTGAATCTGATCATGATAGGATTATTATTCCTTTGATTTCTAATAATGAATGGTTTGGTTTTCAAGGTAGGGCATTGTCCCCTAAACAATCTGTTCGATACATTACAACAATCCTGAATGATGTCCCCCCAAAGATTTTCAATCTTGATAATGTAGACTACTCTAAAAATGTCTATATAACAGAAGGTCCTTTTGATAGTTTGTTGCTGCCTAATTCAATCGCTATGGTTGGGGCAGACGTTGACTGGATGTTCCTTATCTCTAATCACGAAACAAATTTTGTTTTTGTTTATGATAACGAACCACGAAACCAACAAATCATTGATAGGATGAGTAAGGTAATTGATGGCAATCAACTTATCGTTATCTGGCCATCAGACATCAAAGAAAAAGATATAAACGACATGGTTCTCGCTGGGCGAGATGTCAAACAAATCATTCAAGACAATACCTATAGTGGTCTTGAGGCAAAACTTAAACTTAACATTTGGAAGAAAGTATGAGCAACGGTATCAAAGTCGAAAAGCGTGATGGTCGGGTAGAACCGATTAACATCGATAAGATTCATATTATGGTGGAACATGCTTGTGATGGTCTGGGTGGTGTCTCAGCATCTCAGGTTGAAATGAACGCTAACATTCAATTCTATGATGGTATCAGAACATCCGAAATCCAAGAGATCTTGGTACGATCAGCTAGCGATCTTATCTCTCTTGATAATCCAAATTATCAGTATGTTGCTGCTCGTCTCCTTCTGTTCGGTCTACGCAAGCATGTCTTTGGGCAGAATTGGAAAGTAGAGTTTCCTTCTGTTTTCGACCACTGCATGACTTGTGTAGAGAAAAAGGTTTATGATTCTGCAATTCTAAACAAGTATAGTTCTGAAGAATGGAAAAAAATCAATGGATTTATTGACCATGATAGGGACATGATCTTTACTTATGCAGGTCTACGTCAGGTTGTGGATAAGTATTTGGTTCAGGATCGTAGCAATGGTGGAGTATATGAAACTCCTCAGTATATGTACATGATGATTTCTGCAACTTTGTTTGCAGACTATCCAGAAGAAACCCGTCTCTCGTATGTAAAGAGGTATTATGACGCAATCTCAAAGCACAAAATCAACATTCCAACTCCCATCATGGCAGGAGTTAGAACGCCTCTCAGACAATTTGCTAGCTGTGTTCTTGTTGATTCTGATGACACCCTCGACAGCATCTTTAGTAGCGACATGGCTATTGGTCAGTATGTTGCTCAGAGGGCAGGCATCGGTATCAACGCGGGTAGGATCCGTGGCATCAACAGTAAGATCCGAGGCGGAGAGGTTGCCCATACTGGCGTTGTACCGTTTCTCAAAAAATTTGAGGCAACTGTCCGATGCTGCACTCAAAATGGCATCAGAGGTGGATCTGCAACGGTCCATTTTCCAATCTGGCACCAAGAGATAGAAGATATCATTGTCTTAAAAAACAATAAAGGAACGGAAGATAACCGTGTTCGTAAGTTAGACTACAGCATCCAAATCTCTAAACTCTTCTATGCTAGATTCATTCAAAACCGAGAGATCTCCCTCTTCTCTCCGCACGACGTTCCTGGTCTGTATGATGCTTTTGGCACTGATCGATTTGACGACCTATATGAGTCTTACGAACGAGATCAGTCTATTCCAAGAAAGACTGTTGGAGCACAAGAACTCCTTCTGGATCTTCTAAAGGAACGTGCAGAGACTGGTCGTTTGTATATCATGAACATCGACCACTGTAATTCACACTCGTCCTTCAAGGACAAGGTGAACATGTCTAATCTCTGCCAAGAGATTACACTTCCCACTAAACCAGTTCAGCATATTGATGATCCCTTTGGTGAGATTGCTCTGTGCATTCTGTCTGCTATCAACGTTGGCAAACTGAAAAAGGTTGATGAACTGGAAGAACTTTGTGATCTTGCTGTTCGTGGTCTGGAAGAACTGATTGATTACCAGGAATATCCTGTAATGGCAGCAGAAGTATCTACCATTAATCGTCGTTCATTGGGTATTGGATACATCGGTCTGGCACACTACCTTGCCAAACTGGGTCATAAGTATGATGATGTTGCTGCTCTCACGGAGACTCACAAACTTTCTGAGGCATTCCAGTATTTCCTTCTGAAAGCATCTAACAAGATTGCCCAAGAAAAAGGTCCATGCGGATACTTTGACCGTACTAAGTATTCAGATGGAATTCTTCCGATTGATACATACAAGAAGGAAGTTGATGAACTGGTAGCACCTGCATATTTCTATGATTGGGATTCTCTACGGAATGATATTCAAACATACGGACTCAGACATAGCACATTGTCCGCACAGATGCCATCGGAGAGCAGTTCCGTTGTGTCAAACGCAACCAATGGAATCGAACCTCCTCGGGGATACCTATCCGTTAAGAAGTCCAAAAAAGGACCGCTTAAGCAATTGGTTCCGCAGTATGCTACACTGAAGAATAACTACACCCTCCTATGGGACATGCCATCTAACGATGGTTACATTAAAGTAGTTGCTGTTATGCAGAAGTTCTTTGACCAGGCAATCAGTGGAAACTGGAGTTATAATCCAGAAAATTATCCTGATAATGAAGTCCCTGTTTCTGTTATGGCACAAGACTTCCTCAATACTTACAAGTATGGTTGGAAGACTTCTTACTACCAGAATACATATGATGCCAAGAAAGATGGTGATGAAGATTCCAAAGACGATCTTCAAAAGTTAATTGATGAATTAGCACAGTCTGACGACGATTGCGATTCCTGTAAAGTTTAATCGGAGAATTTGTATGGTAAAAGGAATGACGGTATTCAATTCAACAAAGGTGGATACCAAGAAACAACCAATGTTTTTTGGTGCTCCCTTGAGCGTTCAAAGATACGATCAATACAAATATCCAGATTTTGATAAACTTACACAAACTCAATTAGGATACTTCTGGAGACCTGAAGAGGTCTCCCTCCAAAAAGATAGAGCAGACTATGCACAACTACGGCCTGAACAGAAGCACATTTTCACGTCGAACCTTAAGTACCAAATTCTCTTGGACTCCGTACAAGGTAGGGGTCCTAGCATTGCTTTCCTTCCTTATTGCTCTCTCCCTGAACTAGAGGCATGTATGGAAGTGTGGGGGTTCATGGAGATGATTCACAGTCGCTCCTACACCTACATTATCAAAAATATTTATTCGGATCCTACAGAGGTTCTGGATACGATTCTTGAGGATGATAAAATTCTTGAGAGAGCAAAAAGTGTAACCGCTGCTTATGATGAGTTTCTTCAAGCAGCACAACAGTGGAGTGCTGGTAGTCAGTGGGAACACGCATTAGAGCAAGTAGATTCTGCAAAATGGGAAAGGTATGAACTCAAACGTAAACTTTATCTCGCTATTGCAAACGTTAATATTCTCGAAGGGATTCGTTTCTATGTTAGCTTTGCTTGCTCTTTTGCATTTGGTGAACTCAAGCTTATGGAAGGTTCCGCCAAAATAATCTCTCTTATTGCTAGAGATGAATCACAACACCTTGTTCTAACTCAGAAGATTCTGAATAAGTGGGCAGCAGGTGATGATCCTGAGATGCTTCAAATCATCGAAGAAGAAAAAGAAAATGTCTCTAGCATGTTTGAACGTGCAGTAAGTGAAGAGAAAGAATGGGCAGACTATCTGTTCAAAGATGGTTCAATGATTGGTTTGAATTCAAAACTACTCTCTCAGTATGTTGAGTGGGTAGCAAATCGTCGCATGAAGAGCATTGGGTTGGAACCTCTTTATGATGTTCCTGCCAAGAACAATCCACTTCCTTGGACTGAGCATTGGTTGAACTCCAAGTTGATGCAGAATGCTCCACAGGAGACTGAGATCGAGTCTTATGTGATCGGTGGCATCAAACAAGATATGAAGAAAGATACTTTTGCAGGTTTCCAACTATGAATTCATCATATGAATTGCGTGAGGATCACATCGGGATTTTTGATAACTTCTTTAATCCCGATCTGTTAGATCAATATATACGCTACTTTGATTTCTATTCAAGTTTTAAGTATTACGAGATGGAAGAAGGTCCATCTCCTGATATAAAAAAGAAGTATGTTTATAATAGATCAACTCAAAAGATCAAAGATACAAACATCGATACCATTACATCTACCTTCTGGACGAGGGATTATATGGATGTATCAATGGTATCGCATGAGTTTGTAAACACGTTTTTTGATGAGATTTATCCAATCTATACAGACAAATACTTTGTATTGGGTGCTAGTTCTAGACACTCAATTTTTGAAGTAAAGGTACAAAAGACCCTTCCTTGTGAGGGATATCATGTTTGGCATCATGAAAAGGATGCCTTTAGGACTAGGAATAGATTGATGGCATTCATTCTTTATTTGAATGATGTGGAAGAAGGTGGGGAAACAGAGTTTCTCTTCCAGAAGTTTCGCATGAAACCAAAGAAGAATCGTCTTATCCTATGGCCTGCAGGGTACACCCATACGCATCGTGGGAACCCCCCTCTAAGCGGCGAGAAGTACATCGCAACGGGATGGGTTGAGTTTGGGTCGATGGACCTCTGAAGACCTTCTAGCGCCCCCTGAGGCGCTTTTTTTGTGCCTGCTTGACAGACCCCTTGATTCCCAGTAGAATAACACTGTAGGGGTTCAAGAGATGTTATAGATATTACTTAGAGACTATTATGAAATGTACGAAAACCCCTGGCGATATTTGGACGAGGATTTTAATAGTGATGATATTGGGGACTACTTCGGTTTTGTTTATCACATTACCAATCTCTCAAACGGAAGAGCGTACCTTGGGAGAAAGTATTTCTGGTCATTTAGAACACCTCCTGGGAAGAAAAGAAAACAGAAGATAGAATCTGATTGGAAGAACTACTATGGTTCTTGTCCTGAGTTAAAGGAAGATGTTAAGAAGTTCGGTAAACAGAACTTTAAAAGAGAGATTATCTCACTACATAAAACAAAAGGACAGGTTAACTACGAAGAGACCCGACAGTTGTTTATACATAATGTATTAACAGAGTCAATGGAAGACGGTTCACCCATGTACTACAACTCCAATATCCTTGGACGGTACATGAAAAAAGATTACTTCAAGGGGGCTTGACACCCCCCTGCTCCCATGATATTCTATACAGGTCAAGTCAAGGAGGTTCCGATGATTGCTTTCGATTCCTACGAAGATTCTCACATTGTCGATATGACGGTAGAGGCACTTATCGATCAACTTCACTCACTTGCTAGTGAAGGTCGTCTCAGCGAAGCAAAGGAAGTTGCTCTCAAAATCAAGGAGTTGCAAAATCCTGGCAGGTCTGCTATGATGATCAGGTGATTCGCAAGGGTACATAGCTCAGTTGGATAGAGCAACTGCCTTCTAAGCAGTCGGTCGCTGGTTCGAGTCCAGCTGTACCCGCCTTATTGAATTCTTCATTATGAAAAAACCAACTGTTTTACTAGAACGTTTCCCCTATCGCTATGTGCAAGTTGGCACTTTAGAGATCAATGGAAAACCTGATTGCCGAATTCAGAAAGTAGATTCCTACACTGGTCGGTATCGTGATATGTATCTCTGCGATAATGAGATGCAACTTATCACTGCTATGGAGGATCATGACTACACTTGCTGGTTAGATCCTGACAATGTTCCTGCTTATGTACATGGAGATGATGACGATGAATGATCAAGCACTGTATCAACTTGAACGTGCTATTGATGCACTTTCTCTGATGGCAAAGTCTCTTAGAGAAGAAAACACACCCACATATGTTGGTAGTCATGTTAAAGGTGGGTGGGGTGATGATGTAATCACCTTTGGAAACTACACCCCAGAAACTCATATAACTAGTCTTGGTTGATGAGGATCTTCAATGTCTCGGAAAGACTGTAAAACTTGCCCTGGTGGAGTCAATCGACCCAATCGTTTAAACAATACAGTACGAAAACCAATGGCAGATGCAAATGATAAACCTAACTATCCATCGTTAGCAAGGCAAGGTGTTAATCTTGCTAAACTAGCAACCGCTGCAGCCCGCCAAGCAGTTGCAGGAAATGCAGTTTATGTTCCCGCTGAAGTCAAAAATCAAAGACTTGCTATTTGTAGGTCTTGTTCTCACTACGATCCTAATCAAGGACGTTGTAAGAAATGTGGATGTTTCCTAGAAGCAAAGACTTCCTTTGCTGCTTCTGAATGTCCTGTCCTCAAATGGACTAATTACCAAAAACCAGTCTCGGGATGACTTAAAAAGCGCCCTGGTCGGGAACCCCCTCGATAACACACATTACACATAAAATTATGACACCTTACGAACTTCGCTTTGAGATCTACAAACAAGCATACAATCAGTTGTCTGATACCTATCATGCAGCATGGTCGAATGCTTCCGAAAAGAATGGCGGAAAACTCCCAGAAGATTTCTCAATGCCTTACCCATGTTTGGGTGAAATCCTTGAAGTAGCAGACGTTATTAATTCTTTTGTTTCTGATGCAAAGTGAAAAAAAATCTAATCGAGTATATCCAGTATCATGGCGAAGGTCCTAGTGCAATACTCAACTCACCATTTTCATTGGACAATGTTGGGTTTGATCTAGAATCAGAATACAGTCAAAGTCCGAGCAATGCTGTATATTCTGTTTGCCCTGCTTGGAAACACAAATCAAATAGAATCTATACTGTTAGATCACCAGTTGATCTGCACATCTATATTGATACCAAGCAAAAATATATCAAGTGTCCAAACATATCTCAAGAGGAATTCAACGCATATTTCTCACCTACGTTTGATAAAAATGGATTGTGGTGTTCTCCTGAAAGAACTACTATCCAATTAACCATTCCTAGGTTTCTTATTTGGACAAAGCAAAAAAATATTTGGTTAGAACAAAAACCACACCCTTTATCTTCATTGAATAATAACTTAGTATGTGTTGGTGGTTGGTTTAATCTATCCAATTGGGTTCGCCCTATCAGCTTTGCATTTGATGTAGTCGATACTGATAAACCAGTTATCATCAAACGTGGTGATCCTATCAGTCAATTATCTTTCTATTCATCAAATTTTGATGATGGATTCATTGTCCGAAAGGCAGAACCACCAGAGGAAATACTTAGAAAGGCATCTAGAACATCAGGTGTAATAGATCGTTTCCACGGAAACATACCACAATCTATTAAAAACAACCTGTTCAAAAATAAAGAGTCTAAGTGTCCATTTCATTTCCTTTGGAAATAGGTTTC
>Ga0222714_10003331_pt1 | contig 16468 bp, 12 predicted proteins | sample C33_3DmetaG_FD_165048 | JGI IMG/M metagenome (GOLD analysis project Ga0222714, IMG submission 165048) | Estuarine water microbial communities from San Francisco Bay, California, United States - C33_3D | ecosystem: Environmental > Aquatic > Marine > Unclassified | place: USA: California...
TTTCTTGAGTTCTAAAAAAACGTTGGTACTGTTGCCTTCAATTCTAATCGGCCTATTCCATTCTTGAAGAGTATTGCCATCAAAATCAATGAGCTGCGTTTTAAGATGAGCTTCTATACCTTTTATCGAATCTGAAACTACAACTACATTTACTTGCCTTTCATTGTTTTCATAGCTCACCAAAAAATTTTGAAAGGATGCCTTAGCTTTATAATGCAGTGCTTTCCACTTCCCATAATAATCAATACTTGACCAGGAAACCGCGGGCCAACAGTCATTGAGTTGCCAATACAAACTGCCCATGCATCTGTCCCTATTTCTTCTGTGCGCTTCAATTCCGATACCCACCCCATCAGCCTGAAGCAATTGACTCACGTATAAAAGGTTTTCAAAATCCTTTGGTTCTTTATAATACCGCATCATGTATTCTTCAATTGTCACATTGCCGATACTCGATCTTTGGTGCGATTTCATGACTTCGGAATAAATGTCATAGTCGTCAGGAGAGGTGTATTTTTTTACTGAGTTAAACTCTGGAAATGACTGGAATCCGTATTCAGACATAAAACGCGGAATAGCAGTGTTATAATTTTCAAACGGTTTTTTTCCCCACCATACATCCCAATAATGATAATCGCCATCGGTAAAAGAGATTTTTTTACCGGGCGCACTGCTTGGGGATGACGACCAATAATCCCGGTCACTGTCATATTCCTTAATAACATCCGGAAGAATTTTATGGAATAATTTTTCGTACGATTGCCACATCCTGTCTGCCACTTCTTTAGATTGCTCTTTGGCAACATTTTCTTTCCAACCCCAATTTTGCCAAGCCCATTGATTTTCATTATTGCCACACCAAAGTGCAATTGAGGCATGGTTCCTAATTCGTTTTACATTGTATATGGCTTCCTGCTTTGCATTTTCGAGAAAAGACTCGTCCCCAGGATACATCGCGCACGCAAACATAAAATCTTGCCATACCAACAACCCCTTTTCATCACACAATTCATAGAACAGATCATTTTCGTAGATACCGCCTCCCCAAACGCGAATCATATTCATGTTGGCTTCCTTAGCGGAGTTTAAAATGAATTCATAATCAGATTGATCTGGTCTGTTTGCAAAAGGATCTTGTGGAATATAGTTCGCGCCTTTCATAAAAACAGGGTATCCGTTGACTTTAAAATAAAATGCCGATCCAAGAGAGTCTTTATCTGTGATGAGCTCTATGTTGCGCAGGCCAATTCGGTGTGATTTTGAGTCTGTATTTGAGTCTGCATTGACGATTACTTCTACCTCATAAAGGGTTTGCTCCCCCATTCCATTAGGCCACCATAAATCAGGATTCTCGATTTCGAAGGGCACCTTCAACAGGTTTTTTCCCTTACTCAATTCGACAGTAGTTTTTTTAATAGATTTTTTGTTGACCAGAACTTCAACAGTCAATCCATCAACAGGCGCTATGGCATCAACCTCCGCAATTGCAGTTAATAAGGCTACACTGTCCAAACGGGTTTGTTTGATGTACAAATCTTCCATTTTAATAGAGGACCATCCTCGCAGTTTGACTGGTTTCCAAATCCCGGAAGTCACCAGTCTAGGACCCCAATCCCATCCAAAATGATAGCCAGCTTTTCTCGAAAATATGCCCACCTTTTTTGCACCATCTACTTTTCCGATTTCAGCTAAATCATTTCCAGATTCTGGCAATTTATACCCTATTTCATCATGTTTTTGAACGCCCTTGGCTATCGGTGATTCAAATATAACCAGCAAGGTGTTGTTTCCTTCTTTCAATATTGTTTTGCAATCGACAATATAATTTCTAAACATGTTGTCTGTTTGTAAAATTAATGAGTCGTTCAAAATGACTTTACTGTAAGTGTCTAAGCCCGAAAATTCTATCTCCAGATGTTGCTTTGACAATAATTCCTTTGAGACGTTAAAATCAGTTTTGTACTGCCAATCTGCTTTGTCAATCCATTGCAGGTCCAACTCATTTAGTCTGAAAAAAGGGTCTTTAATCTTATTATTGTTCAATAAATCTAAATGAACTGACCCTGGGACTTTAGCATTGAGCCATTCTAAATCTCCCACTTTTTGAAAGCGCCAGTTGTCGCTTAATTCTATTTCATAAACTGGTGAACTATTTTCTTTGCAGGCACTAAAAAGAATAAGAGCTACAATAGCAATCCATTTTAGTGTAAGGTTCAAGTAATTTTTTATCATAATTTAAATTAACTCAATTTTTTCATTTGAACTAATTACAGGCCAAGTTTTTAATTTAAATGATCAATATATGTTGGAAAGTTAGCTTTAGATTTATCAAGATGTAGCTTATTTAACGAAATTCCGCATAAAATGACACCTCTGAAGTATCACCATTTCTGATGACTTTTGAGCAGATAACTCAAACCAACTATTGAACGTTTTTTATATACCGCTAAGAGTTTGTTCATACTCATAATTTATTCAGCATTGTTATAGATGGGGTAGTTTGAATTTTGATTTCTACACAGCCCTTCATGCAACCTCAAAGCAGATCGGATGAAGGTTGGGTTTGCCTAACTGCCGGCAAAGGGAGAGCCAAAAATACCAACTGCTAACTCTGCCCATATTATAAAAAGGATAAAAAGCAATATTCCAATGTATAGGATTCGGATTTTCAAATTCTTAGAGCGATTACGGACAAAATAAATTCCAATACCAAGGAACATTAAAAGCGATCCCATAATAATGAAATCAAAAAGACTCCAGTTAATCTCATCCGTAATGACCATTCCTATTAATGGAATTAGCAATAGAAAAAGAGGATAAAAGATTCTTTCTGCCATATTTAAAAATTATAATCCCGTAAAAATAATACCACAGGATAGGTTTAGCATAACAAGTTTTGGATAGTTTCTTTATCGTGTGATTTAAATTCGTTCCTCATTTTCGGCATCATCTTCACAATCGCAAATTTCACAGATAAAAGTAGTTAGACAATAATTCATAAGTCTACTTTAATATAATTCTTAAAAAAATACGTTATCTGGTAAAATCAAATTAATGTTATTGTAAATTATTTTTAACTCTTAACCTTGAATAGATGCTCTTCCCTAGATTTGATAGAAACGGAATTCCAACTGAATCATATTGGTATACGCCATCATTATAGATATTATTTTCATTCACTCTCAGGGTGCAAGAAAGAATAAATTCGATATTATTTTCTAGATCGATAATATAGGCTGTTTCGGTAAGGTGTCCGTATGCAAAACCAACTTTGTTATAAATCTTGAAATTTTTAGGAATTTCATTTTTAGAATCCCCAAAAAGAAAAAACTTTACATAGCTATCCCAGTACTTTGGTTCAGTGTAGCCATATTTGGCTCCTTCTAAGGTATTCCAACTCATTGATTGTAGGATAAAGTCATAAAAATCATTTGACATGCGAAATATCTTATCTCCAGAATACATATTTCTGAAAATTATCCTTTTGGTTATTTCATGAAGATCACGTAATGAAATATAATTCTTATCCTCAAATGAAAACATTTGGTGGATTAAACTATCATTTCTAATAAATCCATCTCCGATTATCTCATTTTTTAATTTTTTTCCACTTGCTGTATAATTCCTATTCTTTGAATTGATAAATAATTCATTACCATCATCAAGGTAAAAAACATATTTTAAGTTTTCTTTAATCCCGTATGAAAAATCATGAATGATACGAGAGCTTAAAAACCCTTTATTATGAAGTTCGGTATTGATATAGTTCTTGCCTAGAAGATGAAATATAATATTATAGGCTTCATTATCACTAACTAAGAAAATTTTTTCAATCAATTCTCTAAGAGTTCTTTTTTCGTGCAAAAGGTTTTGTCCTTCGAATACCGAAAAATTAGTGTCTAAATTTATTTTTGGTTCAGTTTTATTTATGTCAGTAATGTATTGCAGAGTTAATAAAGCTACAGGGAGTTTTACGGTGCTTGCTGGGTAAAAATATAATTCATCATCTAGCGAAAAATCATAATCTTTAAAGGCTATTTTACCTTTAGAATTTCTTGAAACTTCCGTTAATATAATTTGCGCATTATATTTTCCCCAATCATCTAAAACTTTAAGTATAACGGGAGTGGGATGGTCAATATAATTTAGAATTTCACGATTGCATGAAACCAACAAAACACTTGATAATATGTAAAACTTTACTCTACCCAATCAGATAAGTTCTGTAATTAATAAATTAAATGTAAGTAAACATTTATAATTGACATAAAATCAATAAAATATTACATCTAACTTTTTGAAGAATAGAAATAGTTAAAGCGAAGCAAGATTAAACCGCCGTTATACTTGAGTTTAATGCAAAAAAAAGAGTAACCATTTCTGATTACTCATTAGTAGAGCGGAGTATCCAATTATCGAACCTTGACGATACCGATGATATGTCAAGACAACGCCTGATTTGGGTGGGGTTGGGGGCGATCGAACGTCTTGTGTTGAGTAATGTAGAAACCTTTAAGGTTCTTGATAGTAAATGAACTAACGTTTTGCGGCTTCGCGTTCGGGCGGGATTTTTAGAACTGCACTTGATATGAAGAACCGAACTAAAATATACGCAGAAAACGTCAAATGAAGCACGAAACTCCGCCTGCGGCAAAACCGCTGTTATGGGCTGGTCTTATCGTTTAATTACTTTAAATATTTGTTTCGAGCTATTTCCCACACTCAACATATAAATACCTCCAGGTAAATTTTCCATTTCTATTAATGTATTCTCATTATTTATTGTTCCCGAAAAAACGGCTATACCTAAATTGCTATAGAGAGTATATGCCGCTCCAATAATATTAGAATCTGCTTTTACATTAATTTGATTTGTGGTCGGATTCGGAAAAATAGAAATGGCATTTTTAACATCAAAATCAGAAATGCTTGTGGATAAATTCAAATTAGAAAGTGCAAAACGAAACACCCCTTGAGTATTTGTAGCTGCAATTATGTAGTTATCGTTAAGTTCTAAATCAAAAATTGTCAAGTCAGTTAAGCCAGTATTTATTGTGGTCCAATTGTCCCCATTATCAGTCGAATAAAAAACGCCTGATCCAAATGAACCGGCGACAATTAACTGTGAGTTGCTAGCAAATCCTCTGTATGATCCTGATACAAGTCCTCCTCCCAATAATGTCCAATTAGCTCCATAATCTATAGAGCGATAAACTCCTGTCCCAATTTGGCCTCCTGCAAAAAGAGTGTTCCCTTTGCTTTCAATAGCTCTAAAATTTGTAGAACCGCCTAAGCCGTTATTTATTGCAGTCCAGCTAGCTCCCCAATTAATGCTTTTATAAATGCCTGAACCGTTTGTACCTACAAATAAAGTGTCATTTATTGCGGTAATGCATCTTACGTCTGTTGTTGATAATCCTGCAGTACTCCAATTATCTCCCTGGTCTGTTGAAATAAAAACACCGGTTGGGCCTACATAAAATAATCTTGTACCTACTTTAAGAATACCACTACCAAGTAAATTTGTTAATCCAACATTTTTAGGAACCCAAGTTGTACCATTGTCAGAGCTTCTAAATGCACCTTGACTAGTGCAAGTGTAAATATAATTGTTGTCCTTTGTAAATCCTCTTGTAGGTCCAACATTGTCGTTTCCTGAATTTGATAAAGAAAAATTTGCGGCACTATCAGTAGAAAGATAAACTCCAGTTTGTCCGCCTGCATAATTATAGGAACCATTTGTTAATAACGACTGCATATTTAATCCAGCCGTTCCTGCAGATTGTTGCCATTGTCCAAAAGCTGAAATGCTAAAGCCACTGAATAAAAGAAATTGTAATGTTGTTTTTATCATTTTAATGTTACATTAAAATAAGACTGCTTTTCAAGCATTAGGTTTAATTCGGCTTGTGATTTATTTTAAACTTGCCCATAACTTGTTGCTAACCACCACAGGTCAACTTTACTCAAAATTACAACTTATTTTAAAGGTGTTTTATTGTTAGAAAATCAGTTTGAGTTTAGAACATGTTATGCAATTTCAAGATAGATTTGATCACCTCATTAGCCAACAGAGATAACTGTATTTGTATTTTAATGTGCTCAACTTTTTAAAATACCTTTTGATTCAATCGAAATCTGAAAAAGCAACTTATATCATAAATCGTACTTAAAATTAGCTTACGCTAAAATCATCGAGTATGAATATAATCATCTTATCCGTAAAGATGAAAAATGTTTTTTCTATCTGTATCAATTATGTATCATAATAATTACAATTACCTATTAGTTTTACAACCAATAATTAAAATTTAAAAATATGATGTTTAAAGCAAGAGTTAGATTAGATGTTATTCGAAGAGGGCATTCTAAGTTAGAAGTCATTGAAACCATGATGGACAATGAAACTTATAGGAATTGTAATTCAAGCAATGGAAAAAAAATAGTAGAGGAGGCATGGTGTAATTCTATGTTTCCAGGGGCTGATAAAATAAGAATTTATAATGCTGTTAAAATTTAATAAACAACTGAATTACAACACAGAGAATATTATTACTATAAAAGAAATAAATGAACTAATAGAAAGCGACTATATCCAGGAAGATATTCATAATAATCATGATGGTTGGTTTCCTTTAATGAAATACGACGAAGATTATGGTATTACTAAATCTTTTGATGCAATTCAGTTCTTGACTGTAGGACTAAATCCGTCATTAACTAATAACTTTAGAGAGCATATTCACTCAACTATCTTTGAAATTAAAGATAAATTCGATCCAAAGTCAAAACATGATTTTGGTCGAAAAGATAAATATGTAATTGATAAAGAAGCGATAACAAAAAAATTAATTGACTATCAAGCATTGCTTAAATATGACAATAAAGAACAAATCCCATATTTCAAACATCTAAAGTCATTTTTTGAGGATATCAATAAAGAAATTAGTTTTAAAGATCACGTCTTTCATTATGATTTTTGTCAATTGAGACATACAAACTCAAAAGAAATCACAAATATTTTAAATGATAAATACGAATATTTTGCTAAACATTTTAATAAAATAATTGAAGCTGTAAATCCTGAGTATATTTTTGTTTTTAATGCATCATTATCGAGATTGTTAATTGATAAAGATTTTTTTTCTAGTAAAACCATACACAAAGAAAGCGGTTGTTATTATTTAAAAGACAAACCCGGTTCATCACCAAAAGTTATATTAGCAAATCAACTTTCTGGAGGAGCAACATCTTCAGTTTATAAAGAGTTATTAATATGGAATGTAAATAGAATTATAAATAAATAAATAAAATAATTATGGCAAGAGATTTTACAAAATACACCGTAGAAGGTTTAGGCGAAAACCTGAATAAACGACAATTGGTTTTTGAAATCGTAAAAGATTATATAGCCAAAAACAATCCAAGTTTAGAAGAATTGCAAAAAGTATTCCCAGACGAAATTCAGGGTTCTTTAGGTTTTATTAGGACAGAAACGGATGTGAAAGATTTTAAACGTTTTAACATGCGTGAACCGTTAAGCATTAAAAATGGTTTGCATGCAGTGGTGTCTAACCAATGGGGGGGAATATTTCGAATTTCATAGTTGCTGCTCAGTTACTAAACTACAATATTATAATAAACAATAACGAAGCTTCTGATACTGACACTCAAAACGCCAATGAAAACCCTTACTTAATTTATTTTAAGGAACAAGAATTTGGCAATCCATCTGAGTTTATTAAAAATACCGAAAAACTATTTAAAGATTTTTCATGGGAAAATGAAAAGGATTGTGATGAAGTTGCAGAAATATATAATCAACTTAATGAAATAACCCAGTCTGATGTGCCTAAATATGGTGGTTATTTATACTTATTTACTAAAATAGCATATGAACTTGGCGAAGGCGAATATGATGCACATTTTGAATGGGATTATGCATTGGAATACGGTTATGAATGGTCATACTTAACTGAAAAATCCAAAAATGTGGTTGAACTAGTTGCCGAAAAACATGGAGAAAGTGAATTCAATACCTATTTTTGCTCGTTATTTCTTTTAACTCTTTTAAGAATAATTGACGATACTTCAGAAATTGAAATTGCAGAATATATAGTTTCAAATAACGTGTCTGCTTATAAAAAAGTATTTCCTGATACAAATGATACAATAGAAGATTTCGTTTCTGATATGGTTATTGAGCTTTTAAAAGCAATTGGCTATGATATTTCAGATTATGAGGGTGAATGTACAATTGAAGGGAGATATTTCCTCGATATTGGCTTAGATATGGGGTACGATTATATTAGACTCGCAGAAGATTTTCGTGATTCAAACGCTTAAATTGAGCTTATTAGAACATTTTTAAATATTGAAATAATAGCAATGGAACACTCAAGTTAAAATGTTAGTTTAACTTAATTGAGAGGATTAGAAATAGCTGAACTTAAGGAAGAGGATATGCCTAGGGTTTAGTTGCATTATCAAGACAATAAAGGAGCTGCGTTAGGCAGCCCCTTAAAGAGTCAAAAGTCAAGATTTTTAATCCCTGACAAAACGCACCGAAAAGCCGTAAGGCTTGTAGTTGAAGTCCCTGTTTAGGTTACTGTTATAGTAGTACAGGTTGCGGTACCATACGTTAGATGTATTGTTCTCAGTGGAACTCCAAAAGAAGGCACTGCCACCCTCATTGTAGAACGAACCATCGTAGTTACGGTAACCCTAAGGGAAGACGTTAAAGCCACTGCTGTTGTTTAAGCTTTGGTTATTGCATACTACCAACTATCAGGTTACATATATATTTCTCAGCTAATCTTTAAAAAGGAAAATGGCCTTAAATTCAAAAGGGGGGTCTTATTTAAGAATGATGGTTGGGATTTTTTGACGTTTTTGTTGGGACTTAGAGTGATTTACCGTACGAAAATCGTACAAATATACAAATAAAAAAACCTTAACTATTTGATTGTAAATAGATTAAGGTTTTTGTATGTACTCGAGGCGGGACTTGAACCCGCACGAACATTACTGCTCATTGGATTTTAAGTCCAACGTGTCTACCGATTCCACCACTCGAGCCTTCAATAAAAAAACGCTTGACGAGCGTTACAATGAGCGAAAGACGGGATTTGAACCCGCGACCCTCACCTTGGCAAGGTGATGCTCTACCCCTGAGCTACTTTCGCGTTAGGGAAGCAAATGTAAGAAAAACTCTTATTTCTCAGCACTGCATCATCTCAAAAATTGCATTACTTTTTATTTTGAAGCAATCGCTTGATTTGGTTGAGTTGCATTAAAGCCTCAACAGGTGTCAAAGTATCGATGTCCAAAGCATTGATTTGATCTCTAATGTCTTCCAAAATCGGATCATCCAAATTGAAAAAGCTCAACTGCAAGTCTCCCGCACTTCCTTTGGTTGTTGACTTCGCCCCGCGATTTTGTTCCAATCGTTTGAGCATACTTTGCGCCTCGGCCAACACCTGTTGAGGCATCCCCGCCATTTTTGCCACATGAATGCCAAAACTGTGGGCGCTGCCGCCAGGCACCAACTTGCGCAAGAATAAAACCTGATCGTCCAATTCCTTAAAAGACACATTGTAATTTTTTATTCTGGTGTACTTCTCCGTCATCTCGTTCAATTCGTGATAGTGGGTGGCAAATAGTGTCTTCGGTCTAGCCGAATGTTGGTGCAAATACACACTGATAGCCCACGCAATTGAAATACCGTCATAGGTACTGGTTCCTCGACCGATTTCGTCCAACAATACTAAACTGTTTTCAGTAATATTGTTCAATATGGCCGATGTTTCATTCATTTCTACCATAAAAGTAGACTCGCCCATAGAAATGTTATCGCTCGCACCCACCCGAGTAAATATCTTGTCGACTAGCCCAATTTCAGCTGCAGTTGCTGGCACAAAGGAACCCATTTGAGCCAAGAGGACAATTAACGCCGTTTGGCGCAAAATAGCTGATTTACCAGACATGTTTGGTCCAGTAATCATGATGAATTGTTGAGTATCCGGGTCAAGGAGCAAATCGTTAGGCACGTAATTCTCTCCGGAAGGTAATTGCTTTTCAATTACTGGGTGTCGCCCTTGAGAGATGGACAAGACTTTACCTCTATTCATAGCAGGTCTACAATAAGCGTTCAATTTGGCCAAAAGAGAAAATCCGTTGAGCACATCCAATTGCGCAATAGCCTGGGCTGTTTTTTGTATTGCAGGAATAAATGGAATTGTCCATTGCACCAAAGCGGTAAATAATTCTAATTCTAGCTGGGCAATTCGATCCTCGGCCGAAAGTATTTTAGATTCGTAGGTTTTCAATTCCTCCGTTATGTATCGCTCTGCATTGACCAAAGTTTGCTTCCTGATCCAATCCTCTGGAACTTTATCTTTATGCGTATTTCTCACTTCGATGTAATAGCCGAAAACATTGTTGGACGCAATTTTCAAAGAAGGTATTTTAGTCCTTTCAGACTCGCGTTCCAGCATCGCATCCAAATAGGTTTTACCATCGGTAGCTAGGCTTCTCAACTCTTTCAATTCCTCTGAAGCTTCTGAAGATACCGCTCCACCCTTAAGGATGCTGACAGGAGCCTCTTCGTTGAGGGTTAGTTTAATTTTATCGCTGAGTTCTGTGCAGGAATCCAATTGTAGAGCCAAATCCCTAACAGCCTGAGCAGCAACAGCACTAAGTGCCGTTTTTAGAGGTTGAATAACGCCTAAAGCATTTTTCAACTGTACCATTTCTCGTGGATTGATTTTTCCGGTGGCAACCTTTGAAATCAATCGCTCCAAATCGCCCACCTGCCCAATATAGGATTTGAGCGTTTGTTGAATGTCTTCATTCTGTAAGAAAAAATCGACGGCGTCGTGCCTTTTGGTGATGGTCTTGATATTTTTTAAAGGCAAGGCGAGCCAACGTTTCAACAATCGAGCACCCATGGGGGAAACGGTTTGATCAATCACTTCGAGCAAAGTTGTTGCTTGGGCATGAGGCGAATGGTACAACTCCAAATTGCGAATGGTAAACCGATCCATCCAAACATAATCGTCATTTTGAATGCGGTTCAGACGACTGATGTGTTTCAATTGATGGTGTTGGGTTTCAGACAAATAGTGCAAGATCGCGGCTGCAGCACGCTTACCCATGTGTAAATCTTCCACTCCAAATCCTTTGAGCGATTTGGTTTGAAAATGCTGATTTAACTTTTCATTGGAGTAATCAGTCTGAAACACCCAATCCTCAAGAATGAAGGTGTTATACCTGTTGCCAAATGCAGTTAGAAACGCCGAGCGCTGGGGTTTTGCAATGAGTATTTCAGAAGGTGAGAAATTTTGCAACAACTTGTCCATATGGTCTGTCATACCCTCTGACACCAAGAATTCTCCAGTAGAGATGTCTAGAAAAGCGATGCCAAAATCGTCTTTAAGCTGATATACGGCCGCCAAAAAATTGTTAGACTTGGATTGAAGCACTTCGTCGTTGAGTGATACCCCAGGCGTAACTAATTCGGTTACGCCTCGTTTGACGATTGTCTTAGTTTGTTTGGGGTCTTCCAATTGATCGCAGATGGCCACTCTCAAACCAGCCCTCACCAATTTTGGCAAATAGGTGTTCAACGAATGGTGAGGGAAACCAGCCAACTCGGTTTCGGAAGAACTTCCTGCACCGCGTTTGGTTAGAACAATGTCCAGAATTTGAGAAGCCCGTACAGCATCACCGCCAAAAGTTTCGTAAAAGTCCCCTATGCGAAACAATAGCAAGGCATCGGGATGCTTTGCCTTTATGGCGTTGTACTGTTTCATTAAGGGAGTTTCCTTCGACATACTTTGACTGAAAAAATCGATTGGTTTGAAAAAGACTAATTTTGCAACACCAAAGATGGTAAATGTAGCGATATTTTGATTTTTATCCGAAACGAAGGTGTTAGGAAATCCCAATATGAAAAAAACAGCCAACCAAGACTTAATCAGGTTAGAGCCTGAGGCCTTTAAAACAGCGAAAAAGACCAAACTCAGAATCGTTCTAGACGACCTGAGAAGTCTCAACAATATCGGTAGTATTTTCAGAACTTCGGACGCCTTCTTAGTTGAAAAAATATACCTCTGTGGCATTACTGCTCAGCCCCCGCACAGAGACATTCAGAAAACAGCACTAGGAAGCACGGAAACCGTAGATTGGGAATATCATGCCCATACTTTGTCCTTAATTAAAACTTTACAAGAGGAAGGAGTCATAGTCCTTGGCATTGAACAGGCTGAAGGTGCCATTTGGCTTCAAGAATTTCAACCCAATCCTCAATTGACCTATGCCATAGTTTTTGGCAACGAAGTCAGAGGGGTTGCTCAAGAGGTCATCGATCAATGCGACGGGGTTATTGAAATTCCACAGTTTGGGAGCAAACATTCGCTCAATGTTGCCGTCAGTGCAGGGGTTGTCATTTGGGAGTTGTTCAACAAATTGAAGTCTTAGAGCCCCTTAATTTCTTTAAGGATTTTCAGATAATCCTGACGGTTATTCACAAAATCAATCCCTGTCAAATCAATAATTTTTACAGGAAAGCTTTGTTGGGTTCTCAAGTATTCAAGGTAGCTGTCATTGATGCGTTGTAAGTAATCAGCTTGAATAGAGGACTCATACTCTCTGCCTCTGTTTTCGATATTCAGCTTGAGTTGGTCAATGCTCTGATGCAAATAGACATACAAATCGGGTTTAGGGGTGTCTTTGTAAAGGATATCAAACAGTTTTCTATAAAGTGAAAATTCGTCTTCCGACAAGGTTACTTTTGAAAAAATAAGGGATTTGAACACAAAGTAATCACTCACTACAAATCGAGAGAACAAATCCAACTGAGAGAGGTCGTCGTTAATTTGTTGGTATCGTTCGGCCAAAAAAGACATTTCAAGAGAAAAGGCATAGCGTTTTGGATTTTTATAAAATCGTGGTAAAAACGGATTTTCAGAAAATCGTTCCAACACCAAATGGGCGTTAAATTCTGTTGAAATAAGCTGAGCCAAGCTAGTTTTTCCAGCACCAATATTACCTTCTATGGCTAAGTATTGCCCATCGGGCATCGCATATCGGTCGGAAGGATTTTTGAGCCAAAGGTTGACTAGTTCCAGATTGCTGGTCTGTGCAAGCTGACTCAGTAATTCCTTAGTTGAACAATCCAATTTTGGATGAACAAGTTCAGGAGCAATGTCAGATAATGGGCGTAAAACAAAATCTCTCAGATGCATTTTGGGATGAGGAACAATCAAATTCTTGTTTTCAACGACCAAATCGTCGACCATAAGTATGTCCAAATCGATAGATCGAGAGGTGTAATTCTCGCGATTCCTCTGTCGTCCTTCCTGAATTTCAAATAAAAGCAGTTTATCCAAAACTTGTTTTGGAGACAGCATAGATTGCAAGGCAATACATGCATTATAAAATGAAGGACCAACGAAACCTTGGGCTTCACACTCATAGATTCGGGATAATTTTTCAATGGGTCCTATTTCCAAAAAGCAAAACTCTACAGCTGATTGGAGACTGGCATAGCGATCTCCTAAATTACTTCCAAGTGCTATATAATATGTGTGCTTGCTTTCCATTGGCGTCAAAATAACAAAAAGAATACGAGAATTCGATCATCAATAAGCGTCTGCTTATTCAATTTCGTATGTTTGCAACGCCCCGCTCAAAATATATTTTTATGCAGCGTAAAGATCGCCTTTTGGCACACCACTTGTATCTTCTTTTAGCGGGACTATTTATCACCTCATTGGTGGTCTCCAATTTAATTTTTCAAAAGTTCTTTTATTGGTATCCTCTGGACATCCAAATCCTTGGCATGCCACTATTTGAGCTTTCAGTAGGTATTCTACCCTATCCCATCACCTTCCTAATCACTGATTTGATTTCGGAAATCTACGGCCAAAAAAATGCCAATAAGGTGGTTGTTGCAGGTATTTTCGCCTCCTTTTTTGCCATGGGAATTATTCTTTTGGCGGATGCTGTGCCGGCTATAGCAAGCTCTCCTATAGATAATGATACTTTTAGCGCCGTTTTCTCTTTGTCGCCGATCGCCGTTTTAGCTTCAATGATTGCGTATTTGTTGGCACAATTTTTTGACATCAGGCTTTATCATTTTTGGAAGCAACTGACTAAAGGAAGACACCTTTGGCTGAGAAACAACTTTTCGACTTTCTTGTCTCAAATTGCAGACACCTCTGCAGTGTTATTATTGCTATGCTTTTTTGGTGTTCTAAACTGGAGTTTATTTTTTGGTCTTTTGGTTTCAGGAATTGTTTTTAAAATTCTAATCGCCCTACTCGACACTCCATTTCTGTACTTCTTCGTTTATTTGTTTAGACGACGCTTTAAACTTCAAGTAGGGGAAGAAATCGATTTGATTGATCCATAAAAAAACCTCCCTCTAACTAGTTAAAGGGAGGTTCGTTTAAAATTAATGATCGAGGCAACTGGCTAGTATACCTTAAATTCTGTTCTTCTGTTTTCAGCGTGCTTACTGTCTGAACAGGGCTTAGAATCGTTACAATCGTTGAGCAATTGAGTTTCTCCATATCCAACCGCTATCAAACGATTGGCGCTTACCCCTTTGCTGATCAAATACTCTACAACACCTTTGGCGCGTCTTTCTGACAATTCTTGGTTGAACTCAGCACCTCCTTGAGAGTCTGTATGCGATCCAATTTCGACAATTGAAGTAGAATTGCTTTTCAAGATAGACAAGATGTACTGATCGATTAATTTTTTTGATTTATCCGTAAGAGCAGCACTGTTCGATGCATAATGTATTGGAACTACACCAACTTGCTCAGGAATAGTAAAAGGTACCTTTCTCCAAGCAGACATCCCACCTTTTTTGACTAAAACCTTTTTAGTCACCTCAACAGTTTCCGCTGGAACTTGAACTTCCTCGACTGATTCGTCTTTGACTAATACTTTGCGCTTAATGTCTTTGGTGACTTCTGGTATAATTTCTTCACGTATTCGCGCAGGCGTTACTTCGACTTCTTTAGCAACTAGCTCATATTTTCCTTCAACTCTCTTAGAAGCTGTACTAGCAGGATTTCCGAGTTTTTCAATTGGCACCTTTCTAACTACCGCCGGATTCTCTCTATAGTGGAAAATACGACAATCGGCTGGATTTATAGAAGGGCAATTAGGATCCTTCTCTCCTGCCACCCATGAGCCTGATTTCGGCAAAACTTCAACTGAAATGTAATCGTTTTGAAAAGTTGCAGGAATTACTGTCAGTTGGTTATAGGGATCAACCATCCAAACAGTATCCATTACTGTTTTATAAACGGCTGGCTCATAAATCAATCGTTTTGAGGCAGGTCTTACAACAACAGTTGTTACTTTGGTCTCATAAACTGCGGGGATAACTCTAAACTTTTTGTAAGCTGCTCGAGTTTCTACTTGTTCCGATTGTTCAGAATATTCATCTGGGACAATACATTTTACGAAACAAGAGCCATCTTCTGGGTTTTCTGGAAGAGTTTCATAATACTCTACTTGGGCTTGTAATGTTGCACAAAAAAGAATGGCAACAAAGGCATAGGTAAACTTCATTGGTTAATTAATTTGGGGTTATTAAGGTGCTAAAATAATAAAATAGATCTCTTTAGGGCAAAATTTAATCCCGTTTTATTAACATTTTCGATCTATAAAACCTGTATTTTTACAATTAGCCCTTCGTTACTTCTGACGTTAAAAACGGTTTCATCCTCAAAGATTAAATACTGTCCTTTTATTCCAGAAAGCACGCCTTGAAATGAAATCACATTATCCAGGTTGAGACTAGACACTTTGTCGGGATACTGCAATACTGGGAATTCCATTAATGTTGGCGTAACTACATCATGTAAAATATAAGGCTTGACGTCCTTAGGAATCCACCCCAAGCACTTTTCCTTTTCGGCTCTCAGATTCAATTGTGGTCCAGTACTTTGAAGCATAAGTCTCCAGTTAGTTTTGTCGTTATAATGTTCTTTAAGTGCGACCTCCGTTATTCCAGCCAAATAGCGATTTGGTGTCTCTACAATTGGAATAGCCATGTCTGCGCCTTGGTCTATCCATCGGGTTGGAATTTGACTTGACCGCGTCACTCCAACCTTCAAACCACTTGAAACAGCCAAATAGACCACATGAGGTTGCAACTGAATCTTTTTTTCATAGGCCAAATCCCGATCCTCAATATCCAAATGCGCTTGACTCAATTCTGGCTTCATGATCCAATCTCCTGCTGAAGGAATTTCAAAAAAACACTTCTTACAAAAGCCCTGTCTGAAGAGAACTGCATCTTGCCTACAATTCAAGCACTTGCTTCCCTTTTTTTCGATGGAAATGGTTTTGCCAAGCAGTTGATTCATAAAAATCAAATCTGATTCAAAATCCAAAAAATACTGAATTGGACTGGCCAATTCAGTTTTCATTTTTACCAGAACAC
>Ga0222714_10003332_pt1 | contig 16467 bp, 15 predicted proteins | sample C33_3DmetaG_FD_165048 | JGI IMG/M metagenome (GOLD analysis project Ga0222714, IMG submission 165048) | Estuarine water microbial communities from San Francisco Bay, California, United States - C33_3D | ecosystem: Environmental > Aquatic > Marine > Unclassified | place: USA: California...
ATTGTGCTGTCGTAAAGTTTTGACTTTGTACATTACCTGTGTGTGCACCATCAGCTCCTATAGGTAAAGAAAGGTTGTTTTCATACCATACATCTGGAAGTGCATCTGATGGCATTGTTTCAAAAGCAATAGTACTTGAGTATCTTATTACCTCTATATTTACACTTACTGTCGCTCTTCTGTCTTTATATATTGAAGCGCTTGCACAAGCATCAGGGCCGGTTACCATTAAGAAAGTCTGTCCTGTAAGATTATCTGTATAAAATCGATAATAGTTAGTTAAGTCTGATGTTTGAATGTCATTAATGGTAGGAGGTCCGCCTTGACTAATTGAAGGAAGAACTACATTTGTGTAATTAGATGGACTTGTAATACTGTCATCAACAAGAAAAGTCCCAATATTGTCTCCATCCCACCAAGATTTAAAATTTGCATAAGTTTCAGTAGCAACAAACTCAGCATTATATACGCTTGAACGAGCAGGGCAGCTACCTCTTCCAACTCTTGTTTGAGATATTTCAATTTTAATTCTACTTCCTGCTGGAATAGTATAATCTATGTAAGATGTAGCTCCACTCCCTTCTGGATTTACAATATTTACAGGATAGTTTACTAGTGGGTTTTCATATCTTACGTCAGCAGTATCTTCACGAGGCCCCTGTATTACAAACGGGCCTCCAACACTAGTGTCTGTTACTATAGAAAAGTTGTTTGGATTTAACTTCATGTATGGCCCAGAAGGAACAAATACATTTATAGGGTCACCACTAACCGGGTCATTTTGCCCAGTGGGTATAGTTAAAAACCCTTCCGCTTTTACTTCTTTTTCTAAAACAGTAGTGTATACACAATTTTGAGTAGGACCATTGATATCTGACTTTACTATAAGCCTATCTCCATCTTCTACTTTATTTGCACTTTCCCCTTCTAACAAAAAATAAGCAGCGTTGCTTCCAGGGTCTTCAAAATATATGTTACTATAAATAGTCTCATAATTTTCTTCATCAGGTTTGATAACAAACTTATAACGAGTAGCCCAAGAAGGAGCTCTCTGTGAGGTGGGTATAGTGACCTGTATTGAGTTTTTTAAGGCAGAGTTAGCACAAGGTATCTGAATGGTATTATCAGGGCTTACAAGCGCTGTAGATGAACGATTAAAATCATCCATATATACAATACCAATTTCATATCCTCGGTTACTATGAAGACTTGATGGGTTAGCTACTTTTTGGTAAAATGCCTGGGCAAAATTTATAGAGTAATATTCATAAACGTTATCAATAAAAATCGGAGAACCTATGTTTGGAGTATAGGCCATAGACAATACTTGTATACCTATTTGCGTGCTACCAGGGGTAGCAATTACTGATAAAGGTTGATTGCCAGCCGTTATACCACTTTGATACTTAGTTAAAGAATCTAGGTTTTGAGGTAAATCACAATTTAATTGGTCTGTAAAAGTTGTTCCTGTACAAGAATTTGCAACAGTCTGAATATTGGCAGCAGTTCCTATGCGTTGTAAAAAATCATCACTTGTCGCTAACTCATAAACAGAACCATAAGAAGTAGGAAGAATGTATGTAAAACCTAAATCTACATTTGTAGTTGTTTCTGTAGGAAGAGGGGTTGCTCCTCCAAAAGGCTTAGCAAATTGATTGTGTTCTAATTTTAAATCCAAAGTAATTGCTGCTCCAGCAATTAATTCAACGCCATCTAAATCAACATATACTACAGAATTAGGAACTGTAACAGAAGTTGTTTGCGTATCTGGTATTGTATAATTACCAGTTGCTGTGGAATTTTCTAAAGTTGTATTACCTATTTCTTGAGTAACTAAATTAGCTGAATATTCAAACCTAACTGGAGCTCCTGTAGAGTCTACTAGGTCGTATCCTTCTACATAGTTCCCATATATAAGTCTATTGCCCATTACTGTTTGAGCTTTAGCTAATAACGGAACGTTATCGTAAAGTCTTAATATTTCAGACTCAGGAAGAATAGTAAATATTTTACTATTGCTAAAGGTATATGTATAGTCTTGGTTATCAGCATAACCTAAATTGCTCTTGCTTAATTTCTCAATAACCTTTATAGTAGAGGTATTGGATTCTTTAAATAATAAATCTATACCAACAACAAGAGGACCTCCTGAATTAAAAGTAATAATACAGGCATTTGTTGAGTTGGTCATCCCTTCATTTAAGTAGCTATTAAAACTAAAATCAAAAGGGTTAGGAACAAATGAAGACTCACTAAATTGTGATGTGGCTGAATACTCACCATCAGCATATTTATATCTATACGCAAAGCTTATAAATCGCTCTTCTAAAAAATCATCCTCTCCAGCTGTAGTTATTGACTGTATAGCAGGAGCACTTACTGGCGGTTTTTTTATAACCAGTATAGATTCAGCAGAAAATTGGTCTAAATATGAAGCCATCCTTATGTATTAATTGTGTATGTCACATTATTAGTTAATGTCAATCCTGTTATAGTAACCTCTCCTATAGATTCAGGTTGTAAAGTATCTCCATTTCCATCCGTATATGAAGGTATTCCAACATCTGAATAACTAACAGACCATGTTCCGCTACTTCCATTACTACCTGTAATAGTTCCACTTAAACTTCCCACACCTGGGTTTCCAACTCCAGATACATTTACAAGTCCAATTGATACTTTACTAGCACTTGCATCGAAGCTAAATTGCGTTAATGCTAATGTACTAACATTTCCAGCTCCTTGAATACCAAATCCTTTTGTGGTAGCAAAGAAAGCGGATTGATAACAATCTACTCCTGGAAGTGGTATTTGAGTTGTGGTAGGACTAATTCCAATTCCAAAAGCGGGTATACTTGTTGGACACCCTACCAACGTTCCTGTCTCATATCCAGTAAAAAGAGTTCCTCCTACATTACTCTGTCCAGCGGTAAATATCCATCCATTAGAAAACGGCGGAGTAGGCGGAGTAGGTGTTGGAGGAGCAGGCGTAATATTTATTGGATTCGCATAGTTCTTTTTTATATTAATAAATCTAGGCGGATTGTAGTTATCTGTAAAAAACAATAAATCTCCTACTCTATCTACTCCTGTTATAAGATACGATGGACTAAAGTTCAATGTTGTATTCACCCCAGAGCCATCATCAATACTAATTATATGATAAATAGTATCGTTTGTTTTTGTGTTGTAAGAAACAATTAAATCTAATTTACCAGTATCTCCATCAACAAAAGTTGGGTCGTGAACAAACCAATAAATAGCATTGTTAGAGCCATCTTCAAAAGCGCCAATACATCTAGCTCCAGCACTTAAAGGTATACCACCTAAAAACTGGAGCGAAGTAAGTTTAGAATTACCCTTAGAATTTTCAACAGAACCAATTTCAGAATCTTCTGTAGAGCCAAGCCTTACGTTTAAAGCGTCTACATATTCTCCGTTAGGTACAAGCCTTTCATCAAGGCTTTTATTCATACGGCCTGCAATAAAATTTCTTTGAATATTTGCCATTTTATTTAATCCACTTGTCGCCTCCTCTTAGATTCATCAGTAATCTTCCAGGATGTATATTGCTTAGTCTAATTTTTGCATTTCTTAATAGAGCTGTTTTTCTTCTTCTGGCTCTATTTACAATATATTCTTGAACATTAAACTTACTATTTAAGATGGCGTATTCTATGTAGGCATATAGATAGTCTTCAAAAAGTTTATTTACTGATACCTTAGAATCGTCACCATTTTCCATACCATCAGAAATGTACTCTAATATACACTGCTCATTAGCCATAGTAGAATCAAAATTTATAACTCCAGCTTTTTTATCTATTCTAAAGGTAGGGTTTATATTTGCTGTTTCAGTATTTAAACCATAACGAGCTCCTATTGTATAATCAGCATACCAGTTCGCTTGAGTATCTTGTGGTGTTTGGTCCTCCGCATTTACTTGGTTTAAATAAATACTTTTTTGATTACCATTTACTCTATCAGTATCCAATTGAGAGGTCTGAGTTGTTGCGTCATTACCGGTAAAATTAGGAACGCTAGAACTCTGTGTATAAGAGTTTGCTGAATTTACCTGTATATTTTCACTCAATGGTCGTATCCATCCATCTTTGTATAAAGATATTCTAATCCAATTAACATAGTCAGATGGGAGAATAAACTTTAAATCATCATAAATAGTAAGCTCCAATGCTTTTACTTCTTTAAAAGCATCGTAGTTTAATTCCTGTATTGCTCTTTTAGCGTGAAACAATATTTTATATCGCTCTTCGTTATTAACTAACGAATGGTTTCCGCTATACATAAGCTGAAAATTATTTACAATATCTTCAAGGCTTACATATTGATAAGAACCCCAATTTTCATTAGTGGGATTTGTGCCATCGTTGGTATAATATTTCTTCTGATTTATATAAGCCATCTTATTGTTCTTGGTTTTCTTGTTGTTCTAAAGCCTGTCCAAATTGAACGGTAGCTATTTCTCTTATTGATAAGCCAGCGTATTGTAATATTCTAGCCACCAAGTTATTTACATCGTCTTCAGGAAGCTCAAAATCTTGATAGTCCGCTTGAGACTGATTAAATACAGGAGTTCCCCCGCTCAATGAAATATATGTCCATTTCGGGTCTTTTGGATATCTTATGTATTGACACACTACCCGACCCACTTCTGTAAGCGCCGAAGGATATAGGGTCAACAATGAACCTTCTTGTGTATATGCTGGGAAAGTAGTATTCGGAGCAGTAAGCATTGATTTGTTGAGCATAGTAATTTTACTATGAGTTACAGGCTCTGCTTCATTTTTTAAATTAACTGCTTTATATATAGAATAAGATAGTCCAGCAGAAGTTAATGAAGCGACATTTACAATGACCTGTGTCTGACTAGTTACAGACTGCACTGTTAAATTAGTCACTACAGAACCGCTAAGAACAATAGAGACTGTATCTCCTGCAGTTACACCATCAGTTTGAAAAGTGGCGCTAGAATCTATTAAAGCAGTGTTACCGCCTCCTGTGGCTGTAGTTGTTCCAGAAGATGTGGCTGCGCTATATATTAAAACTTTATTTAATAAATAATAATCTGAACCAGTGGTAGATGTGGTGGGCGCTTGATAAATGTTTGCAGCGCTTTTTGCTAAACTAGCAGTAACAGAAAAAGTATCTATAACTTCCTCGTACCCTTTTCTTATATTCGCATATTCTGTTCCAGATATACGACCATTCTCCTTATTAATTACGTTGTTGTAACCAATAAAGTATTCGTCAAAAATATCTAACTGCGCTTGCTTCGCAAATAAGTTAAAATCTGATGGCGATAAATAGCCATAATTATTTTTATTAAGGATAGCAAGAACTGTATTTCTAACAGAATTTATCATCGCTTTCTTTTTTACAAAGATAAGCAAAAAAAAAGAGGTCAATTATTTTTGACCTCTCTTCAAATGAAACACTTATGCTTAATCCTCTAGCATAGATTCTAGCATTTTCAATACTTCTATACCATCATCACTTTGTAAAAATGAAGAAACAATATACATTGGGTCTTCTCCAAATGGCACAGTTAACATTTTGGTTTTATTAGTGCTGGTGTTAAACCACACTTCTTTTTGTTTATTTCTAAACGATAATAATCCCTTGTCAAAAAACAACTGAACGTTTGATTGTAATTTTAATAGAGGGTCATTAATTTGTCTTAGAAATTCTTCTGGATATCTTTTAACATAAATAAGTACATCTCGCTTTAATTCAGAGGTGCTCATCTTTTCTACGTTTGCTCCCAGTATAACTCTACCAATAGTTTCTAATTGGTCTACAGTTAAAGCTCTGGCTTCTATAAGAGCATCCGCCTCTATGTTAATTCGGTCTAATTCTTTAGAAGCGTCTTTTTCATTATCAACCTCAATAAATCTTTTTCCGTTTAATGGGTGATAGTATAAAAACTGCTGTAATACAGGATTGGTTTTAGGAACTCTAAGGAAACCATCTTCAAACTCAATAGGAACACGAACAACATTTTCATCTTGCTCATCTTCAAATGGAGACTTCTGATTGGGTGAATATCTTAAAACTCGGTTCATTCCTTTTTCTTCATCAAACCATAGCAATGGTTTTCTTCTTGAACCGCTTGAAGGAATGTAAAGAGATAAAGGAGCGGCTTCTCTGGTAAGTTTGTAGACTTTATCTACAATTGTAATATTTTTTTTCATTATATAAAATTTAATTAAAGTTAAAAAAAGGGAGGCGGTTAAACCTCCCTTAATAAATATACTACTCTTGGAATAAGAAGAAGTTGTTTGCACCTAAAGTACATACAGCTCTTTCTGACAAGAAGTGTACTTCCATCGCATCTAAATCCGATGTAGCAGCACCACCAGCAGAACCAGTAATCCAAGTTTTGTATCTACGGTCTTCTGTTTCAGAAGCTCGGTAACGTACATGAAGGAATGGACGTTTCGCATTTTTACCTAAAATTTGGTCATATACGGTAGTAGAACCAGCAGGAACTAATAGTCCGTTTACACGGCCAGAACCAGCACCAGTTGGTAGACCACCACGCATAGTTGGGTCATTTAAGTATTTCCAGTCAGACTTATAGAAGTCATATCCTCTGCGGAATCCAGTAAATCCAAGGTTTAATGCCATGTCTTTGTCATTGTCAAATAAACCATAAGAAGTACCTCCGGCTCCGTAAGAGTTCTGAGCAGCTAACATATCATCAATATCGAATCCGAAATCTCTATCAACAAAGATTACGTTTTCTTCAATAGCTCCTTGCTTATCTAAACGAGAGATAACAGCGTCAAAGTCTGCAAGAGTAGAAGGGTTACCTCCTGCCCATACGTTTCCACGATTTTCTACAACATAGAAAATACCTTCAGAACCTTTGTTTCCTACATCACCTGTAGTAGCAACAGCTCCAGAACCAGCTTCAGCTGGAACAGCTTCAATCATTGCAGTCTCAAGATAGTCGTCAAAACGAAGTCTTGTTTCGTGCTCTGATTTTAAATACCATAGGTATCCAGAAGCTCCATTCTCTGTAGTTACTTCAACCCATCCAATCTGAGCCATGTCAGAACCATTAACGGCATATTTGTCTTTAATGATAATTGGAGAGTTGTCAAAGATAACGTCATCAGCTTCTAAAGAACCTGACATTCCGTTTGCTCCTTTTCTAAATTCAGAACCGTAAATAAATACAGTACAAGGTGCAGCCGCAGCAAAAACTTGACCAGCAGCCTCATAATAAGCAACGTCAAAAGTACCAGCACCTGTGTTAACAGCTGTAACGATACCTTTATTTAAACCAGTCCCAGCGTTAGCAGAGATAACAATGGTTTGTCCCACACGAATAGCAATACTTCCTGTACCAGGCACTAATACGTCATTTACAGTAATAGTAGCTGTATCAGATGCAGCAGCTGCAGCTGAAGTACAGTTAGTATATTTAGTGTGTAATCTTCCTTGCTCTGCCCATTTGATAAGGTCAGAGTTAGAAGGCATTTCAGCTCCTACTAAACGTAAGAACGATGCTACGGTACGATTTCCGTACCGCTCAAACTCCTTTTCGTATGTATCAGGTAAATACTGATTCAAGAAATCAAAGTTTGTAATGTAATTGGTAGCCAGCGCAACTTGTTCTGCACTTGGCTGTAAAGCATACCCAGGGGTTGCTTGAACACTTCCTGCCATTTTTTAAAATTTATTTTTTATTAATACTTCTAATTTTTAAGCTTCTACCCGAATCAGGGTTTACAGACTTAACTTGAAATCCTCCCTTATTAGTTACTTCAGGTGCTCTGCGCTCAGTCATATTTATATTTTTAGTCTTACGCATCACATCTTCCGTAGCACTTGATTTACCTTGCTCATAAAAGAACTTGGCAAACTTGTCAGGATTCATCGCAATTGCTAAAGCTCTATGGTAACCAGCAGCATCCTTAATTAAACCTTTGTCATCAAGATACTTATTAATAAAGTTCATGACTGTCTCTTGGTTTTTCTTAATGGTCTGTGTATCACCAGGCGCAAAAGTTACTGTCTTGTCGTCAAGTATGAAATTAAAACCTTTAAAATCATCAGTAAAAACTTTGTCGGTTTCTTTAATAAACCAAGTTCGTTTTGCTTCTGCTTCCTCTTGTTGAGTCTTAACAGATTCTAAATATTGCCTATAAGCTTGTATTTCTTCTTGAGCTTGAGGATTGGCAGCCGAACTCGACTCAAGGGGCTGCTTATATAATTCTTTTTGCTCAGTAAAGAATTTTTTTGCTTTGGCAATAGCTTTTTTCTTTGCTAGTTTAGCTTTTTTAATTACCGCTTCGTCATCCAGCTCTTCATCAAAAGAATATTCTTCCATTAAAGAATCAATATCTTCTGCATCTAAACCTTCGCCTTCAGTAATTGTCAAATACTCTCTTAGCAAAGCATCAGGATTCATTGAATCAAAGTCCCTTTGTAATTTTACATAGTCTTCAATTCCTCTTCCTGTTTCCTTTTTATACTTAAAGTAGGACGCTACATCTTCAGGAAGCTCTTCGGCTTCTTCTCTTGCAGCACTTAATTCTTCTAAAGAATTAATATCCCTACCGTATCTTTTCCCAATATATGAAAGAACTTGTTCTTCGGAAAGTTCAGTTGGTTCTTCAACCACCGCTTCTTCCTTAGTGTCTTCTACAATAGTGTCCTCTACGACACTCTCTTGAATTGTTTCTGATTCTTGTGGTTCAGTACCAGAAAACTTTTCTTCATGCTTGTCAAGAAGCTCTTGTTCAACTTCTTGAACAGACTTTTCTTTAGCAGATTCAACTGCTCTTACTTTTAATTCCATTAGATATAATTTAAGTTACAAAATTAATTAAAAAAATAACGCTCATTTTTAGCATTACCTTGGCTCAAATTCAGCCAAATCAAAGCCATCTAGGCTATCTTCATTAGATTCAAAATTCTGAGGTGGTAAATTGTTTTTACGTTGAGAAATTAATTTACTCTGCTCAGTATTTTGCTGACTAATTCTATCACTCTTTGCTTTTTCTCTAGAGTCTTCTCTAGAAGCTAACGTTTGCTCTCTCATTCCGTGCAATTGCAAGTTGTAATTAAACTCTTGCTGCATCAGTTGAGATTTAAGAGCGGCTTCAGCTTTATTCTTCTCAATCTCAAAAGCTATCTCAGCCTGTTTGATTTTCATCTTAGACTGAGTCTCAAGCTCAATTTTCTGCAGTGCAGTCTGAGCTGCCATCTCTTGAGATTTTAGTTGTTGTTGAGCTGTTATCGCTTGTTGTTGCATTGCCATACGCTCATCTCTCTCTTGCTTAGCTAACCGCTTAACCTTTAATAATTGGTTTGCTAATTTAAGATTTTTGATTTCACGAATATCAATAGCATCTTCGAGATTAATATCTCCTTTAGATAAAGCCATCTGAATGTTTTGCTCAAGCATTGCTTTTTGCTCTTCATCCGGAGAAAGCTCTATAAAAATTCCAAAGTCATAAATATATAAGTCGGATATCTCTCCTAAAATACTTACGTTATACTTTCCTATCTTATTAATAAAGTCCTCTTTAAAGTCTGAGTATTCTAATATATCAGCTACTCGATACGTTAACGCTTCCGCTAAGCTTCTATAGATATATAAGCTACCTTCTAATATGTGACGAGTCGCAGTATTTGAATTTAACGCAGCTAATTTTTGAACACCAACTAAAGCATCAGGACTTGGCGTAGAACCATCCCTGGCTTCATTTAAGCCTGTTACAGAGCGAATCATATCTAAGTAGTGGTTATAGTTAGCTATGAGCATTTGTGTCTTAGAAGCGCCTGAATTGCTTGTAAGCTGTTGTATTGGTATTTTGCCTTGATTGTACTCCCCTTCTTGAGTATAACTTCTACCCACAACACTACCTGTTTGGAAATACAGTCGCAGTGCGTCTGAAGGGTCGTATGAAGCTCCTGTGCCCAGGTCAACCTCATTAATACCATCTGCATCAATATAAACTCCATCAGGTACAGTTCTAGCAATTACCTGTTGTAGTTTTAAATGAGTCATCTGTATTAAATCAGCAAAAGGAATCATTCGTCTTACTAAAGACTCAATAACTCCTTTGTACATTCTTGGTGCTACTGCCACATAATTAGGCAGTGCGTGTTGTGAAGAAGACTTAGGTCGTACCATATTCTTGGCAAGCTCCCACTTTAATATAATGTTTGTGCCCATAACCATGACACCATCATACCAAACATCTATTGTCTTTTCTATCTTTTCAAAGTTTCCTTCTTCCAACATTTCTGTTGGAGGATTAAAGTTATCGTCCTTTTCAATCATCTTAGACCCACCGCCTTCAAGTATTCTTTTCTTATAAACCATCTTCTTGGTGGTTTTATAATTAAAATACATAAGCGTACAAGTATCACGATAAAAGATATCGTTCTCATAAAACTGGGCTACATTATAATAATCATACCAACTCTGGCTGTACTTAGAAATTTCCTCTAAATCTTCACGAGAAAGATTAGGGTCAATCTTCATTAGCTCAGCAATGGGTAATGTTTTAATTTCTCCCCAGTAAAAACAATCTTTAAAGTGAGGGTCTTCAGTATAACTGTATACAACGTTGGCTGGGTCTACATAAGAGATTTGTACGCCCGAACCAGGAAGGAACTCATGCTTAGCTACAGCCATACCTATAACTGTAGAATCATAGTCTAATTGTTTACGGATGTCATTGTAATGATTTTCCGAGAACATAGTATCAATAGCCTCCTCCTCAGCAATCTCAATCGCTGGCTTGTAGTTGAGGTTCATATATAATGACAACTCCTCATCCGAAGCGGGAAGCTCATCGGGGTCCATAATAAATGGGTCAACCCCTGTTTGTTCTTGAATGGTAGTCAAGATATCTTTAGCGGCCATCTGCCCCTCAATCATATCCTGGTATTTACTACGCTTGGCCTGTGATAATGCATCTTGTGCATACGCCTTGACCTTAAACTCTCGGTCTTGCATACCATTTACAACAACATCAACAAACTTAGGTAAGATAGGAACTGGAGTCCAATCTAAGTTTAGATAAGACAAGTCTCCATCAATTGCTAATTCGTTTTTATATTTTGCTATGGACTGCTCACCACGAGCATATAATCTTAGTCTATGGAAATCACGCCATTGATTGTAGTATCTACATTGGTTGCCATCCTTCTTGAACCATTCATATTGAATTGCTTGTCCAATCTGCAAACCAAACTCGTAAGTAGCTTTCTCAGCATCCGAAACAAATTGGCTGGGAAAACCTGTAGATGCAATGTCTATTTTAACATCTCTCATCTATGTAATTAATTGACTTAAAGTTCCGTTATTTGTATACCTTGCAAAGTTAAGCTTTATTTTTGATTGTTTTTTTTCTGTTTGATATAAGTGCTTTTGATTTGCCATAATCGCAAGCCCAGAGCTAATAGTAGCATCGTACTTTGTTCTGTTGTTAATATCAAACTTCGCCCAATCCTCTAATGTTCTGGTAAACAGCACAGAACCCATCTCATCAGGGTCTCTAAACGTACCCGCAAAATCTAATCCTACATATTTTTCAATGTAAGATTCTATTGCTGCAGCGTGAGCTTGCTTTACATCTTCCGAGCTGTTAGGTATACCACCCAACTCTTTTTCTGTCCTTGATAGTTTTGAATAATGTTTATCTGGTCTATTTAAACAAAAATGTCTGTACCCTCTGTTTTTAAAATGGTATAATAACCTAGGCTTGTTATTCTCTATAAGAATAGGCATCCCATAAAATACACACGCCATTAAAACTTCTTCAAAAAATATCTCAGCTGTCTGTGGGCGAGCCACATACTGTAGGAAAAACTCATTTGATGGAGCTTCCTCCATACTAAACTTTGTCATTCCGTGAAGCGCTCCATTAGAGCCTCCTCCTCCTACAGTTCCTGATATGTCATAAGAGTCACAACCAAATGCACCAATGTGCTCATTGGCTGGATAACGCTGTCCATTGCGCTCAATCTTTCTGTTCTGTAAATTTTTAGAGGGAACCCAGCTAATCAAAAACCTTCCCTTGTTGTCTGGACTAAAGATTACTTTTGAATCCTTAATACCATTCTCCCAATGGAAACTGCCTCTGCTTAAATGATGTTCCATAATTAACGAATCATTATAATCTATCTGCTGGTATATTTTAGTTAGATTAAATAAAGAAGACTTACTCTCATCTCTAAATGCGTGTGATTCACTTCTTGGAAACTGTCTGTAAAATTCGTTAAGTGCATCAGCATCAGACTTTAATGACTCTACTTCTGCTTCCCAATAGTCAATAGCTCCGTTTTTAATCCACTCGCCATCCACGCCTCTAATGCGCTCAGGGGGTTTTCTCATAACGGGCTGACCATAGATATCAATAAAACCTTCCATGTTTAGCTCCATAGGAATAAACAGACTATAGAGTCCGCTCTTAGTTTGTCCGTTAGAGTTACGCTTAGCTACGTTTGAATCTTCGTATAGCTTTTTAAAATTACTACCTCCCTTGTCTAGAGCGTTTGAGGTAGAACCCATTAAACACTTGCCAATTATCTTGCTTCCTAAACGCAAACAAGTTTTAGTTACCCTCCAGTTATTTAAAATGTTATTTGGCTTTATCCACTTACCGCTCTCATCATGGACTAAAAGCAAAAGTTTTTCTCCATCATAAGAGTTGTCATCTGTATTCTTCCAGTCAATGGTGGTATCAAGACCCGTAAGCTCATTGTCCATTGCCTCATACATATTCTTCTTTGTAATCTTAGAGGCTGGGATTCTAAAGGCAAGCTCTGTCTTGGGCTTGTCCATACCATCCTGAATAGGTTTAAAGAAGAAAGGAAGCCTTGTAGATATAGGAACTACCTTGTCGGTAAACATCTTTTTAGAGTCTGCTCCAGTCTTTGATAGTATACCAACTCTCGCATCTTTGGCCAGTGTTCCTGTGTTTACGCACTCTGAAGAGCCCATAAAAGAAAAGCCTGAGCGTCTTATCTTTAGGTATATCATTCCAAAACTTCTGTTGTCTGCTCGACACGCCTCCCAGAATAAATAAAAGATTCTATTGGCTTCTCTAAAGTCTGGATACCCCACGTCAATACTAGACCACTGTAAGTACATATAGTGTGCTCCTGTAATATAGGTCGGCGCTCCATTATTCATAAACCAATGCCCATCTTCTCTTCTATCAAATTCAGATTCAATGTAATCCACCCATCTGTTTTTAAACTCGGATGACATTTCATTCCATTGGAATATGGATTGTATTTTAGCTAAGGGTTGAGGAAGCTCTTGTCTTTCCCAATACTGCTCTTCCTTTTTAGCTGAACGAGAGTCACAGGTTTTAGGAGCTAAGGGAAGACCAATATACAGGCCAGAGATATTTACAATCTCCCCTACCTGACCAGTCTTGGATATGTTTACAAAGTCATACTTTTCATTGTAACCATACTCCCAGGTTTTAGCTCTATTCTTATTTGATAGCGCTCCCTTGGGAATGTAGTCATTTATGACTTGATAAAGCCTACCTTGACCTTCGCTCTGCAAATCCTTGTTTGGTTTCAACTTTTGCGTTTGTATCGTTAGATATATTTATATTTTCTTCCTCCTGGTCTATCTTGCTTAAAATATCAAAAGCATCAAATATAGCCAGCTTTTTGGTGGCCGCAGCGTTCTTCAATCTATCTGCCGCCAATTCATCTTCAGGGTCTGGCTTGATAATATCCTCTCTAGCCACTTTGATAAGCTGCTCTACAGCTTTTCTTCCTGCCAATATTATTTCTCTTTTTAAATCTTCCGACTTAATCATAGAGCTATTGTTATTTGATGGTCAAACATTCTGTAAAGTTTTTGTCCATCTACATTAAATTCATATTCACTATCAGGCTTGAAGCTGACCAGGTCGCCTTCTTGTAAGCCGTAGCCTTTTAATTTGTCGTTTGTATATTTAAGCTTTCCCATAAGCGGTTCTTCGCTCATAGGTTTATATACAAAAGATTCTACTGTTGGGATAGGCTCTACAAAACAATACCTGTCATGACAGTGCCATTGATTGTTTTTTTTATACATATAAAACTGCTCATTGTCTACAAAAAACAGGTCATCCATAAAAAAACTTTTACCACTTTTTTGCCTACCCCGCATATCATTGTAAAACTTAAAGACATTGTGATGAACCAGAAGAATATCTCCGGGCTCTATATTTCCTTGATAGTTCAATGGAGTAGATACAACAATAGCCTCTCTATTGGAGGCCAAGTGGTTTTCTTCAGAGGTGCTCGTTAAAAAATCAACCCCACCTATTTCTTTAGAGTTATTATAACGCTTACCACTCAAAGGTTTTACTATAAAATAAAAAGGAGACCTCATTAAAAATTAACGTTATATTCTATAGCCATCGGCATAGAGCCACTAAATGTTTTCCATAAAAAGATTTCCTTTTCTCTTTTAATCCAAACATTAATTTCTCTAGTCTGTGTATCTTGTTTTATAAGATGTATAGTATGATTCCCCCCTAAAATTTCCTGACCTAGTATGTAGTGCATAGCCCCTGATTTATAATCAGGACCTATAGAGATTTTCCGAATATCCATTATATTAAATTTAGTAATTACAAATATAACAAATATTTACCGCCCCTGTCCTCGGTATAGCTTGCGGTAATTCTTAGAGGTCTTTAAGGAAGAGGTTTTTGTTTTAGCGTGCACTCCAGGTCTATTTACTGGAGGTTTTTCCTTATAGGTTATGATTTGCTGTTTAGCCATTTTTATCTTCTTTTTTAACTGCTGACCCAAAGTAGTATCCAAAAATACTTAGGGCAACACCTTCAACAATACCAATCATGTGGATGAATATCTCCTTGTTGGTCTCAGGAACTTGAGTAGTAACTACTGTATAAACCAAAAAAGCAAACGCAGACAACCCCACTATTCCTGTCAGGGTCATCATCCAGTCGCTTCTACCTGTTGTAGCTATAGCCGCCTCACGCTTTCTAGCTGAGTCTCTATCCTCTACTTCTAGGCGATAAAGCTCAACAAGTTGGTCGTGAGCTGCCGCCTTTTCTTCAGCAGACATATCAGGGTCGGTGTCAATTAAATTTTTTATAACGCCCAACACTCCGCTATCAGGAAGAACTTTAGAAGCTCCCTTAACAACAGAGGGCAGTACGCCTAATAATATTTTACCAAGCCCCGTTTGTTTAAATGGTTTCTTTTCTGACATTATTTTTCAGGCTTTCTTCCCGCTCTTTGTCTTCCAGTTACAGCACCAGGTAAATCTCCTAATTGATTTCCTACTTCTTTTACTGCATCTGCAACATCTGAAAGCTCTTCTCCAACTCTTGATTTAATTTCCCCAACATCTTCTTTAATATCTGCCACCTTCTTTTCAAGCTTATCAGATATAAAATTTTTGTCTTCGTCTTTTATAAATCCGGTGTGTAAAAAGATTACATAGACTAGTGCTAAGACAAGCACAAAATTGAGTATAATACTAAATGTAAGCATAATTAATTGTTTATATAAATTGTTTTTCCATTTTCTTTTAAGGCTCGTAAACAACGCCCTCTATTTTCTTCCTTTGACACATAGCTCACATGAACCCAGTCTGGATTCTTGTCGCTCCCAAACTCCCAAATAAGCTGGTCAAAGCTTAAATTGTCTTTTATGTAGTGATACATCTGAGCGTTTGTTTTGTGCCCAAAGGTATCATCCAGGTCAATGGCTCTACCCTCACAATGCTGTGAGCGAGCACTTCCTCCAATAGCTCGGTTCAAATCTTCAGACCTAAACATGCTATTAATCTTTATCGGGCCGCCTACATATTCTCTAAGAGGCTCGAAAACATTAATAGCAACGCCAACCATATTAGTAACTTGATAATCATTTGGTATATTTTCTATTGATAATCGTGTAGCAGTATTTGATTTGATTGCTTCTTTGTATGATATGTGCTCACTTATTCTTTCCATGCATTAAATACCATTTATGTACAGTGTATCCTATTGATACAGAAAGTAAAACAATTTTTAATATAACATCAATATCCACCATTGAAACTGCTAGTGCAGTAAAGTTCATCAAATATAACTTCATATCTGTAACACTCATTTCTCTTTATTTTTAACCACTTCATAAACAATTTCAATGTCTAATAAAGCGCTATTGTTTTGTATATATTCCATTATGCTATTGCTAAATAGATAAGCGTATGTCCATTTGCATTTATTCCAATATCAGTTCCGTTAACTACAAAGTCATTTGAATTAAAATCAATATCAACTGATGAAGTAGTTACTTCTGCATTAGATATATTAGGGCGAATTACGCTATTTCTTGGGTTACTTACGTTTCTTGAAGCATCGTGTATAGTCCAATTTGTTGCTCCAAGAGTTGCATTTTTAATCATCACAAATCTTGGTTGAAATCCTGTTGTAACTGTAATACCAC
>Ga0222714_10003333_pt1 | contig 16467 bp, 6 predicted proteins | sample C33_3DmetaG_FD_165048 | JGI IMG/M metagenome (GOLD analysis project Ga0222714, IMG submission 165048) | Estuarine water microbial communities from San Francisco Bay, California, United States - C33_3D | ecosystem: Environmental > Aquatic > Marine > Unclassified | place: USA: California...
CTTTATCGGCGCAACGGGTGCTCAAGGAGCAACGGGAGCAACGGGAGCAACGGGCGCAACGGGCGCAACAGGCGCAACGGGTGCTCAAGGAGCAACGGGAGCAACGGGAGCAACGGGAGCAACAGGTGCAACCGGCGCAACGGGAGCAACAGGTGCAACGGGAGCAACGGGAGCAACGGGCGCAACGGGCGCAACGGGCGCAACGGGCGCTGCAGGTGCAACAGGGGCTCAAGGCGCAACTGGTGCTCAAGGAGCAACAGGCGCAACAGGCGCTCCCGGAATAAACGGCATTAGCGGCGGACTTGTGCTTTATTTGGACGGGCTAACCACAACGTCTGCACCTGTTTCTCCACCAGATAATTTATTGGTTGTTCCAAACACAGGAGCACAAACCACAATAACAATCTCAGTTGGCACATCATCTCCTGCGCCCTTGCTTGGAACATTGATTGGCAATTTTGTAACTCCGGTTGGACTCTTGCCAACCACTGCAATCAATGCAGGAATATGGCACACATCCCTTTATGCATTGCACAATGGCACAGGAGGAGGAGGAGGAAACCCCATCTATTGGACTGTCATAAACGAAGTTGCAGCGGATGGAACAACATTTGTTAAGAATTTGGCCACAGGCACATTCGCAAGTGGAACCGCTGTTCTAACCGCTCAAAATGTGTACGAGTACGATTTGTATGTTCCAGCTAATACTCTCGCCAATTTGAATAATAGAATCCAATTGCAAATTGTGGCACGTTCAGACGCTGGAACTCACAACATGATAGTTGAAATGAGAAATTCCACATTGTCAAATGTGGTCACAACGATTGCCACAAATTTGGTTGGAGCAACCGGCCCACAGGGTCCAATCGGCGCAACGGGCGCAACAGGCGCAACAGGCGCAACAGGCGCAACAGGCGCGCAAGGTCCAATTGGAACAGGTGGAGCTCTTGGAGCATATGCGTCATTTGGTTCAACCGCGTCAACTGGAATTGGTGCAATCGGAAATCTTGCATATTTTAACAATTTGTATGTAGATGGAGCTGGAAACAATCAAATCACATTGAACACAACCACAGTTTCAAATGACACAGTGGTAATTGCTCAACCGGGAGTTTATAATATACAATTTTCAGCTCAGTACCAATCAAACAATAACAGCTCTGTGTTAATTTGGTTAGAACAAAACGGAGTTACGGTTCCTAATTCAAATACTGTCTTACACACAGTTGCAGGGAATAACAATCCACAATTGGCCGCATGGAATTGGTTTATCAAATCAACAGTTGCAAATGAAACATTTCGAATTGTTTGGACGTCTGATGACACTAACACAACGATATATTCGCCAGGAACTGCATATGGACCCACTTCTCCATCAGTCATTTTGACAGTTCAACAAGTCATGTACACGCAAGTTGGAGCAACGGGCGCAACAGGCGCTCAAGGCGCAACGGGAGCAACAGGCGCAACAGGCGCAACAGGCGCAACAGGCGCAACAGGCGCAACAGGCGCAACAGGCGCTCAAGGCGCAACAGGCGGAACTCCATGGTTCGCGACAAACTACATTGGACCTGCGGGACCAGGATACACGGGAACCGGATACACGGGTGATGTCATGGTGTTCGGGAAATTATTTGTTAAGGACGGCATCGACCCGACCTATTTGGCATTGGAACCACTCTCGGGTGACCCAATACCAGCGGGGTTGCACGGAATATGGATGGACTCAACCAATGACAATGCATTGCGGTCCGACAACATTTACATGAATGTCAATCCAGCATTGCCTTCCATATCATTGAAGCCTGACAACAATAAAGCCGAAATAATATTAGTCGATAACTCATCACAACTGCTGCGAATTAACACTACGATTGGTGGAGACGCAACAATTGGCCACACTGGTACAACTAGTAATAATCTTAGTATAACCACGAATCAAAATCTGACAATGTCCGCTGACAATGTGGATTTGAGTTCTGCTGGTCGTCTCATCGTGCCTTCATTATCTTCTGCTACTTATCTGGATTACAACCCGACAATAGCAAGAATGACCATGGCAGCTGGCACCACTGGGGGTGGTTCGTTCCCTATGCTTGTGTTAAATCAAAATGATACGAATGCTGGGGGAGCATCTATGCGGTTCTACAAAAATATATCTACGAATGGGTCATCAATTGGTGAATTAGCTTTTCTCGCAAAAACCAACATAACTGGAAACCCAGAGAGAGAATATGCAAGAATCGACAGCAGAATTAGAAATAACACTAGTGGTAATATTGATGGTTCAATCGGGTTGTCAGCGAGAGTGAATGATGTTTTAACTGAAATTGTAAGAATTAATGGTGTCGATAATCAAACCGAGTTTTTGCAACCGATAGACATGAACGGCAATGCAATAACCACTTCTGCTGGTGATTTGAACATTGGTGCCACTGGTTCAAGTGGAACCGGCAACATTAATATAACCCCTAAAGCTAGCGCGAGTTGCGTTTTTTCAACACAATTGACTCTCCCCGCAACTCCAGTTGCCGCTACATTTACCCTTGCTACAACCACACTCTCATGCAATTTTGGCAGTTTATCAACTGGCATTTTTAATGTCGTTCTCACCGGTGATGTGAATACACTTTCTTTTTCTAATCCACGCACTGGTGGGCAATATGTCATTTATGCAACTGCTTCTAGTGCATTAAGTTCGATAAACACTAGCATTTCAACCGGTCCCACAAGCACATACAAAATCAATTTCACGACTGCAGTCACGGTGCTTGCCTCATCTGTTGCACTTTTAACAGTTACATTTGATGGAACCAACTATCTGATTGCATGCTCTGCTTACAATTGACATGGATGATGTGATTTTGCATTGAAATTTGTGCGTGTGTTTTTTTTTAAATTATGAATAAATAATATGTCATTAATGCAAATGTCATATTCGAATTACAATTCATATTTAGCAAATCGGACAATTTGTTGCTGTCCATCAAAGTCCTCCGGGGGAGGCGTGGGCCCACAAGGTCCGCCAGGTCCTCAAGGTGTAACCGGAGCAACCGGGCCTGCGGGAAGTCCAGATGGCGCAACCGGTGCAACCGGTCCAATCGGGCCAATTGGACCAACGGGCCCAGCCGGTTCAAGGGGGGAAACCGGCACCACGGGAGCTCAGGGCGCAACAGGTGCTCAGGGCGCAACTGGCGCAACAGGTGCTCAGGGTGAAACGGGCGCTCAAGGCCCGCAAGGTATAACAGGTGAAACTGGTGCAACAGGCGCAACAGGCTCTACGGGTTCTCAAGGCCCGCAAGGTGTAACAGGCGCAACAGGCGCAACAGGCGCAACAGGCGCTCAAGGTGAAACTGGCGCAACAGGTGCTCAGGGTGAAACGGGCGCAACGGGCGCAACAGGTGCCACGGGTTCAATGGGTCCACAAGGGCCAACCGGTGCAACCGGAACGAAAGGGCCAACCGGCGACCCAGGTGGTGCAACCGGCGCCACGGGCGCAACAGGCGCTCAAGGTGCCACGGGCGCTCAAGGTGATACAGGCGCAACGGGCGCAACAGGCGCTCAGGGCGCTCAAGGTGCAACAGGTGCCACGGGCGCTCAAGGTGATACAGGTGCTCAGGGTGTAACAGGTGCTCAGGGTGTAACAGGTGCTCAGGGTGTAACAGGTGCTCAGGGTGTAACAGGCGCAACAGGTGCCACGGGCGCTCAAGGAGCTACGGGCGGAAGTCCATGGTTCGACACAAACTACATTGGACCTATAGGACCAGGGTACACGGGAACAGGATACACCGGCGACGTCATGGTGTTCGGAAAATTGTATGTTGAAGGCGGCATCGACCCAACCTATTTAGCGTTGGAACCACTGTCATCGTTGTCAAACCCAATCCCTCCGGGTTTGCACGGAATATGGATGGACTCAACCAATGGCAATGCATTGCGGTCAGATAACATTTACATGAATGTGGAGCCAGACACCGCTTACATCTCATTAAAACCGGACAACAATGCCGCCCAAATCATATTGTCAGATGGTTTAATCACCAATCCCACTGAAAGCAAGTACATTCCATCTGGATACAACATCACCGCAAATGATGGATTCGGGGCATCCGTGACGTCTTCGTTGAGCACTGCAACTGCAAACAATGTTGCGTCATTGTCATATTCTTCATCTGCACCTTTGACCGTGTTTGATTGCGCGGTAAATTCGGAAGCCAACAATGCCGGGTCATTGATAACCGCAAATCACATTGAAAATGGAAATACGAAATCGTTTCAAGCCGCAGCGACCGTTTCACAGGCTCAAATGCAGGTGGTATTTCAAGACCAAACCACGGGCAATGTCGCACGCACAGACATAACATCTCAGCAGGGGAGTGCTGTGGTGGAAGCCAAATGGGACGACGCAATAACAAATTATCTCTCATCAACAACATCTCTAATAGGAAACGCCGCTGGGTGTCAATTAACAGGTGTAAGCGAACAATTCATCGGGTCAGGTATTAATCAAGTGGGAACCTTTGCTGGTTCTTCTACCGTAAATCAGGGTGAATTAACGGCATCTTGGCAAAATCTTACACCTGGTTCGCTAATATCAGCCACGAGTGGATTGATAAGCAATGGTGGTGGTTCAACTATGACGCTGACTTCAGCAAACATCACAGCAACGGAATCTCAACTATTAAGAATGGAGTGTCCTGCTGGTGGAGACGCACTTATAGAACATGTTGTTTTTGGTCCTACGCGTAATCTGGATATAACTACGCCTGGAAAGTTTGATGTTGTTGCGGGCGCTGCTTCGGGGTTTTCAATCGCAACTCCAGCAGGAACATTTCAAACTGCTATTGCAGGTAATGCTGCTGGCTCTCTTATTGCCTCTGGAACTAATCACATATTTAGGACTACACAGGCAGTTTCATCAGCAACCAACGCTACATACTTGTTTCAAGGCGAAAGCACATCTACGGCATCATATCCTGCAATCAAAATAGATAGACCCGCCGCCACTTCTGTTGCTGGTGATACAATAGCGACAATCTCCACATGGGCGGATAATTATACTGGTGCTACAAAAGAATATGCGAGAATATCTGCTTTAGCTCAAAATGTCGGTTCTGCTGGAACGCCGACAAATGTAGACGGAACACTCACATTTCAAACACTCGTAAATGATACATTAAATACATTTATTTCTTTGAATGGAAGCAGTCAAGATGTTGATATTGGAAAGAGATTAGACATGAATGGGAATAGTATTGCGACTACTACTGGTGATATAAACATTAACGCCACCGCATCTTCCGGAACAGGCGATATTTTGCTTACGCCAAAAACAACCGGATATGTAAGAGTGAGCGAAGACATTTTAACTGATAGTAAAATTGCTACTGCAAGTGGGTTTCCTTCCAATGTTGGTTCTTCCATTGATTTTGCTGGTGGAACGCCTGATTACCGATTTACACTTGACCCTACAAAAATAGAACTACATTATGTTAATGTTTCTTCTTCTACTCAACAAATCTACCAGGATAATGTATCAAACGAAGCGTATTTTAAACAGACATTTTTTGATGCTTCTACGAGTAATACAATTGAAACCATTATTGAAAATGACGCAACCCATCATCGTATTGAATTGAGTGAGACTGCAAGTGGTGCGAATGCAACCACCATGACTTTAGATTTAAACAACCTCACGCACAATCAGGGAACGGGGTTTGCTTCACCGGATGACGACTTCACAATCTCAACAAACAAAGAGCTTATCCTTCAATCATCCGCACAAGACATTACGCTGACAAGCGCAGCCGATATTAATCTTAACCCGGTCGGCCAGGTTTTGATAAATGGAAATCCCATTGTGACGAGTGTAATTGCAGGAACCAACATCGGAGTTGACAACACCACTCCAACTGCACCGGTTGTTAGTCTTCTCGATCCCCTAACCGCACAACTAAATCTTGGCACTCAACAGATGGTAGGTCAATCAGGAGTAAATGACATAACAATCGACGGATTACAAATAGTTCTCCGAGACCAAACATCAGGCACATCAATAATACAAAATACAATACAAGATACTCAAATAGTGATTCTGAATGCGAATGGTCCTGTCGGTTCATTCGACCGTTCAACATTAGATAATATATCGCTTACAATGGAATCGTCAGACGCGACAGTCCCCACCCTCACAAAAACGGCGATCTACGGCAACTGCCTCACGAGTGAGATTATTAATGATACTACGACAGTGGAGACATCGTCACACACTACAACGAACACCGCCAATTCAGCAAACGAAAACTTCACAATCACGGGTGGTTCTGGCGAGACACTCAACCTCTTCAATCTCAAATCGACGGGTGGGTCTGATTATCAAACCTTATACACTGCTTCAACTGGCGATGCCTCTCAACAGCGACAAATCGTGAGCGGGGGTGGGAGCGTCCTTCTGCAACAATTTACGGAAAATGGAGGTGCTGTCACTACTTCAAACAATATCCAAACGAACGTCGTCCAAACAATCCTGTCGATGATTTATGGTTCATCTGCAGGAAATGTGTCTCAAGTCGGAATAGAGGCAGACTCAACTCGCGTTAGGATGAGAAATCTATGTCAAACCCCAAACATCGGTGGTAATATTAATACGGGAACATCAATAATAACCGATACTGGGTGTAGTCTAACTCAAACATATACACAGGGAGCGACCTCTGTGACGACTGCTTTAAGCACCACAAGTAGTCTGGCATCACTCTCAACGGACGCACCCCTCACTATTAGTAGCGTTGGTAATGTGAATGTGAATAGTTCAGTAGGGACAATATCTTTGACCGCTCCTTCTTCTGTTTCTCTCGCTTCTTCTTCTGGTCCTGCGAGTGTAGCAGTTATTAATAGTGCTGTTGTTTTATCGGGTGGGACGCAAAGTTATATCACAACTGGTAATTCCACAACTGCTTCTCCTGCATATACGCTAACAAACACAAATGCTACTGCTGGTTCTTGTCCCATTGTATCCACATTGGTTCAGGGACATAATCAGGTAGGAACAGCAACTGATTATGTATATAGACAACAGCATATAGGTAAAGATACTAGTGGAACACAAATCACATTTGGTGGCATCGACTGCATCAGTCGTAATGCTGATTCGGGGAATGCAGATGGTGTCCTTGCGTTTAATTGCGCTGTAAATGGAACATCAACAAAATTGTTAGAAATTAATGGTAATGAAAGTGAAATTAACGCATTTCAGTCGTTAGATATGAACGGACAAGCAATCAAATCAAAAAGCGGAAATCTAACAATATCAACAACTTCTTCCACTGGTGCTGGAACTATTACACTTGCATCAAAACTTCAATCACCCACTTCCACTGACGATGTAATATTTACAAATAACCTTTTGAATACGCTTTCTCATTCAAATGATAATGGGTGGAACTTTGTAGCAAATAAAATTACGACTACGAGTAATGTGAGTTGCAATAATCTTATCCTCACTAACACTGCCACTAATCTTGGAACAGGGACAACCTGGAATATTGATTGTTTGGGTCTTTCAACTGGGTTTTTTCAGGCAACGCCAGTAGCAGGCGCAATTACAATTGCTTCATTAACTAACACCCGAATTGGGGGCAGATATATTGTTAGTATTATTTCGGTGAGTGGAACCGCGTCATTAACAAAACCTGCCGGATATTATAGCAATTTTGGAGCGTCTTTTAATCTATTCCCGATTGCAGACAGATTTGAACTTGAAATCATTATCAATTACGGCGGGTCGGTTCTTTTAAGAATGACGAGATTTTCGCCTTAATTTTGGTTGTGTATTCGTATTAATAGTTTAATGCGTGACCGTTTAAATCCAGTTCCACACCAGGTCGGTGCACAGGTAGATGCGTCGGCGATTATTGGCGCGCATGCTCGCAAAGAACGGCACGTGTTCGCACACCACGGGGAAGTTGTAGCCCGAATTGTGGAAGTAGAAGATGCCTTTATCATTCGCGTGGTCGTGGTTATCTTTTGGAAACAGATACATGCCGACGGTTGCCCCATCGACATGTGTTTTTGCATTTTTTGCCAACGGCGGGATGCAGTTAAGTAATTTATACTCCGCGTTCATATCTGCGGTGGGTATGGCTGAGTAGCGTGCCCTCTTAAGTGCCTCGCGCCGAAAGATGCACATGCCATTGAAGCCCGACGCGACGGGAATGTAGGGCAGCAGCGCCGGGTTTTGCTGGGTCATGCGATTACAAAACATGGTCTTATTATGCATGGCGGTTTGCACTTGGTATTGATGCTGCCCCGACCAAAATGCTTCGCGTATGATTTCGGGTCCAAACGGGAACTGTGCGTCGCGATACGCGTAAAAGTCGTACATGTATCCAAACGGGTTCAGCCCGTTGCACACGAGGGCGTCAAACCCGTCGGGGTCGCGCGCAATGCAGCGCAGAATGGCGTTGACCGGGAACGGCACGGGGTTGTCCATGTCAATCATGATCACATATTTGGCTGGGGAAGAGCCCACAGGAACGACCGCACCCCCAGCTACGCTTAGAGAGGAGGACGCATGTCCCCCTGAGGAGGGGGTAAGGGGGGACGCATGTCCCCCTGAGGAGGGGGTAAGGGGGGACGCATGTCCCCCCGAGGAGGGGGTAAGGGGGGACGCATGTCCCCCCTCCAGCATGGCTAAAAGTTTGTTGCGCGCGTGCGCGATTTGCTCGATGCGGCAGGGGTTGTTGTCAAATGTGCGTGCCACACCCCGGGCCAGCTGCTCTTCTCGCGTTATTTTCTCGCACTGCACGATGACTTGGTCCGGCGCTTCGGCCGCCCATTTCAGCAATTCGGCATCGGTGCCGTCGTCCGAATTGTTCTCGTAGAATACGGCCCAGCACGGCACCCCGGCTTTGCTCACTAGGTCTTCAAACGCGGCCCGAATGACCGGCAGCGTGCCGGCCACGTTCTTGCACACGCCGCACACAATGATGCCATTGGTTTTGTCTTCCTTGTCTTCCTTGTCCATTGGAATTTATCGATGGTTGGTAATTACATTCATTTACATGTCTTTAATTGAATGTAATCGCCAAAACTTATATAAAAATATGGAATTATACTGGAATATCTCTCGAATATGCAACAGCAACCGCAATCCAACGCCAATAACATTGTCAACAGCGCGCAAAACAAGGAGCTCCTGTGGTCCACACTGCAGGAGTCCGGCGCATTCACCGGGCTGTCCCGGGACCAATTCGAGCCCGTGAAGCTGGCGTTTGACCGTGCGGTGCAGCAAGCGTCCCGGTCCATGAGTTCATTGTCATCCTTGAACGATGCAAACAAGCAAATCATTCGGCAATTTGTGCAAAACGAGCTGCCGGCGCTTCGTTCGTCTACGACTCCTGTCTCACTTGTTGCATCGGCACCCAAAAAAAAGAAAATCGAAATGGTGTATCGCGCCGAGGACCTGCAAAGCGAACGCGCCAACGAATTCGAGCGCCAGCTTCGAGAGAAACAGGCCGAAATGGACTCGTTCTTGACGCTGAAAAAACCAACGGACGTCAGCTTCACTGACAAGGACAAAGGCGTGCTGGAGGACAAGCCAATCGGCGACGAGATGTCGCGGCTTATTGCGCAGGAACTGGCGGCGCGAGAGCGAGAGCTGGTGCAGCTGAAGCCGGAAGACATCAAAAAAGCGCAGCAGTGGATCGGCACGAATGGCAATGCTGCAATTCAAACCGAAATTCCTCCCACTCTGTCCAAAAAATCAGTGTCTTTCTCAAATACATCCACCACCACGGTTGTGGAAGAAGAACATGAGGTGGAACAGTTCGAACCACCAACCGAATTCATTAAAGAAAATGAATTTGAAGAAACGGATTTCATTTTTTCAAAATTCAAAAGGATAAGCGAGCCTTCAAGCGTACGCGAGCCTTCAAGCGTAAGCGCAACCACGGCAACAACCGCAGCAACAATCACAATGCAGGCGCTTTACGATAAGTTGCTTGAATTGGAAGAGAAGATGAATGCCAATCATGCTGAAATTATGGCACACTTGCACTCGAACCCTACTCCATGACTATTTTGAATTTGCCCGGCGCAAGCTCCATGAATTTGCCCACCAACACTCGGTTTCCGATTTTAAGATTCTCGTAATCATATACGTCATTGGTGTCCACGTCAACGCCGTATTTCACACCTTCTTGCGTAATTTCTTTGATGCGAAACGTGCGCTCCTCTTTATTGAGAGGCGCTGCTGCTGTTGCTGCTGCTGTTTCTGCTGTTGCTGCAGCGGGTTTCGCCTTGGCCTTAGCAACAGCCGTTTTCGTGGCCTTGGTTTCAGACCCCGTGATGACTTCATCCTGAATGTTGGGCGTGTACGCGAACTTGTTGTCCGGGTTGTCGAACGTGAAGCACTTCAGCGTCTCCTTGGTGCCCGCCTTGGCGTGAATGGCGCAGTCGATTGCCGTCTCTTTGACCGACCGCAAAATGTTGCTGTTGATTTCCTCCTTGCGCTTTGCGATTTCATACAGCGATTCATCCGTGGTGATGGGCGCATCCGTTTTGGCGCTGGTGTCGCCCTCTCGCAGCTCGCGAGACACCCGAATGTATTTCAGCGCGGCGTTCGACACATCCACCACGGTTTTCGGGTCGGACGATGCCAGCAGCGCCTCCTCCTTCTCCGCCTCCGCCTTTTCCTCTTTGGACAGCGGCTTCAGCTGCGTCGGGGAATACACCATCAAATACATGAACACCTCCACGGTGCGCAGTTCGGGCCGCAAGTCCTGGTGGCTGCAAATGCGCCGGGCGCGTCCCACCACCTGCTCAATGCGCACCGGGTGCCAGTACGGTTCCAAAATGTGCACGTAGCGCACGTTGCGCAAGTCAATGCCCTCCGCACCCGACGCCGAAATCATCAGCGTGTTGATGACCTCGCCGTAAAAGTTGTTGCCCGAGATGCGCAACAAGTCGTCGCGGATGCTGGACGGCACTTGGTCCCACTCGCTGTTGAAAATGCACCGAATGATTTCCTTCTCTTCGGAGGATTCCGTGCCGGTGTACAGCGCGAACCGGCGCTTTCCCGCGTCTTCGGGGCGGTCGTCCAGAACCCACTGCTTCGTCGCCGGGTTGAGTTTAATGCGGAACTGCGCGTAGTCGTTTGCCTCCATCGCCATTTTCAGGAGCCCGATGCCTTCCAGCGTGCGAAACTGGCTGTACACCAGATTGAGCCCCTCGTGCTTGGGGTCCTGCAGGTTCTGCAGCAGCTTCAGAAATTTGGGGCTGTAAATGGCCAGCGACCGCGGGGTGAAATACAATTCCTCGTTGCGCTTCATCTGGTCCAGCACCTCCTTGATGCGGTCTTCGTAGTGCTTGTACGCCTCGCTGGTGGTTTTTTTCTGCAGGTCGGCTGCCTCGTCCGCTCCCAGCGCGCCTTCCGGGTTCTTGGAAATGGCGCGCGCATTCTCTGAATCAATGATGTCTTCGTCCAGGTCGTCAATGTCGACTGCGGCCGCCGCGCCCTCCGTTTCGGTTACGCTCTTTCCAAACGGTTTGGGGCGCCCAATCTCTCTCGGAAACACAAAATTGCACGCCGCGCGAGAGAAAATGCGGTATGAACTGGATGGTTCTGCATACAAATCTTTCAGGGTCATCGCCTTCTTTGCGCCAGCGCCAGTGCCAGTGCCAGTGCCAGTGCCATCGGCTCTCGGTTTGCGCGAGGGGGCAAGCGTCTTCCGCTTGTTTGCTTCGCGGTCCTTGTTCATTTCCGCCAAGCGCTCCTGCTGATACACGCTCAGCTGGTAGTTGCTCATCGGGACTTTAACCACGTGGAAATCGGCGGCGGCATCGTAGCGCGGCAGCAGCTGCTCCTGTGCGCTGCGATAATACGACGTCAGGCCCAGAATGCGCCGCTTGAACACGTCCATGTTCTTCAGCTCCGCCGTGTCGGGGTCGATGAAATACTTTTCGAACCCGTCCAGCGTGTCGGGGAGCGCCTTGTGCGCCACGGGAACGGTGGATGCCTTTGTTGCTTTGATGCCCTCGCTTGCAAGCACGGTGGTAATCATCTTGACAAATCCGTCGTCGCTGACCATGCCGTGCTCGTCCACGGAAAACGCGACACCTTCATACAGCTTGTCCAGCTGCGCTTTGACGCCGGCCTTTGAAAGCACCTTTTGCACATTCACAAACCCGAATGGGTTGCGCGTCACAGTGAGCACGCGGTCAGCGGCGCTGTATTTCATGTAGTCCATGATGTCCACGGACTGAAACAGCTGCTGCAACCGGGCATCGGACACGCCTTGCGCCGAAGACGTGAGCTGGAACGTCCACGTCTTGATGTAGCCGCGCAGGATGTTGAAGAGCACGCCGATTTCGTTTGGGTAGTTGATGATGGGCGTGCCGGTCAGCAGCACCACCTTGACGTTGACCGCATCCAGGAGGAATCGATACAGGTTGAGTGCAATGGGTGCGTCTTCCGGTTTTGTAGCCGTTTTTTTGGCGGCGGCGGCGGCGGCCCCCTTTTTGGCGGTGTCGTCCGGCGACTTTTTGATGTGGTTCACGATGCGGCTGACGAAGTTGTGCGCCTCGTCGATGACGACCACCGAATTGTCAAAGGGGTTGACGGTGTATCCGGCAGACAGTTCGTTCAGTCGGGATTCGCGAATGCCGTTGTAGCTGATGAACGTGTACTTTTGCTGAATCATCTCGTTGAGCTGCGCGTCCACCTCGGCCTGGTCTTTCGGGCTGAGGTCGCCGTAGTTGCTGGGTTTTTCGGGGTCGACCAGCCATGCGCCGCTGTGCTTCTTAATGTAGTCGGCTGAGATGGCGAGCGTTTCGGCGAGGGATGGAATGAGGTCCGGTTTTTCAACGGCGTCCACGAACCTCCAATGGCGGGGTCGCTTGTACACGTCGTCGCCGCACTTCTTCAGTTCCTTCAAGTAGTTGGTGCGGAGGAAGGCGGGCGTCATGACAAACACGCGCTTGTCGGACTTGAGGCCCTCGGCGATTGCAATGGAGGAGCACGTCTTGCCGCTGCCGAGACCGTGGAAGAGGAGGAGGCCGCGATAGGGAGAATACAGGTTCAAGTAATCCTTGACAATTTTCTGGTGCGTTAGGAGGCCGAACTGCTCGGCATTGCGACGGTCTTCGCAGCTGACTGCAGCGGACTCGTCCACAATCTCGGCGCGATACTTTTTTTGGAACAGTTTGTTAATAAATTCCACGAATTTCTCTCGGTTGTTCAAGTAGTATTCCGATGCAACCAGGGGTTCAATCGGTTTTGCATGCGGCGGTTTGGCTGCTGCAACAGGCTCCTTGGCCTTTGCTTCTGGTTCGTTGGCCTTTCGCTTCCGAGTGCCGCGTTTTTGCTTCAGGGGTTCTAAGTCCACATCTTCTTCCACTTCTTCTGCCACATCTTCTGCCACTTCTTCTGCCACTTCTTTTAACACCACCTTGTCCACCGACTGTATTGCCGAAACCGGTATGAGTTTTATTTTTTGCAGCTTTCGGCCTTTGAGTCGAGGGATAGGGGCTTCTTCCACGATGCTGACCACCTTTGCGGCGGTTAGAGTGAGGGGGTTGGGTGCGGCTTCCGTGATGATGCCTTTTGCGGCTTTAATTCGGGCTAAAATGTCATCTCTATTTACCAATTTTAAACTGGTTTTGTCGGTGATTTGAACCATAGGGTTTTTGGGTTGCGGTTCATCGTTCACCTGCGGTTCATCGTCCACCTGCGGTTCATCGTCCACCTGCGGTTCATGCATGCGTTCATCTAACCTTTCTTCCCTGTGTTCTTGTGTGCGTTCTTCTGTGTTTGGTTTTCGTGGTTTTGCAACAAAAAAAGCAACCGAAAACTGTTTCTTCTTTTCGGCAACCGGTTTTTTTCGCAGTGCGTCTAAAATAGCAACTGCTGCCGCCATTCCTATGTGTTGTTGCTTATTTTGTATTATTATCTCTAATATATAATAGATAATAGTAATTTAATAATGACACAATGAGTTCCATCATTATTAAATTTGATTTATTTAATGCCTCCTGCTTCTGCTATTCCTGCTCTTGCTCTTCTTGCTTTTCTTGCTCTTGCTCTTCTTGCTCTTCTTGCTTTTCTTGCTCTTGCTCTTCTTGCTTTTCTTGCTCTTCCTGCTTCTGCTATTGCTCTTCCTGCTTCTGCTATTGCTCTTCTTGCTCTTGCTTTTGACCCGACGGGTTCTTTTTTTGCCACCTTTGTGAATCACTGTCATTTCACTGCCTGATGCATGTGGTGCATGTGGTGCAGGATGAACATTCTGTGTCAGCTTTCGCGGGTCTAATTTTTTTAATGATGCAATAAAATATTCCATTAAATGAATAGTATTATAAAATAGCACCATACAAAAATTACGCAAAACAAGATGACATTTCCCTAAATGTAAATCTAAGGTATAACTCTAAGGCATGAATTGAATTGCAATGTCGCAGGCCAGCTGTTCCGCCTTCTTCTTAATTTTGTGCGAGGCTTGGGCCAGAAACACCAGGATGCGCCCGCCCGCTGCTTCGCACGCCGCGTGCACCGCCTCAAACGTCTTCAAGTCGGAGAAGTTTACCGCGGCTGCGGGCGACGTCTCGTATATTTCCTGCCCCAGACACAGGTACACGCCCATGGTGTAGCCCACATCCATGTCGCGCCCGAGCTCAATGTAGTCCGGCGTGGTTTTGAACTCCTTCTGAATTTTCACCTGCAGGATGTTCTTGTAGTTGTCGTCGTTGCGAATGAGCGCAATCCAGTCGATGTGTTTCTCAAACACGTTCTCAATGAAGATTTGCGCCATCTGGAACCCGGGTCCCGTGGCAAACACGTTCTCGAACCAGCGGTCTTCATCTTTGACCGCAATCTTGTTGTAATCCAGGAACAGCGCGCCCACAAACGCCTCGAACAAGCAGCCCAGCTTCTTCAGGTTCGTGCGCAGCTTCTTTTCCTCCGAGTGCCGCGAAATAATGAACCACCGGTGCAGCCCCATCTCGTACGCCATGCGCCCGATGGTCTCGTTCTTCACAATCGCGATTTTCTTCTCGGTCATGAAGCCCTCGTTCTCCTTCGGGAAGCGGCGATACAGGCAGTACTTGGCAACACACTCCAGCACGCCGTCGCCAAGGAACTCTAGGCGCTCATTCGATTTGGAGCGCAGCGGCATGCAGTCTGCCGGCTTGTCAACCACGCTGATATTTTCCGCCGCATTCTCAAATTCGGGGCGACGGGTGTAAGACTGGTGCACGAACGCGCGCTTGTATAGCTCGATGTTGTGCACTTTAGGGTCGGGAACACCGTAGGCGGTGAGAATAGATTGAATTTGACTCAATGTAATCTCACAGTTTTCGGGATTATACGGATTGAATATTAAGCCACCGTCTTCGGACGGCATGAATTCCTCGGCGTGCAACAACTTGGACGTAAGGCGTTGCGGGGACCGGTGTTGCTTGTCTTCGTGGGTTTGCTGGGTTTGCTGGGTTTGCTCGAGATAAAGCCCGTCGCATGTCGCCATTGCCGAAGAACAACCACGGAATTGCTGTGATTGCATGATTGCAGGTGATGCAGGTGATGCATTTACATCCAGTCATGGCTTTAAGCCCATTCAGCAATGTGTTAAATTAGCAATTTAAAACCGCGGCGGATTGCACAAATGCAAATGATGTTCCATGATGACTGAAAATAAAATAAAATATTTAGACATAATATAACAATTAAACAAAAATGACTGTCGGCTACATGTCTGGCGCCAAGCGTGCCAAAAACATTCCATCCATCACCAACAACACGTGCATTCTGGGTGGCCCCAAGAAGGGCGGTCTTGTCACCATGCAGGGACGCAACCCCAACCTTAGCAATGCAATCACTTCCCGTGCGCCTTACTGCGGTTGCGGCATTCCTCTCGGCTGCATCCCTGGTCTGGCTTATTTGAAGGCCAACAAGCTGATGACCATGGCCCCCACACAGGGTGGTGTCCCCACGCGCATGTACAGGCCTGGTCTCTTCTAAATCATCAGAAAACCTACGGTTTTCCGAACCTTTCCCTCAGAAAACCTACGGTTTCCAAAGGCACGTCTCGCCAAGGGACGGCACATCCTTTCTTATTGGATTTAGTGTATAATTACTTAAACATTAGTAATTATCCAATTGTAGTATTGCATCACATATCATTTTCATTTTTAAATCATGTTGTTACGAGTGGACACGCGCGAAGACGCACTGAACGACATGGTTCGTTTGAACCTGACCGGGACATCCCATACAACGCGGTCCGAACCACTCGCTGTGGGCGACGTCATTCTCTCATCGGCCGACGGCAAAACCGACTACATTGTGTTTGAACGCAAGAGCCTCGCGGATTTAGCGGCTTCCATTCGCGACGGCCGATACAAGGAACAATCGCACCGCCTGCAGGCCATTCCCGGCATGCACAACCACAATGTGGTTTACGTGATAGAGGGCGATTT
>Ga0222714_10003334_pt1 | contig 16463 bp, 14 predicted proteins | sample C33_3DmetaG_FD_165048 | JGI IMG/M metagenome (GOLD analysis project Ga0222714, IMG submission 165048) | Estuarine water microbial communities from San Francisco Bay, California, United States - C33_3D | ecosystem: Environmental > Aquatic > Marine > Unclassified | place: USA: California...
CACGTGGGCGCGTGCGTGATGACGGAAACCTTGACTGACGCGATCGTTGTTTCGCGATGGCACAGATGGTAAAACCTTCAAGAAGCCGAGACGTCCGTTCGAGAAGGAGCGCCTCGATGCTGAACTCAAGATTGTCGGTGAATTCGGCTTGCGTAACAAGCGCGAGTTGTGGCGCGTGCAGTTCGCGCTCAACAAGCTCCGTAACGCCGCCCGGGTGTTGTTGACGCTCGACGAGAAGGATCCCAAGCGCATCTTCGAAGGTGAAGCTATTTTGCGCCGTATGAAGAACTACGGTTTGTTGGTGCGTGTGATTTATTGATGCGTGATGTTATGTGTGTGCGCGTCGCGCGCGTGACGGCGGCGCATCGTCGTCGCGTCGCGAGCGTTTCGATGGGTGATTGCCGTGGATGCCACGAGACCCTAAATTTCGCGCGCGACTCGAGTACTGACTGTTTGCTCTGTTTTTCTCTACACGATCACAGGATGAAACCCAACAAGGTCTCGATTACGTTCTTGCGCTCAACGCCGAACAGTTCTTGGAGCGCCGCCTCCAAACGCTCGTGTTCAAGCTTGGCCTCGCCAAGTCTGTTCACCACGCGCGCGTGCTTATTCGCCAACGCCACATTCGCGTCGGTAAGCAAATCGTCAACGTGCCCTCCTTCATGGTGCGCACGGATAGCCAAAAGCACATTGACTTCGCGCTCAACTCGCCGCTTGGTGGTGGCCGCCCGGGTCGCGTGAAGAGAAAGCGCGCGGCTGCGGCCGCTGGTGGCGATGGCGACGAGGAAGAGGAAGAGTAAGCGTTTAGGTTTCGCTTGCGAACATTTCACGTTGAGGACGTACACGTTGGGGGGTGACGTGCCATGACCGCATTAACGTAGATTGTAATGGTGTAATGACACTCACGGTTTGACTTTAATATAATTCGTTCGTTTCGTCGTCGAGGATCGGCGTACAAAGTGCGTCGAGGACAATAATTTTGCGCGCTTGGTATTGACAAATTATTTTGACTCTTTAGTGCATCGGACACTTGCCTTGAGGCGCAACCTTGACGTCGCCGTTGAACGGCGTCATCCACTCTTCGCCTAACGCCTTGGCAGGCATCAGATTTGCCCAATCCACGCGTTCAGATTCGGGAATCTCGCGCATCGCGCGCGGCTTGACGTTGGCTAACAAGCCACTCTTCGTGTGAATAGTCGCGCCAGACGTCATGATGACGTCGTGGCCTGGCTTTAATTCTAATTCTAATCGTCGAAACATCGTGGCCCAAATAACGACGCCTTCATACACGGCAAACTTGTCGCCCGGGCAACGACGCGGACCGGCACTGAATGGTACGTAGCGATAGTCAGTGTTCAACTCCGTCGGCTGCCCAGCGGCGAGCGGGCCGAAACGCATGGGTTCAAATTGCTGCGACGTCGGACCCCAGCTCTTGGGCGAGCGGTGCAAGTTGTAAATGGAGACCAAAATATCCTGGTTCTTGGGAATCGTCATGCCATTGGGAAGCTTGTCTTCGACGACGGCGCGACGAGTGTACACGGGTGGCTGCGGGTACAAGCGCATCGCCTCGTGGAAGCACCGCTCCAAGTACGGCATCTTGGGCAAATCATCAAACGTCGGGAACGCTCTCGTGCCGAGAACTTCGTCGAGCTCGGCGCGAAGCAGACGTAATTGCTCGGCGTTCTCGGGTTTGAGCAATTCGTAAGTGCCCCACGTGAGCACTGACGCGGTGGTTTCGTGACCGGCGACCAAGAGGGACAACAAATCGTCTCTGAGTTGCGTGGATGAAACCTCTTCGCGAGCGGCAATTAAATACCGCAACACCGACGGGTTAGACTCGTTCAAATAGTCGCGCGCCCATGCCTCAGCACCACCAACCTTTTCTTCTTCTTCAACCATGCGCTTGCAATCGTCGACAAGTCGCTGCGTGACGTCGCGAATAATGGTCACGGCGTCCTGGGCGTCGCGCTGACGCGGGGACACAATGCGAAGAAACTGTTCGGGCAAACGCCAAGTCGGCAAAAGATCCATAGAACGCGTCTCCACTTCCTTGAGCGCGGTGTACGTGGCCTGAATCACCGGCGCCGCAGTTGTGAGCGCCTTGAAGTCATAGTTGAAGACGGAAATGCCGATGATGTCCAAGGCGGTTTTGCTAAATCGGCTCTCCATATTCACGCCATTCACGCCGCCACTGCCGCACTCCTTCTCTAAAATTTCAACCATGCGATCAGCGCATGGCCCGAAGCAGCGATCGACCATAGCTTCGACGTACTTTCGGTGCAACGACGGCGCGACAATCTTCCGGCGAATCTTCCATGGCTCGAGCTCTTGCAACGCCACGCCCAAACCAAACAAAAACTCCCCGGCTTCGGCAATCGTACCCTTAATGTACTTGCTCCCATAGTTGAACAGCACCTGCTTAATGCACTCCGGATCGCTCACCACGACGTACGACGTAATCGGACCCGTTGGTAACAGGTACACCGGCCCGCTCTCGTTCATCCACTTGAACAACGGCTGAAACAAACCGCCGCCCAATAGTCCGGTGATGTCCTCCAACTTTGCATCCGCAACGGGAATTTCCGACGCACCGCCCCACAAACGATTCAATTGCGTCATCCAATCCGGCGCCGCCATGGTCGCACCGGCGCCAGACTTGTTTGAAATCGCCGCTTCCTCCGCGACGTCGGCGAAGACGATGTTATCCAAATCCTCTTCACTCCAACTCTCCGTCACCGACGTCGACGGATCCTCCACCGCCCCACGAACGATGCGAGATGATCGCGACACACGCGTCACGCGTGCGCGATCGCGAATCGTCGCTCGAGCGCGCACGCGCACCGCGCCGACGCGCGAATTCAACGCGAGCTGCACCATCGCGCGTGCGCTTTATCCAAAAGTTACCCGTCGACGCGTCTCAACGCCGCGCGCCCGAGCGTCGGCGATCGCGAGATCGATGCGCGCGTTGGCGAATACGTCGCTGTCGATCGAATGCGCGCGCGTGCGCGTGCGGCGTCGCGATGTGCGGTCGGCGCGTTGGACACGAGTTACCCCGAACCCGAGGGTTCGTTCGCCATTCGACGCCGCACGCGCGTCGCCGCACCCGTCGCTGTCGCCCTCGCGCGCGCGCTGACCAAGGGCATCGATCGCGCGCCATGTCTCTCGCCGCCGCGTTCGTCCCGCTGTGCGCGTTCGGCGCGTACGGCTACGCTACGTTTCAGTACGCGTTCGCCTGGTCGCACGCGAATGGAATCGAAAACGTCGACGCGCAGCGATGGATCGGGGACTTGAGCTTCAAGCTGCCGCTGTGCGCGACGATTGGGTATTTATGCATGTGCGCCGTCGGGCCGCGCGTGATGGCGAAGCGGCAGGCGATGGACCCGAAAGGGGTGATGTTGGCGTACAACGCGTATCAGACGGCGTTCAACGTCTTCGTGCTCGGGATGTTTATTCACGAAGTGCGCGCGCTCGGTCTCTCGGCGTGGGGAGCGAAGATGCCGTGGAGTGACAATCGTTCATTCAAGCTGTTGCTTGGGATTTGGTTACACTACAACAACAAGTATTTGGAGTTGTTGGATACGGCGTTTATGATTGCGCGCAAAAAGACGAACCAGCTGAGCTTTTTGCACGTGTACCATCACGCGCTCTTAATATGGGCGTGGTGGTTAGTGTGCCATTTAATGGCAACGAATGATTGCATCGACGCGTACTTTGGTGCGGCGTGCAATTCGTTCATTCACATCGTCATGTATTCGTACTACTTGATGGCCGCGCTCGGCGTCAAGTGCCCGTGGAAGCGCTACATCACGCAAGCGCAAATGTTACAATTTGTCATCGTGTTCGCCCACGCCGTGTTCGTGCTGAGAGAAAACCACTGCCCAACAACCTTGCCGTGGGCACAAATGTTCGTCATGGCGAACATGTTGGTCTTATTCGGCAATTTTTACTTGAAGTCGTACTCAACCAAGACTCCGGCGCGCGCCGCGGCTCCCGCCGCGAAACCCGCGTCGACGTCCGTTCGCCGGTCGCGCTCCGCGCGCAAGACCGATTAGCCCTATCGTTAGCCACCATTCGAGTTTTTGTCATTGAAGACCGTTGTGTCATCCATACGCGCGCGCGAGCGCCATCATGTCACCGCGCTCGTCCGCGCGCCGAAGACGCGACCTCACATCTCTCCCTTGGCAGGGCACCGCACGAATCGCCACTTGTAGGCGCGCACGCGACCGTGACCGAGCGCCCGTTCGCGCACGCCCGCGCGCACGAAAACATCCTTGATCGTATTCGACGCTCCGCGCGCCCATCGTACGCTCGCACGCATGTCGAGCGCGTCGTCAACCATGTTGCGCGCCAAGCTAACCCTAGGCGGACGACGCCTGACGACGACGAATGAAAACACCGCGTCGCGTCGCCGGTGCGCGCGCGCGGCGGTCGTGACGCGCGCGGGGATGAACTTTGGCCACGAGGATTTCTTCGACGTCGTGGGAACGGAGCGGGATGTGGAGGAGAAGTACCCGAGAAACACGCGAGGGGCGAATGGGTTGACAAAGAATCAAATCGAAGCGCTCGGGCTCGACGGGGACCGGGCGAAGGAGCGATGGACGGTGAGCGCGAGTGGGATAAGCGCTCGTGCGGCATACGCGAAGGAGATGCCGAGTGATGGGAATGAGCCGGCGAGGTATAGAACTGTGATGAGCGGGGCGACGATGACGCACGGGGGGATGGCGCCGGCGGGCGCGGTGGCGCCTCCGGATTTACCGTCGTTGTTGTTGAACGCGCGTATTTGCTACATCGGGATGTCGCTTGTGCCCGCGGTCACGGAATTAGTCGTCGCTGAGTTGTTGTACCTCGGGTACGAACAAGCTGACAAGCCGTGCTATGTGTACATCAACTCGGGGGGGTCGGTCAACGAGAAGGGTGAGTGCGTCGGTATGGACAACGAAGCGTATGCGATTTTGGACACGATGCGATACATCCGTCCCAAGATTCACACCGTGGCTGTCGGTAAGTGTCACGGCAACGCGACGTTGATTTTGGCTGGGGGTGACAAGGGTTGCCGACACGCGTTGCCGCACGTGCAAATTTCCACGCACCCGCCCAAGCTCAACCGTACTTTTGACTCTACTCAGAACGTGCAAATTCGTGCCAACGAGTGTTTACTTTATGAAAACACGTACATGGACTTCATGGCTGAGTTTAGCGGCAAGGACCCGCAACTTGTGCGCGAGGAACTCGACCGCACGCGCTACTTTACGCCCAACCAAGCCATCGAGTTTGGCTTGATTGACAAAGTCATTACCAAGGGGTTGAACGTTATGGAGCAACAAGATTACGAGCGACTTTTGGCGCAACAGCAAGAGCAGTACGCCGCGGCGGGTATCGCGCCTCCGGGATCGCAGCAAGATGAGTCGCGAATGAGCCACGCCGATAAGGGCATGGGTGGCATTCGCCGATGAGCTAGCGCGATTCAATTTACTAGACCTTTTAGCACGCACTTTTTGTGATCTTAAGCGCAAAACAATACCTTCAAGTGTATAAATGCTTTTATTCAACGATCTTTGTCTATCGCTACAAACGAAATAAATCCTAGACTCTACCGTGCGCGTGCGTCGACGCTGCTTCGAGGAGTTGCACTTCAATTTTGCCCTTTTGATACACGTAAAAGCCAATAATTGATGTCAGGTATCCGAAACCCTGTATGATCGTCACTGGGTTTCCAAATATAACCATCGCTCCTAAAATCACCGCCGCGTTCTTAGCCTGTCCCATGACTTTGAATCCAACGCCGCCCATCGCGGACACTACGGCTAACGACAAATAATTCACGCAGAACCCCATCAGCGCCGCGCAAAGAAAATACAATGGTGCCTCGAGCATGATATACGCCCCGTCGTTATGAATAAAGTCATCGAGCTCAAACACCGCAATGCCAAGCCACAGAAACACCAACGACGCCGGTCCCATGACGTACAGCCCTTCAATCATGTCAAATTTCAAGTTGCCGAGCAGATACTGATAAAACGCCATGCGCAACGCTTCAGACAATTCGCTCATCATCATCATCAACAGCCCGAGCATGCTGAATTTTACCTCACCATACGTCGCAATCATCGTCCCAAGCGTCACAATCACCACGCCAGTCAACGTCTTGTGATGCAACTGTTCCAGTCCCGCCGTATACATCACGCACATCGTCACCGCCGGCACCGCCGCCTTGAGCATTTGAATAAAACTCACACTGAGATACAAGTACGCATAGTTCCCGAACCCCAAACTCAGCGCCCCTAAAAACCCAATCGGTACGATGTGTCTCGTGTACCATCGTCGCGTGATGAGCGCTTCGTGCTTCAACGTCACCCGTCCCGTCTTCACCAACGCGAATGAAATCACCCACGACGACGTCACCCCCATCGAGCACAACATCATCGGATACCCGAACCCATGGTCGCGAAGCAAGTAGTTATTCAAGAAAATCAACCCACTGCTCATGACGGCCCAGGCGATGGAATACACCGCGGCGGCCACGACCGCGGGCATCGATCGTCCCGCGATGCGCACGCTCGCCCGCGTCGGCGTCGGCGTCGCTCCGGGTTTGTCCTCCTCCGCGCGCGCGTGCGCGGCGCTCATCGCGCGCGGCGCGACGCGGTTCGACAGCGCGTGAATGGTGCGACGACCTCGTCGACGGACGGAGCCGCGAGCGTCGTCGCCGAATGCGGTCGGAATTCGCGGTGTCTATCCACTCCTCGAGCGGCGGCACTTTCCGCCTCTCTGCGCGCGATGACGACGGCGTCGTATGAGATTTCCCCCGACGCCCGTCTAGAGCGATTCCCGTACGAGGTTTATGCGTTGCGCGGCGCGCTGAGCTCTCGCGCTCAGACTGAGCTCGCGCGAGACGTCGGCGCGAGCGCCTCTGGTGGTCGGTCGCAGTCGAGTGGGTCGGTGGACTGGCTCGAGCGCGCGCGCGCGAACAACCATCCGACGATCATCGCCGCGTACGGATGCGGCGGGGGTGAGCGGAGCGTGCGGTGCGTGCGTGCGTGCGGGTTGACGCGGTGCGTGGGCGCGTGCGGGCGCGAGGTTGGGGCGTTGGTGGAGGAGCCGCGCGAGGCGTTGACGTTGGCGCGAGACGTCGCGCGAGAGATTTCTCGACGCGCTGGGCGCGATGGTGGCGGAGGAATAGTCAGCGGGTTGTTCGATGGCGATGAACCGTATGAACCGTCGCATTTTTGGGCGCTGGTGTACGGAAGCGGCGTGTCTGGGCAATCGAAAATGTCGACGCACTTGGACAGGCCGGTGGGTTGGACGTTGAGCGTTTCGGTCGGTCGCGCGGCGCGCATGACCATCGGGCGCGCGCCCGAGGCTGGGGAACAATATGATAAACTGGGCAAGGACCGCGCGATTGATGGTCAGCGCGAGGTGGAGGTGGAAATTCGTTCCGGGGATTGCTTGCTTTTTCGCGGCGACCGCGTATTTCATTCGGTGGACGGGTTGGGCGCGGAGCGCGGAGCGCCTCTTGAGTGGGCGCAAGCGTTGACGCAAGACAGCGCTGTTGATGGCTATGTCCCAGGTCGAATGGCGTTGTTGTTTCGCGAAGAGCGCGAGACGCAAGGCAAACTCATTCGTTAGTCAGTAGTTAGTCTGTTATTGTCAATTCGTAGCTAGGTACAAGTTTATGTGTCTTCACGCGGTCTCCATCGGCTGCGCGGGCGAGTCCTTTGGCATGAAAATAGCCCGCTTATTCCCGGCAATTTGCGTAAGCAAATCAAACGGATCGTCTCCTTGCCAATCCTCGTCGGCGACGTAGAATGGATCCACGTTGCCCATCTCCTTGAGCTCCGCCTCCTTCGCCTTGGCCTTCTCGCTCTCAATTTTCGCTATGATAGCCTTACGCTCCTCCTCCGTCAATTCGCGCTTCTCCTCCTCTTCCTCCTCGCTTTCCTCTTTGCGATGAATCACGTAGTTTTTCGGCGCTTCTGTCTTCACGCTCAGTCCAGCCACGTCCTCCGCCAAGGCGTCGACGTCCTGCTGCACAAACTTCTTCTTCTGCGGTATCGATGACCGCACACCCATCAAGATCTCGAGTTCGCGCTTCGCCTCCTCCTCCGCCTCCTTTTGCTTTTTACGCTCCCGCGCCTTCGCTTCAGCCTTCGCACGTTCCGCATCCTTGGTCGGAGCGTCCCGCTTCAACTCTTCAATCTTCGATTGCACCTTTGCCGAAACATTCTTATTCTTCAACCCAAACGTGCGATCAGACGCCAACTGCGCCTTGCGCTCCTTGCGCTCCTTCTCCTTCTCTCGTTTTTCCTTTTCCTCTTTGCGCTTCTTCTCTTCTGCCGTGAGCGCTTTTACCTTTACCCCGGCGCCGATGACTTTCTTCTCCTTGACCATCCTTCTTTCGTTCTACGTTACAAATATTCTACTCACTTCGCCGTCGTCGTCGACGTCCAACGCGTGCGCGTGATGGGTCCACCACCGTCTTCGTTCTGCGCGCGTCGTTGACGCTCCACCGCGTCGTACGCGCGCGCGTGAGACTGGCGCGCTCGGGGTTCGGAGCGAAGTTTCTTTTTAAAAATTCAAGACAAACGCGCGAACGCGATACCTTCTATGCAGGCGCATACACGCCGTCGCCGTTCACCACAAACCCTTCAGGCACGCAGGCCTCATCCACGTTCGCGTTCTCATCGCGCATGAGCAAGCGCAGGGGTAAAAATACGCCCTCATCCGGGACGTCGCGAACGTCCCGCGCGCGTTTGAAGCTCCACCCCGCGCACTTGTGTGGCTCCATGTTTTCAAACTTGACGTCCGCATCGACGTGCGCCAAGGCGAAGATGGTGATCCAGTGATTGTTCGCATCGATCACGGCTTCGGCGACGGCAAAGGGCGCGCGCCAGGCGTCTTCGGGCACGCGCACGCCAACCTCTTCGAGCGTCTCCCTGGTGGCGCACTGTCGAACGGTTTCGTAGAGCTCGAGCGCGCCGCCCGGGAGGGCTAGCTGGCCTGCTCCGTGCGAACCTTTTCTTTCGCCGATGAGGAACGCGCCGTCGGGGCGCCGGAGGATGACCCCGACGCCCACGCGCGGTCGAAGAGGCGGTGATTCGGGCATCGCGTCTCACAGTGACGGTTCGGATTTTTTTGTTGAGCGGGTGTTGACGTTTCGGTATTTATAGCGACACTGCGCGGACGGGAGACGCAGCATGCGTGAACGCGCGAGCGATGACGGCGGCGAAGTGCGATGTACGTCCTCCCCGCCGGCGTCGTCGACGGCGGTGCGTGGCGAACGACGTCGGCGGTTGGCGCTCGCGGCGGCGTCGGCGGCGTCAGTGTGGGCGTCTTCGCTGAGCGCGTGCGAGCGCGCGGTGGATTTCGCGCGTGGAGGTCGAGGCGCGCGCATCGACGGCGCTCACGTGCGAGGGCGTCATGCTCTACGCGAGTTTCACGACCAGCGCGTTGGGTATGAATCGTGCGTGACGCGCGTGATGGATGGATGCGCGCGTCGGGACGACGAAGAGCTACGCGTTCGAGCCGAGCCGAGCTCGCGAGCGGGCGACGCGAATGCAGCTCGCGTTCGCGCGCTAAAGATAAAATCGCGGCGGTGTTCACGCGCGATGCGGGTACTAGGTGATGCCATGGCGCGCGTCCATGAAGAGCGCAGTCGCGAGACGTTTGCGGCATCGTTTTGGACGGAGGCGTGCGCGGACGCCAATCCAACGCTCAATCCAAAGCGCGCCGTGCTCGTCGCGATGAAGACGACGGATGACGGCGCCACAGCGACGCGATTGCGATTGGCAAACATGGCATACGTTGCGACTGTCAACGCCAGCGTGGCAAATGTGCTGCAGAACGTCAATGCCCGCGCGTCGTATGACGCGTCGTACGTTGACTCAAAGACGAGACGGTTGCAAGCGATGTCTGACGAGGCGCGAGCGCTAGCCATGACGCAATATGAACACATATACAACGCATCTGCCAACGCACTGGAAAACATGACCATATCATCACACGGGGCACTTGATGCGATTTCGGCCGCCGCGATCGGTGTCTCTGAAGATGCGAGCACATTCGTTGACGCTTCAGCGCAAGCGGCTTCGGATTTCGCCGCGAGCGCCCAAACCGTCGTACAGTATACGCAAAATGTCATGAGTAAGTTTGAAGCGTTCCGAGACTTCGTGAGCATCGTGCAAACGAGTGGTTTGATGGATTCAACGGTGCCGTTTCCGGACTTGTCAATGCCGACGCTGCAGATGCACGTACCAGAGATTGATGCCGGTGCGATGGAATTTGCCTCGCTCGGTGGATTAAACGAGACTATAGACTTTGCAGCTCAAATAGCCAACGCTTCCAAAGAAGCCGCATCGGAGTCTATGCGCAAGGTTTTAGATGAGGCAGCCGTAGTCGATATCGGTGCGAGTCTCTCGTTGCCCACGGTCTTGGACGATTACGACCCACCGCCATACAAATCAGGCGACGAATACGCCACGCAAGACGTTGGCTCGTTCGGTTCTCACGTGTTTAACCGCATCGCCACGGCGTCAGATGCATTTGAGGCGATGATAAACGCTTCCATCTCGCCAGCAAACGATGTGTTGGATTTTGCGGGCAGTTTAAGTGTCAACGTGTCGTCCCGTTTGCCTACGCCAAATGTCTCGACGGTGCCACGCGCGCCTTCGGCGGATGATTTCAACTTTCTCGGCATACCCTTTGAAACGCTCAATTTGCGCATGCTCTTTAGCACCATCGACGGCGCATTCGCAGGTTTAAAACACATAGACTGGACCTACCGCGTTATAAGATGTGTTCAAATCGTAGCCAAACATTTGGCTTACGGAGAACTCGAGCTCGAGCCGCTCAATTTGACTGAACGCGGCAATCAGGTGAAAGGCAGGAAAGTGCGACCGCTCGAACGCATCGCTCGCGTGTTCTCAGACCCACTCGTTGTCTCTTCTGCGAAATTCGCAATCTTCAGCGCCGTCGTTGCCGCCATTCTACACATATACCGACAGACGCACCAAAAGTATGTCGACGGATGCGTCGACAGTAGAAATGGAACATTCACCGGCAACAACGCCTTTTCCCTGGCCAGAAGTTACGTCAATTCTAAAGCACGCGCCCATGCCGTCGCGTATGATTCATACGCACAGTATAACGCCACGCACGCATGTGAGGCATACAGGACAGCGAACATTGAGCGCTTCAACGCACACGACATCGAACGGCGCGACCAAGAGCAGACGCTCATTGAATCTCAAATTGTACTACGGGCAACGCAAGCGTGCGTGGCGGATATCAATTCCACCATATATAACGATACGTTGCTTTCTCGCACGTACTCGCGCGCACAACTGACGTGTGCCTCGGAGTCGTTTGCACTCGACACAAACGTGACTCTGGAATGTCAGCCAACGCAATGTTCCGCTCTCAATGTTTGCGTTGGACCGTTAGACGAAGTCCTACGGCGGCAATCCATCGAGGCGGGATGTACGTTCGAAGAATTCGCGCACAACGTAGTTCAACGCTTCGTCGTTCTTCTGCTCGCGTATGTATCTATCAACGTCGCGAGAGAGCCGCTGGTATTGGCGCTCAATCGAGTGGTGACATCTGTGAATCCAGATGACGCCGTCGCGTGCGTGGCGCATTATAATCGAGCGAGCGATGACATCACTGTCCGCAGCGACGCTAGAGACGTTGTCGAGCACGCGCTATGGCAGTACCGCATGCGTGCGTTTGTGGTCGTCGCCGCGTGCTGCGTCGCGCAGACTCCGTGGTTGGCGTTCGCCGAATACTTTTCCAATTAAATCCTTCTGCTCACGTGCTACTTGATCATATCATTATACATCAACGGCGTTTACCGTCATCATCATTCGTCATCATCCATCACACCATCGTGGTCGTCGTCTTCTTCCGCTGGACACAAAATAAACGTCACTGGAACCATAAACGCATTCAAACCGCCCGTTCCAAACGACACCGAGCGCGACAAATGCAACAAGTGCACAATCTTTAAAAACCCGCTATTTGAGATTGCCACGCGCGTCATCGTGACATTTTCATCCGCACCATTAGCGCCGCCGGAGCTTAAAAAACTTCCCCCGACAGCCGTCGCGGATTTCAAAAATCGATACTTGTACCTCGAAGAGGACGCCTCGCGACACGTAAATTCCGTCAATCGCTCACCATCCGTATCGACATCAATTTTCAAATCACCAATCTCAGGCCCTCGTGCGCTAAATCGCAACGCTCCGGCGTTGACATCAATCTGCACATCACTCGCGGGCCATTCCAAATCGTCTACGATTTCCTTCAACGTCGCCGTCGGCAACATGAACGCGTTCGCCTCGTCACGAAATGTTGGCTCCTCACCGCGCTCTTCACCCTCAATCGCCGCCTCTGGCGTAATCTCGCTATATATACATTGCCGTAATTCCCTCTCGATGCCTGGTTTCACGCTCAACAGCTCTAAACTCAACGACCCTTCGCGGTTCGGCCAACGCACGCGAACGTCGGCGTCGCCATCCTTCGCGGCGAATGCACCCAAAACATCAATCAACGCCGTGAGATTCACGTCGAACGCGCACACGCGGCTCGTACTCCCTACACCAAGCGCGCGCTCATCGCACGCATACGACCCGAACACGTCGGCGCGGAAGTTTGCGCTCGCCACGCACGTTTTCGACGCATCGTGCGCGGTAAACGTCACCCCGCGCTCATCCGCGCGCACGTGCGCGCGCTGGCGCTTCGACAGCTTCACCGCCGAGAGTACGGCGACGAAACTCTTCACGTGCGCGCATCGCGCATCGAGCGCGTACGACCACGAGTCGTCCGCAGCGGCGGCGCGCGTCATCGAATGCGGTCATCATCTTGTTTTTTAAACTAGTGCGAGCTGTCGCGCGCGCCATTCGACGCCGCGCCGTTCGACGCGGATGGTCGCCGCGCACGCGGCGTGCGCGAGCATCGCGGGCGCGTACGTCGGTGCGTTGTACGTCGGCCAGCGCGGCGGCACCGGCGCTGGGGGTGCGGGGCGCGATGATTCTCGAGTGATTATTTCGCGCGCGGTGCGCGTGACGTTCGTGTGCGCGCTGGCGTGGGTGCCCACCGCCGCGCTGACGCACGCGTCGGCGTACGCGACGCGCGATGGCGCGCGCGTGGGGCTGGCGCGCGCGCTGGGGCTCGTGCCGCCCATGGGCGCGGCGAAGGCGTGCGTCGTCGGTTGGGCGTTTGCGTTCGCGTTGGTCTTTGGGAGTTTTATCGACGACGTTCTGCGCGGTCGCGCGATGCGAAAGCTCGCGCGAGTGCTACGGGTTGGGAAAGACTTGCGAGAATTTAGAGATTTGTGTCACGCACCGTTGTGTGAGGAGTTTTGTTTTCGAGCGTGCATGGCGCCGCTGATGGCGCTTTCGGGATCGAGCGCGCGAACGACGCCGTTGTTCTTCGGAGCGGCGCACGCGCATCATTATTTCGATATGCGCGCGCGAGGGATATCGCGTGCTGTCGCTGCGCACGCGGTCGCGGTGCAGTTTACGTATACCACGCTCTTTGGCGCGTTTGCGATGTTTGTGTTTCTGTACACCGAGTCGCTCGCGGCGGCGACAGTCGCGCACCAGTGGTGTAATCTCATCGGCGCCCCGAGCACGTTCACGTTCCGCGGGTCGCCGAAAGACGTATGTGTTACGATTTGTCACTTTCTGGGCGTTGCATTGGTTGCGTATGCGTCATATGTGGTATGTAGCGACGAATCACACGCGTTGAGCCGCCGCTTGCCGACGGCGTCGCACTGGCTCGCGTGAGCGGCTTCTCGCGCAATGCGCGCGTTTCCGCCGTCGTTCTCGCCGCTCCGTAGATTTGAATAGCTCGATAGATTGTAGCAATCATAGATTAGCGTCGTATACTTGCTCGCACGCGCGCCGACGTCGCGGCATTGTCGCGCGAAACATCCACCGCGCTGTAGAATATACTCCACGCGATTGCACATTTTCACCGTCACAACGCGTCGCGCGCGCATCCGTGCCATCGCGCAGAGCGCTCGCAGACGACGACGACGACGACGGCGATGGCGCCCGCCGATCGCGGCCCGCGCGCGAGCGCAGATTCCAGCCCGTCGAGTAGCACGAATTCATCCTCCGACGAAGGCGAAGATGGGTACAAAAAGGGTGGATATCATCCGGTGAGCGTCGGCGAACGCTACGCCGACGGACGCTACGTCGTGGTGAAGAAACTCGGATGGGGGCATTTCAGTACGTGCTGGGCGTGCGAAGACACGCGAGGCGCGCAGAGTGGAGCGCTGAAGGCGTTAAAGATTCAGAAGAGTAGCGGAAGTTACACGGAAGCGGCGCGCGACGAGATTGAGATATTAAACCAGGTGAAAGATACGGATGCGGCGTATGCAGATGAGAGTAAACATGTGGTGACGTTGTATGACTCGTTCACGCACGAAGGACCGAACGGCACGCATGTGTGTATGGTGTTTGATGTGTTGGGGGATAATTTGTTGACGCTGATCAAGCGGTACGATTATCTCGGAGTGCCGTTGGTGGGAGTACGCGCGTTAACGAAGACGATGTTAAAGGGTTTGCGTTACTTGCACGGCGTGAAGAACATCATTCACACGGATTTGAAGCCGGAGAATGTATTGCTGACGTTTAAGCTTCCAGAGAAGAAGGGCCGTCGTTCGACGAAGAAGGCGGCGCGCGGTAAGAAGGCACCGCAGCCAGCCGCGATGGATAAAAAGTCGTCGATGGAGGCGGCGATGGAGAAACTCACGGAATCTATGGCGAGTACAGGAGCAGATTTAAACAAGAATCAAAAGAAGAAGCTGAAAAAGAAGCTAAAGAAAAAGATTGCAAATGGTGAAGACATCGTGGGCGGCGACGCGGATGACTTGTCTGACCAAGACGAGGAAGCCGTCGACGAGGACATCGATGACGACGCGGACGCAAACAACGATGACGAAGAGGATGACAGAAACGATGGAGATTGCATTGATCTACTGCCGTATGAGGTGCTGAAAACGCTAGATGCGAGAATTTGCGACTTAGGTAACGCGTGTTGGGTTGACCGTCAATTCACGAATGATATTCAGACGCGACAATACCGATCGCCGGAAGTTATTATGGGCGCAAAATACGACACGAGCGCAGACATTTGGAGTTTAGCGTGTATCGTGTTCGAACTCGCCACTGGCGACGTGCTTTTCGATCCGAGAAGTGGTAAGGATTACGACCGCGACGAAGATCATTTGGCGTTGATGATGGAACTCATCGGCCGCATGCCCAAACACCTCGCGCTGTCTGGGAAATACAGTAAAGAATTCTTCAATCGAAACGGCGAATTGCGACACATTCGCTCATTAAAGTTTTGGCCGTGCGAGCGCGTGTTGATGGAGAAGTACGGCATGTCAGAGAAGGACTCGAAAGATTTGAGCGATTTCTTAACTCCCATGCTCGACTTCAATCCGACGAAACGCGCGACGGCTGAACAGATGCTCTCGCATCCCTGGTTGGAGGGTCTAGACTAGTGGAGTACCACGTTGGTAGTTAAATTCTGATATAACGCGAGCGACATAAAAATATCTTGACTTTGCCGCCTATTACAACGCGACTATGCCGCCTTGGGCGGACTCGGTAAATTCACGGTGCGCAACAACCACAAGGACACCGCGGCACCAAACCAGTGCGCTAACATCGCGTTCGACGCCGCCTGGACCAAGAAAATGTCCAACGCAACGCCCGCTCCAACGACTGGCGAACCATACATTGGCACCGCCGCCGCCGCGGTGAGCGTCTTCGCAAACAACATCCCAGTCGTCGCTTGCAAGCCGATTATCGTCGCCCCGAGACCGATGATGTTCACCGTCAAACCCGTGGACAACGTGCGGATGACTTCCGTACGCGGTGGCACCAAATCCAAATCCTTCGCGCCCTTACGGAGCTTATCACCCAAGCGAACGATGCCGAGCGACCAAAACGTCGTAAAGAACCCGGCGCACAACCCGAACAGAATGAAGTACAATCCCGCATCCGTAGACTTTGTCAAACCCTTGTATAAGAACGAAAACACCACGATCACGGCCGCGACGGTGGTGAGCACGAGCTGCGCCCAGAACCCCGCGCGACCGAGCGACTTGCACGCCTTGCTCGTGCGCGCGACTTTCCGAGAAATGTTCGCCACCGCGTCGTCATCCCCTTGCGAATTCGCCACGATATCATCCTCCACCTGCGATCGCACAATCAGCGCATCGCTTCTGTGCGCCCCGACGCGCGCAGACGTCGCCATCACGCGCGGCGACATCGACACCGCCACGGCACTCGATCGTCGATGGTGAGAATTAATCGTCGGCATCTTCACCACCCGAGCGCGCGTCGCCGTCGCCGTCGCGCGCATCGCCGGTGCGGTGCGCGTGGATGACATCGCCATCGTCATCATCGTCCCCGTACCGTCGTCGGCGTCGTCGGCGTCGTCAGCGGCGTCGATGA